>Ga0116151_10002520_pt1 | contig 16821 bp, 16 predicted proteins | sample AD_UKC117_MetaG_FD_89893 | JGI IMG/M metagenome (GOLD analysis project Ga0116151, IMG submission 89893) | Active sludge microbial communities of municipal wastewater-treating anaerobic digesters from Hong Kong - AD_UKC117_MetaG | ecosystem: Engineered > Bioreactor > Anaerobic > Digestate...
ATACGTCTTCCTTTACCAGTTTCTCGGACAGCAGGATGGCGTCTTCGTAGTTATATCCTTCCCAAGGCATAAACGCAACCATAACATTGCGGCCCAAAGCCAGTTCTCCGTTATCTGTGCTGGGACCATCCGCAATAATGGTATCGGCTTCGACCCGCTGTCCGGATTTGACAATGGGCCGTTGATTATAGCAGGTCCCCTGATTGGAACGAACGAATTTTAAAAGCGGATACGTCTGACTTGTACCATCGTCAGCATCAATGACAATTCTGGCGGCACTGGCGTTTCTTACTACACCTGATTTCTTGGCAATAACTACCGCGCCTGAATCCTTGGCCGCCTTGTACTCAAGTCCGGTGCCCACAATCGGGGCCGTGGTTTTTATTACCGGAACAGCCTGTCTTTGCATATTGGCTCCCATCAAGGCACGGTTGGCATCATCATTTTCCAGGAATGGAATCAACGAAGTTGCCACACTGAATACCTGTTTGGGAGATACGTCCATATAATCTACTTTGTTGATCGGTACTTCAAGAATTTCTTCTGCATACCTTACTTCTACTCTTTCCCCTTTGAATTTACCTTTGTTGTCCAGCGGTGAATTGGCTTGGGCAACAATAAATTCCTCCTCTTCATCGGCCGACAGATAGTGAATCTCATTTAACACCTGACCTTTTTTCTTGTCGACTTTACGGTAGGGGGTTTCAATAAAACCAAAATCATTAACCCGGCCATATGTTGCCAGCGAGCCCATTAAGCCGATGTTCGGTCCTTCAGGGGTCTCAATCGGACAAATCCTCCCATAATGGGAGTGATGAACGTCACGAACCTGGAAACCTGCACGTTCACGTGTCAGCCCCCCTGGCCCCAAAGCACTTAACCTTCTTTTATGGGTGAGCTCCGCCAACGGATTGGTCTGATCCATAAACTGAGACAATTGGGAACTGCCAAAAAATTCTTTTACCGCAGCCGTAATGGGGCGGATGTTGATTAACACCTGCGGCGTGAGGGTCTCCACATCGTGGATACTCATCCTTTCCCGCACAACCCTCTCCATCCTGACTAAACCGGTACGGAATTGATTCTGTAGTAATTCACCGATCGAGCGTAACCGACGGTTGCCCAAATGGTCAATGACATCCGTCTTGCCTTCGCCATTAATCAGCTTCAATATATAGCTGATGGTGGTAATGATATCTTCATGGGTCAGGTTGCGAATCTCCACCGGAGTATTTAATCCCAGTTTTTTATTGACTTTATATCTGCCGACTACTGCCATATCATAACGGCGGGGATCAAAAAAGAGATTTTTTAATAATTGTTCGGCAGCATCCTCAGTCGCAATTTCACCCGGACGCAAACGACGATAAAACTCAATCAAGGCTTCCTTTTTATTGGTCGTGGTATCCTTGTCCAAGGTACGGGCAATCGCCTCATCATTGTTGAACAAACCAAGGATATCTTCATTACTCTCATAGCCCAGCGCACGTAACAAAACGGATACGGGAATTTTTCTGGTTTTGTCAATACGGGTGTATATCACTCCCGCACTGTCCATTTCCAGTTCGAACCATGCCCCGCGATTGGGAATAATCGTTGCTCCATACAGACTGTTACCGGCTGCATCCATTTTCTCATTAAAATAAACGCCCGGCGATTTGACCAGCTGACTTACCACAACTCTTTCTGCACCGTTGATAATGAATGTTCCTTTGTCGGTCATCAACGGCAGATCTCCCATGTAGACTTCCGACTCTTTTATTTCTCCGCTTTCCTTGTCGCTGAGTCGTACCTTCAATTTTAAGGGAGCCTGATAGCTGACATCCCTTTCCTTGCACTCCTGTACCTCATACTTCGGTTCACCAAGACTGTAATCAATAAAATCCAATTCAAGATGACCGGTAAAGTCTGAGATAGGGAATACTTCCTGAAGGGCGGTTCTTAAGCCTGAGGTAAGAAACCAATCGTAGGAGCTTAATTGAACCTGAATGAGATTGGGAAGTTCGAGTACATCGACGATCTGGGAATATGTGAGCCTCTCGACAGTACCATATTTCACCATGTGTGCCATTCACTTCACCCCTTATAAAAGTTGGCAAAAGAGTGAAAAGCAAGGCCTAACTGTAATAAACCTTGCTTTTATTTTCAAAGCATAAAATCACTTGACTCTTCGCATAACAATACCATTATACATCTATAATGGCAATTATTAATGTTATCACATAACATTTTTCCAGTCAAGGAATGATTATTAATATTTTTATAACATAGAATTATTATGTATCGAACAATCTTTTTATTAAAATTATCCCCAATTTTTTCCTAACTTTGTTGCTCTTCCTCTTCATCATCGATGACGACATTATCCAATGAATACGTCTCATCAATGAGTCGATTGACCTTGCGCATCCGTACCGCAAAGAAGATTGCCAAAACGATAACCCCAAAAGAAAGGATTACAATGCCTAACCCCAGCCCGTCAATCATAATCGCCCGAAAGAAGAAATCCTGTTCGAAAACCTGTCCCGGTTGATCGATTTCCCAGCCAACTATATTATTGTCCCCGAAAGTACCACTACTATCAAGAATAAATCCGGGAACATTCATTTGCAGTCGCATTACATCATTTTGCTTCAACGCCGCGTAAAGCGTATTGGGTTGGATCTCCGGCAGTGCAGTCAGGGTAATAATCTTACAGCAAAACAAATCTTTGACCTTGGCCTGTACTGGAATTTTGTCGGCAAGGTTATTGTATGTTTGCCAGTTTTCTACGCTACGGCTGTAAGTCACTTGATTATCGGAACTGCTCTTTTGCCACTGCGTTTCTGTGTGAACTAATTCTTGGCCACTAACCAAAACTTTTTCCTGGACCGCACCATTTTCCTGCCAATCAATTTGCCAATCAACCGCAGCCAAGGCAACCGGACATAATAACAGACACAAAAAAAGGCTTAAAAAAACGATCGGGATATGTTTCCTCATTTTTTATCATTCCCCTCATTTCTGAATCTATACCTAATTTTATAACATTAATCCAAGATAGACCATGATTTAATTTATTTCATAAATTCTAATAACGGATATTTTGTTAATTTGAAGGATCAGTGCTTGCAAAAATGAAGTTTCCTTTTAGAAATGCTAAATAAGGCCTAATTCACGCATTTTATAATACAAAGAAGTACGATGAATCCCTAGATAATCAGCCGCCTTCTGTTTATTTCCGCCAGCTGTTTCCAAGGCATTGAGGATGGCAGCTTTTTCAGCCGACTCCCTTGATTCCTTTAAAGTAGGCAGTGGAGAATTACTCTTGTCTGAACCTTTCCCTCCACCAAAACGGACCAGATTTTCAATCTGGATGATTCCGCTCTGGCAATCCAAACAGGCTCTCTCGATACTGGTTTCGAGTTCTCTTACATTCCCCGGCCAGGCATAGTTATTCAAAAGGCGCATGGCCTCGGTCGCTATGCCTTCAATTCGGGTACCGTTCTGGCTGTTCTGTTGTTGCCAAAAATGTTCCGCGAGAAGTGGAATGTCACCGATTCTTTCCCGCAGAGGAGGAATACGAATTACAAATACGTTCAATCGGTAAAACAAGTCTTCACGGAAGAGATGCTGTTGCAATAATTTTTTAAGATTGACATTGGAAGCAGAAATGACCCGGGCGTCAGCTTTTAACACTTCTGTTCCGCCTACCCTTTCATATTCTTTTTCCTGCAACACTCTTAATAATTTCGATTGCATGGCATACGGAAGCTGGCTGATTTCATCCAGAAAAATACTGCCTTTACTGGCAAGTTCGAATTTACCCGGCTTGCCTCCTTTTTTAGCACCGGTAAAGGCTCCCTCTTCATAACCAAAAAACTCTGATTCCATTAGGTTTTCGGGTATGCCGGCACAATTAACCCTAATCATGGGCCCGTTTCGCCGCGGGCTTTCTTGGTGAATGGCATGGGCAAACAACTCTTTACCGGTACCCGTCTCGCCGTAAAGTATTACCGGAGCAGTGGAATCGGCAATCTTAAGTGCTTTTTCTTTGGCTTCCAGCAATGCCTCGCTTTGCCCAATGATGGACTGCATGGAGTATTTGGCACCGCTCAGTCTTTTAACCGTCTCCTTGTAATATGAAAGTTCCGCACTAAGTGTTGAAAGCTTGTTAATATAATACTGCATTTGAAGATATGGAAATACACTAACACCAATTGCACCGATGACCTTGCCCTGATACTCGATGGGAATACGGGATACAATGTGGCCTTTGCCTAATAGCTCCCAACGATCGGCAATAATCGGTTGACCGGTCTGGATGACTTCCATTAATCGAGTGGTGGGAAATACCTCCAGAACGTTTTTACCGATCACATCTTCGCGTTGAATTTCCATTTCTTTGGCATAATACTCACTGAAAAGCATAATTTCACCGTGCTCGTCAATAATAATGGCACCTTCAAAGCCGGCAAAAATAGTTTCCAGCAGCCCCCAAATGTTTTTGTCCAAATCAGCCAGTCCCGTCAAGAGGCTTACCTCCCCGCTCTTCCTGCTATGATCAATCAGACGCTGAGATGACGATCCGTATTTAAATTGCCATATACTAATTACTAGTATATGGCAATCGGGAACGGTAAGCACTCGTTTTTTTATTTATTTGTTTAACTGCACATGGGAGGATCGATTAAAAAGGAATCTGATTGGTTCGTGACCAGATTTTCATCTCCTTGGCAGCTTTGATCAAATCATCGCGAAAATCAGGATGGGCAATGTTGATCAAAGCTTCCGCCCTTCCCCAAATGGAATGGGCTTTCATGTTCACTTTGCCATATTCAGTCACCACATAATGAACCTGAGTACGTGGAACAGTAACGATCCCGCCCGGGGTCAGCAATGGTTTGACCCGGGATTGAATATTGCCTTCTTTGTCTTTATAGGTAGAAGAAAAAGCCAGAAAACTTTTTCCGCCCTTGGAATGGAAGGCCCCAACGACAAAATCCAGTTGACCTCCGGTGCCTGATATTTGTCTTATCCCGGATGATTCTGAACATACCTGGGTAAACAAATCGATTTCCAAAATATTGTTGATGGATACAACATTATCATTTCTGGCAACATCCTCGGGGCTGTTGGTGGTATAAACTGCCGAGGAAGCACACTGGGGATTGTCATCTAAAAAATCATAGGTATCTTGCGTGCCCAGACAAAAAGAAAAAGTGCTCTTGTTGATGTCTCTTGCTTTTTTGGCATTGGTGATTCTTCCGGTTTCATACATCCTTACCATCGAATCGCAGAACATTTCGCTTTGTATGCCCAAATCCTTCAAATCGGAATCGGCGATCATATTGCCGATGAGATTGGGAAGTGCGCCGATGCCCAACTGTATACAGGAACCATCAACAATTTCCTCAACAATGTATTGGGCAATTTTTCGTTCTTCCGGGGTTGCTTCCGGCGAAGGAGGTGTTGCAAAAACAGGGTTGTTGGAACCTTCAATAATATAATCAATTTCATTGATGTGAACATATTCATCGCTTCCACCCAGACAACGAGGCATGTTCTCATTTACTTCCACGATGGCAATTTTACATTTAAGGGCCATCCCACGGTTATGGGAATTACCCAGTCCAAAATTAAAACAGCCGGCTTTATCCATGGGTGTAACCTGGGCACACCAAACATCCGGCCAGTATGCTGCAAAATCAGGATTATAAGCCATCATGGTCGCCTCATGATAATTGAAAGGACAGTGACAGGCCAGTCCAAAGTCCCCAGCCGTACGATCAATCGCCGTAAAATACCAGCTAAAATACTGAAATGACTTCTGTTCGGTATCATTTTTAATGACTTCCGGAACCGGCAGGACTGTCCCCGTGCCTCGAACACTTACATTTTTCAGCCCGTCACCGGCTCGTTTTGATAGGGCAATATCAAAGTCAATCGGCTTGGTGGCAAACATTCCGTAATCAACGACATGGTTGGCTTGAACCAATTGGGCTGCTTTTTCCGGGGTGATTAATTTGGCCTTGTATTCATCCAGATAAGTCTTTCTCATTGTTCATCCTCCTTCACTTTTCTATTTGGCATAACCGGGCTGCTGTAAAATTTCAGAACTTAAAGCCATCCATGTTGTTTGGCTTTAAATGTGAGTTCTTCTCGGAAATCAGGATGAGCAATATTAATCAGGTTTGCAACTCTCCAAGAGATTGACCGGTTGCGTAAATTGACTGCACCAAACTCAGTAACCACAAAGTGGACATCATTGCGGGAAGTGGAAACTGTCGTTCCCTGCGGGAACATATCCAAAATGCGGGAATGACGGTTGCCTTCTTTATCGGTACGGGTTGATGGCAGGGCAATGATGCTTTTTCCGTTTTTAGCCATTTGGGAACCCAAAACAAAATTCATTTGCCCTCCGGTAGCACTGTACTGATATGTACCGATCGATTCAGCGGCTACCTGTCCAGTCAGATCAACCATCAACGCATTGTTGACGGAGACCATGTTGTCATTCTGGCGGATGATCCCGGGATCATTGACATTTTCAATCTCAAAACCTATGAAGGTTTCATTGTGATCCATGTATTCCCATAGTTCTTTGGTTCCCACACAAAACGTAAAAGGCACCTTGCCTTTCATTATGCTTTTTTTACTGCCGTTGGCTGCACCGCATTTGACCAGTTCCATAATCGAGTTGGAAACAACTTCGGTATGGAAGCCCAAATCATTTTTATTCTTCAGAAAGTGACCAATACAGTTGGCTAATCCGCCCAGTCCCAACTGAATGGTTGACCCATCCGGAATCATGTCTGCAACAATCGTCGCGATTTCTCTTTCAACCGGCGTGATGGGGATTTCCGGAATCTCAAACAATGGGGCATTATTCTCAATAATTGCGTGGCATTGGGAAACATGAACCTGGAAAACATCGCTGCACAACCAGGGGGTATTCGCATTGACTTCAACGATTAAATTTTCTGCCCGGTCGGCTAATCGTTTGGTACACAATCCGCCAAAGCAGGAACGATTCATAAATCCATTTTCATCGGGCGGCGTGACTACAGCCGCTACCTTGTTGATTTTGGTCTCATCCAGCCAACGCCCCAGGCTGCCCAAGTGATTGGGGACAAAATCAACGGTTCCAAAACTCATGCAATACCGTTCAGCCGGCCCGATAAATACTGTTTCAACCCGAAAACTATCCTTGTATTCGGGCTTCATATAATCATGAAAAGCCAAGGCAAATCCTTGACACAAGACTACATTTCGCAATTCCTCTGACCTTTTGGCCAATGCGGCTGAAAATGCGGGAGGTATCCCGGTCCCCCCCTGCATGGCAATCCGATCATTGTTTTTGATAAGCTTGGCTGCCTCTTCCGGAGTTTTAAGCCTGCGTTTGTATTCCTCTTTCCAATCCAATTTATACCCTCCTTCGTTATTTGTGGTGGATAAAGATTATATTGCTGTGTAAAATGATTGTAATGATGCAGTAGCTATATTACATTTGCAATATGTGTACCATTTTTTCACATCCACACAACATGGCAATCGCAAGCTTCTTGTTTTGTTTGAATATTTTTTATTTTTTGAATGTTGCGTTATTTATATAGTCTATTGTTTTTTTTATCGATAATAATGCATACCTGTCAGGGTTCTGCGATACGTGTAGACTATTTTATACATATGTTGGTTTTTGCTACACCTTTCAGTCCCCTTGGGTAGAAGGCAGTCTTTGTTCCCTTCTATCTGCCACATTTACACCCCAAAAAAGCACCTCCCCATCCAAGGGTGGTGCTTTAAATCTCGTCTATTCCAATAAAAAAGAGAACCCTAAGCGGGTTCTCCAATCATTTCGTAAACATTATTTAATTTCTATACTGGCACCAGCTTCTTCAAGTTTGGCTTTGATATCGTTGGCTTCTTCTTTGTTGATTTTTTCTTTTACCGGCTTAGGTGCGGCGTCTACCAAATCTTTGGCTTCCTTCAGCCCTAATCCGGTGATCTCTCTGACTACCTTGATGACATTGATTTTCTTGTCGCCAACAGAAGCCAGAATTACATCAAACTCAGTCTGTTCTTCTTCCGCAGGAGCAGCAGCAGCGGCGGTCGGGGCTGCAGCTGCGGCTACAGGAGCGGCAGCACTTACACCGAACTCTTCTTCCAGGGCTTTAACCAGCTCGGACAGTTCCAAAACCGTCAGACCTTTTACAATATCAATAACTTCTTGAACTTTACTCATTTTAAATATCCTCCTTCAATTTCGCTTAAATGATGTTTTTGTAAGGGAATGCAGATGTGTTTATTCCCAAATTACTAACTGGCTTTTTGTTCTCGAATCTGATCCAGTGCCCTTGCCAAACCTGTAATGTTGGCATTTAACACGCGCACAAATGATGTGATGGGCGCCTGCATGGTTCCAAGAACAGTTGCCACCAATACTTCCCGCGAAGGCAGATCGGCCAGACTTTTAATCTTATCTGGCGTTATCACTTGTCCTTGTAAAAGTCCCATCTTGATTTCCAGATTTTTATGCGTCTTGGCAAATTCGAACAATACCTTGGCTGGAGTGACGGGATCATCCTGACTGAGGATGGCAGCATTGGGACCGTTGATCAAATCAGCCATGTCTTTATTGCCGGTTTGTTCCAGCGCAAAACGCAGCATGGTGTTTTTCAGAACTTTGACTTCAACGCCGGGAACGCGTAACTTGTTTCTCAGTTCGGTCATCTCGTCAACTTTTAAGCCACGATAATCAGCAAAAACCACCAGCATTGATTTCTCCAGGTGTTGCTTGATTTCATCCACGATTAGTTGTTTTTCTTCGATTTTGGGCATTCATTTTCACCCCCTTATGATGATGTATTCGATTTAAATGGTTTCGTTGGCAATGGTCAGAGAAATCGAAAAACCTCTGCAATCAGGCTTGCAGAGGTTAATAGCGTCCATTATAGAACATGTATTTCACTAACCTCAGCAGGCAAATTTAAAACTTTTTTAAGGCTTGCGCCACCAGCTATCTACAGTTATCAATTTTCAGTTTTAGATTTCCATCATTTTACTTGTTTGCGGCCATAATTACAAGCGGATTGATTTTAATACCGGGTCCCATGGTTGAGCAGATACTAACGGAACGCATGTATTGACCTTTGGCCGCTGCCGGTTTGGCTTTAATCAATGCTTCGGCAAAAGCATTTAGATTTTCCTGAAGTTTTCCCACTTCAAAAGATACTCTGCCAATCGGGGCATGCACGATCGAGGTTTTATCAACCCTGTATTCAATACGCCCGGCTTTCAATTCGTTGATGGTACGCTCTATATCGAAAGTAACCGTACCTGATTTGGGGTTGGGCATTAATCCGCGGGGCCCCAATATTTTACCCAGTTTTCCGACAACCGCCATCATATCAGGTGTTGCCACCGCAATGTCAAAATCGAACCAGCCGCCTTGAATCTTTTCCGCCAGTTCTTCTCCACCGACATAATCTGCACCAGCCTGCTCTGCTTCCTTAACTTTATCGCCTTTGGCAAACACTAGTACTTTACGAGTCTTGCCGGTTCCATTGGGCAGAGATACTGTCCCTCTGACTTGTTGGTCGGCATGTCGGGGATCTACGCCCAATTTGATGTGAACTTCAACCGTTTCATCAAACTTGGCTGTCGCGATTTCCTTGACCAGCGCAAGCGCTTCCTGCGGATCATATAGTTTGCTTTTGTCAATTTTTTTGATTGCATCGGAATAAGCTTTGCTTTTGTTCATTATTTAATCCTCCTTGTGGTTTGCGGAATGCTCCTCCCACATTGTTCAACCGTATCTCAAAATACTGTAATTCCAACTGCAGATTAATCAACTACTTTGAGTCCCATACTGCGTGCGGTTCCTTCCATCATTCTCACGGCAGCATCCAAATCGGCAGCATTGAGATCATCTTTTTTCATCTCGGCAATTTCAACCAGTTTGGCTCGATTCACAGTACCCACCTTTTTCTTGTTGGGTTCTCCGGAACCTTTTTCAATATTGGCAGCTTTCTTGAGCAAGTCAGATGCCGGCGGAGATTTCAGCACAAAGGTAAAAGATCTGTCTTCGTAAACGGTTATTTCTACCGGCACGATGAATCCGGTCTGGTTGGCTGTTTTTGCATTATATTCTTTACAAAAACCCATGATGTTGACACCATACTGACCCAACGCAGGTCCTACCGGGGGTGCTGGTGTCGCTTTGCCTGCTTTGATTTGCAGAGAAACTTTGCCCATAACCCTTTTGGCCACATTCACACCTCCTTATATTTTATCGATTTGTTCGTAATCCAATTCTACGGGAGTCTCCCGCCCGAACATGGAAATACTGACTCTTATCTTGCCGCGGTCTGGCAGCAATTCCTTGACAATTCCCTCGAAGTTTTCAAATGGTCCGTTTTTAACGCGAACATTTTCTCCCACTTCGATGTCTATTATCCTGGGTTTTTGTTCGACCAAACCCATTCGACGCAATATTTTGGTAATTTCTTCTTCCTGCAAAGGGATTGGTTTGGTACCACTGCCCACGAAACCGGTAACACCTGGGGTATGATGCACGACATACCAAGACTCATCATCCAAAATCATATTGACGATAACATATCCCGGGAATACCCGTTTGGTAGTTACTTTCTTTTTGCCGCCTTTAAATTCAACTTCCTGTTCCTCAGGAATAATTACATGGAAAATCTTGTCCTGCATGTTCATGGATTCAACCCGTTTGGCCAAATCTACTTTTATTTTGTTCTCATAACCGGAATAGGTATGCACCACATACCATTCGCCTTTTCTTTCAGTCAGCCAATCCGCAATAGCCGGGGCTGGTGTTTCAACAGGCATGACAGCGTTCTCCTTTGATTTGGATTGCTTTTTGGCGGTCATTGGCAACCACCTCCTTTAGGCAAAGGCATCCATAAATTTTGACAACAAGAAAGACAAGCCACTATCAAAAGCCCACAGTATCAGCGCAACAATTGTCACAGTTATGATTACAACACCGGTATAAGCAATCAATTGCCTGCGGTTGGGCCAGTATACTTTCTTGAGTTCATTATAAACACTGGACAAATATTCGCGAATATTGCCCCACCATATTGTAATACCACTTTCTTGCTTTGCAGGGGTATTATTTTTGGCCATTATTTCACATCCCCAGCTTTACTTGATCTCTTTATGGATTGTATGGGTGTTGCAAAATTTGCAGTATTTCCTTACTTCCATTTTTTCTGTGTTTTTTTTCTTGTCTTTGGTCGTTTGATAATTGCGCTGTTTACAGTCAGTGCAAGCCAACGTAATGCCTACCCTCACCTTGACACCTCCATCCCGTGTATAAAAATACTACAATACTCTAGCACATGCCTGCAAACAATGTCAATAGAGCATGTTTGGTACGTTTTGAGGAAAATGTTTTATTGCTCGATGTTGATAACTACACCGGAGCCGACTGTCCGGCCACCTTCTCTAATGGCGAAGCGCAGTCCTTCTTCGATCGCGATCGGGGTGATCAGATCGATGGTCATGTCGATGTTGTCTCCCGGCATCACCATTTCTACTCCCTCCGGCAACTGAATGATTCCGGTCACATCAGTGGTGCGGAAATAAAACTGCGGTCTGTATCCGCCAAAGAACGGGGTGTGTCTGCCGCCTTCTTCTTTGGACAATACGTATACCTGACCGGTAAAGTGGGTCAACGGTTTGATGCTGCCCGGTTTGGCCAATACCATGCCTCTTTCTACATCTTTTCTGTCCAGCCCTCTCAGCAGGGTTCCAATGTTGTCTCCCGCTTCGGCATAGTCAAGCAGCTTTCTGAACATCTCTACGCCGGTTACTACATGCTTGCGGGTCTCTTCTCTCATCCCTACGATCTCGGCTTCTTCCCCGACTTTTACCTGTCCTCTTTCGACTCTGCCGGTTACTACGGTTCCTCTTCCGGTAATGGTGAACACGTCTTCGATCGGCATCAGGAACGGTTTGTCAGATGCTCTGTCCGGCAGCGGTACGTAGCTGTCTACTGCATCCATCAGTTCCCAGATGTGTTTGCACCATTCGCAGTCTCTGCTGCCGCATCCGCATTCCAATGCTTTTAAGGCTGATCCCATCACCACCGGAATGTCGTCTCCAGGAAACTCATACGTGCTTAACAATTCTCTGATTTCCATTTCTACCAGTTCCAGCAGTTCTGGGTCGTCTACCATGTCTATCTTGTTCATGAAGACCACGATATAGTGTACGCCTACCTGTCTGGACAACAGTATGTGCTCTCTCGTCTGCGGCATCGGTCCGTCTGCTGCTGATACGACCAGAATCGATCCGTCCATCTGCGCTGCTCCGGTGATCATGTTCTTTATGTAGTCTGCATGTCCGGGGCAGTCTACATGGGCATAGTGCCGAGTCTCAGTCTGGTATTCTACGTGCGCCGTATTGATGGTTATGCCTCTTTCTCTTTCTTCCGGCGCTTTGTCTATCATATCATAGGAGGTCGCTACCGCTCCGCCTACCTTCGACAATGTCAGCGTGATCGCTGCTGTCAGCGTCGTCTTGCCGTGGTCTACGTGTCCAATCGTTCCAATGTTAAGATGAGGTTTTGTTCTTTCAAATTTTGCCTTTGCCATCTCTTGCTCACCTTTCCTTTCAAACTTGTTTAACTTGTTATCGGTAATCCATATCTTCTGGCTACAATCTCCCGGGTTTTGGATTCAGGCAATTGCGCATATCCCTTGATCTTCATGGAAAAATTTGCTCTGCCCTGACTGGCTGATCTAAGATTGGTTGCATAACCAAATGTTTCTGCCAGTGGTACGATGCCTTTGATAATCCGTGTGGTCCCGCTCTCCTCCAAACCCAAAACTCTTCCTCGTCGGGCGTTGAGGTCGGAGATCACATCACCCAGGTATTCATCAGGAGTTACAATCTCTATTTCCATAATCGGTTCCAAAAGTACCGCCTGGGCCTTGCCTAGCACTTCCTTCAGCGCCATGCTGGCTGCAATTTTGAAAGCCTGCTCGGTTGAATCAACTTCGTGAAAAGTTCCCCCCACCAGTCTGATTTCAATATCATCCACCGGATATCCAGCCAGAATGCCTGCCTGCAGCGCTTCAAGAACTCCGGTTTCGACAGCTGACACGAACTCTTTGGGAATCGCCTGATTGCTGCTGCAATCCTTAAATACCTTGCCCTGGCCCTGGGCTAACGGTATAGCGTCAAGAATCACGTTGGCAAATTGACCGTGTCCGCCGGTTTGTCTGGCAAATGTTGCTTCCGCTCTGGCTTGGCTGGCAATGGTTTCTTTGTAAGCCACTCTCGGTTTGCCCACATTGGCATTCACCTTAAACTCTCTCAGCAGACGATCAATGATTATTTCCAAATGTAATTCGCCCATTCCGGAAATAATCGTTTGACCATTATCAGCGTCGTATCTGGTTTGAAAACTCGGATCTTCTTCCGCCAGGCGTTTCAGGCTGTCACCAATCCTGTCCTGGTCGGCTTTAGTCTTGGGCTCAATGGCTACATCAATAACTGGTTCCGGAAATTTCATTGATTCCAGAATGATTGGATGGTCTTCGGCACACAGGGTTTCCCCTGTACTTGTATCTTTAAAACCAACTCCAGCCACAATATCACCGGCACCGGCTTCCTCAATTTCCTCTCGATGATTGGCATGCATTCTGAGCAGTTTGCTGATACGTTCCTTTTTGCCTTTCGCAGCATTGAAAACCTGGGAACCAGCCTTGAGTCTGCCCGAATAGATTCTGAAATAGGTCAGTTTCCCAACATACGGATCGGCTGCTATTTTGAAAGCCAGCGCACAAAGCGGTCCATTCAGGTCCGTAGCTCGATGGATTGCTTCCCCGGTTTCAGCATTGATCCCGCTCACTGGCGGAATATCGACCGGCGAGGGCAGGTAATCAACGATCGCATCGAGCAGCATTTGTACTCCTTTGTTTTTAAATGAAGAACCACAAAGGATAGGTACCAAATGGTTGGATATGGTTTGTTTTCTCAAAGAACTTTTGACCTCGTTGATTGAGATCGGGGCGGCTTCCAAATATTTTTCCAACAACTCATCATCGTTTTCAGACAGGATTTCCAATATCTGTTCACGATGTTTGGAGGCTTCAGCCATTTCCTGCCCGTTAAGATCTCTGGTTAAATAGGTTTCTCCGTTGCCCTCTTTATATTCATAGGCTTTCATCGCGATCAGGTCGATAACTCCGGTAAAACCATCTTCGCTGCCTATGGGAATTTGCAACGGCACGGCATTGCTTCCCAATCGTTCCTGGATCATACTTACAACGTGGGTAAAGTCTGCACCTACTCTGTCCATCTTGTTGATAAATGCAATCCGGGGAACCTGATAACGGTCAGCCTGTCTCCATACGGTTTCAGATTGAGATTGCACTCCGGCAACGGCGCAGAAAATTCCTACAGCTCCATCAAGTACCCGCAATGAGCGTTCTACCTCGACTGTGAAGTCCACATGCCCGGGTGTGTCGATAATGTTGATAGAACAATCCTTCCAATAGCAGGCAGTAGCAGCAGAAGTAATCGTAATCCCTCTCTCCTGCTCCTGATACATCCAATCCATTGTCGCAGTGCCCTTATCAACTTCGCCCATTTTATGGACTTTGCCGGTATAAAACAGCATTCTCTCTGTGGTTGTCGTTTTACCGGCATCAATATGAGCCATAATACCAATATTTCTAATGGCAATTAATTCTGATTGCGCAAGCATGTATGCTCTCCAGCATTGGTCCTACCAGCGGTAATGGGCAAATGCTTTGTTGGCTTCGGCCATCTTGTGGGTATCTTCTCTCTTCTTGACAGCTCCGCCGGTCCCGTTGGCTCCATCCAAAATTTCTCCCGCCAAGCGTTCAGCCATTGTTTTCTCGCCGCGTTTGCGGGTATAGCCAACCAGCCATCTGATCGCCAAAGTCTGCCTTCTGTCTGCTCTTACTTCCACCGGAACCTGATAGTTGGCTCCACCTACTCTTCTGGCTCTAACCTCTACTATGGGAGTAATATTTTTCATGGCTTCTTCAAAAACCTGCATCGGATCTTTGCCGGTTTTCTTCTCTATCATGGCAAAAGCATCATAACAGATTCTCTCAGCCAGGCTCTTTTTTCCGTCCCACATTACCTGATTGACCAGTTTGGTGAAGATCTTGCTATTGTAAATCGGATCCGGCAGCACGTCTCTCTTGGGAACGGCCCCTTTTCTAGGCATATTTTTGAATCCTCCTATTTCTTCACTTTCGGACGTTTGGTTCCATATTTGGATCTGGCCTGCAAGCGATTCTGAACACCAGATGCGTCCAGTGTCCCTCTAATAATGTGATATCTTACACCAGGCAAGTCTTTAATTCTGCCCCCTCTGATGAGAACCACGGAATGCTCCTGTAAGTTATGACCTATACCCGGAATATAAGCGGTTACTTCTATTCCGTTGGTTAATCTTACCCTGGCAATTTTTCGCAGTGCTGAGTTCGGTTTCTTGGGGGTAGTTGTATATACGCGCGTACATACGCCTCTTTTCTGCGGACAGCTTTTCAGGGCTGGTGCTGTTGATTTTTTCGTAACTTGTTGGCGTCCTTTTCGAACCAGTTGATTGATGGTCGGCATACCTGCACCTCCTTCCCCGTTTAATCAATCAGTAATGCTACTGCTGCTGCGCCTACTTCAATGCCGCAGGCATTACCCAATTCTTCCATCTTATTGGTCTCTTCAATCTCTATCTGATGTTGCTGACAGAGTACACGAAGAGCATTTATTATATGAGGTTCAGCATCGTCAGCAAGATAAACTTTTTTGGTTTGGCCTTTGATAATGGCTTTTTTAACCTGTTTGGTGCCGATTACCTTTTTGCCTTCCTGCAAATCGTTGAGTGACAACCCTTATCCTCCTCCCGACAAGTAAACCTCATTTTTAGCGAATATATGAGCTTATTTGTCGCGCACCTTAATATTTTATCACCAAGGTTGTGCGCAGTCAAACTAAATTTAAGGAGAATCAGGCTTTCCTGTGATTGATTGCAACAGGAAAGCCTTGCTTCGATCTTTATTTATCTTTTCCCAATCATTCAGCCAGTAATTCCGGTTCCTGGTTATCAACTACATCTACATTTTTATAGATTGAATAACCTGTTCCTGCGGGAATCAGCTTACCAATAATAACATTTTCTTTCAAGCCGATCAAGCTGTCCACCTTTCCCTTGATAGCCGCTTCTGTTAAAACTTTGGTGGTTTCCTGGAAAGAAGCCGCGGACAGGAACGAATCTGTATTCAAGGATGCTTTGGTAATGCCCAGCAACATAGGAGAACAAACGGAAGGCAACCCCCCATCGGTTATTGCCCGATAGTTTTCCTCTTCGAAGTAAGCTACATCAACAAAGGCGCCGGGCAAATGAGTTGTATCTCCCGAATCTTCAATCTTAACTCGCTTCATCATCTGCCGGATCATGATCTCAATGTGTTTGTCACTGATATCAACCCCTTGGGAACGATAAACCTTTTGTACTTCCTGCAACAAATAGCGCTGTACCGCTTGAACGCCTTTGGTTTTCAAAATATCATGTGGGTTGAGTGGTCCTTCTGTAAGTGCATCACCGATATCAACCCAGTCCCCTTCCTGCACCTTTAGGCGGGAACCATAGTGGACCAAGGCAGAAGCCAGCATCTCCTCATTGTCACCCAATATCTGAACTTCCCGGCGTCCTTTGCTCTCACCCATTCTGATTCTTCCCGAAGATTCTGCAACCAAGGCTTGCCCTTTGGGTTTGCGGACTTCAAACAGTTCCTCAACTCGGGGAAGACCGCGGGTAATATC
>Ga0116151_10002522_pt1 | contig 16816 bp, 15 predicted proteins | sample AD_UKC117_MetaG_FD_89893 | JGI IMG/M metagenome (GOLD analysis project Ga0116151, IMG submission 89893) | Active sludge microbial communities of municipal wastewater-treating anaerobic digesters from Hong Kong - AD_UKC117_MetaG | ecosystem: Engineered > Bioreactor > Anaerobic > Digestate...
CCGTCGAAGGCCCAGCAGCAGATGGAGCAGATCCTGACCAGGACGAACAACGGGGTGGATGCGGTCCTGTCCGCCAATGACGGCATGGCGGGTGGCGTCATCGCGGCGCTCCAGGCCCAGCAAATGGCGGGTGAGATCCCCGTGACCGGGCTGGATGGCACGCTGAACGGCCTGCAGCTCATTCTGCTGGGCAGGCAGTCGATGACGGTATGGCGGTCGCTCAAGGACCAGTCGGGGAAGGCCGCCGCGATCACCGCGGCGCTCCTGAAGGGCGAGAAGCCGGCCGACAGCATGTTCGAGGGCGCCACGATGAACAACGGCGCAACCGAGATCCCGTGGGCCAAGGTGACGCCCATCGTCATCACGCTCGACAATATGGAGCTCGAGATCGAGGACGGCGCCGTCACCAGGGAAGCCCTTTGCCGGGGCATGCCGGCCGTCGGGCCTTGCAAGCCGTAGCGACAGCCCGAGGTGACAAGCGGCAGGGCTGACGGCGCTGGATCGGCCGTTCTGCAGCTCGAGGGTATCTCGAAGCGGTTCGGCGCCGTCGAGGCCTTGTCGGAGGTCGATTTCGAGGTCCGCGCGGCCGAGGTCGTGGCGCTGGCCGGCGACAACGGCGCCGGCAAGTCGACCCTGGTGAAGGTGATCGCCGGCACCCATGCGCCGGATGGCGGCGTCATCCGCTTCGATGGCGTGGAGGTGAGCATCCGCTCACCCCGCCACGCCGCGTCTCTCGGCATCGAGACGGTCTACCAGGACCTCGCCCTGTGCGACAATCTGGACGTCGTCGCCAACATGTATCTCGGCCGCGAGACGGTCGGCCGACCCCGCTTCCTGCAAAGGCTGTCAGAGCTCGACATGGAGCGGCACGCTCTCGACGTCCTGCGCCGCCTCAACGTCACGACGATCCGCAGTGTCCGCGCCGCGGTCGCCACTCTTTCGGGCGGCCAGAGACAGTCGGTGGCCATTTCCCGAGCGGTGATGTGGAACTCCAAGATCGTGCTCCTGGACGAGCCGACCGCAGCACTCGGCGTGGCGCAGACGCACGAGGTCCTGGAGCTGATCAAGCGGTTGCGGGCGCAAGGTCTGGGTGTGGTCCTGATCTCGCACAACCTGCACGACATGTTCGAGGTGGCGGACCGGATCGTCGTCCTGCGCCTCGGCCGCAACGCGGCGGCGTTCAGGTGCCGCGAAACGACCCCCGAGGAGGTCGTGGCGGCGATCACCGGAGCGCGCGAGGCAGCCGCGCGCGAGGCCGTGTGCTGAAGCAGGCTCAGGACGCGCGCGACCGCATGAGCGGCAGCCGGGCCGGTGGCCGAGCTCGCACCGGCGCATCCCTGACCACGCTCGCTCGCGGCCTGCGATTGCGCTCGGATTCCAGCGAGCTCGGGGTTCTCCCCATCGTGCTCGGGCTCGCGATCATCTGGACGTTTTTCCAACTGCAGGACGCGCACTTCCTGACCCCGCGCAACCTTTCCAATCTCGTCCTGCAGATCTCCGTCTCGGGCACCATCGCCATCGGCATCGTTCTCGTCCTGCTGCTCGGCGAGATCGACCTGTCCGTCGGCTCGGTCGCTGGCGCCACCGCGGCCGTTTTGGGCGTGCTCGTCGTCGACATCGGCTGGCCCTGGTGGGCGGCGATCGTGGCGATGCTCGCGGTCGGCACCTTCATCGGCGCCATCCAGGGAATCTGGATCGCGGTTCTGCGCGTCCCGTCCTTCGTCGTGACGCTGGCCGGGCTGCTCATCTGGCTCGGCGTCCAGCTCCACGTCCTGGGGGATGCCGGGACGTTGAATGTCTTCGATCCGCGAATCACGGCCATCGCCTCGACCTTCTTGCCGCACGCCTGGGGCTGGGCCCTCGCGCTGGTCGCCGTCATCGGGTACGCCGGCACGCATCTCGTCAACGACGCGGCCCGTCGCCGGGCCGGCATGCAGGCGCCGTCGCTGCCGCTCCTGGCCATGCAGACGGTCGCCATCGCCGTCCTGCTGCTCGGGGCGGTTGCTGTCCTCAACCAGGCCAATGGTGTGCCGACGGCCGGTGTCCTGCTCTTCGCGCTCGTCGCCTTCTTCGACTGGCTGACCCGCCGCACGACGTTCGGTCGCCACATTTATGCGGTCGGCGGCCACCCCGAGGCGGCCCGCCGGGCCGGCATCAACATCGCGCGCGTCCGCATCTGCGTCTTCGCGCTGTCGGGGGCGTTGACCGCCGTCGGCGGCCTGATCCTGACCTCGCGCCTGCAGGCGGCGAGCACGCAGTCGGGCGGCGGCACGCTGCTGCTCGAGGTCATCGCCGCCGCGGTGATCGGCGGCACGAGCCTCTTTGGTGGCCGGGGCAATGTCTGGGGCGCCCTGCTCGGTGCCTTGGTGATCGGCAGCGTCTCGAACGGCCTCGACCTCGTCGGCCAGCCCGCCGACGTGAAATACATGGTCGAGGGCGCCATCCTGCTGCTCGCCGTCACGGTCGATGCCTTCTCCCGCCGCCGGCTCACCTCCGCCGGGCGATAACGCTCGCGCGGCATCCATCTCGTTTGCATCCGCACCCACCCGCCAGGGTGCCTCGAAGCGGATAGCGACGCCCGGCTCGGCGGGCAAGAGACGGGTCTCGGGAATCCAGCCTGTCCCACCGTCGACGCGGATCGCCGGATGGAGTCACCCCGCCTCGGCGAAGCCATGCCCGTGCAGCTCCGCCCGGAAGGGCCGGGCCGAGGGCGGCAGCTCGCGCTTGACGAAATGGCCCGGGTCCCTGAGCTGGCGCTTCAGCGTGGCGATGATCTCGCGATAGGCCTCGAATGTGCTCCGGTAGGGCTTCGGCATGTCGGCCTTCAGCTCCTCGTGCAGGGCCGGCAGGTTGTGGTACGGCACCATGGGGAACATGTGGTGCTCCACGTGGTAGTTCATGTTGAGGTAGAGGAAGCGCAGCAGCGGGTTCATGTAGATGGTGCGCGCATTCAGCCGGTGGTCGAGCACGTCCTCGGCGAGCCCGACATGCTGGGTCAGCGCCAGATACATGATGAGCCAGCCGCCGAGGAGCACCGGCAGGCCGACATAGAGCAGCGGCAGCCAGGTCTGGAAGGCCAGCGCCAGGAGGATCACGGAGGCGTAGATGGCGAGGTAGATGCGCGCCCTGAGGTAGACCCTGGGGCGCTCGGCCTCGGGGATGAAGGTCGCCTGGTCGGGGGTCAACCGGCCCATGCTGTGGATGAACATCTCCTTGAAGCCGTAGTAGAGGTTCGGCAGGGCCAGGAAGTTCAAGAGCACCTTCCAGACATGCGGCGGGCGCATGGCGACGATCTCGGGGTCGCGCCCGACGATGATGGTGTCGGTGTGGTGGCGGGCATGGCTCCAGCGCCAGACCGTCGCATTGCGGAACACCATGAAGGACGCGACCTCGTAGACGAGATCGTTGATCCAGGCGGTCCTGAACGCCGTGCCGTGGCCGCACTCGTGCCAACGGGCGTCCGAGGTGGAGCCGTAGAGCACCCAATAGACGAGGAAGAACGGCAGCGCCCACCAGCTTCCCTGGAGATAGAGCCAGCCGGCAATGCCACCGGAGAGCGCCAGGGCGGCGAGCCAGAGGGCGAGGTCGCGAAGTGCCGGGGCGTCGCGGCGACGCATCAGCTCCTTCATCCGCTGGCGCGGGACCCGGCTGTGATACCACTCGGCGGCGACGAGGCCGCGCTCGACCGCCTTGTCGGCCTCGGGGCCGGTGAGGCTGTAGTCGCGTCGAAGAACGGCGGTGGCCAAGATCTCCTCCTTTGCAAAGAGCCGGCCGCGATGCAGCATAGGGCGACAAGGCCCAGAATTCAAAGCAGGACAGGGCTTGCGAGCGGCGCGGTCGGCCGCTACCGCAGGCTGCCAGGAATCGAGAGGGCGCCATGCCGGACTTTCCGATCATCGACAGCCACGTCCACCTCTACGATGTCGAGAAGCTGTCCTATCCGTGGCTCGCCAACGTGCCGCGGATCAATCGCAGCTACGGGCTGGCGGACTTCGACGCGGCGCGCGGGCCGGTCGAGGTCGAGGCCCTGGTCTTCGCCGAGGTCTGGGTCGGGCCGGGGCTGCACCTGGACGAGGCGGCCTGGGTCCAGGGCCTGGCAGACCGGGATCCGCGCCTGCAGGGGATGATCGCCCACCTCCCGCTGGAGCTCGGTCCGGACGTGGTCAGGGGCGACCTCGAACAGCTCCTGCAGCACCCGACCCTGCGCGGCATCCGCCGGCTCATCGAGATCGAGCTCGACCCGCGCTTCTGCCTGGAGCCCGGCTTCCTCGCCGCCCTGAAGCTGCTGCCGCGGCACGACCTCGTCTTCGACATCTGCGTCAAGCACTGGTGCCTGCCCTTCGCCGTCGAGCTGGCGCAGCGCTGCCCCGACGTCACCTTCGTGCTCGACCACCTGGGCAAGCCCGGCATCAAGCACGGCATGTGGCAGCCCTGGGCCGATCTGATGAAGGAACTGGGCCGGCTGCCCAACGTGATCTGCAAGGTCTCGGGCGTGATCACCGAGGCCGACCATGCCCACTGGCAGAAGGCGGAGGTGGTCCCCTATCTCCGCCACGCCATCGAATGCTTCGGCTTCGACCGCCTGATGTACGGCAGCGACTGGACCGTCTCGGAGCTCACCCACCCCTACCCGGAATGGGTCCGCATCCTCGACGAGGTGATGGACGGCACGAGCGAGGCGGAGCGGCGCCAGCTCTACCGCGAGACGGCAAGGCGGGTCTACCGGCTCCAGGGCTGAGCTGCCGCCGGCCGCCGCGGGTTGCCTTGCCGGCCACTTCCCGGCCATCCTGTCCCCGATGCGGTTGATGCGGAGGTGACAGGGTGACGACGAGGTCGACGATAGCGGCTCATGGGGGCCGGGCAGCCCGGTTGCTGGTGCTCCTGCTGGCCATCGCCACGGGCTGGCCGTCCGGAGCGCGGGCCGCCGACGCCACCGCCAGCCTCGCCGATCCCCTCGCACCGCCCGATCTCTCCAGCCCGGGGGCGACGCTGAACACCTTCATCGCTGAGATGGAAGCCGCCGTCCGCAGCTACTACGAGGGTAATCTCGGCGCCATGCACGCCCACGCCGGACGCGCCTTTGCGACCCTCGAGCGGACGATTGCCGGCGGCGAGGCGAGCTTCGTCGAGATGGCCGACAAGTCCCTGATGCTGCTCGAGGTGCTGGCGCGGGTGACGCTCCCGCCGCCGGACGACATGCCCGACGCCGCGCAAGTCGCGGAGAACGGGCTGCAGGCCTGGACCATTCCCGGCACCGAGCTGCGTATCGCCAGCCAGTCGGACGACACCGGCCTTGCCACCGGCTTTCTGTTCACCGAGGACACGGTGCAGAGGATTCCGGCGTTCTACCGGGTGATCCAGCACCTCCCGGCCAAAGGCGAGCTCCGCCGCTATCAGGGTATCGTCGAGCGCTTCCGCCGGGGCCCCGGCTTCGCGGCGCCGGCGGTGGTGACCAGCCTCGTCCAGAGCCTGCCGGGCCAATGGTTCATCCTGATCGGCGAGCTGCCGATCTGGAAATGGACGGCGCTGGCGACGACGCTGCTGCTCGCGATCGCGACCTATGTTCTGGGGTTCCGGCTCGCGGTGCGGCTCGAGCGCCGGCCGGCGGAGACGGGCCACCGCGCCCGCTGGGCGGGTGTCGCGCGCAGCGTGCTGGCCCTGGTGCTGGCCGTCGTCGCTCACTTCCTCCTCCTCTATATCATCGGGATCACCGGTCTGTCCGCGGCCGTGGTTGGGGTTCTCCTGACGATCGTCGGTCATCTCGCTGTCGCCTGGCTCATCTTCCAGCTCCTGAACATCGCCGCCGACTTCGTGATCCGGGTGCGCGAGCTCGGCGTGGCCAGCCTCGACACGCAGCTCGTGCGGCTGGTCTTCCACCTGGCGAGCGTGCTGCTCGGCCTCTACGTCCTGGTGCACATGGCGGACCGGCTCGGCGTGCCGGTGACGCCGATGCTCGCCGGGCTCGGCGTCGGCGGCCTCGCCGTGGCGCTGGCCGTGCGGCCGACGCTCGAGAACGTCGTCGCCGGGTTCGTCCTCTTCGCCGACAAGCCGGTCAAGGTCGGCGAATTCTGCCTGTTCGGCGACAAGATGGGCACGGTGGAGGCGGTCGGCCTGCGCTCCGTCCGGGTGCGCGGCATCGACCGGACCTTGGTCTCCGTGCCGAACGCCGAGTTCTGCCAGATGCAGATCGTCAACTTCACCCGCCGCGACAGCATCCTCCTGCAGAGCAGCATCGGCCTGCGCTACGAGACGTCGGCGGACCAGCTCCGCCTCGTGCTGGTCCGGCTGCGCGAGCTCCTGATCCGTCATCCCAAGATCGCCATCGAGCCGGCGCGGGTGCGCTTCGTCGGCTACGGGGCGTTCTCGCTCGATCTCGAGATCTTCGCCTATGTCACGACCCGCGACTTCAACGAGTTCCTGGCGATCCAGGAGGACATCAACCTGCGCATCAAGGACATCGTCGAAGGCATTGGCGCCGGCTTCGCCTTCCCGTCGCAGACGCTCTACCTGGAGCGCTCGGCCGGCCCCGACCCCAGGCAGTCCGAGGCCGCCGGCCAGACGGTCGAGCGCTGGCGCCAGGAGAACCGCCTGCCCTTCCCGAATCACGAGGAGCAGTTCCGCTACGAGCTCGCCGACACGCTCGACTACCCGCCGCGGGGCTCTGCGGCAGCAAAGGCCGCCTCATAGGCCCCGGGAGTGGAGGCGCTAACCGGGCGTTAACCACGTAGCCGCCATCATGCCGCCCCAACTGTCATGATGGGCAACCGGCTGCATGCTTTCACCGCCATCCTTTTCCTGGCTCGCGACCGAGGAGCCGGGCTACAGCTTCATCGGCACCCGGCAGCAACCGCTCGCCCGAGACCCTGCCGCCGGCAGCCTCCTCGGATCGGCCGTGATGCGTGGCGGCACCGGCGCGGACGTCCTGCGCAGCGAGGCCCGAACGTCGCTCGTCCTGATCGGCGGCATGGGCGACGACGTCCTGCACGGCTCGGCCACCGCCCAGCGCTTGCTGATCGGCGGCGCCGGCGACGACACCTACGTGCTCCGGTCGACAGGCGACATCCTCAGCGACATGGCCGGCAACGACACGGCGATCCTGGTGACCGAGCTCGCCCATGCGCTGGCAGCCGGGGCAAACGCGGTCGTGGCTCTTGCCGGGGGCATGCCGCCGGCCGAGCCATGGCTCGCGCCGATCACCCTGGAGCTGGCGCCGGGCATCGAGAACCTGACCGCCATCGTCTGGGAGCGGAGCTGGTCCATGAGCTTCGATCTCGTCGGCAACGAGGGCGCCAACCGGCTGATCGGCGACAGCTTCGCCAACGTCCTCGTCGGCAATGGCGGCGACGACACGATCTTCGGCCATGGCGGCGACGACCGGCTCGACGGCGGCACGGGCGACGATGCCCTGAATGGCGGCGATGGCCGGGACCACCTCACGGGCGGTGCCGGCCATGACGTCCTCTCGGGCGGGGCCGGTGACGACCTGCTCGAGGGTGGGGCCGGCAACGACCGGCTCGACGGCGGGCCTGGCGATGATCAACTGCTCGGCGGCGACGGCAATGACACGCTGGTCGCCCGCCTGGGCAGCGACCTCCTCGACGGCGGGGCCGGCGACGACCTCTTCTTCATCGGCCATCGGGCCGGAGCCGTGACGCTGATTGGTGGCCCCGGGGCCGACCGCTTCGTTGTCGAGGCCCGGCCCGGCGATCTCATGCTGCATTTCGCCGATTTCCTTGCCGGCGAGGACGAGCTCGACCTTGCCGCCTGGCTCGGCACCGGCCGGATGCAGGTCACCGAGACCGCCATCGACGGCGCCGCCTCGGCTTGGCTGGTCACCGCGCCGGAGCGCTCGATCGCCCTCTCCTTCGCCAGCGACACCCTGATCGCCGCCGAGGACAATGCGCTGGCCATCGCCTGAACGAGCCGAACGAATAGCTCGCCCGCTGACTCCGGGGACCGGTGCGACAGTACGTGCTCCACCACACCCGCGGCTGCCTGCTATGCTCGGTGCGCCCGTCCGTCCCGGCGGGCGGGGCGGCGCCGGAACCCGGCGCGCCGATCGACTGAAGGAAGCCATGCGATGAATCGTGCGACGATCGGCGGCCTGGCCCTGGCGCTGGTGCTCCACCTCTCGGGCGGTGTCGCCATCGCCCAGGCGCCGGCAACGGTCACGCCCCAGCAGGGCCAGACGGCCGAGCAGGTCGCGGCTGATCAGGCAGCCTGCGAGAGCCAGGCAATGGCGAGCTCGGGCTACAATCCGGCGGCCACGGCCGCTGCGCCACAAGCCGCGCCCGTCATGGGTCAGCGGGCGCGAGGTGCGGCGCGCGGTGCTGCGGCCGGCGCGGTGCGCGAGCAGCGAACCGATTCGAGCGAGCGCGAGGTGGACGACCTGACCGAGAGCGCCGCCAGGGCCGGTGCCGTGGCCGGCGGCATGCGCCAGCGCGGCGAGCGCCGCGAGCAGCGTCGCCACACCCAGCAGGCCGAGGCCGCCACCGCCTCGCAACAGTCCGCCTACTTCCAGGCCTTCGGGGCCTGCATGACGGCGAAAGGCTACTCGGTCCGGTAGGGTCGAAGAGCGAACCGGCGAATCGGCCCGCTGCCTTCAGCCTGCCGATTGCTCCCGGCTCGCGACTCGTCGGCATGGGCTTCAGAAGTGCATGCGCGCCGCGGTGGTGGTGGCTGCCGCACGAGTGCAGGCGATCCTTGACGCTGCCGGGCTTGGATGGTCGACGTGGTGCGCGCCGTCCGGGATGCCGTCGGCTCCGAGATCATGGTCGCCATGGACGCCCACTGGAAATACGCCAACGGCGCGATCAAGCTCGCCCAGGCGCCCGAGCCTTTCGACCTGCTCTGGCTCGAGGACCCGGTGCCGCCCGAGAACATCGAGGCCCAGCGCCATGTCACCCACAGCACCCGAACGCCGATCTGCACCGGCGAGAACCTCTACCGCAAGCACGGCTACCGCGAGCTGATCGAGAAGCAGGCGGCCCGGATCATCGCCCCGGACATCCCCAAGATGGGCGGCCTCGCCGAGGCCAAGAAGGTCGCCGACCACGCCGACCTCTATTGCATCCCGATCGCCCCGCGCAACGTGGCGAGCCCGATCGCCACCGTCGCCGGCAGCCATGTCTGCGCCGGCATCAACAACTTCCTCGTCATCGAGTACCACGCCCACGACGTCGAATGGTGGAGCGACCTCGTCAAGGAGAAGCCGCCGATCGACAAGGGATTCATCAGGATCGAGGACCGGCCGGGCCCCGGCCCGAGGCTGAACGAGGAGGCGGCCCGCGCCCATCTGAAGCCGGGCTCGAGCTTTTTCGGCGACAAGCCCCATGGCTGAACGGCGGGTGAAGCAGCGAGGATCACCGCGCCCGAGCCCTTCCCCGCCTGGGTCGGCATCCGCAATCAGCTCCTCGTCAAGGTCGAGACCGACGAGGGCCTCTACGGCTGGGGCGAATCCGGCCTCTCCGGCCGCGAGAAGGCGGTCGCCGGGGCCATCGACCACTTTGCCGGGTTCGTGGTCGGGAAGGACCCGATGCGCATCGGCGCCCTTTGGCAGGAGCTCTACCGGAGCCAGCATTTCGAGGGCGGGCGGGTGCTCACCGCCGCCATGTCGGCCATCGACATCGCGCACTACGACAACAAGGGCAAGGCGCTGGGCATGCCCGTCTACGACCTCCTCGGCGGCCGGCAGCGCGACCGCATGCCGACCTTCGCCACGACCCATGCGGAACCGGGCCTGGCGATGATCGAGCAGGCGAGAGCCCTCGTCGAGCGCGGCTGGTCCGCCATGCGGCTCTCGCCCTCGGGCCACCAGTCGAAGGACGTCCACGCGCCCCTGGAGCACATCGCCGCCACGGCCGAATGGTGCACAAGGGCCAGGGAAGCGCTCGACCACGAGGTCGAGCTCGGCATCGACGACCGCCACCGTCTCTCGGTCGCCGAGGCCGCGAGGTTCTGCCAGAAGATGCCGCGTGGCACTCTCGACTTCCTCGAGGAGCCCAGCCGCGACGAGACGCCCGAGGCCTACGAGGCACTCCGCCGCATGACCGACATCCCCTTTGCGATCGGCGACGAGCTCGCCTCGAAATGGCAGTTCCTGCATGGACGTCGAGCTCGATCCCGAGCGGACGAAGCCACACCTGAAGGAGGATGACGCGGGCTTCTTCGACTGAAGCTCCCGCCGCCGATCACACGGACCCCATCGGTCGTCAGATGACAAGCGCGATCCACGACGCGGCCCTTGCGCAAGGGTGCCAAATGTGGAGCCGCCGACAATTGTCAATACCGATTGACAGGTGTCGAAACCGCCTCCTAGGCTGGGCCATGGATCATCGATCGGCCACAGCCGTGGCCCCACAACGGGAGGCGCAACCCTCATGCCCAGCTTCATCTCGAGACTGCTCGGATCGGCGATGGTCGTTGCCATGGCGACGACCGGTGCCATGACGGTCACCAGTGCCAGTGCGGCAAGCGGCGATCATGAGGACGAGCTGGTCGTCTATGCTTCCCATCCGTCGGAGATGGTCGATTTCTTTGCCCAGGCGTTCGGCGAGAAATACGGCGTCAGCGTGACCACGGTGAAGGCCGGAACCGGCGAGCTTTTGAACCGCATCCGGGCCGAGAAGGACCGGCCGAGCGCCGACATCATGTGGGGCGGCTTCGCCGACACCGGCGCCTCGGCGCCCGACCTGTTCGATCCGTACGAATCGCCCGAGCTCGCCAATATCGAGCCCGACATGATCGACCCCAAGGGCTACAACAGCCCGTTCGGCGCCAGCCTCATGGTGATCATGTACAATTCGGAGCTCCTGCCGGCCGAGGAGGCGCCCCAGCGCTGGGAGGACCTCGCCGATCCCAAATGGAAGGGCAAGGTGGTCCACGCCGACCCCTCGAAGTCGAGCTCGGCGCTCGCCGCGCTCAGCACCTGGCTGATGATCTACGGCCGCGACGACGCCGCCTGGGACCTGGTCGAGCGCATGACCGGGAACATGAACATCGTGCTCAAGTCCAGCCTCGTCTTCCAGCAGGTCGGGCGCGGCGAGTATCCCGTCGGCGTCACCTACGAGGAGGCCGCCTTCAACTACGTGATGGCCGGCACGGGCGGCATCGTCTACCCGGCGGACGGCACGCTGGCCCAGCCCGAGGGAACGTTCATCGTCAAGTCGGCCCCCCATCCGAAAGCGGCCCGCCTGTTCGCCGACTACCTCATGTCCGAGGAGGCCCAGCAGGCGCTGGTGGCCAACTTCCCCGGCCGGCGGCCGACCCGGATCGGCGTGGACACGCACCCGCAGATGCTGCCGCTCAGCGAGATCAACGTGATCGACTACGACAGCGAGTGGGCGAGCGCCAACCGGGACGAGATCCTGGAACGGATGCAGCAGATCATCATCAAGACGCAGCAGTAAGACCGCCATTGCAGCCGATCGACCCCCGGCCGCGAACCGCTGCCGCCGGGGGTGCTGCCGTCACCTTGTCTTTCCGCCATCCCGCCCATCGACCCGCGGCCTGCATGCGCTCATGACGACAGCTGTCTCCATCGATTCCGTCACCAAGCGCTTCGACGCGACCACCGCCGTCGACGATGTCACCATCGACATCGCCAAGGGCGAGTTCTTCACGCTGCTCGGCTCGAGCGGCTGCGGCAAGACCACGCTGCTCCGCATCATCGCCGGCTTCCTGCGCCAGACCGCCGGCACCATCCGCTTCGACGACAAGCCGATCGACGACGTGCCAGCACACCGGCGCAACACCGGCATGGTCTTCCAGAACTACGCGATCTTCCCGCACCTCTCGGTTTTCGACAATATCGCCTACGGCCTCAGGGCGCGGCGCTGCGCCAAGGCCGAGGTCGAGGCGCGGGTCGGCCAGATGCTCGAGCTGATCCAGCTCGCGGCGCTGAGGCACCGGCGCCCGCGCGAGCTCTCCGGCGGCCAGCAGCAGCGCGTGGTTCTCGCCCGCGCCATGGTCATCCAGCCCGACGTCCTGCTCATGGACGAGCCTTTGTCGAACCTCGACACGGCGATGCGCGTGCATCTGCGCGCCGAGATCCGCGCCCTGCAGCGCCAGGTCGGGATCACCACGATCTACGTGACCCATGACCAGGAGGAAGCGCTCCTGATGTCCGACCGCGTCGCCGTGATGAGCCACGGCCGGGTCGAGCAGATCGCCACGCCGCTCGAGATCTACAACGCCCCCGAGACGCGCTTCGTCGCCGGCTTCGTCGGCGAGTGCAACATGCTGCCCGGCAAGGTGGCCGAAGTGCTCGACGGGACGGCCACGGTGGCGCTCGGCGAAGGGGGGCTGCTCATCGTGGATGGCGTTTCCGGCGTCGCCTCGGGCGAGGCCCGCACGGTGGCCTTCCGCCCCCAGGACGTAGAGCTGCAGCCCGTGCCCGACGATGACATGCGCGGCCTATGCGGCCGGCTGGCCGATATCCAGTTCCTCGGCGGAACGGTGCGTTTCGTCGTCGATATCGGCGCCGGCGCCATCGTCCACGTCGCCGCGCAGCGCCGCACCGGTGCCGCCATCCCGGTGCTCGGCGGGCGCTACCGCCTCGACATTCCGGCCCACACGGTCCGGCTCTTCGAGCCGACCCCGGCATGACCCGGACGCCATGACCGGAGCAATGGTGGCGGCCCGGCGGCTGCTCGGCTTCTGGCCGTCGGTCACCGCCGGCATGCTGGTCGTCACGGCAGCCCTGCTGCTGCTGCCGGTCTTCAACATCGTCGGCCTGAGCTTCTCGGGCAAGGAGGACGCCGCCGGCGTGCTCCAGAACTACCGGATGTTCTTCTCGGAGCCGTATTACTACCGCACCCTGGTCAACAGCTTCATCGTGAGCATCAGCGCCACCGTGCTGGCGCTCCTGGTCGGCGTGCCCGCCGCCTACTTCACCAGCCGCTTCCACATCTGGATGCGCAGCCTGATCCGTGCCGCCGTGGTGCTGATCTTCGTCTCGCCGCCCTTCATCGGCTCCTACTCCTGGATCATCCTGCTCGGCCGCAACGGCCTCGTCACCACGACCCTGGCGGAATACGGCATCTCGCTGCCGTCGATCTACGGTGCTCAGGGCATCATCTTCGTCTTCACCCTGCATTATTTCCCCTTCGTCTTTCTGCTGGTGTCGTCCGGTCTCAAGTCGATCGACCAGAGCATCGAGGATGCCGCCCGCAATCTCGGATCGAGCGAGCTCGCGACCTTCAGGAAGGTGATCGCCCCGCTGCTGGCGCCATCGATCTCGACCGGAGCGCTCCTGGTCTTCATCGCCTGCTTCACCGATCTCGGCACGCCGATCATCCTCGGCGAGCGCTTTCGCGTGCTGCCGGTCCTGATCTATGGCGAGTTCGTCAACGATTTCGGCGGCCGGCCGGTGCTCGCCAGCACCCTCTCCGTGCTCCTGCTGCTGATCACGACCTCGGCGCTTCTGCTGCAGCGCTGGTACGCCTCGCGCAACGCCTTCGGCACCGCCGCGGTGCGCCCGCTGACCCTGCAGGAACAGCCGTTCAAAAAACGCCTGCTGGCGGCGCTCTTCGTCTACACGCTGGTCGGCGTGGCCCTGCTGCCGCTCGCCAACATCATCGTCTCGTCCTTCCTGAAGGCCAACGGACCGGTCCTGCTGGCGGAATTCACCCTCGACAACTACCGCCGCATCCTCGGCACCATCGGCAGGCCGCTCTGGAACACCATCTTCTTCACCACCACGGCAACCCTGCTGTGCGCTGTCTTCGGCACCATGATCGGCTACATCATCGTCCGCCGGCCGGGCCGCATCAGCGGCTTCCTCGACACCATCATCATGTTCTCGTTCGCGGTGCCGGGCATTGTCCTGGGGGTCGGGCTGGTGGTCACCTATCACCACCAGCCCTTCGCCATGACCGGCACGGCGCTGATCCTCATCCTGGCCTACTTCATCCGCCGCCTCCCCTTCTCGGTCCGCTCGTCCGTAGGCATGCTGCAGCAGCTCTCCCGCGACACCGAGGAGGCGTCGGTCAATCTCGGCGCCGGGCCGGCCATGACCTTCCTCAAGATCACGGTGCCGCTCCTGTCCGTCGCGATCCTCTCGGGCGTCCTGCTCACCTGGTCGAACACCATCCGCGAGCTGAGCGCGACCCTGATCCTGCAGTCGGGGCGGACGGTGACGGTCAGCCTCGAGATCTTCAACGAGGTGGTCAACGGAAACTTCGGCATCGCCTCGGCGCTCGGCACCGTCCTCATCCTCCTGACCTTCCTGCCTCTCTCCGTGCTGTTCACGGCGATGGGCAAGCGAGAGGATGCGCTCGTGTGAGGGACGGCCGGAGGCGCTCGACTGGCACCCGGCAGCCATCGACGACCCGTGGCGAGGAGCACGATTGGCCAGCAGGCAACGCATCGGATCGGGTCGTGGCAGCGCGCTGAACGACGATATCGTTCTGGAGGCGGCCTGGCTCTACTACTACGAGGGCAGGAGCCAGCACGAGATCGCCGGCACGCTCGGCGTCTCGCGCTCGTCGATCGTCGGCTATCTGCAGCAGGCACGCGAGACCGGCATGGTCGAGATCCGGCTCGATGCCGGGGTCTTCAGCCGCCATCGCCTGTCGCACGCTTTGTCGCAACGCTACGGGCTGGCCGAGACCTATGTCGTGCCGGGCGACACGTTCTCCCTCGAGCGGGTCGCCGTCGGCGCGGGCCGGCGCCTGCCGGACCTGATCGATCCCGGCGACGTGCTCGGCGTCGCCTGGGGGCAGACGATCTTCAACCTGTCACAGAACATCGTGCCGCGGCGGATCGACCGGCTGACGGTCATCCAGATGGTCGGCTCGATGTCGTCACCCTACGGCTTCGATGCGGAGATCTGCTCGTCGCACATCGCCCTGTCGCTGGGCGGCCGCTGCATCAACCTGCACGCCCCGGCCGTGCTCTCGACCAGTGCGATGGCGGAGGCGCTGCGCCAGGAGCCCATCATCAGGGCGCAGCTCGAGCAGGTCTCGCGCATCGGCAAGGCGGTCTTCGCCGTCGGCTCGTGCAACGAGACCAGCCATATCGTCCAGGCGGGCATCGCCTCCGTCGACGACCTCGCCCGCTATCGGCGCCATGGCGCCGTCGGCCTGGTCTGCGGCCGCTTCATCGACGCCGCCGGCAATCATATCCATGGCCACCTCGACGAGCGGCTGATCGGCGTGACGCCCGATTGCCTGCGCGGCTTGCGGATGGGCATCCTCGTCTCATCCGGCGCCGACAAGATCGAAGGCATCCACGCAGCCCTGCGCGGCGGCTACGCGACCCATCTCGTCACCGACATTCCCACCGCCGAAGGCATCCTCACCCTGAGCCGCTGAGGCTGGTTCACCCGGGCCGGGACCGCCTCAACCGTCGAGTCCCTCGGGCGGTTGCCAGCCCGGGGGTGGCGGCTGGCGGGGGGCCTGGGGGATGGGGACGTGGAAGTTGGCGTCGGCGCCGTTCATGTCCATGCGCCGCTCGGCGATGCGCCAGCCTTCGGGCGTGCGCCGCAGGGAATCGAGATAGCGGCCGTAGACGGTGGCGGTCCGACCGTCCGGCCGCTCGTGCCAGGCATGGACATAGCTCTCCGCCCGCGCGGTGTCGGCCGAGTCGAGCCAGACCCGCACATTCGCCAGGTGATGCGCCGTGCGGCGCCAGCGCCACATGCGCGCCAGCGAGCGCGCCAGCGCCTCGCGACCGACCGCGGCGAGCCTGGGTTCGGCGCCGTAGGTGACGCGGCAGTCGGTCGTGAAGAGGGCGGCGAGCGCGTCCAGCTCCATCCGGTCCAGATGGCGGCAATAGTCGACAAGCAGGTCCTCGATCTGGCGGCGGTCGAGCAGCTCCCGCATCACCTCAGCCATGTTCCCGCACCCACTGGGCCAGCTCGGCGTGGGTGGCGAACCAGGCCCGGCCCTTCGCCTGCTCGATCAGCGCCTCGAGGATCCAGATGCGCGAGCGGTAGCCGATGACGAAGGGGTGCATGACGAGCTGGAAGACGCCGCCCTCGGCCATCGCCGCGTCCAGCTCCCGGCGGAAGATCGCGAGAACGTCGTCGGGTGGCGTCCAGGGCCGGGTCGCGGGCTCGCGGTTGAAGAGGAAGTAGACGGCATCGTCGCGCAGCCATTCGACCGGCACCTCGACGACCCCGGTGGGCTCGCCGTCGCAGACCAGCTCGTAGCAGGCCTCGTCGGCCATGAGCGAGCTGTCGTAGGCGAGGCCCAGCTCGGCGACGAGCGGGATGGTCGAGGGGCTGAGATCCCAGTTGGCGGCGCGAAACCCGACGGGGGGCATTCCGGTCAGCCCTTCCAGGGTGTCCCGGGCGCGCAGCATCAGCTCGCGCTCCTCGGCTTCCCCGAGCAGCGAGGTGTTCTCGTGGATCCAGCCATGCATGGCGACCTCGTGCCCGGCGCCGACGATGCGCCGGGGCTCGTCCGGGTCGATGAGGCCGGCGACCGCCGGCACGAAGAACGAGGCCCTGACCTCGAGCCGGGCGAGCACGTCCAGGATGCGCGGCACGCCCACGCGGCGGCCGAACTCGCCCCAGGCGAGCCGGCCGATGGCGCTCCCGCCCCGGCCGAGCTCGAAGGTCTCGTGATCGCAGTCGAAGGACAGCGCCACGGCGCAGATGGCGCCGCCCGGCCATTGCCGCGGCGCCAGCGCCCGGCCGGCACGCACGCGCCCGACGCGGCGGCGCCATTCGCTCTCGGGCATCTGCCAGGGCTGCGGGAATTCCGCCAAGGGTGTCGCCCGTCCTGCTGTTCGTCGGGTCCGCCGAGCCCGTCGCGGCGCCGCGGTTATGTATTTGACAGCCCCGTGCCGAGCCTTGCAAATGCCAAATCAG
>Ga0116151_10002527_pt1 | contig 16790 bp, 13 predicted proteins | sample AD_UKC117_MetaG_FD_89893 | JGI IMG/M metagenome (GOLD analysis project Ga0116151, IMG submission 89893) | Active sludge microbial communities of municipal wastewater-treating anaerobic digesters from Hong Kong - AD_UKC117_MetaG | ecosystem: Engineered > Bioreactor > Anaerobic > Digestate...
AATCGGCCGTGTTATGCACCAATCGCAAATAGGCGATGATGTCCTTCACTTCACGCCGTTTGTAGAACTGCGTCGCGCCGACAAGCCGGTAGGGCATGCCGTTGCGGATGAAGGCTTCTTCCAACACGCGGGATTGGGCGTTGGTGCGATACATGACAGCGATGTCGCCGGGCGAGTAACCATCCAGCAGCAGGCTCTGGATGGTGCTGATGACGATGTCGCCTTCTTCCAGATCGTTATACGCCTCGCCGATAACGATCAGGTCGCCGCCCTGCCGTTCGGTGAACAGCTCTTTGTGCACGCGCTGCGTATTGTGGCGGATAACTGCCTTGGCGGCGTCCAGAATGGTTTGGGTCGAACGGTAGTTTTGTTCCAGCAGCACCACTTCGGCGTCCGGATACGCCTTTTGGAAGCGCTGAATGTTGCGGAAATCTGCGCCGCGCCACTTATATATTGATTGGTCCGAGTCGCCCACGACGAAAATGTGGCGGTGGGTGGCCGCCAGCATTTGCAGCAAGGTGTACTGCGTGGTGTTGGTGTCTTGAAATTCGTCGACCAGGATGTGCTGGTAGCGCTCCTGGTACTTTTGCAGCACGTCCGGCCGCTCATCGAAGAGCAGCACGGTGTTCATGAGCAAATCGTCGAAGTCCATGGCGTTGTTGGCCTGTAGGGTGGCCTGGTAGCGTTCATAAACGCGCCGGGTGACTTCAGCGATGTAGTTGGTGGCGCTGTAGATTTCCGGAGTGATCAGCTCGTTTTTGGCGCTGCTGATGCCGTTGAGCAGCTTGGCGGGCGGGAATTTTTTGTCGTCGAGGTTGAGTTCTTTGAGGACTTGTTTGACGACCTGGAGTTGGTCGGCGGTGTCGAAGATGACGAAGTCGCGGGTGTAGTGGGTGAGGTTGTCGGTTTCGCGGCGCAGGATGCGGGCGCAGACGGCGTGGAAAGTGCCCATGGTCAGGCCGCGCGGCGGCGCTTCGAGCATGTTTTCCAGGCGGTGGGTCATCTCTTTAGCCGCTTTGTTGGTGAAGGTGACGGCCAGGATATGCCAGGGGGGGACGCGCAGCGCTTGCATCAGGTAGACGATGCGCTGGGTGAGGACGCGGGTCTTGCCGGAGCCAGGTCCGGCGAGGACTAAGACGGGGCCTGGGGGGGCGGTAACGGCCGTTTTCTGCTGTTCATTTAAGCCTTGAAGATAATCACTCATGCGGGTTATTGTAACCCGCCGCCGGGGTTGCGTCACCCTGAATCGCCGCCTACATCTGGCGGCGCAGGAACCAGGTGATGGTGACGATGACGATGACCGCTCCGGCAAGCTGCCAGAGCGACGACAACTGCTCGTGGAGCAAAATCGCCCCGATGACCAGGGCGCTGACCAGCCGGATGGCCATCAAGCTGCTGACCAACGGCGCGCCTAGTTTTTGGATGGTACGGATTTGCCCGAGGTTGGCGCCCAGCAGCACGCCGAAGGCCAGCACAGCGAAGATCAGCCAATCCTGCGGCGACAGGGTGGCCCAGCGGCCCCAATCTTCGCCGAGGAGCAGGCTGGCGACGGCCGAAAAGCTGAAGAGCGAGAACAGGTGCACCAGCAGCAGCGCGTCGCCGGTGACGTGGTAATGGGCGGTGCGCCGGGTGAGAATCATGTAGAGGGCCAGGGCCAGGCTGCTGCCGATGGCCAGGCTGATGCCCAGGGCGTCTTGCCGCGGAACGGCCGTAGCCACGCCAATCTCGTTAAAACTGCCGCTCAACACCAGCAGCACGCCTACCAGGCTGATGATCAGGGCGCGAAAGGTGTAGCGCGGCAGCCCTTCGCGCAAAAATACCCGGCTCAATAGCGCCACCAGGAACGGCGTCAGCAGGTAAATGAGCTGGGCATAAACGGCCAGGGTGAAGCGCGTGGCCAGCAAATTAGAAACGCCGCGCACCACCACCATGAAGCCAAATAACCAGACAATCGGCAAGCGGAACTGCGCTTTGTGAATGCGCGGCCACAGAAACGCGACGACAACCAGCAGGACGGCGAGATTGCCCGCAGCCAGCAAGGACAGGCTGGGCAGCCCGCTGACGGTTTGCAGGTAACGCAGCAGCACCGGATAAGCCCCCCAGCCAACCTGGGCGATGAGCGCGGCCGTTAACCACTGCCAACTTTGAGAGGAAACGGCCGTGTTTTGGGTTACAATCTGCTCGGATTTTTGTTCGTTCACAGACCACTACAATAAAGCGACTGGCGGGAAACGTCCAGAGATTGGGATTTGGAGACGGGAGACTGGAGATTGGCGGTTGATCGTTGAGCGTGTCATCAGGCTCCAGTCTCTAGTTTCCAATCACCAGCCACCATTTGCAGGAGTAAAAGATGGAAAAAGTGAACCTGGCCGAAAAATTTGCATTGTTCCACGAGCATTGGTCGCCGAAAATTGTGGGCGAGCTGAATGGGCAGCATGTCAAGCTGGCTAGGCTGAAAGGAGAATTTGTCTGGCACCATCACGAGGCCGAAGACGAGATGTTTCTGGTGGTACAGGGCCAATTGACGATGAAACTACGCGACCGGGACATTGTGCTCAATCCCGGCGAGTTTTTGATTGTGCCGCGCGGCGTGGAGCATAAGCCTGTTGCCGCCGAAGAGGTTCAGGTGCTGCTGTTTGAGCCGCAGGGCACGCTGAATACAGGCAATGTGCAGGATGATCACACCAGGGCCGATCTCGAGTTGATTTGAGCGCTGGGTCCAATCGAACGAGGTAAAACAGATGACCGATCAAACAAGCCAACCCGAGGCAGATGCGCTGTCGTTGGTCGAAGTGCAGAATGCGCAAAGTCCGCTGGCCAAACAGGCCTTGGCGATCTATGAAGCGTCATTTCCGCCGGAAGAACGTGAATCGCAGGATAGTTTGCTGACGTTGATCAACCTTTCAGCACAGGGGCCGCTGGCCGATGGGACGTTGTTTCACTTTTTGGCCGGGGTCTCCGGCGAAGCGGTGCAGGCGATGGCCTTGTACACCTATCATCCCCAACAGCGCCTGGGCTTTTTAGGCTATATGGCGATCACGGCCGTTTCCCGTGGCCAGGGTCTTGGCGGCTGGATGTTTCAGCAAACGATGGCGCGGCTGGCCGAAGAAGCGGGGGAACGGCCGTTAGGCATGTGTTGGGAAGTGCAACGGCCGTCAGACTTTAACGATCTCCACGAGCGCGAACTGGCGGAGCGGCGCATTCGCTTCTACCAGCGCCACGGTAGTCTCATTTTCCCCGAGGTGGACCTGCTGACGCCCTCCCTGGGCGAGGGGCTGCCCGACGTGAGCTATCACCTGATGTATTATCCGCTGGATGGCGCAACGGCCGTATCGCCCGACCGCCTGCGGGCCATGATTGACGTGATTTTGGGGCAAAATTACGGCGCCGCCCCGGACAGCATCTACTATCGCCGCGCTCTCCAATCCATCAGAAACGACATGAGTACAAGCTCAACACCATAAACGAAAAGAACACAGATCTTCAGGGATTCTTATCCGTGTTCATCCGCGTAAATCCGTGTCCAATTATCGGAGGATAACAGCCTTATGCCGCAGCAGACAAAACCACGCGCCCGTGATCTGGGCATACCCTTTCCCGGCACGCCGGGGCCGCTTAACGCCATCACCGACGTGTCCGGCGTGGCTGTGGGCCACGTTACGCTCATCGAGGGTGAGGGGGAATTGGTGGTGGGCCAAGGGCCGGTGCGCACGGGGGTAACGGCCGTTTGGCCGCGCGGCGTCGGCGCGACAGAGGGTGTGCTGGCGGCCGTGTTCGCCCTCAATGGCGTCGGCGAGATGACCGGCGCGCATCTCATCGACGAGTTTGGCGCTTTTGTTGGTCCGGTGATGCTCACCAATACCCTCAGTGTGGGCGTCGTGCGCGACGCCGTCATCACCTGGGCGCGCGATCACGTCGCCGACAAGGAAAAGCTTTTTTACTTCAGCCTGCCGGTCGTGGCGGAAACGTGGGACGGCAACATCAGCGATGCGTACGGTCAGCACATTCAGCCGGCGCACGTTTTTGCGGCGCTGGATGGGGCCGTAGGCGGTCCGGTGGTCGAAGGCGGCGTGGGCGGCGGCACAGGCATGAGCACGTATGAATTTAAAGGCGGCATCGGCACGGCCTCGCGCCGGGTCGCTGTGCCGCCGGGCGATTACACGGTAGGCGTGCTGGTGCAGTCCAATTTTGGCCGGCGGGAGCAGTTGTTGGTGGCCGGGGCACCGGTGGGGGCGGAAATTGAGGATTTACGGCCGTTATACGCCTCCTCCCATACCTTAAGCAGCTCCATCATCATTCTGGTGGCGACGGATGCCCCGTTTTTGCCCGGCCAGCTTAAGCGGCTGGCGCGGCGCGCGGGCCTGGGCCTGGCGCGCACCGGCAGCACGGCGCATCATCATTCGGGGGATATTTTCCTGGCGTTTTCCACGGCCGTTTCGCCGGTCAGCGTGGAGGGCGGGTTGGACGTGTACACGGCCGTGCCCAACAGCCACATCGATCCCTTTTTCGACGCTGTGGCCTATGCCACAGAAGAAGCCATCATCAACGCCCTGGTGGCCGCCGAAACGATGACCGGCAAAAATGGGGCGACGTTGTATGCGTTGCCGCACGGCCGTTTGCAAACGATCCTGCGGCGTTATCAGCGGCTGCGCGAATGATTGGTTGACAGGGAAACGGCCGTTTGCTAGAATCCTTCCTGCTATGCGCCCCGTTCGTCTAGCGGCCCAGGACGTAGCCCTCTCAAGGCTAAAACAGGGGTTCGAGTCCCCTACGGGGCATTTAATCCATCAGCCGCCCATAAGTAGTCAACTTGTGGGCGGTTTTTTGTTGGTGCCATTCAAAAAAGTATCTGAAACGACAAAAATATAACAGGATATTAGTCCTGAAAAGTACAGATTCCCTATAGTAAACCAGCCTGAAGCGCGCCCACCCTTCTTTTGAACAGGTAAAATACCAGATAAAGGGCAATTTCTGGGCCGCCTGGCGAAAATCGAGTCGCCTTGACTATATGCCGCGATAAAACCCGGTCAACCTTCGCTCATCAACTGACGGGTTTGTATTGAGAAAATATAGCATCATGTGTCCAGTAACTGATTGATATGAGGTTTGATTCAATTTTTTATGCGCTGCTGCTTTTCCTGGCTGCCGGAATGGGGCTCGTGCTAGGGGTTATTGCCTGGCAAAACCATCGGGGAAAACGGACCAACCAGACCTTTGCCGGCCTTATGCTGGCCATGAGTTTCTGGTCCTTTTTTCAGGGCCTGGAACTGGTAGTCGCGGATCCAGGCGTCAAACTTTTATTGGTCAATTTGCAATACGTGGGCATTCTGGCGACGGTGGCCTTGTGGTTTCTCTTTGCGGTTGCCTTTAGCGGCCGGGACGATCTGATAACGCTGAAGACTTTGCTGCTTTTAGCCGTCGAACCGGTTTTGCTGCTCATTCTTTTGGGCACAAATGCCTATCACCACCTGTTTCGGGAGCGGGTCTGGTTGGATTTTGCCAACGGCCGTTCCATGTTGCAGGCGGATTATGGCATTGCTTTCTGGACGCACGCGATTTATTCCTATACCTTGCTGCTGGTGGGGACGATTCTGGTTACTCGTTCGGTCATGCATTTGTCGCGGCTTTACCGGCGGCAGCTGATCATTATTTTGGTCAGTATTATGGTTCCCTGGTTGGCCAATTTACTGTATTTGATGGGGATAACGGCCGTTGACTTTACGGCTCTAGGCTTTACGGTAACCGGCCTGGCGCTGGCCTGGGGGCTGCTGCGTTTGCATTTGTTGAACGTGGTGCCGATTGCCCGCACGGCCGTGTTTGAAAGCCTCAGCGATGCCATCATCACCCTCGACGACCAGGGCCGCATCGTCGATATGAACCCGGCCACCTGCACCCTGTTTGCCCTGGACGGCGAGGCGGAAATCGGTTTGCCTCTTCATGCTGTTCTCCCCAAATTGCCCGCTTTGGCGCTGCAACCAGACAAAACCGGGCCGCAGCATGTCGAAATCACCTGGGATATCGATGCCGCCCCCAAAATATATGATCTGCAGATATCTCCCATCATGACTTCGCAAAAAATGGTTGGCGGCTGGGTCATCGTGATCCGGGACGTGACTGCGCGCAAGCAAACCGAAGAAGCGGAACGCGAACAACGCATCTTAGCAGAAGCGTTACGCGATGCGGCGGCGGCCCTCAACAACACCCTGGACGTGGATGAAGTTTTAGCCCGAATTTTAGAGGACGTAGGCCGGGTATTGCCCCACGATACGGCGAACGTGATGCTTTTGCGCGGCAACATCGCTCATTTTGTGGGCTATCGTGGATATTCCGGCCAATCGCTGGAAAAAGTCCACAAAATCTGGCCGATAAAGGAAACCCCGAACTTGCAGCAGATGGTGGATACCGGCCAGCCCATTGTGATTTCGGACGTGAGTCAGGATTCGGGCTGGGTGGATACGCCGGCGACTCGCTGGATTTGTTCCTACGTGGGTGCGCCTATCCAACGAGAAGGCAAGGTGATAGGCTTTATCAATCTGGACAGCGCCACCCCAAACACTTACCGCGCGGAACACGCCGAGCGATTGTTGACCTTTGCCAATCAGGCGGCTATTGCTTTGGGCAACGCGCAGCTTTTTGCGGAGTTAGCCGAGCGCAATACAGAGCTGGATGCTTTTGCCCGCACCATTGCGCATGATCTGAAATCGCCGCTGGGCCTAATCAAAGGGTATGCAGAGCTGCTGGCAGACTATGATTTGCCGGTTGCCGGTCGGGCGCAGTTGGACATTATTCAGGCGACGGTGTGGCGGATGGAAGAGATGATCGAGCAGTTGTTGTTGATGGCCCAACTGCGGGATGCGGCGCAAACGGCCGTGTCCGTCGAAGTGCTCCCGCTGCTCTATGCCGTCATTTCCCGCTTCACCAATGCCATCGAAGCCCAGAAAATTGTCGTGCAAATCGACAACCAGGACTTGCCCCCACTGCTGGGACACGCGCCCTGGCTGGAAGAAGTATTCGCCAACCTCGTCAGCAACGCCATCAAATATATCGGCAGCGAGAACCCCGAGCCGCTCATTCGCATCCGCGGCAGACTTGAAGGCGGCCTGGCGCGTTATGAGATCATCGATAACGGCCTGGGTATTGAACCGGCCGACCAGGAAAAACTATTTGACATGTTTACCCGTTTCCACCGCGAGGAAGCCTCGGGTACCGGATTGGGTCTTTCCATCGTCAAGCGCATCGTCCAGAAAATGGGCGGCGAGATAGGCGTAGAAAGCGAACCGGGGCGTGGCAGTACGTTCTGGTTTGTGCTGCCGACGGGCTTGCCATAGCCTGAATCGTTCCGCAATTAAACGACGCGATAGCCTTCTGTTGCCAACTGCTTTACCAGTCCCTTACCCCTCAATCTCAAAAGCCCATCCTTCAACTTGACTTAGATCAAAAGGTTCCATTACATATCCCTCAGTCGTTTCAATGAGATAGCGACGATTAGGCGTTTTCACCAAGACCATAATGTGGTTGGGTTGGGTGCGTTGGTAGGGGTAATCCCCATTCAAATAGACCAGGTAGATCTGCCAGTCTGGCGGCGCGGCTTTCAACATGCTGGCCAGCAAGATGGAAGTGTCCTCGCAATCTCCGCCGCCGGCCAGAAATGTCTCTAACGGGTAGCGCGGCGTCTCTTTCATTTCCCTGTTGTATGTTGAAAGCTGGGTGGTGATGTACCAGAGTTCGTAGATAAATGCGTACTCGCTTGGCGATTCGTAATAAATATCTCTGACGTAGGCGTAAAAGGGCGACGGGTCCACAAATTCACGAAAATCCGGCGCGGAAGCGGCGCTGCCTTCCAGGCCTTCCAGATTTACCCGGTCAAAGATGGCCTTTAAAATGCTGTTCCGATCTCGGTTGCCCCGCACAATGTCCTGAGCCAGTGCATCCATCGGGATGATCCAGCGATTAATCTGGTTGTCGCTGCGGTAAAATACCAGCTCCACGTTGCGCTCCCCCGTTACCCGTATGTAAGGTGGAAAGACACCAACGCTTTTCAGCCACTCGTTTTCCTGGACCGACTGGTTATGCGCTGTTTGGAGATTGGTATACTGGCTGTTTAAGTTGTTATACGTCGTCACCAATGTGTTATGTTCCTGTTGTAGGGTGGCGTAACGGCCGTTTAACGCCTCATACTCCGCCGCCAGGTCATCATAACGAGATTGCAGCGCCGCAAAATCGGTTTGCAGTGCCGCATAGACCCGTTGCAGTTGATTGTGTTCCGCTGTCAGGACATTGTGCTGGCTATCCAACTGATCATATTGGTTTTGCACTTGCTGCTTTTCGTTTTGCAGCGCTTCATTGCGGGTTGTCAGGTTGTTGATGGACATGACGGCCGTTTCATACTTCTGCTGCAAAGCCCGGTAGCGCCTGTCCAGTGACTGCATGCTGCCGCTGTCGGCGACCATAAAATAAACCAGGCAGGCAAACACCGTGATCAAGGCCGTGCCCAGAACCAGCGCCGCCAATTGATAACGCTCAAGTTTTGCGTCGACCTCTGCTGCGTCTTTCTTTTCAATCACTACCACCGGCGGCGCAGCCGCTTCTTGCCTCAACTTGTCCAGCGCCTGCCTGGCTCCGGCGTGATCCGGATCAAGGCGCAGCACCTTCTCCAGGATGGCGGCGCGTTCGGTCCCATCCGGCAGCGTTTGCTGCCAGAGATACCAGGCGTCGGCGTTGGCCGGATCTTTTTCCAACACGGCCGTGATCACCCGGCGCGCATCTTCCACCTTCCCCGCAGCCAGCAACTGGGCGGCGCGTTGCAATAAATGTGTTGTCACAGACATGGAGCATCCCCTTTTGGCGTACTACGTCACTTCATAACGACTGTAAATTGTAGAAACTGACCCAATTGCTGCCCGGCAACCATCGGGCAACCCTCGGTCACATTTTACCATGGAACTGCCCGCGCCAACCTTAAATCCTGCCCCGCCGCCTGGCAAAACCATTATGTCGAATGGCTCATGGGTCCAGGCGCGTCCCATTTTGAGCAAAATCCGGTTGTGGGGCATAATCCCTCGTGGCACAAAAGGACAATCCGTCAATCATGACTTCTATTGACCAGACCAACTACACCATCGACCGCCGGCGCTACCGGCTGATCCTCATCTTTTTCGCCCGCGTCATCGCCCACTTCCTGTGGTGGGACGTTTTTTACGCCCACATCCCGCTGCTAGGCGAACGGGCGCGCCATTCGCGCCCCCATCGTTACCGCCTGCTGTCGCGCCGCTTCCGTGGGCTGGCGGTGATGATGGGCGGGGTGATGATCAAATTGGGCCAATTCCTCAGCACGCGCGTCGACGTACTGCCCACCGAAATAACCGACGAACTGAAAGGGCTGCAAGACGAAGTGCCGCCGGAGCCGCCGGATCGCATCTTTTCGGTGCTGCGCGAGGATTTGGGGGATTTGTCACAGCGCTTTGTGGAAGTGGAGAAGGAGCCGCTGGCGGCGGCCTCGTTGGGGCAGGCACACCGGGCCTGGTTGCTGCCCAAAGCGGGGGAAACAGCCGTGCGCGGCGCGCCGGTCGTGGTGAAGATTCGCCGGCCGGGCATTGAAAACCTCGTGGCCACCGACCTGGCCGCCCTGCGCATCGTCGCCCGCTGGTTTATGCGCTATCGGCCCATTCGCAAGCGGGCCAACGTGCCCGCCCTCATGGAAGAGTTTGCCGCTACCCTGTGGGAAGAACTGGATTACCTCTCCGAAGCCGACAACGCCGAGCGTTTTGCCGACATGTACGCCGGCAGCCGGACGATCTACATTCCAGCGGTTTACCGCGAGCATTCCACCGCCCGCGTTATTGTGTTGGAGGATGTGACGGCCGTTAAAATCATGGACATCGAGGGCATTCACGCCGCCGGCGTGGACGCCGCCGAAGTGGCCAGCGCCTTGCTCGACGCCTACTTTCAGCAAATTTTCAAAGAAGGCTTTTTCCATGCCGATCCCCATCCCGGCAATTTGTTCGTGCGCCCCTTCACCGACGCCGAATGGCAGCCCACGGAAACGGAAAAGAAACGGCCGTTTCACCTGATCTTTGTCGATTTTGGCATGGTCGGCCACGTGCCGGAGCTGATGGGTGAAAATTTGCGCCGGGTACTGGTCAGTGTCACCCGCCGCGACGCCTATGAGTTGACCGCCGCTGCCCAGGCCCTCGGCTTTTTCCTGCCCGGCGCCGACCTGGACCGGATCACCGACGCCCTGCGCACGCTGCTCGACCGGCTGTGGGGGCGCAAACTGCTGGACCTGGCGCAGCCGGATCCGCGTGAAGTGCAGGAATTGGGCCGCGAGTTTAAGGACATCTTGTTCGATTTCCCCTTCCAGGTGCCGCAAGATTTTATCTATCTGGGGCGGGCCGTGGGCATGGTGTCGGGTCTGGTGTCGCAGCTTAACCCGCAGATCAATCCCTGGTATTATTTTGAGAAGTTCGGGGAACAGGTGATTCGCGAGCAGAGCAGCCGCGAATTAAGCTGGCAGGCGGTGTTGGAGACGATACGGCCGTATCTGGAAACGCCGGATCAGGTGCGCCGCGTGCTCTCGATGATGGAAAACGGCCGTATCCGCGTCCACAGCGTACGCGACAACGATTCCAGCCGCCGCCTGGAAAAACGCCTCGGTCAGCTTAGCTGGAGCATCCTCGGCGCCGCCGGCATGGTCTCCGCCACCCTCCTCTACCTCAGAAAATCGGAAAAAAAGGGAAAGGGTGATTAAGTGGTCAAGTGGTCAGGTGTTCAAGTGCTCAAGTGCTCAGGTGTTCAAGTGTCCAAGATCACCTAAACACCTGAAAACCTAAACACCTAAACACCTACTCACCTAATCACCTCTCTCATCCATTCCCGCTCATCGGCCGGTTAAGCCGGGCGCGGATCCTATCCCCCAGACTGACCGAATCCAGGCCTAATTTCACGCGCAGGTCACGAATGGAAGGCTCCGTCAGCTTGCTGCCGTCCGCAAACACCACCGTCGGCACGCTGGCATACCCCCCGTTGATTTCAATTAACTTTTCCCGCGCCGCCGGATCCCCGGTGATGTTGATGACTTCGGCGGCGATGTGCTCCTCGGCTAAAAACTCTTCCACCAGCCGGGCATGGCCGCAGTAGCTGGATGTGTACAAGGTGATGGGTTCGGTGTGTTCGCTCATAAATGTGTTTGTTGGGTTGGCTGGGTTGTTGGGTTTGTTGAAATCAACCAACCAACCAACCAACTAACCCCTGTTCTCTTCTTCGCTTTCGGCCTCGCGGCGGGCTAATTCGCGCTGCACGGCCGTTTCTTTTTTCTGCCGTTCGTAATCCGCCTCGGTCACAAACTCGCCGCCCTGAATGTCGGCGTTTTCGATTTCATAGCTGCCGTTCAGGGTGACCACGGCCGGCATCTGCCGGAAACATTTGTTATCCACCACGGTCTTGTGCCAGGTGTAGCCGCCGCCCGTGTTTTCCAGGTCATACTGCTTGTCGGCCCGCAGCCGCACAATCGTGCCGCAGTTGTTGCAGCGCACGTAAAAATAGACGCCCTGCTTATCGACATACCCCTCGTCTTTTTCACCGCCAAACAGGCGCTTCAAAAAGCCCATCTCAACCTCCCATTTGTGGAGGAATGGGACGCGGATTTTCGCGGATGAACGCGGATTTGTAAAAAATTGATCCGCGTTTATCCGCGTCCCATTCTTCTCGATTGCTCGATTCAAGTTGTCCCGAATTATATCAGAGTTTAAACTGGAGCTATGGCGCAAAGCAGCGAGGGTGAACAATTTTGGACGGCCGTATCCACGGCCGTTGATCCTGGGGCCTACAAACCCCAGCGCAATCCCTGCGTCCAGGCCGTCCGCCTGGAATCGCAGGGCGAGCCGTATTACGTCCTCAAACAGCCGGAGACCAAAACCTACCTGCGCCTCACCGAGCCGGATTACGCCTTGTGGTGGCAGATGGACGGCCGTAAATCCCTCAAAGACCTGCTCTTCTACAACCTCGTCCGCTACAAATCGCTGCCCATCGCCCACCTCAACCGGCTGGTAGCCGATTTGCGCGCCGGCCACTTCTTCCAAGACCACCCCGTCAACGTCTACGACCAGATCAGCGCCGAACTGGCCGCCCGCGCCCCGGAAAGCCGGGGCCGCCGTCTGCTGCGCGGCTTTCTGCACACCGAGGTTGCCCGCGACGGCTGGGACGGGGCGTTCACCACGCTGTATCGCTGGCTGGGCTGGCTGTTTTCCTGGCCGGCCCAATTTGTGCTGCTGGTCATTATTTTGTTGGGCGGGGTGCTGTACGGCCGTCTCTTTTTCAACGGCCGTTTTCCCTTGCTCAACGGCGGTCTCAGCCTGCTCACCCTGCTGGTCGCCAACTTCATCGTCATCTTCATCCACGAACTGGCCCACGGCCTGACCGTCAAAAAAGTGGGCCGCGAGCTTAACCGCGGCGGTTTCCTGATCTATTGGGGCATGCCCGCCTTTTTTGTCGATACCCGCGACACCTGGCTCTCCACCCGCGTCGAGCGCATCGCCGTCTCTTGGGCCGGGCCGCATTCTGGCCTGGTGATTGGCGGCCTGATTGGTCTGGGGCTGACGTATGCGTTAACGGCCGTGCCCACCGCCGCCGACCAGCTTTGGGCCGCCTTTCTCTTCCAGATGGGTTTCATCGCCTACCTGACCGTCTTTTTTAATCTGAATCCGCTGCTGGAACTGGATGGCTACTTCATCCTGATGGATTGGCTGGACATGCCCGGCCTGCGCCAGCGCGCTTTCCGCTTCTGGCGCGAGCAGGTTTGGCCGCGCCGGCGCGAATTGGCCCAGCCGCGCGCCTTCTGGCAGACGCTCAGCCGCCACGAGCGCCTGTTTGTCTTTTTTGGCGCGCTGGCCTTTGCCTATTCGGTCTATGCGCTGTGGTTTGCCCTTTATTTCTGGCAGACGCGCCTGCTGCCGCTGGGCCAAAGCCTGTGGGCTGACTATGGTTGGTGGGGACGGGCGCTGCTGCTGGGGGTGATAACGGCCGTGGTCATTCCTACGGCCGTGGCCCTGCTGCGCTATGGCTGGAGCCGCCTGCACGCCGCCCTCGAATGGCTGGCCCGGCGCGATTTGCTGGCCCGCAGCGACGTGCTGGCCTTGCTGCTGGGCCTGCCCTTGCTGCTGGGTCTGCCGCTGCTGGCCTTCGCCCTCACATTCTTGCCCTACGCCGATCTGGTCCTGAGCGTGCTGCTGTGGCTGCTGCACCTGGCGGCGCTGGCGGCGCTGGCGGGCATTGGCCGGCAGCTAACCGGTTCCCGTTTCCAATGGGGCGTCTGGTCGTTGACCATTGCTTTTGGCGGCGTGACGCTGGCCTGGCTTAGCCCGGATTCGCCCGCCGGCTTGTGGTGGCGCGACGCCGCCCTGATCGTGGCCGGGGCGGGCGTGCTGGCGGCGGGCATCGTCGCCTGGTTCACCATCCGGCCGGACGTGCTGACGCTGCGCGAGCGGCTGGCGATGGCCGCTTTTTTTCTGCTGGGGCTGGCCTATCTGGTGGGGGTGCTGCTGGTGGGCGGCGACGGCCGTTTCCTCACCACGCTCCTCATCATCGGCGGCGTCTTCCCCGGCCTGATGTTTATGACCCCGCTGCTGGCCAACTTCTGGCGTTCTCGCTTTGGCGTGCCCTGGGTGCTGCTGGTGCTGGCCGTGCTGATCATTCCCTGGCTGCAATTTTTACCGGCGCTGCACCTGCCGGAAGTCATTTTGTGGCTGTACGCCGCCCTGCTCTATCTGCTGCTGGGCGCGCTGGCCCAGTTTGGCCGCGCCGAATTGACCGTGGCCGAGGTGGCCGCCTTCAGCGAACGCGAGCGGTTGGTCAGCGCCTTTAACCATTTCATGCAGGCGCTGTTTGCCAGCTACGAGGCCGTCTTTGGCAGCCGCCGCCTGCGCCGCATCTACACGGAAATTCTCACGCTGGGCCCCATCGACCCCGACGATACCATCTTGATCCTGGCCGGCCGCTGCCGCGCGGCGCTGCTGCTGGCCGTGGACCGGCTGGATGATCTGGCCGGAACGCCGTTCACGCGGCGCGCGGGGCAGGCCGCCTACGACAGCCTGCCCTGGCCGGAGGCGGAGACGTTGGGCCGGCAGGTGCTGGCAGAGATGGAATGGGGCAGCGGGTTGGCCGCCGGCTTCATCCAGGCGCGCGACCGGCGGCGCGAGTTGATCCGGCAGGCGGATATTTTTGCCGGGTTGGACGACGCCGGGCTGGACGAGGTGCTGGCGGTGTTACGGCCGTTCCAATGCCGCGCCGGTCACCTCATCGCCCAGGGTGGCAGCGACGCCGTGTCGTTTTATCTGCTGGAATCGGGCCGGGTGGGCGTGTACCACCAGGGCGTGCAAGCGGCAGCCATCGAGGCAGGCGGCTACTTTGGCGTGCTGGCTTTGCTGGATGAAGGGGGATATGAGGCGACGTACCGGGCGGAAACGGCCGTGCGCGCCCTGGTCATCGACCGCCAGCATTTTGATCCGCTCCTGCGCGCCGATACCACCCTGGCTTCGCAAGTCAGCTCCGGGGCGCAGTCGCGCCATCTGCTGAAGCAAATGCCCCTGTTTAGCAGCCTCAGCCCGCAGCAGTTGGCGGTCATCGACGCGCGGCTGGAGCAGCGCTCCGTGGCCGCTGGCGAAGTGATTGTGCGGCAGGGGCAGGCGCGCTCTCATCTCTTCATCGTGGCCGCCGGGCAGTTGGACGTGCTGACCGGCGAGGCGGACGGCGACCAGCAGGTCGTTGGCCGGTTGGGGCCGGGCGAGCATTTTGGCGAATACGCCCTCTTCGCCGACCGGCCTTACGCGGCGACTTTGCGGGCGGCGCTGGATTCCGAACTTTATCTGCTGGATGAGCCGACGTTTGACCGGCTGGCGGCGGAATATGAGCGCATGTCGCATTACGTGGAGCAGATCGGCAGCGGCCGGCTGCTGGCGGCAACGCGAAAGATGGGGGTAACGGCCGTGTTGTCGTAAGCCGTAAGCTATAAGCTATAAGCTGTAAGCTGCAAGCCGAGAGCCTTGAGCCATTCCCAGCTAACGGCTAACAGCTAACAACTAAAAACTAACAGCTAACAACTTGTCAGCTTGCCCGCTCGCTCGTACAATCCAGTCCATACAAACCACAAGCATCAAACCCCGAAAGGAGTAGGTTATGGCCGCTGCTGTTGACAAACACGCTGAACAAAAAGCCGCACTAGAAAAAATCCGCAATGGACTGGCCACAAAAGTCCGCATTCTGGCTGCCCACGACGCCTGCCCGGTTTGCAAAGCCCTGGAAGGCGCCTACGAATTTGACGAAGTGCCGGAACTGCCGCACGAGGGCTGCTCCCATCCTGATGGCTGTCGTTGTTTTTATGCGCCGGTCTTGGATCGCTACGGCCCCTGAGAAGGGACGCCGCTGGTTGTTTGCCTTAGCCCGCACCCCCGCTGCGGGCTTTTTTGTCGGCTGGCTGTTTGCCCACATGAGTTTTGCCCTCCCCCTCAAGCGACTGCGCGAAACTGAGTCGTTGGTCGCTTTTCACCATCCCCAACCGGCCTATCCGGTGCACATCCTCATCGTGCCCAGGCGGGCTGTGCCCGATTTGATGGCCTTGCAAACGGCCGATGCCGACTTCTTCCTCGACCTTTTCCCCACCGTGCAAAGCCTCGTGGCCCAGTTCAACCTGGAAAGTACCGGTTACCGCCTCATCACCAACGGCGGCCCCTACCAGGACATTCCGCAGCTGCATTTCCATTTGGTTTCGGGGGCAGGAGTAGAGACTGGAGATTAGAGACTAGAGACTGGTACGTCGACCAATCTCCAGTCTCCAGTTTCTCGCCTTACGCATACGCCAGGCTTTCGCGCACGCTGATGCGGCTGGCGGCGTGGGCCGGGATGAGCGAGGCAAGGAAGGCAATGGACAAAATGGCCACCAGCCAGATGATCACCCCGCCGGTGCTGAAGGCGAAGTCTAGATCGACCTTCAGGATGGTCTGGCCGAGTACGTTGGCCATGGGGCGGGCGGCGAGGAAAGCCAGGGGCACGGCCACCAGCCAGCTCATCAAGCCCTGCAAGATCCCTTCCATGATAAACATGGTCATGATGGTGGGCGACTGCGCGCCGATGGAGCGCAGCACGCCGATTTCCCGCGTGCGCTCCACCACACTGATCCACAACGACCCCATCAGTCCAATGCCGCCCACCACGCCCATCACCAGAGCCAGGCCAAACAACATGCTGTTGATGATGTTGAACTGGTTGAAGGCGTATTCGGCGTCTTCGGCCTTGGTGCGGCTGAAGAAGGCGCTGGTTTCCACGCCGCGCACTTTGTAGATGTCGTTGAGGGTGGTCATCATGGCGGCCGTAAAGTCGCCGTCGTGGCGGTTGGTACGGATGACGATCTGGTTGGCGCGGTTGGCTTTTTTGGTGACGTCGACCACGGCCGTTTCCGGCGCATAAATCGGGTCGGTGGAAATCGGATCGGGCGTCAGCAGTTGGTACGTGCCGATCACCTGCCAATCCGCCTTGCCCAGATTGCCAAAGTCGATGGTGATGGTGTCGCCCACGCGCAAGCCGTTGAATTCGGCCGTGTCCTGGCTGATGACGGCCACGCGGGCATGGGCGTCGTCGGGGGTGAGCCAACGGCCGTCCACGATATACGGCTCATACATCGTGCTGCCCTGCGGAATGGCATACACCTCCGCGCCCAACCCGGCCGTGTCCTGCACCCGTTCCCCTTCGCGCAGCACCGTGCCCGAGACCGTAAACCACGCTTCCGCATCCACCACGTTGGG
>Ga0116151_10002531_pt1 | contig 16782 bp, 9 predicted proteins | sample AD_UKC117_MetaG_FD_89893 | JGI IMG/M metagenome (GOLD analysis project Ga0116151, IMG submission 89893) | Active sludge microbial communities of municipal wastewater-treating anaerobic digesters from Hong Kong - AD_UKC117_MetaG | ecosystem: Engineered > Bioreactor > Anaerobic > Digestate...
ATAATAAAGCAGAGCCGCGTTGACAAAATCCACCTGTCCCTGCTCGCGCAGCAGGGTGTTAAACGCCCGCTCGTTGGATTGGCGCACGATGAAGGCAGCGATCAGCGAACCGGCCAGGCTAATAGCCAGGAAGGTCAGGATGAGCTTGAGGCGTAGGGAGTGCATGGGGTTGGTTAGTTGGGAGTTGGGAGTTGGGAGTGGGCAGTGGTGTGACGTGCGTGATGTGGCAAGCATCACGTATCACGCATCACGCATCACGCATCAATCCATACAAAAGCGGTAGCCGACGCCAAATACGGTTTCGACGTAGCGCGGATTGGCCGGATCGGGCTCAATTTTGGTGCGCAGATTACGGACGTGGACGTTGATGGTTTTTTCGGCTCCTTCCAGGGCAATGCCTTGCAAATTTTCCAACAGTTCCAGCCGCGAAAAGGCGCGGCCGGGCGAGGCCATGAGCACGGCCAGCAGGTCGAATTCGGAGGGCGTGAGTTGGACATCTTGATCGGCGACGGTGACGCGACGGCCGTTTTTATCCAGCACCACGTCGGCCACACGCAGCACGTCGGCCGGCGTATCGCTGCGGCCGACGCGGCGCAGCACGGCGCGCACCCGCGCCGTCAGCTCGCGCATGCCAAACGGCTTGGTGACGTAATCGTCGGCGCCCAGTTCCAGGCCCAACACTTTGTCGGTTTCTTCCAGTTTGGCCGTCAGCAAAATGATGGGCGCGTCGGCTTCCTGGCGAAAGGTGCGCATGAAGGTGTAACCGTCCATCTCCGGCATCATGATGTCCAGCAGGATGAGGTCGGGTTTTTCCTGGCGGGCAGTAAAGAGGGCGATACGGCCGTTTTCGGCCGTCACCACCCGGAAGCCCTGCTCCGTTAAATATTCGCGCAGCAGCGTGCGCACGTTGGCTTTATCGTCGACTACAAGAATCGTCTGCATAGCGCCCATTATAGCGGAACATTCATAAAGATTTGGTTTAGACGCCGTTCACAACTGATATAGGCCGCCTTGCGCTAGACGGCGAGCGCAGCCCGCCGACCGCTAACCTCCAGCCGTTTTCCCTATAGACAAAAGGATAACCATCGTTAACAATGTAGGTGAATGATGCCGGCGGGGGAAAAGATTTGATGAGACGAACAGGGTAAGTTTCTTCACCCAAACGTATCATTTCTATCGCCGGCGCCTTTAGGCTCCTGACAAGGCAGCCCAGTACTATGGTCCTGTTGACGCCCTACGGGAAGTGGCCAAAATGAGGATTTGTGTCTCCCTCATTCGCCCTGGCCTCAATCAAATTGGCCGAATGCAGGCGGAGAGCTACCAAAAAAATGCACCACACACTGCGGCGGCAACCTGGTTTGCTTAAGCCGCTTAAGGCCAGCGCAGCTTATCCGCTGGCTTTTTAGCCTGATATATATGGAGAACAGCCATGACGTTTCTTAAACGTGCCTGGAACAAACTCGATCTCCGGCTGACATTTCTCGTTTTGCTGTTTTCGATATTGCCCTTGATCCTTTTAGGGGTGTTCGCTTTTAACCGCAGCCAGAATGCGTTGGAGCACCAGCAGTTCGATCATCTGAATGCGGTGGCCATGCTTAAAGGGGAAGAATTTAATCGCTGGGTGCGCAATAACGTGCAACAGCTGAATTCGCTGGCCCAACGGCCGTTGGTCAGAGAGTATGCCGCCGTGTTAACCAGTGGCGAAACGGCCGTTGCCGACGCCCAACTGGCCCACGACAATCTACTCACCAACCATCTCATCCCCAAGCTGGCAAATGAAGATGGGTTTGGGGAACTGTTCCTGCTAGACACCAACGGCCGGATTGTGATTTCCACCGACGAAAGCAGCGAAGGCGTATTCCGCGACAGCGAACCATACTTTCTTGAAGGCCAACAAGGCGCTTACGTCCAAAACGCCTACATCGCTCCCTCGGGACAGCCAGAAATGACTATTGGCACGCCGGTGCGCAACAACGAGGGCACAGTCGTGGCTGTACTGGCCGGCCATCTCGACCTGACCGAACTCTCAGACATTGCCTGGCAGACAAACAATTTAACCGACTCCGAAGACACTTATTTTGTCGACAAGTTCAATTTCTTTGTGACCGATCCCCGTTTTGGCCAAAACTACGCCTTACAAGAAACCATCCACACCGAAGGCGCCGCGCGCTGTTTACAACAAGAAAGCGGGCAGGGCGTTTACGAAGATTACCGGGGCGTCGTTGTTTTAGGCGCTTATCGCTGGCTGCCGCAGCGCGAATTGTGCGTGATCAGCGAAATTGATCAGGCGGAGGCTTTGGCCGCCATCAACAACCTGCGGCACTCCCTATTGGTGGTTGGCGCCCTGGTCATCGGAGGCGCTGCCCTGGCCGGTATCTTCTTCACCCGCTCCATCACCACCCCGCTGCACCGGCTGACGAATGGCCTGGAGCGTATCGGGCGCGGCGATCTGGACCATCAAATCCCGGAATACGGCCAAGACGAGATCGGCCAGTTGACTGCTTCTTTCAACCGCATGACCAGGGAGCTCCGCCAGTCGATTGGTGAAACGATACAAGGCCAGCGGCAGATATCGGCGCTGGGCCAGGCGGCGCAGGCGGCCCAACGCGCCCGCACGCCGCAGGAAGTCTACAAAATCATTGGCACTGAAATGGCCCGGCTGGATTTTGAAGTCGTTGTATTGCTGTTTACGGAGGATGGCAAATATCTGCATGTTGGGCATATGAGTTACGACTCGTCTCTGGTGCGCGTCGCCGAAAAGTTGACTGGCCTTTCGGTCGACAACTATGATTTCCTGATGTCGCCGGGCGGTTATTTTGAGCAAATCTTAACGGATCGTAAAACGATCTTTATTTCGGAAGCCGGCGAGTTTATCGCCGAGGCGCTGCCCAAACCGATTCATTTTCTGGCGAATCAGGTGGCCGGTTTGTTTGGTATGAAGCAATGCATTATTGCCCCGCTGGTGGTTGAGGACACGGTCCTGGGGGCTTTGAATGTGATTGGCGATAACCTGACAGAGTCTGATGTAACGGCCGTTTCCGCTTTCGCCAATCAGACAGCCATCGCCCTGCAAAACACCCAATACATCGCCCAACTCAGCCAAAACGAAGCCCGCTTCCGAGCCATCTTCGAACATGCCGGCATCGGCATCGCCCGCGTCGACATGGAAGGTAAACCGGTACAGGTCAATCCTGCCTTGCAAAAAATGCTTGGCTATACCGCCGACGAACTGCAGCAGATGGTGTTTACCGAATTCACTCACCCGGAAGACGCCGCCAACGACATGGCTCTATACAAATCGCTTGTCGCCGGTGAGCGGGATATGTACCAGATCGAAAAACGATACGTGCGCCAGGACGGCCGTTTGGTCTGGGCCCAGCTCACGGTCTCTCTGGTCCGAGACGTTGACGGCGACCCCCTGTTCGCCATCGGCATGGTCCAGGACATCACCGAACAAAAACAAATCCAACAGGCCCACGCCGAACAACGCGCCTTTCTAGAAAGCATCTACGAGGGCGCAGACCTGGCGATTTTTGTGGTCAACGTCTCACCAGACGGCCAGTTCCATTTTGCCGGTCTGAACCCAGCCCACGAGCGGCTAACGGGCTTGAACTCTGTAGAAATGCGCGGCAAAACGCCCCACGACCTGATCCCCTATATTCCCTCGGAAGCAGCCGACGCCATTGAGGCCAACTATGCCCGCTGCCTGGCCGCCGGGAAGACGATAGCCTATGAAGAGATGATCCCGATGGGGGGGGCGGGAAACATGGTGGCTGACCCGGCTCAGCCCCCTGCGGAAGGCAGACGGCCGTATCTACCGCCTCGTTGGCACGGCCATGTCCATCTCAGAGCGCAAACAGGCCGAAGAACAGCTGCGCCGCAGCGAAATCGCCCTGAAACAACTCAATGAAACCCTGGAGCAGCGGGTAGCAGAGCGCACCCAGGCGCTGCAAGAAAGCGAAGCGCGCTTCCGCCGGACGGTCACCGACGCCCCATTTCCCATCATGATCCACGCCGAAAATGGCGAGATTTTACACCTCAGCGACAGCTGGACAGAAATTACCGGCTACACCGCCGGTGAAATCCCAACCATCAATGCCTGGACAGAAAAAGCATACGGTCAGGAAATGACTTTCACCAGAGAAGTCATCAACAATCTCTATGGCAGCCAGGAAAAAGTGAAAGAGGGCGAATTCACCATCACCACCAAATCGGGCCAACGGGTCGTCTGGGATTTCAGCTCCTCGCCGCTGGGCAACTTGCCCGATGGCCGGCGGGCAGTCATCAGCATGGCCATGGACGTTACCGCTCGCAAAGAAGCGGAAACGGAGCTGAAACGCACCCTGAAAGACTTGGAGCGGTCGAACGAAGATTTGCAGCAGTTCGCCTATGTCGCTTCCCATGATCTGCAGGAACCGCTGCGCATGGTCACCAGTTACCTGCAACTGCTGCAGCGCCGCTATGGCGGCCAACTGGATGAGGATGCCGACGAGTTTATCGATTTTGCCGTGGACGGGGCCAACCGCATGAAGCAGTTGATCCAGGATTTGCTGGCCTTTTCCCGGGTAGGCACGCGGGGCAATCCGTTTGAGGCGGTAGAAAGCGAAGTTATCGTGCAGCACGCTTTGGCCAATCTGCAAACCAGCATCGAAGAAGCCGGGGCTAACATCACCTATGACACGCTGCCGGTCATTAAAGGCGACGGCATCCAGTTGGGGCAGGTGTTCCAAAATCTGATTAGCAACGCCATCAAATTCCGCGGCGACGCGCCGCCCCAGATTTTTATCGCCGCCGAATGGCGTGAGGGCATGTGGCGCTTTGCGGTTCGAGACAACGGCATTGGCTTCGATCCGCAGTTCTCCGAGCGCATTTTCATCATTTTTCAACGGCTGCACACCCGGGCTGAGTATGGCGGCACCGGCATTGGCCTGGCGATTTGTAAAAAGATCATCGAGCGGCATGGCGGCCGTATTTGGGTTGAATCTCAGCCCGGCTCAGGCGCTGTTTTTTATTTCACACTTCCTCCGGCCGATGAGATCGAGAGCGGAATGGGCAAGGTGGCAGGAAACGGCCGTATCCCCCCACCGCAATAACAAGGAGAAAACATGTCAAAACCAACCTCCCAGGCGGGCAATCCAATAAAAATCCTACTGGTGGAAGACAACCCCGGCGATGTCCGTCTGACAAAAGAAGTGCTTAAAGAAGGCAAAGTGCACAACGAAATGTTTGTAGCCCAGGACGGTATCGAAGCGCTCGCTTTTCTGCGGGGCGAGGCAGAATTTGGCGGCGCTCCCCGCCCCGACGTCATTCTGCTGGACCTGAACCTGCCCAGAAAAGACGGCCGTGAAGTGCTGGCCGAAATCAAAACGGACCCCAGCCTCAAAAGCATTCCCGTCGTCATTTTAACCACCTCGTCGGCCGACGAAGACGTCCTGAAAACCTATGAACTGCACGCCAACTGCTACATCACCAAGCCAGTCGACCTGGAGCAGTTTATTACCGTCGTTCAATCAGTTGAGGACTTTTGGTTTACAATTGTGAAACTGCCGCCAACATTATGAAAGGACACCCCTTGTGGACGAGAGAATTTACCAGGTCCTGTTAATCGAAGACAACCTGGCCGACAACCGACTGATCCGCGAATTTTTGCGCACGGCCGAAAGCCAGCCATTTGCGCTGGCCCACGTCGAGCGGCTGGCCGACGGACTCCATCACCTGGAAACACAGCCTACCGACATCGTGCTGCTCGACCTCTCCCTGCCCGACAGTTATGGCTGGGAATCGTTTGACCGCCTGCACAGCGCCGCGCCGGCCGTGCCCATCGTTATTCTCACCGGACTGCAAGACGAATCGCTGGCGCGAAAAGCGGCCAGCAGCGGCGCCCAGGATTATCTGGTTAAAGGGGAGATAAACGGCTCGCTGCTAACCCGCACGTTGAGCTACGCCATCGAGCGGCAGCAGCTCTTGCAAAAGCAGCAAACACTCAATCGAAACCTGGCCGTGCTGAGCGAAGTGAATCAGGCCGTGGTGCGCGCTAAAGACGAACAGGCGCTGCTGGATGAGGTATGCACGGTCATCGCCAACTTGGGCGGTTATCGGCTGGTGTGGGTCGGAATCGCTGAGATGGATACCCCAAAGCGCATATTCCCGATGGCCTGGGCTGGCCCAGAAACTGCCTATTTGCAAAGGGTGAATGTCGAATGGGGCGACACGGAATTGGGCCGGGGACCAACAGGCACGGCCGTTCGCGCGGGACGGCCGTTTATCGTGCACGATGTCCAGCAAGATCCCATCTTTATCCCCTGGCGCCGGGACGCCGCAGACCACGGTATTCGGGCCATGATCGCCCTGCCGCTGCTGAAAGATGGCGCAGCCTTCGGGGTGCTGGATATTTACTCGGCCGAAGGAGACCGTTTCGACGCGACCGAGGTCGCCCTGTTAACCGAACTGGCCAGTGATCTGGCATACGGCATCGACGCCCGCCGTACCAACGAAGCGCTGCGCCAATCAGAAGAAAAATTTGCCACCGCCTTCCACAACAGCACCATCGGCATGATGATTGCATCCGTGCCAAGCAACGAGATCATCGACGTTAATGACGGCACGCTGGCGCTGTTTGGTTATGACCGGTCAGAAGTCATTGGCTGCGCCACCGAAAAGTTAAACATTTGGGTGGATCAGAAGGCCCAGCAGCAGATCGGCGAACTGCTTTCGCACGGGCACAACGTCCATGACTTAGAATTAGAAGGCCGATCGAAAACCGGCGACCGCTTTCATGTGCTGGTCTCATTTGACCAGATTGAACTGCATAATGAACCCTGCATCCTCACCATTATGCACGACATCACAGCCCGCAAACAGACTGAAAAAGCGCTGCACCAGGCACAGCAGTTGGCCCAGACGACAATTAACGCGCTCACGGCGCACATTGCCGTGCTGGATGAAGAAGGCACGATCGTTGCCGTCAATCAATCCTGGCGGGATTTCGCCCAGGCCAACAACGCCGACCTCCAACGAACCAACGAAGGCATCAACTACCTGGCTGTTAGCGAGGCTGTTTCCGGCGAGGAAGCGGCCGAGGCCCGACAGTTTGCCGCCGATATCCGGGCCGTCATAAACGGCGTTCGCGACAGTGCCTGGCTTGAATACCCCTGCCACGCGCCGCATGAACCCCGCTGGTTTATCGCCCGGGCAACCCCCATCATGGCCGGCAATTCAACCCACCGCTGGGTGGTTGTGGCCCACGAAAACATCACCGATCTGAAATTGGCCGAAGTGGCCCTGCGCGACAGCGCAAACCATTACCGCCTGTTGTTCGACAGCAACCCCCTGCCCATGTGGGTGTATGATCTGGAAACGCTGGTTTTTCTGGCGGTGAACGACGCAGCCCTGGCGAAGTACGGTTATACGCGGGACGCATTTCTCAAAATGAAGCTTGATGCGATTCAACGGCCGTCGGACACGCTCGCTTCACATTTTTCCGGGGAACGACAGCACCGGCTGCAAGACGGCCGTCTCATCGAGGTCGAAATCAGCGCCGATACCCTGGACTATAACGGCCGTGCCGCCGCCCTCATGACCGCCTTCGACATCACCGAACGCAAACGCGCCGCCCAAGAGCGCATTACCCAGGCGCAGCGTATGCAGCAAGTCCTAGACACCATGCCCGAAGGAGTCATCTTGCTGGATTCGGACAGGCGCATCCTGAATATGAACCCGACGGCCGAACAGCTGCTGCCGGCCCTCACAACCGCACAGGTCACCGAAACAGTGACGCAGATAGGCGGCCAGCCCATCGACTCTTTCCTGGCAGCCACCCAGACAGGCGCAGACTGGCACGAAGTCGAGGCCCCGGCGGAGAACCGCCTGTTTGCCCTGACTGCCCAGCCCATCCTGGTGGGAAAAATTGTGAGCGGCTGGGTACTGGTCCTGCGCGAAGTAACCGAAGAACGAAAGCGCCTGGAGCACCTGCAAATGCAGCAGCGCCTGGCGACTGTGGGGCAGTTGGCCGCCGGAATCGCCCACGACTTTAACAACATCATGGCGGTTATCACCCTGTACAGCGACTTACTGACGCAAAATCCCGATCATGAACGCCGCATCATGTATCTGCAAACCATCCACGATCAGGCCAATCATGCCGCCAGGCTCATCCGGCAAATTCTGGATTTCAGCCGCCGGTCGGTAATGACCCGGAGCAAGCTGGATTTACGGCCGTTTGTCAAAGAATTAGTCAAACTATGGCAGCGCACCCTCCCCGAAACCATCGACATCACGTTTGTTGAGCCTGACGGACAATTCCTCGTCGAAGCCGACCTGACCCATCTGCAGCAGGCGCTGATGAACCTGGCCGTCAATGCCCGCGACGCCATGCCGGAGGGCGGCGCCCTACAAATCGCCCTGAACGCCCTTTCCCTGCCGGCCGGGAAACCAACGCCGGTGCCGGAAATGGCCCCCGGCGACTGGATTAGCCTGAGTGTGACAGACACCGGCAGCGGCATCCCAACCGACAACCTGCCCCACCTGTTTGAGCCCTTTTTTACAACTAAAAAACCGGGGCAAGGCACAGGATTAGGACTGTCGCAGGTGTACGGCATTGTCAAGCAGCATAACGGTGAAATAACGGTAGACAGTCAGGTCGGGGCCGGCGCAACGTTTACCATTTACCTGCCGGCTTTGTCGACGGCGGGGGAAACGGCCGTAGACAACGCCGCCTCCCCCCTAAGAACGGGCCAGGGGCAAACCATCCTGCTGGTTGAAGACAACGACACCGCGCGCAAGGCGATCGCCGAAGTGTTGGAATCTTTGAACTACAAAGTACTCGAAGCCGTCGACGGCGCGACCGCCCTGCGCTTCTTCACAGCCCACGCCGACAGAATCGCCCTGATTGTCACCGACATGGTCATGCCAAAGATGGGTGGCTCGGAACTCTATACCCGATTAAGGGCCATCAACCAGGACGTAAAAGTTGTGGTGGTTACTGGCTATCCGTTGGAAGAGAGCGGGCAGAAGCTGCTAAGCGAGGGGATTGTCGCCTGGATCCAAAAGCCCTTCAGTGCGGAACGGCTTGCCGCCATCATCCACGAGGTGCTGGACTAAGCAAACCCCAGGCGCCACTCACCCCCCTTTCGCCTGACGAATAAACTCGCGGACCAGCGCGGGGTCTTTCCGACCAGGGGCGCTTTCCACACCGCTGGCCACGTCAACGGCAAACGGCCGTACCTGAGCCACTGCCTGAGCCACGTTGTTCACCGTCAGCCCCCCGGCCAGCATCAGGCCGGGAATCTGACGCGCCAGCACCGCCGCCGCCCCCCAATCGCCCGTCTCTCCTGTGCCGCCGCGCAGCGTCGGATGGTAGGTATCAATCAGCAAGCCCGGCGGCAGGCTGTCGCCAGGTTCGCGCCGGAATCTGTCGGCGTAATCCGGCGGCAAAAACCATTCGGCGTCCGCTTCGGCCTCGGCCAGCGAAGCCGGGCGCAAGGCTTTGTAAGCCCGGCCGTAAAGGGGTGAATTGGCGTCGCCGACCAGCGCCGGCACCTCTTCGCCGCTCAGTTGAGCAAAATCGAGGCGGCATTCCGCCAGCACGGCGGCCATGTTGGGCGCGGTCTCGTTGACAAACACGCCCACCAGCAGCGGGCAGTCCGGCGCGGCACGCAGTTCGGCCACGATGCGGCAGGCAGCCGCCACGTCAATCGCCCGCTTGCTGGGCGGATAAAAGATGAAGCCCAGGTAATCTGCGCCCGCGGCCACGGCCGTTTGCGCATCTTCCAGGTTGGTCAGACCACAAATTTTCACTTTCATAAGGCATCCAACAACAACTGCGCCTGTTCCACGGACAGCAGGCCATCTTTTAGCAGCTGCAAAATGTGGCGCTGCTCGTCGGCGGCTGTGGCCGCTTCGGCGGCTGTGGCCGCTTCGGCGACTGTAGACGCTTCGGCGGGAGTAGCCGCAGGGACGGGAGCGGCGGATACGGCCGTTACCAGGCGCTCTTCCCAACCCAGGGCGGCTAACTGGGCCACCGCTTCTGGCGGCAGCTCGGCGGCGATTTCGGCCAGGACGGCGCGCACGGCCGTGGCCGCATCAACAGTCCCCGCCGCGTTTTCGCTAACCGGCGGCGCAAACTGAAACTCGGCAGGCGTAAACTGTGGCGGCTCGCCGGTAATGGCTTTCAATGCCGCCCGCTGCCCCGCCTGGATGAATAAATCGACCTGCCCTTCTTCGATGCGGCCGGTCAGAATGGTTTGATCGGCGTCCAACGCCGTGGCTTCGTCCTCCAGCGGTAAATTGTGCTCTATCAAAGCGCCGCGCGCTGTCAGGTTGAGGGGCGCGTCCGCCGGCCAGTAGACATAAACATCCTCAGCTGCCAGACGATGAGCGCCGGCGGCCAATCCGCCCACCAGCCACAGGGCTTGCCCGGCTGTTACCTGCACCCGGCCGCCCAAATTGGCCAGGATGACCTGACCCTGCGCCTGCTGGACGGTCACGTCGCCGTTGACCGTGCGCACATCCAGACGGCCGTCCACCTGGCCCAGACTGACGTGGCCGTTGGCAAACTGCAGCGTGACATCGGCGAGGGCGCGCGGAATCTGCGCCGCGCGCAGGCTGCGCAGAGTGACCGGCCCGCCGGCTTCTTCCAGCACGAACGGGCCGTTGATATTGTCCCCGTGCACCTCCTGCCCGGCGCGGGTGATTGTAACGGCGTCGACGTTGCCCAGCGTCACGGGGCCGGCGGCGGCATCGATGGTGATGCCGCCGCTGACGTGTTTGATGGTCAGGCTGCCGCCGATGGTTCCCAGGGCCAGCCGGGCCTGCTTAGGCACGGCCAGGTACAGGTCGCCGGCGGCCGTTATGCGCAAAGCGCCGGGCGCGGATTGTTCAACGGACACGCCATCACCTTGAAGGGAAACGGCCGTTTCGCGCCAGCTTTTGACGACCAGATCCCCCTGGCAAGCCGGGATGGTCAACAGGGGGGTCTCGATTGTGGCCAAGCGTTGTTCATTCATAGTTTTAATCACATGTGCCGCTGAGAAACGCGGCAGATCGGGGCCTAATAGGCGACGTCATGATCGGCGGCCGGGATGACCAGCAGAGAACAGTTGGTCTTATGCAGCACTTTTTCAAAGAGGCTGCCGGACAGCCATTTTTTCAGACCGCTGCGCTTATGGCCGGCGAGGACGATCAGGTCAGTGGCCTGCTCCTGGCTGTAGACGGCGATAACGTCTTCCGGTTTTCCCTGGCGCACGGCCGTTTGCAGCGGTTGGTCCAGATGATACCGCTCGCGCAGGTCCTCCAGGTAGCTTTCCTCTTGCCGAAACGCTTCTTCCAGACTGCCCACGGCTTCTGCGGCGGCGGCCAACAGGTCCAGGCGGGCGTGCAAAGCACCGGCTACGGCAAAACCGGGGTCCAACGCCTGCGAAGAGAGCAGGTCGCTGTCGGCCAGGACGAGAATGCGGTTGAGGCTGGCCTGGCCGCGCACCGCCAGGACGGGGCAGTCGGCGTGGTGCAGCACTTTTTCGGTGACGCTACCCAACAGCCAGCGGGACATGCCAGAACGGCCGTGTGTGCCCATGACAATGAGATCGACGTGTTCGGAAACGGCCGTTTCCAACAAACACCGGGCCACATCCCCCTCCATCACCATTGTCCGCATCAACACGCCGCTGCCGGCGCGCGAGGCATGCACGCTATCCAGATAATTCATCAGCCGTTCGCGATAAATGGCCTGTTGTTCCGCCTGCAAACCGGCTTCTGCCGGCACAGGCGTCACTTCAAATCCATAATAGGCTACGTCCATCGGCTCTTGCCCCACCAACACGCTGAGAAGGATCACCTCACCCCTCATCGCCTGCGCCAGGGCTAACGCTGGCTCCAAAGCCAGTTCTGCCAGCGAGGATCCATCCAACGGAACGAGGATTTTCTTAAACAGCATGATCTCCCTCCTTACCAAACCACCGGATTGCGGAACCGGCGAAAACCGAACGCTTCCCAGGTTATCTGCGGTCAAAGCCGCGCGTCTTGCTCGCAAAAGAATTCAGTCAACGCCAGTGCCCAGGTTCAACTCAACAACCAAACACTCATTGCCTCTTAAGCGATCAGTAGAAAGTTTTCTGAAGACCCGAAGGGTTTGAAACCGAGGATACCCGACTAAATTGATGCAAAACCCTTCGGGTCTAATTCCCAAAACCTATTGCGGTTCACTTAAGTGTACCGCGAAGGAATTGGGAATAGCAAACAGGCCCCTCTCGCGAGGGGCCTGTGGTGGGGTTATGACAAAATCTTGCCGGCAACCTCAATCGCCGGTCGGGGCTTCCATGCGCCAGGGATAATCGGGTGCGTAAGAGCTGAGCACACGCATGTAATTGGCCCGCTCAAAGGCGGCCGGTTCGGCGCAGTTGATCTGGCTAAGGCTACCCTTTAGTTGGGCCAGGGAATCGTATTCATTTTCCAACAACCACTCTTCAAGCCCCAGCGACAAAACCTTCAGGCGGTTAATGCCATTGCGCAGCAGTTCTGAGGCGATCATGGTGATGTCGGCGCCGGCAGCAACACCCTTGAGCACGTCGGTAACGGTGTGGATGCCGGTAGTCAGGGCCAGGCTGGTGTTGACATGGCCATATAAGATGGCAATCCAGCGCAGCGGCAGGCGCAGTTCCGTCGACGTGCTGAGCTTGAGATTGGGCACAACTTCCAGCGTTTCCAGGTCTAAATCGGGTTGGTAGAAACGGTTAAAGAGAACCAGGCCGTCGACGCCGCCGTCTACCAGCCGCCGGGCCATATTGGCCAGGGCGCTGAAGTACGGGTTCAGTTTCATGGCCACCGGAATGCTGACGGCCGATTTCACGTCTTTGAGCACATCCAGGTAAATCTGTTCCACTTCGCTGCCCGTCAGATTGGGGTCTGTGGGGATGTAATACACGTTTAATTCCAGGGCGTCGGCGCCGGCTTCCTGAATCTGGCGAGCGTAGGTGACCCAGCCGCCGGTGGAAACGCCGTTGAGGCTGGCGATGACGGGAATCTCCAACGCCGCTTTGGCTTTTTGGATGTGTTCCAGGTATTCCACGGGGCCGGTTTTGTATTCGGAAGCTTCCGGGAAATAGGATAGAGCTTCGGGGAAGCTTTCCACGCCCTGGGTCAGGTAATGATTCAGGGTGTGGCTTTCCATGGTGATCTGTTCTTCAAATAAGGAATGCAATACGACGGCCGCCGCGCCGGCATCTTCCATCCATCGTAGATTATCGAGTGTCCGCATTAAAGGCGAGGATGATGGCACCAGTGGGTTTTTGAGCTTCATGCCAAGGTATGTTGTGGTCAGGTCCATGTTGTATCTCCTTCGAGGAATTACCAATTATGAATGGGAGGCTGGGGATTGTGAACGGCCGTTTCCCCCGTTCACAACCCCCGCTTCATAATTTTCAATTCACAAATTAATTAGCTGTTCCCGTTGCTGCTGGAGCCTTTGGCCAATTGCGAGTACTGTTCCCAACGCGCTTCCACGTCTGACTGAGCCAGTTCCAACAATTTCGCCGCCCGCTCTGGATGACTCTGGGTCAACATCCGATAACGGCCTTCACGGTAAATATATTTATCCAAAGATATTTTTGGCGCGCGCGAATCGAGGCTGAAAGGATTCTTTCCCTCAATAGCCAGGTCAGGATTGAAGCGGTACAGCGGCCAGTAAGCCGAATCCACCGCCGCCTTTTGCTGTTCCAGACCATATTTCAGGTCATACCCATGGGCGACACAGTGGCTGTAAGCCAGAATCAATGATGGGCCGTCATACGCTTCCGCTTCGATGAAGGCGCGGATGGTTTGGGCGTCGTTGGCCCCCATGGCCACGCGGGCCACGTAGATGTTGCCGTAGCTCATGGCCAGCAGCCCCATGTCTTTCTTGGGCAGCGGCTTGCCGGCGGCGGCAAACTTGGCGACAGCGCCGCGCGGGGTGGCTTTGGACATCTGGCCACCGGTATTGGAATACACTTCAGTATCCAGAACCAGCACGTTGACGTTACGGCCGGAGGCCAGCACGTGGTCCAGGCCGCCGTAGCCGATGTCGTAGGCCCAGCCATCACCGCCAACAATCCAGACGCTCTTCTTCACAAACACGTCGACCATGCTCAGCAGATTTTCGAGTTTGCCTTTGACCTCGCCATCCTCGATGTCGGCCAGCAGCGCGTGCAGGCGGTGTTTCAGGTTAGCGACACGCGCCCGCTGCTCGTTGATTTCGGCTTCGTCGAGCTGCTCGGCGAACAGGATGGAATCGGCCAGACTTTCACCGACGACTTCGCGCAGACCACGCAGGGTCAGGGTGGCGGCTTCGAGCCGTTGGTCCAGCGCCACGCGCATGCCTAAGCCAAATTCGGCGTTGTCTTCGAAGAGGGAATTGGACCAGGCCGGGCCACGGCCGTCGCTGTTTTGCGCCCAGGGAGTCGTCGGCAGGTTGCCGCCATAAATCGACGAGCAGCCCGTCGCATTCGCCACAACCGTCCGGTCGCCAAAGAGCTGGCTCATCAACTTCAGATACGGCGTCTCGCCACAGCCGGCGCATGCCCCGGAGAACTCAAACAACGGCTCCAACAACTGCGAGTATTTCACCTGGCTCACCGGGATGTTGGTGCGATCCACCTCAGGCAGACCGAGGAAGAACTCCCAGTTTTCCCGCTCCGGCTCGCGCAGCGGAATTTGTGGCTGCATGTTAATGGCTTTGAACTTCGGCTGCTGCTTATTCTTCACCGGGCAAACTTCCACGCACAGCGTACAGCCCGTGCAATCTTCCGGGGCCACCTGCAAAGTATACATGGCGTCCTTGAACTCTTTGAAGCGGGCCGGGGTCGATTTGAAGGTCGGTGGGGCATCAGCCAGCAGCGCCTGATCGTAAATCTTCATGCGAATGACGCCGTGCGGGCAAACCATCGAACATTTACCACATTGGATACAAATGTCGGGATCCCACACCGGAATCTCCGTGGTAATGTTGCGCTTTTCCCATTTAGTTGTACCGGTCGGGTATGTGCCGTCAACGGGCATGGCGCTCACCGGCAGTTCGTCGCCCAGACCTTCAATGATGCGGGCGGTCACCGACTGCACAAATTCCGGGGCATATTCCGGAACGATGGGCGGCCGTTCAAAATCGCTAGAGGCTTCGGCCGGCACCTGCACCAGGTGCAAGTGGGCCAGCGCCGTGTCGACGGCGTTGTAGTTGGCCTGCACCACGGCTTCACCGCGTTTGCTGTAGGTTTTCTTGATGGCGTATTTGATGGCGGCGATGGCTTCATCGGTGGGCAGCACGTCGCTGATGGCGAAGAAGCAGGTCTGCATGATGGTGTTAATGCGATTCCCCATGCCGGTTTCGCGGGCTACGCTGTACCCATCGACGACGTAAAAGCGGAGTTTCTTGTCGATAATGGTTTCCTGCATCGATCGCGGCAATTTATCCCAGACTTCGTCTGGGCCATAGGGACTGTTGAGCAAGAAGGTAGCGCCCCGTCTGGCCAGCCGCAAGACGTCGTAGCGCTCCAGGAAGCTAAACTGGTGGCAGGCCACAAAACTTGCCGAATGCACCAGATAGGTGGCGTTGATGGGACGGGGGCCAAAACGCAAATGCGAGGTGGTAACCGAACCGGCCTTTTTGGAATCGTAGACGAAGAAGCCCTGGGCGTAATTCTCGGTGTCTTCGCCGATGATTTTGATGGAGTTTTTATTGGCGCCAACTGTACCGTCTGAACCCAGGCCATAAAAGACGGCGCGCACGACATCGCTGGATTCGATGTCGAAGCTCTTGTCCCATTCCAGGCTGGTGTGGGTCACGTCGTCGACGATGCCGACGGTGAAATTATTCTTGGGTTTCGCTTTGCCCAGTTCGTCGAAGACGGCTTTGATCATGCCTGGGGTGAATTCTTTGGAGGAAAGGCCGTAACGGCCGCCGATGATGCGCGGGAAGTTGGTGAAGGGGGCATCGCCGGTGGCCAGGGCTTCGGCAACGGCCGTTACCACGTCCAAATACAGCGGCTCGCCCGTGGCTCCTGGCTCCTTGGTCCGATCCAGGGCGGCAATCGCCTTCACCGTGGGCGGCAAAACCTGCACAAAAGCAGACAGGTCAAACGGCCGGTACAACCGAACTTTAACCACGCCAACTTTTTCGCCCTGAGCGGCCAGATATTCGGCCGTTTCCTGCGCCGTCGCCGCACCAGAACCCATCAAGACAATCACGCGTTCCGCATCCGGCGCACCAACGTATTCAAACAGCTTATACTGCCGCCCGGTCAACTCGGCGAATTTGTCCATCGCCTTTTGCACAATGCCCGGCGTCGCCAGATAAAACGGATTGACGCTTTCCCGTGCCTGGAAATAGACGTCCGGGTTCTGCGCCGTGCCGCGCAGCACAGGATGATCCGGGCTGAGACCGCGTTCGCGGTGGGCGCGCACCAGTTGATCGTTGATCATGGCGCGCATGACTTCTTCGTCAATCAATTCGATTTTGTTTAATTCGTGGGAAGTACGGAACCCATCAAAGAAATGAAGGAAGGGGATGCGCGCTTCTAACGTGGCCGCGCTGGCAATCAGGGCAAAGTCGTGGACTTCCTGAACTGAATTGGAAGATAACAGAGCCCAGCCCGTATTGCGCGCCGCCATGACGTCAGAATGATCGCCGAAAATAGACAACGCCTGGGCTGCCAGAGATCGCGCTGCGATGTGGAAGACCGTTGAGGTTAGCTCGCCGGCAATCTTGTACATGTTCGGAATCATCAGCAGCAGACCCTGAGATGCCGTAAAAGTGGTGGTTAA
>Ga0116151_10002532_pt1 | contig 16780 bp, 17 predicted proteins | sample AD_UKC117_MetaG_FD_89893 | JGI IMG/M metagenome (GOLD analysis project Ga0116151, IMG submission 89893) | Active sludge microbial communities of municipal wastewater-treating anaerobic digesters from Hong Kong - AD_UKC117_MetaG | ecosystem: Engineered > Bioreactor > Anaerobic > Digestate...
TCGATTTGCTGGCGCAGTTGGTCGATGAGGTCTTCGCCTTCCTCGCCCAACTCCTTGCGGATGGCGCGCATTTGTTCGCGCAGCACATATTCTCGCTGCGCTTTGTCGGTGCTGGTGCGCGCGTCTTGCTGAATTTTGCGACGAATTTCGGTGATGCGTACCTCTTGTTCCAGGTATTCCGTCACAATTTGCAGCCGCTCCCCGCCGTCCAGGCTAAGCAGCAGCTCCAGCTCAATTTCAAATGGCAGGTTGATAAGCCCGGCGATGTAGTCGGCCAGGTCGCCGGCCGATTCTTTGTTGCGGGTGACGCGCATAACCTGCTGGTTGGCTTCGCCCAGGGCGTCGGCGTATTGCTCCAGGTAGGCGATGGCCCGGTTGATCAGGTCGGGGTCTTCGGTGTCGGGCAGGACGTCCAACTCGCTGTAGACGCCCACCAGGTAAGGTTCGGTGGCGGCCAATTCATGAAAGCGGACACGCCGGTGCAGTTCTACCAGCATTTGCACGCCGATGTGGGGTGCGCGCAGCACGTCGCGCACGGTGGCCAGGATGCCGATAGAGGCCAAATCGTTGTCGTTGGGGTTTTCGATCTCGGCGTCGTGCTGGACAAGGATGAGGAGATCGCCACCTTGTTCGACGGCCGTTTGCGCCGCCGCCAGCGAATTTCGCCGGCCAATGGAGATGGTGGTGGTGATACCGGGAAAAACGGCGCCGCCGCGCAGGGGAACGACCGGCAGTCGTTTGGTTTCAGGTGTGCGTGATTCAGACATTACGTATTTCCTTTGCCATCAGGCAATATCAGGATAGCGCTATATTCAGTATGTTCGGCAACAGCGCAGGCTACAATAGCCCATTGGTATTCTCGCCTATACGTGTAAATAACGCGTTAGTCCCATATCAGAAATGCGTAAATAGTTGGGAGACGGCATGAGCGCCAGCTCAACGCCGTAAGTGAAAATCCACAGATTTCGCCGATGACGCAAATTTTTTTCTCTGCGTCTCAGCGCCTCTGCGTTAAATATTTTTGCAGGAAGGAATCGGGGGAGCCGGAGGAACATGTTCCTCCGGCTCGGGAAACATGCGGCGCCGGTTATTGGTCCGCGTCACCGGTTGATCCGCTCAAAAAATCGGGGCGGCTAAAGGCGGGATGAGGATACGTATAAAATCCGGCGCCGGTTTTGCTGCCCAAATTGCCCTGGTCGAGATAAGGCCGTAGAAAATCGGCGTGGGCGCGAAATTCTGAATTGTTCAGGGCCGTGGCCCAGAAGTCGATGATTTTCCAGATGGTATCCAGGCCGATCATGTCCTGGATGCCAAAGGGGCCGATGGGTGTTTTCATGACGCCCATCCAGGCCCGGTCTACGTCTTCGGGCGAGGCGACGCCTTTAACCACCAGCGACAAGGTGGCCGTGTTGAGGGCGCTGAGCAGGGCGTTGAAGACGTAGCCGGAGGATTCCTTTTGCAAGACGATGGGGATCTGGCCAATGCGGCGGGCGAAGCCTTCCAGCAGCGTGATCACGGCCGTATCCGTGCCCGGATGCGGCATAATGTCCACAACATTAGAAACCCAGACAGGCAGGTGGAAATGAAAAGCGGCAAACTGCGACGACCGTTGCGTGGCCGCGGCAAACATCGACGGCAGCAGCGTGGAGGTGTTGGTGGTGAAAATGGTGTGCGGCGGGCACAGCTCGTGGAATTGGGCCAGCACGTTGCCCTTCAACACCGGGTCTTCGGGCACAGACTCGCTGAGTAAATCGACATTGCGGGCGGCTTCGGCGGCCACGGCCGTCCACGCTATGCGCCCCAGCACCGCATCCACTTGATCGGCCGGCAAGGCCCCGGCCGCCACCACCCGGTCAAGCTCATGGCGCAGACGCGTCTGCGCCGCCGGCAGTGCCTCGGCCAGCGCGTCATACATCACCACCTGGTAGCCGTACATGGCGCACTGCAAGCCAATCTGCTGCCCCATTGTCCCGGCCCCGACTATCAAAATACGTTGAATCGCGTCTAGTTCTATCATGTTAGCTTCCGCAAGAGGACCACGATGGGGATTAGCCAATCGCCCATCGTCAGCCTCCTTTAATCACCCCACTCCGCTGCCTGGCGCTTGATGCGGCGCAGAGAGATGAACATCGCCGCCAGCGAGGTAAAAAAGGCAATGGCAATCTTCGTCGGATCAACGATAGGCTCCACGCGCACGCCATCGGGACCGACGGAAATGGCGGCAACCGGGCGGGCCATCATGCTGCCGCCGCCGCCACCGCCACCGCCAAAGCCGGAGCCTTCCACTTCTCCCGGCGCAGAACCGCCGCCGCCGCCAAAACCATATCCCAGCCCGCCCATCATCTCCGAAGCCATGATGACGGCGTACTCGCCCTGGACGACCGGCTCGGTGAACAGACTTTCCGGCTGGGCCGCCGTGAACAATTTGCCCATCAACTCGTTGGCTTGTTCTTGATTGGGAACGGCTTCTTTAATCAAGGTGTTCATTTCGTTACTCATTGGTTTCCTCCAATTGATTTGGGCGACGGCCGTTTAACCAGGCCAGCGCCACAATGACCGCACTGAGGCCCCAAAAGGCCACAAGGGCATACCGGGTCACGTCGAGAATGGGCACGCGTTCAGCTACGCCATCCTGTTCCACCAAAACGGCCGTTGGGCGATTCCACACAAAGCCGCCAAACGGCGTATTTAAGGCCACGGCCTGCGCTTCCGGCACGATTGTCCGGCCGCCCACCGTCACCGGCTGCCCCCTCGTCGTGCCCAACTGCCAAAATGACTGTTTATTCGCCAAAGGTTTGTTTGCCTCCTATCCCAAATTCCTATACCGCCAGAAGAAAATTTGAGAGACTATTGTTATCGTTCGTGGGCCGATTGAAGCTGGCTTTCATGCATACAAGTATTGTAACGTTGATTGGGGTAAATCTCACGCCTAACTTGAGCGAACCTGAACCCAGCCGCCCTATGGAGGGTCTATGAAACCGTTTTGGGTTGTTTTCCCTGTCATTCTTACCGGCTTTTTGCTCTGGCAACCGGTCCAGGCGCAAACCGGCGTGGAACCCACGCCACTGCTCATCACCGAAGTGTATTACAACACGCCGGGCAGCGACGGCGACGAAGAATGGCTAGAAATCGGCAACGTGGGCACGGCCGTTATCGACCTTTCCGCTTACAAAATCGGTGACGAAGAAACGATTGGCGGCGGCGAGGGCATGGTCCGCTTTCCAGAAGGAGCCCAAATCGAACCAGGGCAGGCGGTGGTGGTGGCGCAAACGGCCGTTGGCTTCCGCCGCCTCTTTGGCCACAACCCCGACTTTGAAATCCGCGACACCGACCCGGCCGTGCCCGACATGCGCCCCTACCTCGTTTGGGCCACAGGCGACCTGGCCCTGTCCAACGAAGGCGACGAGGTGCTGCTGGTGGAACGCACGGCCGTGCGCGACAGCCTGAGCTACGGCGACAGCGCCTTCTTCTTCCAACCGCCCATCAACGCCGTGCTCACCGGCCACAGCATCGAGCGCGTGCCCGCCGACTGCGACACCGACAGCGCCGCCGCCTGGCTGCCCCGCGAAACCCCCACCCCCGGCCAGCTCACCTTCGAAGGCGAATGCCTGAGCCCTGCGGACCTGGCCGCGCAAGAATCCCTGCCGCCCATCGGCGAGATCCAGGGGCGCGGCGAATTTTCTCCCTACGTCAACCAGATCGTCACGTTTCGCGGCGTGGTCACCGGATTCTACGAGGATCGCAATACGCGCGGCGTCACCTATTACACGCTGTTTGTGCAGGATGCGCCGGGCGCGGAGGACGGCGACCCGGCCACTTCAGATGGGCTGGCGCTGTTTTTAGGGCGCAGACGGCCGTTCACCCACATCGGCGATCTGGTCAAAGTGACCGGCTTGGTGACCGAGTTTTTCGGCCTGACCGAGTTGGCAGACAGCAGCCTGGAAATCACCGTCGAAGCCAGCGGCCACCCGCTGCCCGCCCCTGTGCCCATCGACCCGCCGGCGGACAACGCGGCGCTGGCCGCTTACTTCGAACCGCGGGAAGGCATGCGGGTGATGGTCGACGGCCCGGCGCAGGTGGTCGGCCCGACGTTTAGCGGCTGCGGGTTTGCCGTCGCCCGGCCGGAATACGGCCGTCGCTTCTTGCAGCAGCGGGCCACGGACGCCATCGGCCGGGTGATGCCCATCCTGCACACCAGCGACGTAGACTGCACCGGCTTCCCCAATGTCAAAACCGGCGACACAGTCAGCGGGCTGGTTGGCCCGTTGATCTACCACTTTGACCAGTTTAAGCTGGTGCAGCAGGACCCGGCAGCGCTGCAGGTGACGGCCGTTCCCTGGCCGCCTTTGCCCGAGCCCCTGCGCCCCGCCGCCAGCCAGTTCAGCGTGACCACCATCAACCTGGAAAATCACTTCGACGCCCTCGACGACACCGGCGACGCCGCCGAACCCAAACCGGATCCCACCGACATCGGCCTGAAACAGACCAAGCTGGCCGCGGCCATCGGTCAGACGCTGGGCTGCCCCACGCTGGTGGGCATTCAGGAGGTGGAAAAGGCGGCGCTGCTAGACAGCCTGGCCGCGGAAATCACCGCGACCTGCGGCTTTACCTACACCGTCACCCACCGGGAAAGCCCTGACGTGCGCGGCATCGACGTGGCCTTGCTCAGTGATCCGAACCGGGTGCAGGTACAGGCCGCCCAACTGCGCCAGACATGCACCGAGATTGACACAGGCATTTTTGATGAAACGGCCGTTTGCCCTGCCGGCCAATCCCCCCTGTTTTCGCGCCCGCCGCTCCAGGTCGATCTGACCATCGACGGCCAACCCCTGACAATTTATGTCAACCATTTCAAATCCAAATTAGGCGGCGCGGCGGAGACCGAGCCGCAGCGGTTGGCGCACGCAGCCCACGTTGGCGAACTGGTGGATGAGCAGTTGGCGCGCGATCCGGCAGCGCGGCTCATCGTGCTGGGCGATTTTAACGATTATGAGTTAGCGCCGACGCTGCTGGCGCTGGCCGGCGACGGCCGTCTGACCAACGTGTTGGCGCAAGTTCCCCTGGCAGAACGGTACAGCTACGTCTACGGTGGCGCGGCACAGCTCATCGACGGGCTGTTGGTTTCTCCGGCGCTGGCCGAAGCGCTGGCCGGGGTAACCATCCAGCACGTCAACGCCGATTATCCGGACAGCCTCAGCCGGGATGTCAGCCCGGATGGCCTGCGCTACAAAGCCACAGACCACGACCTGCCGCTGGCCATTTTTGACCTGATGGCCGCGCCGGAACCGGCAACGGCCGTACCGGCCATCACCCCCACCCCGCCGGCGGTCGCCCCGGCAGCGGGCCACCAGACCAATTGGCTCTGGCTGGGGGGAATCGGCGGATTGGGCACGGCCGTCTTGCTGGCCGTTCTGTTGGCGCGCCGCCGCCAAGCTGGGTAGAATCGCAGCGTGGATCCGAAGAAAAACATCCTCATCGTTGACGCCGACAAAGTATTTGCCCTCCACCTGGCCAAGGCGCTCAAGGCGCTTGGTCCGGTGCGGGTGAGCATCATGCCGGCTGTGCGGGAAGCGGCGCTGCATCTGGTGCAGCGGCCGCAAAATCTGGCTTTCATTCCGGTGTCCGGGGATGACCAGATTGTGCGCTCCTTGCGCGCCGTCCAGCCAGATTTGCGGCTGATTTTGATGACGCCAACGCCGGATACGGCCGTGCCGGATTTTTATTCCGGCCAGATTCAGGCCGTGTTGATCAAATCGCTGGTGGATGTGGACCTGGCTTATGTGCTGCAGCAGGCCGACGAACAGCCATTTCACACCTCGCTGCCGGCCGAAGCGCCATCCGGCATGGGCGCGCCCGACACGGCCGTGTTAATTGCGGCTTTACAGCAGGCGAAGTTAGGGCAGCTTCTGCAGACGGTCATTTTTTCCCAGGCGGCCCAGGTTTTGGCGCATTGGGGCAATCTGAACGATACCGAAGTGGCTAACGTGGCCCTGCACACCGGCCGCGAATGGCTTCAGGATCAATACCACACGCGGGTGCAGTTTCTTCATTTGCCGCCGCGCGCCGGTGAATGGCTGTTGTACACGACCTGTCTAGAGCAAGCCTACCTGCTGACGCTGGTAGCTGCACCGGAAATGCCCATGCCGGAACTGCGCCGCCAGGCAACGCAGCTTGCCGTTATTTTGCAGGATGCTTTGCAAGGTATCCCGCCCACCGCGATTCCGGAAACGGCCGTGTCCACCGAGACCGTCGACCTGAAATCATACGCCATCGTCTGGCGGCCGCTGGTGAGTTTGCCGCCGGCCTTGCACATCCCGCTGCGCCGCGCCCTCGAACGGTTGGCGGCGGCTAATGGCTGCCGTTTGCGGCATACGGCCGTGCAGCCCGAACTGATTCACCTGGTCGTGACCTGCCCCCCAGGGCGGGACAGCGCCTGGGCTGCTTACCTCTTCAAAAACGGGGCCGAGGAAATTATCCAGCAGGAATTTGGCGTGGCGGCCAACCTGTGGGAAACGGGCTACTACGCTACGGAATCAGCCGAGCCGCTCACCGAAGCTGAGTTGAACATCTTTCTGGAACACAACGACTGACTCTTGTACCGTTTCAAGGACAGTAATATGACCCGTTACCGCATTGAGCAAAATGAAACGCCGACTGAACAGGACAGGGAAACCGTTCATGCCGGCCTGCGGGCTTATAACATCCTGCATTTTGGTTACGCCGACGGCCGTCCCCTTAACCTGTTCATCCGTGACGCCGACAATCAGATTGTGGGCGGGTTGTTAGGGTATACCTACTGGGATTTCTTGGGAATAGATATTTTGTGGCTGCATGAAGACCTGCGCGGGCAAGGCTTGGGCACGCAGCTTCTCCAGACGGCCGAACGCGAAGCCATCGCTCGCGGCTGCCATCAAGCACACCTGGACACCTTTGAGTTTCAGGCGCCTGGCTTTTATGAAAAGCAGGGCTACCAATGTTGGGGCGTGCTGGATGGGTATGACGGCCGTTTTAAGCGCCTGTACTATCGTAAGCAGCTCATTCCAGCGACGGCCGATTAATGGAAAAAAGGACTAACCATGACAGCTCCGCAAGTCCATCTGGACGTCTGGTCTGATTTTGTCTGACCATACTGCTTCCTTGTCTCCTCCAGTTTGGAGAAGCTCAAACAATCCCATCAGGTAACCGTCCAATGGCGCTCTTTTGAACTGCGCCCTCCTGGTTCGCCGCCGCTGCCGCCGGAATACCGCGCCCGCATTGAAGCGGCGCGCCCGCGTCTGGTGGCGATGGCCCGCGAACAATATGGTCTGGAGATCAATGTGGGGCCTTTCGGTATTAACAGCCGCCCGGCGCTGATCGGGGCTAAATTTGCGGAAGCGAACGGCCGTGGCGATGCCTACCATCAAGCTGTGTTCCGCGCGTATTGGCAAGAAAGCCAGGATATCGGCCAGCGAGAAATTTTGGCCCAAGTCGCTGCGGCCGCAGGTCTGGATCAGGCAGCTTTTCTGGCCGCTTTAGACAATGACGCTTATTTGCAGGCGGTGCTGGCAGACGTAGAGCAGGCGTATGCTTATGGCCTCAGCGGCGTGCCGGCGTTGGTTTATAACAACAAATATTTGGTGAGCGGGGCGCAGCCTTATGCGGTGCTGGCGCAGGTTGCCGAACAGGCGCTGGCCTCTTGAACCGTTCAACCACCCCAAAACATTAAGAATACAAACCCCAAAACTGCCAGCAGCAGCACGGCAAGGATGGCCAGCAAGACCATCTCCACCTTGGAGAATCCTGTAGAAGGCGTGCTGGGAGCCGACGCGAAGGGATCAAAGGCGGACGTGGACCATGCCTCGGAGGTTGTGTGGCTGCCCGGCTGGCTGTTGACGTCTGGAAAGGAAACGGCCGTGTCCCCCGCCTTCTGCCCGCCCGCCGTTGCCGCGATGACGCCGGCGATTTGGGCATAATGGCGGTATTGGGTCACAAAAATAAACGCAAAGATGGCAGCGAAGAAAAGCAGAAAAAGAATGGGGACGGCGCCGCCCAGCAAAATGGGCAAGATGAACAAGGGGAAGAAGAAGTAAGAATAGTATAGATGGCCGGAAATGGTCATACGGCCGCGTCCCGGCTCCAGCCGCACCAAGCCCTGTAACGGATTCCGCGAGCCAAAATTGTTGCGAAAGGCAATTTCTGTCGGGCTGAGTTGGCGAAAGACGATGGCCGGGCGCGACCAGGAGCGCCGCAGGTTCTGCTCCAGGAGCGGGATTTGCGCCGCCAGATCAAGATCCGCCGGCAGGGTGTAGCGGCGGCGCAGCAGCGGGATGCCCAGGCGAAAGTAAAACGGCGCCCAAACGGCCGATAAAATCAATTCACCGACCGAAACCAGGACGATGAGCAGAATGATGGCCGGGAAAATGGCGTTGAAGGCGATATCCATATGCTCCTCAAACTCAGCCGGTGGCAAACAGCGGGCCAACGGGTAAGACCAACCAGTAAAGCAAAAAAGCCTGCAACACGGCCGTTACCCACAATCTACCGCCGATCCTTTGCAGCAGCCCTCCGGCCAACAATACCAACGCCAGAATGATTAAGCCTTGCAGGCCGGCTAACACGCCGGATATGGATCCCAGAAATCCCAGGAAGAGCGTGTAGAGGAAAAAGGGAATGAGGCCAATCACGGCCGTGGCGGCCAACGGCCACCATTTCCCTGGTGCGGCGCGGCTGACCATCTGAATTTCGCGCAGGCCAATGGCAAAACCCAGTGCGGTGACGGGCGTAAAGAGCAGCGCCCATACCAGGCGCGCGCCGGTGACGAAGGTAAAGAGACCGGTATGGGCGAATACGGCCGTTCCCGCCAGCAGCAGCCCGCCGATCCCAACCGCCAGCCAGAAACGGCCGTCTGTAACCAGCGCCCGAAAATCGGCGGCGCGCGGCCGCCAATTCCCCAAAGCCAATCGCCCGGTGACGCCGGGCATCCGGCCCCGCAGATACAACAAAGCCATCAGCAGCCCATAGCCGCCCAAAAAGACGACGTAGTACAGGTTGAAGGCGGGCAAATCGAGCGGCAGCAGGAAGAAAATGCCGCCCAGCAGCAGGGCGAAGGGAATAGCCGCCAGCCACAAAAGCAGCTTGCCCAGCAAAAACGTGCGCATATTGTGGATGGTGAGCGACCAGGCCGGGGAAACGGCCGTATCGGGTCGAGTCTCCACCCAGCGCCAGCCGGCAAACACCGCACCCAACAAGCCCGTCAGCCCCACCACCCAAAAGACGATGCGGCGTTGGGCGGTGGGGGCGGCATCCGGCAGGGGGATCTGCCAGCGCGCCGCGGCCCAGGTTTTCGCCAGCGCCAATGCGCGCGGCGAGTAGATTTCGTAATTGTGAACCAGATTGTCCAAAACTATCAGGTCGCGCGCCCAGGTGGATGGCGCGCCGTCGGTGAGTTGGGCCAACAGAAGTTCGGCGGCGCTGGGCGGCAGAATGTCGTCCCAGGCGCCGGTAAGCAGCAGGATATCGGCCGGCGGATTATCCGGCCCCAACTGCTGCACCCAGGGAAGATCGGCGTCGCTGACCCCGGTAAACACTTGCGCCTGCTGATTCGGCGTCAGGTTGACCTGTGCGCCTAACAAAATCAGGCCGGCGGCCGGGCTTGGGTCCAGCGTCAGCGCTTGCAGCGCCACCCGCGCCCCCATGCTGTGACCCAAGAGCAAAATTTGCGCTTCGGGCAGGCCGGACAATTCGGCAAAGGTACGCCGGGCGGCCAATACTTGCCGGGCCAGAACGTCGGTAGCGGCGTTGTCGAAGGTGATGGCGCCGGGCGAACGGCCGTGTCCGCTAAAATCCACGGTGAAAACATGCACGCCCGCCTGAGCAAATTCACTGGCCAGGCTGCGCACGGCCGTCTGGTCGCTGCCAAAGCCTTCCAACAACAGGATACCGGCCGGCTGCGCGCCCGGAAAATAGGTGGCCGCCAGCGCCAGCGCCTCGCCGGGCACAGGAACGGTGACGGCCGTGCCGTGGCGCAGAGCAGTATCTCCGGCATAGAGACCGGCCAGGGCCGTCGCCAGGAGAAGAATGAAGCCAAGCGCAGTCAACAACCAACGATTCATCTGCTTTTCAATCTCTCAAGTGGTAAGGCGGGCTGGTCAGGCAGATTCAAAGTCAACGGCCGTTTGCCGTTCCGTCACTGCGCGCATGTAATCGAGCACCGGGACGTGCTCCGGATGAACCTGGTACGCCTGCAAACCGGCCAGGTCATCAAACCGGGCAATCAGCGCCAGATCAAAGGCGCGGGCCGAGGGCACGACATTTTTACCGACTTCCAGGCTGCGCAGCGAAGGCACTTTGCCTTCCAGGGCGCGGATTTTTTCCACCGCCCGCTGGATGTTGGCCTCGCTGCCGTCTTCCAATTTAAACATGACCACGTGTGTAATCACCTGAACCTCCTGTAAGCCAAATTTCCCGTCCTACCCCCCAATTACCACCTGCATTGTATCGTAAGCAAAGCGTAGGGGATAGCCTTCGGCCTGTAATTTGCTTTCCAGACGCAGCAGTTCATCGTAGCTCAGGTTATCCGGCTCTTCGATGTGGGTCATGATCACCTGTTTGGGCTGCATCTGATCGATCATGGCCAGAGTCTGGCGGAAGGTGGCCTCGGTTTTGAGCACCGGATGATCGAGGGGGATGATGCGCTCGCCGGTCCAGACGTCAAATTCGCCAATACCCATGGGCACCACGGCCAGGTCCACACCGCGCACAAAATCGGGCGGCTGCCAGCCAAACAATTCGTCCGGGGCGATGAGGACACGACGGCCGTTTTCCTCGAACAAAAACGCATACACATACGCCTCCGCCACCGGGAACGGCGTGATTTTGACGCCATTCAGGCTGACCGACTCGCCTTCAGCCAGTTGATGGAGCTTTACCGCTCCCATGTACTGCATGTAAGCGAAGTTCTCTTGCAGCCCCAGGTGCGTGGCAAAGTCGGCTGCAACCTGCGCCGGCAAATAAATGTCGGTGGTGCGGTTGCTGCGCGGCCAGTGCCGCCAGTCGATGTTCATCTCCCAGATGCGGCGGCCGGCGGTATGGTCGGGATGCCAGTGAGAATAGAAACAGGCTTCGATGTGGCCCAGGCGCGCCCGGTTGAGCTGTTCGTTGATTTGCTCGGAGGTGTCGATGAGGACGTTGGGGCCGTGGACGTAAACGCCCGGTCCGGAACGGCTGTAAGGCACGCCTTTGGTGCGTGCTTCTTCGCACAAGTCACAAAAACAGCCGGCGCGCGGTGTGGTAAACGCGCCGCCAGAACCTAAAAATTCCAGTTTCATCATTCCTCCTGATCAGTTTAGGAGTTACGCACTTGAAGGGCTGTGGCCGGTCTCTGACCGTGCCATCACCGGCTCGGTCAGGAGACCGGCCAGAGCAACTGCGTAAGCCCTGCATTTTTTAACGCAAAGGCGCAAGGATGCAGAGAGAAAATCTGCGTCATTTGTAGATTTTCATCGCCTTATGGTGGGCGTTAGCTCAGGTATTCTCCTGACTATCGTCCAGCTCTTTTTCCAGGATGAGGAACGGCCGTCCCCCGTCCACCGCGGCCGCAAACTGCTGCACAATCACAAAACCCTGCCGCCGCCACACGCGCTGCGCCCGTTCGTTAAAGGCGGCGATGGTCACACGCAGATAATCTGGCTCGAAGCGCTGGCTGGCGAATTGGATAACGGCCGTGACAAATTGCTGCCCCAGCCCGCGCCCGGTCAGGTCTGGCCGCACGCCCAGGCCGATGTCCACCGCCTCCAGGCTGTAATCGCCGCCGGGAACCTGCGCGTCTTCGCCAAAGGTGCAAAACGCCAGCACCTCGTCTGCCTCATCCAACAGCACATGGCAGTCAATTGCCGGATCGAGAAAGTAATTGGCGGCCGCTTCCACCAGATTGGGGTCAGACAGGTCGTCGACCATGTTGTAAATGTCATACGGCGGTTCATAAGTCCAGCGCACAAACTGCCGTGCGCCGTCGGCCGTTACCGGGCGAAACTGTGCATCCAATGATCTACCCCCTTCATGTGTCAACAATACGCTTCCATCGTTGGCGCGTTATTCCTGCGGCCGGTCCGCGCCCACAGCAACCAGCCGATAGGCGATCCAGACGAAAACGGCCGTGAGCAGCAAAAACACGCCGGCCAGCAGCCCGTAAACCAGCGGCGACTGCGGCAAAATCAGGTGAAGATTCTGCACCTGGACGCTGCCGCTGACCAGAGAAGCCATCAGGCGCATTTGCAGCCAGACCCACAGGCCATACAGCGCAAACAGCAGCAGCAAGACGCCAATCATCCCCAGGAGAATTTTGATAAGCCTGCGCCGCATCAGGTCAACTCATTCACCTGCGCCGGTTAGTCGGCAAACAAATCCCGCTTGCGGAACGGGGCCGTGGCGAAGCGCCAGATGATTTTGGGCGTCGTCAGCCATTTGATTTGCGCCCCGGATTTGTGATTGGCCAGCATCTGATCCACCAGCCAGGGACCGACCGTCTCCGGTTTATCGCCGATGATGTTGAGAATGTTTTTGACGCTTGCCAGAGCCTCGGGATCGTCGGCGGTCTGATTAAAAACCAGATCGGTGGGCACCATGCCGGGGCTGATGGCGCTGATTTTAACGGCCGTTCCCTTCGCTTCTTCGGCCAGGGCTTGATTGAGAAAATGGACGGCCGCTTTGGTAGCCCCATAGATGGTGATGCCGGGACGAGCCCGGCCGCCGCTGCCAAAGCCTTCCATGTTGTAGACGTGGCCGTGTCCCTGGGCCAACATGCCGCGAATGGCGACCCGGCAGCCATACAGAAGGCCGATCAAGTTCACGTCGATGACCTGCTCGACGACTTCCGGGTCCACTTCCCAGGCCATTTCCAACGGGTGGCCGACGCCGGCGTTGTTGACCCAGATGTCGACCTGGCCGAAGCGGGCCACGGCCGTATCCCACAGCTGCTGCTGGTCGGCTAAAACGGCCGCGTTGCCCGGCTGGCCGAGCACGCGGGCCGGGTCGTGGCGGGCGGCCAACTGCTGCACAGCCGGATCGACGCTGGCCGGGGAACGGCCGTTCACCACCACCTGACACCCTCTTTCTAAAAACGCATCGGCCAGATGAAAGCCAATGCCTCGTGTACTGCCGGTAATAACAATTGTTTTCATACGATTCCTAGTGATCAGTAGAAAGTTTTCAGCAGACCCGAAGGGTTTGAAACCGAGGATACTCGACTCAATTGATGCAAAACCCTTCGGGTCTAATTCCTAAAACCTTTTGCGGTTTACTCTATAACCAGTTCCGCCGGCGAATGTACCAAAACATCACAAACGGAAGCAAAAACATGGCCAGCATCGCCGCCTCGAAGGGCAGCCAGCCGGTCCAGGTGTGCGTGTCGATGCTTGGCGCGAAAAAATTCATACCAAAAAAGCCAGTGATAAACGACAACGGCAAAAACAGCGCCGTCACCACGGCCATCGTCTTCATCACGTTGTTCATGCGGTTGTTGACGATGGAGAGATACGTCGTCAGCGAACCGGTGGACAGGTCGCGCAGGCTGTCCATCAGGTCATACAGCCGCACCATGTGGTCGTAGATGTCGTTGAAGAACACCTGCGCCTCGGGATCGATGACGGCGTAATGGTTGCGGCTGAGGGCGCTGAACACCAGCCGCTGCGGCCCGATGGTACGCCGCATTTGCAGCACGCGCCGCTTTTGGATAAAGAGCTGCTCCAGGGTGTCGTCGTCCGGGCCGTTGAAGATTTCGTCTTCAATTTCTTCCAGCTCTTCCTCGATGTGCTCAACGGCCGTAATATGCTCATTCATCAGCTCGTCGGCCACGCGGTAAAGCAGGCGGGAAATGCCGTTGCGCCGGATGCGGTCGTCGGTCTGGCTCACCAGCCAGACGCGCTCCAGCGGGGCAATCTCTTCCTGATGGTACGTCACCAGGTAGTTGCGCCCCACAAAAATGTCCACTTCCGGCAGGTTGATCGGCTCATGGTCGGGGGCGGTGTACTTGATGGCGTGCAGCACGATGTAGAGGTAGTCGCCCCAATCGTCCAGCTTGGGGGCGTGGGTTTCGTTGAGGGCGTCGTCGATGGCCAGGGGGTGGAAGTGGAAAACGTCACGCAAGACGGCTTCGCTCTGCGCCAGCGCTTCGCCCCAGATATCCAGCCAGATCATGCCCTGACCGGATTGGAGAACGGCCGTTACCTCGTCCAGCGCCAGATCCTTCTGGCACACCTGATCCTCCTGGCAATGTAACACGCGAATCATACGGTCCTGACCTTTTGTCTAGCCCCCATTTTGCTGCCGGATAAAGTCGGCGATGAGCTGGTGGGCAATGCTCAGCGCCGGCGGGTAAGGCGGCAAGTCGTCGGCCGTATACCAGCCGGCGTCCATCAACTCCGATTTTTCCAGAACAATTTTGCCGCTTTCGTATTCGGCCGTAAAGGCAATCATCAACGAATTGGGGAATGGCCACGGCTGGCTGCCAAAATAGGTGATATTTTTCACCTTCAGCCCCACTTCTTCGCTGATTTCCCGGCGCACGCACATTTCCAGGGTCTCGCCCGGCTCAACAAAACCGGCCAGCACGCTGTACATGGGCACTTTGGCCCGCTGGTTGCGCGCCAGAAGGATTTCACGGCCGTTTTTCCCCTGCCGCTCCACCCGCACAATAATCGCCGGGGAAAGGCGCGGATAACTGGTGTGGCCGCAGTTTGGGCACTTCTTCACCCGTTCGTTGGGCGCGGTGAGGGTGCGCGCGCCGCACTGGCCACAAAATTGATGGGTCCGATCCCAGTCCACCAACTGCACCGCCCGCCCCGCCAGCCACAAATGCTCTTCATCGAGCCGCCCAAACAGCGACCGCAGACCCAACAGCCCCATCCCTTCCGGCAGAGAATCCACGGCCGTTTCCGACCGGCTAATCAATTCAGCGGCAAAACAATGGACGCGTTCGCCCGCTTGCAGGTAGCCGAAATATTGCTGGCGCACCACGGTAAACCCCGGCAGGTCCAACGAAGCCGGACTCACCACCTGCGGAATCCGCGCCGCACCGGTAGCCGCATCCAGAAAAACCAGCAAACTAAACTTGTGAAACAAAAACCAAAAAGCAGGCCTGGCCCGGTTATCGGGGGGCGCAACAGCGGCAACAAAATTCTCGTTCATGGCTTATTGATAGGGGTCTGGAGTCACCGTCGGCGTGGGGGTAATGGTAGCCCCCGGATAAGCCGGACTGGTAGGTTGGGGCGGCGACGTGGCGATGGGCGGCGGATTGACGCCGCCGGGCGGCGTGGCCGTCGGCGCGGTTGTCGTTCCTCGCGTGGGCGTGGGCGAGCTAAAACCAGGCGGGAAACTGGTCGGCGTCGGCGACGTGACCGGTGTGACGGAGGGATAAACCGTGCCGGGACCGGCCGTCGGTGTGGTGGAAGGCGTGGCCACGGCCGTGCCGCCTACCGTCAGCGTTGGCGTGGCCAGCGGGGTAAAAATGACCTGCGGCGGGGTGGGCGTGCTGATGGGTTTTTCCTCCGTCACTGGCGTCGGGGTGAGCAAATTGGTGGGGGATTCGCCGGGAACGGCCGTCGGCCGCGGCGTCCGGCCAAAATTGGGCAGCGGGTTCGGCGAGACGATCCGTTCTACGGCCAGATACCAGGCAATGCCGTCCGGCGGCTCCTTGCCGCAGCCCAGCGGCCCATCATACAGCCGCCAGACGCCCTCCACCGTGAGCGTCTGCCCGTCCGGCAGGTAGCGCAGCAGCGCCTCAAAGCCGCGCGCGTTCAACTGCAATTCCTCGGCGACCAGCGACCAGCTAAAAACCGGCCCGCTGTAGGGGCGGCATTCCGGCGGCGGCAGCGCCTGGTAATCGCCGGTGACGCGGATGCGCTGGTTGCGGTAGGCTTCGGGGGCGTCGTTCAGATCCGTGAAGGTGACCACGGCCGGTTCGCCGGAAACGTCGGTTTCGCCGGGCGTGGGGGAGGGGCGAAAAGGCTTCAGACAGCGAGTGCTGCGCCCCAGGCCGGGTAGGATAACGCCGACCAGCAGGATCAAGAAAGCCAGCACCAGCAAGGGGATTAAATACCACAAGCGGCGGTGTCGGGCTAAGAAAGTTTGGACGGCATGATCCTGACTCATTGAATTGTTCGGTTTAGGTTTCTCTTGAAGAAAGACCCTAAGGGTTTTAGTTTCCAAAGGGTGAGTGACGCGTTGCCAAACCCTTAGGGTCTTGGTAACTGCGGGCCGCGATGCTGCACCCACCACTCAATCATTAAAATCAACACAGCCAGCAGCAGCAGCCAGGGCCACCATTCCAACTGACCGACGTTGTTTTCCGGCGCGGCCTCGGCGGCGACCTGACCGATTTGCAGCGCAGCGGCCGGTTGGATGGCCGACTCGGCCGGGCTGAACAGGTTAACGGCGAAGCTGCCGGCCGGGCGCGTGCCTTGTTCGTCGCGCAGGCTGACCCGGTAAAGGCCCAGTTGGTTCGTTTCCGGAAAGATGAGTGCGTCTTCGCCGACGTCGGCGGTCCAGATACGGCCGTCGGGCTTTTCCACAAGTACGGCCGTGGCGCTGGCCGCCGGCGCAATCGTTACCGGGTCATCTGGCCGTAAGCCGGCGGGCGTGTCGAAGGCGCGACCAGGGCTGAGCCAGCTTGTAATATTAGCCATTAAAATGGGAAATGCAATTTGCAGGGGCAGGTCGGAGTCGCGCAGGTCGAAGGGGAGCAGGGCGATGCGTTGCCCATTTTGCTCGCCGGTGAGCAGCAGCGGGCCGCCGGCAGCTTCCACCA
>Ga0116151_10002534_pt1 | contig 16755 bp, 13 predicted proteins | sample AD_UKC117_MetaG_FD_89893 | JGI IMG/M metagenome (GOLD analysis project Ga0116151, IMG submission 89893) | Active sludge microbial communities of municipal wastewater-treating anaerobic digesters from Hong Kong - AD_UKC117_MetaG | ecosystem: Engineered > Bioreactor > Anaerobic > Digestate...
AAGGTCGCGACGTCGAACGTGTCGTCGTCGCGGAGGAACTTCAGCAGGTTGAGCGAGGCCAGGTTGCACGAGGAGTTGTCCAGCGACATGTACTCCGAGCACGGGTTGGACGCGGTGATCCGGCCGGTCTCGGGGTTGGTGTGCCAGGCGTTGATCGTGTCGTCGTACTGGATGCCCGGGTCGGCGCACTCCCAGGCGGCCTTGGCGATCTTGTCGAAGAGGCCGCGGGCGTCGATCTCGCGCATCACCTGGCCGTCGAGCCGACCGCGCAGCCCGAAGGAGCCGCCCTCCTCGACCGCTCGCATGAACTCGTCGGAGACCCGCACCGAGTTGTTCGCGTTCTGGTACTGGACCGAGACGATGTCCTTGCCGCCGAGGTCCATGTCGAAGCCGGCGTCGCGCAGCGCGCGGATCTTGTCCTCCTCGCGCGCCTTGGTGTCGATGAACTCCTCGATGTCGGGGTGGTCGACGTCGAGCACGACCATCTTGGCCGCCCGGCGGGTGGCGCCACCGGACTTGATGGTGCCGGCCGAGGCGTCCGCGCCGCGCATGAAGGAGACCGGACCGGAGGCGGTGCCGCCCGAGGACAGCAGCTCCGAGCTGGCGCGGATCCGGGAGAGGTTGAGCCCGGCGCCGGACCCGCCCTGGAAGATCTTGCCCTCTTCCTTGTACCAGTTGAGGATCGAGTCCATCGAGTCCTCGACGGAGAGGATGAAGCACGCCGAGACCTGCTGCGGGCTGGGCGTGCCGACGTTGAACCAGACCGGCGAGTTGAACGAGAAGACCTGGTGCAGCAGCGCGTAGGTGAGCTCGTGCTCGAAGATCTCGGCGTCCTCGGCGGAGCCGAAGTAGCCGTGGTCCTTGCCGGCCTTGACATAGGTCAGCACGACCCGGTCGATGAGCTGACGCAGCGAGCGCTCACGCGCCTCGGTGCCGAGGGCACCGCGGAAGTACTTCGTCGTGACGATCGCGCTGGCGTTGACCGACCAGAAGTCGGGGAACTCGACGCCGCGCTGCTCGAAGATCGTCTCGCCGGTCTTCCAGTTGGTCTGCACGACGTCGCGGCTCTCCCACGTCACGTCGTCGTAGGGGTGCACACCCGGCGTGGTGTAGATGCGCTCCACCCGGACGCCCTTTCCCTTGGGGCTCTTGCGAGCGCCGGCTCGGTTCACGGTCTCGGTCATTCTGCGGGCCTCCCTGACCTCTTCGTTGCGTCGTGTCACGTCTATCAGCCACCACCCACAGGCATTCGGGACCTGGGTGGTGGGTCGTTCAGGTCTGCTGGGCCGGCGGCATACCGGCGGCTGCGGCGTCGCGCTCGGCGCGCAGCAGGGTGATCGCGTCCTCGAAGTCCTCGAGACTGTCGAAGGCCCGGTAGACCGAGGCGAACCTCAGGTAGGCGACCTCGTCGAGCTCGCGCAGCGGCTCGAGCACGGCCAAGCCGACCTCGTGGGCGTCGACCTCGGCGGTGCCGGCGGCGCGGACCTGCTCCTCGACCCGCTGCGCGAGCAGGGCGAGCTGGTCCTCGGTGACCGGTCGGCCCTGGCATGCCTTGCGGACCCCGACGAGCACCTTGTGCCGGCTGAACGGCTCGGTCGCCCCGGAGCGCTTGACCACCGCGAGACTCGCGCTCTCGACGGTCGTGAAGCGCCGGCTGCACTGGGGGCATTGGCGGCGGCGGCGGATCGCGGTGCCGTCGTCGGTGGTGCGCGAGTCGATGACCCGGGAGTCCTCGTGGCGGCAGAACGGGCAGTGCACGCGAGGTCCTCCCCTGCTGGTTGTGGACGTCCCTGGGGATGTCCGGTGGATCGAGCCGGTATGCCGTGTGGACGGCCTGTGGGCAACACACCTGCCCTTGTGGACTAGATGTGGACGAATCACAGCCGTGTAACTACTAGATGTGGGGGTTACTTTGACACGGCGGCCCACCGCGGTCAAGTGCGCCGTGAGATCGGCGCGTCGGACCGTCAGCCGCCGGCACACTCCCGCGGGGCGGGGATGACGGGGATCGGGCAGACCGGGCCACGGACCAGCAGCGATGGCGTGTCGGCGGCCACCGCGGCGAGGTTCCAGGCGCTCGTCGACCCGGGCCGCAGGTAGTCGACATGCCAGCGGGACTCGGCTCCGGGGGTGCCGTCGGGCAGGGTCGTGGCCCGGGTCGAGAGGGGGAAGGCGCCGCGGAGCCGGTCCGGGTCGGTGCCGAACCAGCCGCTGTCGGTGACCGGGTCGGCGGGCGCCTCGGCGACGAAGAGCGTGCCGGCCGGCAGACCGAGCTGCTCGACGGTGCGGACGCCCAGGCCTGGGCTGCCGAAGACGGCGACCGCGCTCACCGGCGGCCGGAGGTCGCGCAGGGTGACGCCGACGACGGTCGAGCCGTAGGAGTGGCCCCAGAGGACGACGCGTTGGGTCCTTCCCGCGCCCGTTGCGGCGGACGAGAGGCCCTGCAGGAAGGCGGCGAGGTGCGGAGCGGCCGCCACCGCCACCGTCGTGCCGAGCACCGTCCGGTTGCGGCTGAGCACCTCGACGGTCTGCGGCGCGGGATAGCCGAGCCAGGTGATGCCGACCACCGGGCCGGCCTTCCCCTGGGCGCGGGCCATCCCGGTGGCCACGTCCACGGCGGCGCCCACCTGGGCATCGTGGCCGGTCAGGTCGCTGCGGATCGTCGTGCGGAAGCCGGGGACGAGCACGGCCAGGCTCCCGGCCGTGTCGACGTCCCCGGTCGACACGGCCACCGACATCGGCACCGTCGTGGTGTCCAGCACGAGCAGCTGCCGCTGCCGGGACGCATCGGCGAGCAGCGCGCGCACCGCGGCCAGATCGGCGAGCCGGTCCTGGGCCTCACGGACCGCGAGCGTGCGCGGCTGCGGCGTCAGCCCGGGGCCGACGACGTCGCCAGCCGCTGGGTCGGCGAGGACGGCGCTCAGCAGCTCGGCGGTCGCGGCCTGCTCGGCTCGCTCGAGCAGCTGGCGGTTGGCCCGATCCCGAGCCCAGGCAGGCGCACCGTCGAGCGGTCCCACCCATTCGGGTCGCTCGTCGAGCACCCGCCGACGCGCGCCGTCGGAGAGGCCCGCCCACCAGGCCGCCGCCGCGCCGGGTGTCACCGGCGGCGGGGCCGGCAGGGGGGCGGGCGGATCCGGGAGCGCGGGGTCGACACCCGCCGTGCCGGGCTGCGCGGGGTCCGGTCGGGGCGGGCGAGCGGCGTGCCCGAGATCGTCTGGGTCGACGAACCCCAGGCTGGCAGCCCCCCACCGGCGACCGGGCAGCTCGGGCCCGGCGGCGAGCAGACCGGAGCACGCGGCATACCGGCTCAGCGCGCCGGCGAGGATGCCGCGGATCTGGTGCGCCGCCGCGGGGGCGAGATCGGGCGGGCCGACGAGGCGCCCGTCCGGCAGCACCGCGGCCCCGTGCGCGGCCGCGACCCGGTGAGCCTGGCGCAGCTCGGCCTGGGCCGTCTCGACCTCGCCGGCGACCCGAGCCAGCCGGGTGGCCCAGGTCGTCCAGGCATCGGCGAGGGTCCGCCCGACGCCGAGCAGGTCGGCGCTCGCGGCGGCGGCGAGGCGGGCCGCCGGGCCGTCCCAGGCGGCCGGGTCGAGAGTCGCACCCTGGATCGCCAGGGCCTGCGTCAGCCGGTATGCCGCCTCGGCCTCCCGGGCTGCCTCCAGCGCCGCCGCGAGCACCTGACGGGGGTGCGCGGCGCGCAGCTGCTCGAGCTGCTCGCTCATGCCCGCGACCCGGCCGGCAGCTCCCAGCGGTCGGCGAGCCGATAGGCCCGCGCGGCCCGGCTCAGCCCATCGCGGTGGGTGTCGGCCACCGCTCGCCAGCCGTGGTGCAGGGTGGCGAGGCGGCCCAGCGCCGGTGCTGCGATCTGGGCGCCGGGCAGGCCCGGGAGCGCGTCGGGCAGGGCTTCGGCGAGCCGAGCGATTGCCGCGAGGTCGCGGTCAGGCCCGGCGTCGGCCGTGAATCTGGTTGCCGCACAGTCGATCTCGTCGGGGTCGGCGTGGAATCGCATGGGAGACGTGCCTCTCGGAATGGCCGGCACCGGCGCCGCCGGTGGCACTCCCCGCCGAGCGGCAGGCTACCTGCTCTCCGACCCGAGGACCTGGTTGTCCACAGGGCCCGGCTGCCCACCCGGCCGGTCGTCCCGTCGGCCTGACCCCCCGCCCGTGGGTGAGCGCGCCCCGACGACATCGCCCGCCCACCGGGCAGGTGGGCGGGCGATGGACCCGAAGGTCGGCGTCGCGGGGTCGAGGCGCGACGCCGTCGGTGGCTCGGTGCCGGCGCGGGGTGGGCGCAACCGTCGCCGAGTCGACCGGGACGGTCAACGACTGGTCGGCACGACCAGCTGTTGCCCGGCCCGGACGTGCGGGGAGCTCAGCCCGTTGGCCAGCTGCAGGCGGGCGACGCCGTCGGCGACCGAGAGCTCGGGCAGCTCGGCTCGGGCGATCTCGGACAGGGTCTGGCCGGCCTGGACCGTGACCGTCCGCGACGCGCCCGACGCAGCCCCGCGGGCTCCCACGGCAGCCGAGGCCACCAGCAGGGCCAGCACGACGAGCACAGTCGTCACGGCCAGTCGCCCGGCCCGGGTGAGCCGCGCGTGTCGCGGCTGCGCCACGACCTCCGCCGCACCGCCAGGCAGCAGCCGCAGCTGCGGCCGACCGGCCCGTGACCCACGGCCACCGGCAGCGGGCAGGTCCTCCCACACGGCCACGGCGCTCATCGTGATCTCCTTCGCTCGGGTGTTCGTCGCGGGCCCGCTCGAGCACTGACTCGAACGGACATTCGACAGAACGTCTGTACGATGTGTAGCACGCCCGTTCGAGAAAGTCGAGCGACACGTCGAACTGATGTTTGGCACCGCTGTTCGAACGGCATACCCTGTGCTCATGGACGACAGTCCAGCACCGACCACTGACAGGGGTCCCCGAGCGGTCGGCGAGCACGTTTTCGCCGACCACCGCAGACCTCGCGAAGGGAGCAGGCATGGCCCGCGTCACCGAGCTGCCCGAGCGTGACGGCGACGGCCTCACCGTCCGCCAGCGCCGCGTCCTCGAGGTCATCCGCAACTCGGTCGACCGTCGGGGCTACCCGCCCAGCCTGCGCGAGATCGGCGAGGCGGTCGGGCTGACCAGCCCGTCCAGCGTCGCCCACCAGCTCGGCGCCCTCGAGCGCAAGGGCTACCTGCGCAAGGACCCGCACCGCCCGCGGGCCATCGAGGTCGTCTCCCCCGACGCCAAGCCCTCCGAGCGCGGCTACCGCTCCGGCGACGCCGCCCGCGACGCCGAGGGCTTCCTCAGCCCGGCCCGGCACGACACCGAGACCGACTCCGGCGACGCCTTTCCCGAGGCGACCTACGTGCCGGTGGTGGGCCGGATCGCCGCCGGCGGGCCGATCCTCGCCGAGGAGGTCGTCGAGGACGTCTTCCCGCTGCCGCGCCAGCTCGTCGGCGAGGGGCAGCTCTTCCTGCTCAAGGTCGTCGGCGACTCGATGGTCGATGCCGCGATCTGCGACGGGGACTGGGTCGTCGTCCACCAGCAGCCCACGGCCGAGAACGGCGACATCGTCGCGGCGATGATCGATGGCGAGGCCACCGTCAAGACCTTCCAGCGCAAGGCCGGGCAGGTCTGGCTCAAGCCGCACAACGCGGCATACCAGCCCATCGACGGCACGCACGCGACGATCCTCGGCAAGGTCACCGCCGTGCTGCGCCGGGTCTGAAGTCCCTGTCCGAAGCGCAGCATCGGTGCGCATGCTGAGGTCATGCAGAGCACCAGGCTGCGCTTCGATGACTACCTTGCCCACCTCGAGCGAGAGTCCGGCCGAGTCGCCGATGCCCTCGCCGTGGCGGATCCGAGCGCGCCGGTGCCGACCTGTCCCGAGTGGACGGTCGGCGATCTGGCCGACCATCTCACCGAGGTGCAGTCCTTCTGGGCCACCGTGGTCCGTGGCGGACTGCGCACCGACGCCGAGGTCGAGGCGATCCGCCAGCCGGCGCGGCCGGCCCAGCTGATCGACAAGCTCGGCCAGCTGCGGGCGGCGACCTTCCGGCTGCGCGAGGCCCTGGAGCAGACTCCACCGTCCCGACCGGCGTGGACCTGGTCGTCGGAGCAGACGGCCGGCTTCATCTACCGCCGGCAGGCGCTCGAGGCCGCGGTCCATCGTGTCGATGCCGAGATCGCGGTCGCCGAGCGGACCGCCGTCGCGGCCGACCTCGCCACCGACGGGGTCGACGAGGGGCTTCGGGTGATGCTCGGGGGCTGCCCCGAGTGGGGCACCCAGACACCGGACGACACCCGTCGGCTGCGCATCGAGGCGACCGACACGGGCGCCACCTGGGTGGTCAGCGCGGCCCGGTTCACCGGCACGGCTCCTGACGGCACAGTCTATGACGAACCCGATCTCGTTGTCGCCGAGCGCGATTCGGGTCAGCGGTGCCAGGCGCTCGTGCGAGGGCGGGCGGAGGATCTGCTGTGCTGGGTGTGGAGCCGGCCGACGAGCGGAGAGCTTGAGCGCTCCGGCGATCCGCAGGTGCTCGCCGATCTGGGCGGGCTCATCGACCGGCCGATCACCTGAGCGACAGCTCCGTCACCACCGCAGTGAGCGTCTCGGTGAGCGACGCGTCGAGGTGCAGGGTCGCCTCGCCGTCGCCACGCGTGGGCCCACGCGTCACGATCGCCACCGGTATGCCGCGTGCGGCCGCCCGGCGCACGAAGCGATAGCCACTCATCACCGCCAGCGACGAGCCGAGGACGAGCATCGCCTGGGCCTGGTCGAGCGCGGCAAAGCACCGCTCGACCCGGTCGCGGGGCACCGACTCACCGAAGAAGACGACGTCCGGCTTGAGCAGGTCCGCCCCGCAGTCGAGACAGGCCGGCAGTCGGAACGCGCCGACCGCCTCGTCGGGCAGTACGACATCGCCGTCGGGCCGGATCTGACTGCTCACCCGCGAGCCGTCAGGGGCGAGCGCCCGCACCGCCTCGACGAAGCCGGGGTTCTGAGCCGACATCCGCGCCTGCAACGGCCCCCGCTCGGTGACCGACCGACAGCCGAGACACACGACGTCGGCGAGGCTGCCGTGCAGCTCGACGACGTCCCGCGCACCGGCAGCGGCCTGCAGCCCGTCGACGTTCTGGGTGACCAGCGCCTCGACGCGTCCACCCTGCTGCAGCGCGGTGACGGCGTGGTGGCCGGGGTTGGGCTCGGCGGCCCGGAATCGCTCCCAGCCCACGAAGGATCTGGCCCAGTAGCGCCGCCGGGCCTCGGCGGAGCCCACGAACTCCCCGAACTGCATCGGCATGACGCGGCGCACCCCGTCCCGGCCGCGATAGTCCGGGATGCCGGAGTCGGTGGACAGGCCGGCGCCGGTGAGCACGAAGAGGCCGCCGGCCTCGATGACCCGGACCAGCTCGGCCAGCGCGTCGTCAGCGGTGGCGGGTCTGGGCACGCTCGATTATCACGGGTGACCGCCCGGCGCAGCGGCCGCGCTGTCCGCATCGCGGATCGATGAGATAACGCTGCATTATCTGATCCATAATCTCTCCATGGCTTCAGTGCGCTCCGGGTTCCCCCTCATCGTCGACGAGATCACCGTGCGGCTCGTCGCGGCTGTCGTGCTCGTCGTGGGCATCGCCGGGCTGCTCACCGGCGCATGGTGGCTGTATGCCGCGCTGGCCGCCGACTTCACCCTGCGGGTCTGGCTCGGGCCGGCATGGAGTCCGATCGCTCGGCTGGTCACCGGGGCGATCCGGCCGAGGCTCGAGGTCGCCCCCCGCCCGACGCCAGGGGCGCCGAAGCGCTTCGCGGCCTCCATCGGGGCAGTGCTGGCGGCCGGCGCGGCGATCACCACCGGAGCCGCCGCCCTGGGCTCGGCGACCGGTGCCGCCGGCTTCGTCCTCGGCTCGCTGCTCGTCGTCTTCCCGGCTCTCGAGGCGGCTGCTGGCATCTGCGTCGGGTGCGTGCTCTTCGGCCGGTTGATCCGCCTCGGCCTGGTGCCCGACCGGATCTGCCTGGAGTGCGCCGACATCACCCAGCGCGCCGCCACGGTTCGCGCCTGAGCGCGAGCTCACCTGTCCCCGAGCGGGATTCGGGTCACCGGCGGCTGGAGCGGGCGCTCTCCTCGAGGGCCTCGAGGGTGGCGGCGACGGCCGGCACTCGCTGCAGGTCCTCGGTCGTCACCGCGTGGATGACCCGTCGTGATCTCGGCTGCAGCGGAAGGGCGACGATGCCGTCCTCGTGGGCGGCGGCGAGGATGAGGTCAGGCACCAGCGCCACACCGAGACCGGCCTTGACCAGGCCGAGCACGGCGACGTAGTCCTCGGTCTCGAAGGCGACGTTGGGGGCGAAGCCGGCCCCCTCGGCGAGGGAGACGAGGTGGCCGCGACAGCGCGGGCAGCCGGCGATCCACGGCTCGTCCGCGAAGCGGGCGAGATCGGCCACCGGCTGGCTCGCGAGCGGATGGTGGGGTGGGACGGCGAGGCGGACCTCGTCCTCCATGAGCGGCCGGATGACGAAGGGGTCGAGATCCTCGCCGCGGCCGACGTCGGTGCCGGCGTAGGCGAAGGCGACCGCGAGGTCGCACTCCCCCGCCCGCAGCGCGGCCAGCGACGCCGGCGGCTCACCCTCGGTGAACCGGACCGACACCTCGGGGTAGCGCTCCTTGATCAGCCGAAGCGCACGGGGCACGAGCGATGCCGACGAGGACGGGAAGGCCATGAGCCGCACTCGGCCGGCCCGCAGCCCGGCGATCGCGGCGACCTCCTCCTCCGCGGCATCCAACGCGCTGAGCACCGTGACAGCGTGCCGGGCCAGCACCTCACCGGCCTCGGTGAGCCGGACTTGCCGGCCCATCCGCTCCACCAGAGCCGTGCCGGTGCGCTGCTCGAGCCGACGGACCATCTGGGAGATCGCCGGTTGGGTGTAGCCCAGCGAGGCGGCAGCCGCGGTGAAGCTGCCCTCCTCGGCGATGGCGCGCATGACGCGCAGTCCGGCAGCATCGATCACCTTCCCAGGGTATAACGCCGACTTATCGAACTGCCTGCAACAGCCACACGATGTATGCCGGACGCACACCCATGCCCGACCGGTCAGGGCCCGCGGGTGAGGACGAGCAGCGGACCGCGCGTCGCCCGACCGACCGCGATGTCGCCGTCGAGGTCGGTGCGCAGGATGCGGTAGCCGCGCGTCTGCAGCGCGAGCAGGGTCGAGGGCGCCGGATGGCCGTAGTCGTTGTCCGCCCCGACACAGATGACGGCCAAGGGGGCAGGGAGGGCATCGAGCAGGCGGTCGTCGCGGTTGGCCGACCCGTGGTGGGCGACCTTGAGCACGTCGACCCGCCACCCGGCGGCGTCCGGCTCGCGGCGCAGGGCGCTGAGCACGGCTCTGGCCGCCTCCCGCTCGATGTCGCCGAGCAGCGCCACGTGGAGCTCACCCACCTCGACGGTCATGACGAGCGAGCCGTTGTTGGCGATCGAGCCGTCTCGCACGACCCGCTCGGGCCACCAGACCCGGGCCTGCAGCCCGGGCCAGGAGAGCCGGTCACCCGCGTAGAGGGGTGCGACCGGGATGCCCGCGCGGCCCGCCCAGTCGCGCACCTGCTCGACCTGCTCCGGCGGCTCACTCACCGGGGAGACGAGCACCTCGCGCACCGGTCGGCCCCGCAGCACGCCCGGCAGGCCGGCGACGTGGTCGGCGTGGAAATGGGTGAGCACGACCGCATCGAGGACGAGCACGCCGAGCCGATCGAGGCAGGCGCTCACCCGCGCCGGGTCCGGGCCGGTGTCGACGAGGACCGCGTGCCCCGCGTCGGTGGCGAGCACGAGGGCGTCCCCCTGGCCGATGTCGCAGACGACCAGGCGCCAGTCGGCGAGCGGCCAGCCACGATCGGACACCGGAACCCCGACGCCGGCGGCGAGCGCGAGCACGCCCACCGCGGCCACCGGACGATGCAGGGACCAGTGCCTCGCTGCCGGGCCGACCAGCACGCCGAGCACGGTGAGCGCGCCCAGGAGCAACGCGCCCGGTGGGCCCGGGACCCACGGCACCGACCCGGCCGGCAGGTCGGCCGCGGCATGGGCGATGCCGGCGATCCCCAGCGCGGGCAGCCCCGCTCCCCACACGACGACCGAGCCGATCGTCGTGCTCACCGGGGCGACGACGGCCGTGACCACCCCGAGGACCGTGGCCGGGGCGACGAGGGGCCCGGCGAGCAGATTCGCCGGGATGGCGACGAGCGAGACACTGCCCTGCAGGAGGACGACGACAGGGGCGCAGGCCAGCTGGGCAGCGGTGGGCACGGCCAGGGCCGGGCCGAGACCGCGCAGTCGTCGTGGGAGCAGCCGGCCGAGGTGTCGACCCCACGGGCCGGCGAAGAGGAGTAAGCCGAGGGTGGCCAGCACCGAGAGCGCGAAGCCGTAGGACCGCGCGAGCCAGGGGTCCCAGCACAGCAGCACCAGCACCGCGGTCGAGAGGGCCGGCACGCCGACTCGGGCGCGGCCGGAGCCGAGGGCGAGCAGCCCCACGACACCCATCACGGCAGCGCGGACCACGCTGGGCTCGGGGCGGACGAGCACGACGAATACAGCCAGCACGACCGTTGCGGCCACCGGACGCAGCCGCCGAGGCAGGCCGAGCACGCGGCATACCGCGAGGGCGAAGGCGAGCACCAACGTGACATTCGTGCCCGACACGGCCGACAGGTGCGACAGCCCGACGGCCGTCATCGCATCGGTGAGCTCGACCGGCGTCGCGGACGTATCGCCGAGCACGAGCGCCGGCACCAGCCCGGCGGCATCCGCAGGCAGCACCGAGCTCGCCGACCGGAAGCGCTCCCGAACCCCGGCGGCCGCCTCGGCCACCGCCGGAGCAGGGGCCAGCAGCTCGGGCGCCGACCCGGCCCGCAGCACCGCGACCACGTCGTCGCCCGGCTGGGCGGGTGCCAGTCGGCCGGTGACCCGCACGCGCTGCAGCCATGATGTGCCGAGCCACGAGGAGTCGCCGACGAGCAGCACGGGAGTCGACACCCGGCTCAGCTGGCCGCGGCCGGTCACCTGCTCGATGCGCAGGGTGAGCACGACCTGGACGGTGTCGACCCGCCGACCAGGACGGGGACGGACGCGCACCGGGTCGGATTCGACCACCCCCTCAACGACCACGCTGGCCTGGTCGGTGGCGAGCTGCTCGACCGTGCCGACCGAGCGGAGGACCTGGTGTCCGGCCAGGCACACCGTCGCCAGCAGCACGGCTGCTGCACTCAACGCCGCCAGCCGCGCTCCCGAGCCGGACCACGGGGAAGCCGACCGAGGCGCAGCCGAGTGTCGGGCAGCCGACCGCCGCGCAGCCGAGTGTCGGGCAGCCGACCGCCGGGCTGCCGTGCCGAGGGCGACGGCGACCACACCAGAACCAGCCGCGATGGCGAGCACGGCGGTCGTCGGTGCCCCCGTCCACAGCAGCCCGACATCGACGCTCCAGGCGCCGAGGGCAGGCAGGAGCAAGCGGAGGTCGAGCCGGTCCGGGCTGCGCGGTCGCCACGTCGTGCGCCGCCGCCTGGCCATCAGACCGTCACGTAGGGCGTGAGCTGGGCCAGCATCCGCTCGCCGATGCCGCTCACCTCGCCCAGCTCGTCCACCGAGGTGAATCGGCCGTGCGCAGTGCGCCAGTCGAGGATCCGTTGCGCAAGCACCGGGCCGACCCCGGGCAGGTCCTCCAAGGCTGCGAGGTCGGCGGTGTTGAGGTTGACCAGCGCTCGACCGGTCGGCGATCCGGCGCCCTGGCCAGGTGGCGATCCGCCGCTGAGCGTGGCCCCGAACGCCCCCGGTTGCAGCGGCTCGCCCGGTGCCGGCACGTGGACCTGCTCGCCGTCGATGACCGGTCGCGCGAGGTTGATCCGCTGCAGGTCGGCACCCCGCACCGACCCACCGGCCGCGGTGATGGCATCGATCACCCGCGCCCCGGCGGGCACGGTGACGACGCCAGGAGTGGCGACCTGTCCGACGACATGGACGACGATCGGCACCGGTGTTGCGCCCGAAGGCCCCAACGACGCGGTGGCCGTCCCGGCGAAGGAGACGGGCACGCTCCGCCCGACCACTGCCGACCGGGTGGGCGACACCACAACCGGCTGGGCATCACGCTGGGCTGCCACGACCCGCACGGCGAAGACGGCCGCCGCCAGGGCCGCCACGAGCACCAGCCCGGCGACGGCGGCGAGCCGCACCCGGACCCGGCCGGCGCGCAGGAAGGCCGGCACGGTCACCACCCGAGGAGGGGGCGCTCGATGACGACCCGGCGAGGACCGATCGACCGGGCCTTCCTCGCCGCCCACCGGCTGACGACCACTGCCCCGGTCGGGTCCGCGCTCACCCCTCACCCCAGGAGGTGCTGCCGGCACCCAGCCACCGGCCACCGAGGCCTCGGCGGGCACCCGGGGCGGCACCCCGCTGCGCGAGCGCAGCAGGGCGACCAGCCGCTCGGTGCCGTCCTCGGCTCCGCTCGTCGTCACCTCAGTGAGCTTGCGCATGCCCGCACGGTATGCCGCGGGCTCACCACCGCGCAGGACTCACCTGTCCGCCTGTGGACAACTGCCTCCCGAGCCAGGGGGTTGTGGACAACCGCTGCGGTCAGCGCCGCCGCGCTCGGCTGGCCCGCCAGCGCGCGACGACGTTGGTGCGGTGCCGCCACCCCACGAGCAGCCCCAGCCCGACCGCCCACGCGCCGGTCGCCCAGCCGACTCCCCCGGGCACCACCCCCGCCGCTGCGAGCACCCCGACGATCGCGAGAACCGCTGCCGCACAGAGCGATCCAAGCGCCACCCACCGAGTCGCGGCGAAGACGAGACCGAAGACGACGACGAGGGCCGCGGCATACCAGGGATGCACGGCGAGGACCGCCCCGAGCGTGGTGGCCACCCCCTTGCCCCCGCGACCCCGCAGGAACGGCGAGAAGACGTGACCGAGCACGGCCGCGGCGCCGACCAGGTAGCCGACCCAGGTCGGCTGCCCCAGCAGCCCGGCGACGATCGGCGGCAGCGCCCCCTTGAGCACGTCGAGCACACCGACGAGCACGCCCCACTTGCGGCCGAGCACCCGCCCGGCGTTCGTCGCCCCGGGATTGCCCGAGCCCGACCTCGCCAGATCGGCGCCGAGAGCCCTCGCGACGAGCGTCGCCGGGCTGGCCGCGCCGACGAGAAAGGCTGCGGCGCAGCCGAGCACAACCCAGACGACCGTCATCTCACTGGCGGTCGCGGAGCGACGGTGATGGCCAGCGTGCCCGGACCGACGTGCGCGCCGACAACGGCACCCAGCTCGCCGACCCGCACCTCGCCCGCGTCCGGCACCCGATCGACGAGCACGGAACGCACCTGCTCGGCCCGCTCGGCGAAGTCGAGGTGCTGCACCGCGATGTCGACGACCCGCCCCTGCGACCGGGCCCGGCTGGCCGCGCCGACCGCGATCTCGACCATCCGGGACAGCGCCTTGCTCGCCGTGCGCACCTTCTCGACCGGCTCGATGTGCCCGCCCCGCAACCCGAGGATGGGCTTGATCGCCAGCGCCGAGCCGACGAGGGCCGCCGCGGTGCCGATCCGGCCGCCCCGGCGCAGGTGCTCGAGGCTGTGGACGTAGAACACGACGGTCGCGTCGAGAGCTCGCTCCCGAGCGACCTCAGCGACCTCCTCCGCGCTGCCACCACGTGCGGCGACCTCACAGGCCGACAAGGCGGCATACCCCATGGCGGCGCCGAGCACCCGCGAGTCGACGACCGTGACCGGCACCGGCGACTCGCGTGCCGCGAGGTGCGCCCCCTCGACCGTGGCCGACATCTGCCCCGAGATGTGCACGGAGACAATGGCATCCGCGCCCTCGTCGGCCAGCCGCCGATAGACCTCGAGCAGCTCGTGCGGAGCCGGTCGCGAGGTCGTGACGATGACGAAGCGGTGCAGCGCCTCGACGAGCTCGCCCACCCCGACGTCCACGCCCTCGCGGCGCTCCTGCCCGCCGACGACGACGTGCAGCGGGACGACGGCCAGCGGCCCGGCAGCGCCGGCCACTTGGTCGGCTGACAGGTATGCCGTTGAGTCGGTGACGACGGCGATGCCCACTGCTGCCTCCTTCGGGTGGCCTGACCGAGCTCGACCGGCCGGACTACATCGGGACGACGTTGACGAGCGTCGGCGGCCGAACGATGACCGTGCGGATGCCCGATTCCGTTGCGGCGCGGACCTTCTCCCGACCCAGGACCAGCTCGCGCAGCTCGTCCTCGGTGATCGACGCGGGCACCTCGACCCGATCGCGCACCTTCCCCTTGATCTGCACGACGCAGATCACGGTGTCCTCGACGAGGAAGCGCTCGTCGGCGACCGGGAACGGCCCACGGGCCAGGCTCCCTTCGTGACCGAGCCGCTCCCACAGCTCGTCGGCGACGTGCGGTGCGACCGGCGCAAGCATCTGCACGAGCGGCTCGACGACCGCACGCGGCGGCTCGGGCAGCTTGGTCAGCGCGTTGTTGAGCTCGATGAGCTTGGCGATGGCGGTGTTGAAGCGCAGCGCCTGGTAGTCCTCACGCACTCCGGCAATCGTCTTGTGCAGCAACGTGACCAGCGCCGGCGGCAGCTCGCTGTCCGCGACGTCGACGACCCGGCTCACACCGCTCTGCTCGTCGACGGCGTTGCGCCACAGTCGCTGCAGGAAGCGCACCGAGCCGACGATGGCCCGCGTCTCCCAGGGCTTCGACTGCTCGAGCGGGCCCATCGACATCTCGTAGATCCGCAACGTGTCCGCGCCGTAGGCCTGGTAGATGTCGTCGGGGCTGACCATGTTCTTGAGCGACTTGCCGATCTTGCCGAACTCACGGGTGACCGGCTCACCCTCGTAGGTGAAGACGGCCTGCCCGTCGGCGTCGGTCGACTCGACGACCTGCGACGCCTCGACGTACTGGCCGCGCGCGTCGGTGTAGGCCGGGGCCTGGATGTAGCCCTGGCTGAAGTAGGTGCGGAATGGCTCCTCGCTGCTCAGATGCCCCAGGTCGTAGAGCACCTTGTGCCACATCCGGGCATAGAGCAGGTGCAGCACGGCGTGCTCCACACCGCCGACGTAGAGGTCGACGCCACCGGGATCGCGAGCACCGGACGGCGCACCCGCCACCGGATCGGCCTGCGGCCCAAGCCAATAGCGCTCGTTAGCCGGGTCGACCAGGGCGTCGCCGTTGGCCGGGTCGCAGTAGCGCAGGTAGTACCAGCACGACCCGGCCCAGTTGGGCATGGTGTTCGTCTCGCGCCGGAAGCGCCGCAGGCCGCGGCCGTCCTGCAGGTCGAGCTCCACCTCGACCCACTCGGCCACCCGCGACAGCGGAGGCTCGGGGTTGCTCGCGGCGTCGTCGGGGTCGTACGTCTTCGGCGAGTAGTCCGGGACGTCGGGCAGCGTGACCGGCAGCATCGTGTCGGGCACCGCGTGCGCGATGCCGTCCTCGTCCCAGACGACCGGGAAGGGCTCGCCCCAGTAGCGCTGCCGACTGAACAGCCAGTCCCGCAGCCGATAGTTGACCGTGCCGCGGCCGATCCCCTTGTCCTGCAGATATGCCGTGATCCGCACCTTGGCCTCGGCCGTTGGCAGGCCGTCGAGCGAGATCTCGTCATTGCTCGAGTTCACCGCGATGCCGTAGTCGGCCAGCGCCTGCCCTGATGCGACCGAGCCGGACCACTCGCGGCCGTCAGCAGGTGCGACGACGTCGACGATCGGCAGCTCGAAGGCCGTCGCGTAGTCGAAGTCGCGCTGGTCGCCGGCCGGGACCGCCATGATCGCGCCGGTGCCGTAGCCCATGAGGACGTAGTCGGCGACGAAGACCGGGATCGGCTCGCCGTTCAGCGGGTTCGTCGCAAAGGCGCCGGTGAAGACGCCCGTCTTGGCCTTGTCGTCCATCTGCCGCTCGACGTCGCTCTTGCGCGAGGCAGCACGCCGGTATGCCGCGACCGCCGTCGCCGGCGCGCCGGCCGCCTCGGCGTCGGCGCCCTTCCACGCATCCCGCGTGCCGTCGGGCCAGTCCCCTTGCGGGACAATGGCATCGACGAGCGGGTGCTCGGGGGCGAGCACCATGAAGGTCGCACCGAACAGCGTGTCCGGCCGGGTGGTGAAGACCTCGATGTCGGCGCGCTCGCCCGCGGTCGTCTCGACCGGGAAGCTCACCATCGCGCCCTCGGACCGACCGATCCAGTTGCGCTGCATGATCTTGACCTTCTCGGGCCACTCGACCCGGTCCAGGTCGTCGGCGAGCCGGTCGGCGTAGGCGGTGATCCGCATCATCCACTGGCGCAGGTTGCGCCGGAAGACGGGGAAGTTCCCGCGCTCGGAGCGGCCCTCGTTGGTGACCTCCTCGTTGGACAGCACCGTGCCCAGCCCGGGGCACCAGTTGACCGGCGCCTCCGACGGATAGGCCAGCCGGTAGCCCTCGAGCACCTGCGCCTGCTCGACCGGCGACAGCTCCGACCAGGCCCGCCCGGCCAGCTCGGGCAGCGAGCGCTCCCCGGCCTCCAGGGCGTGGATCAGGTCCCGGATCGGCCGGGCCGCGCCCAGCGACCCGTCCGGCCGCACCGCTGCCGGGTCGTACCAGGACTCGCGGATCTGGGTGAAGATCCACTGGGTCCAGCGGTAGTAGTCCTCGTCGGTCGTCGCGAACTCGCGCCGCGCGTCGAAGCCGAGCCCCAGCCGGCGCAGCTGCCGGCGCATGATCGCGATGTTGTCCTCGGTCGTCTTGCGCGGGTGCTGACCGGTC
>Ga0116151_10002537_pt1 | contig 16741 bp, 21 predicted proteins | sample AD_UKC117_MetaG_FD_89893 | JGI IMG/M metagenome (GOLD analysis project Ga0116151, IMG submission 89893) | Active sludge microbial communities of municipal wastewater-treating anaerobic digesters from Hong Kong - AD_UKC117_MetaG | ecosystem: Engineered > Bioreactor > Anaerobic > Digestate...
CCTGGTTCAACGTGTCGATTATGATCAGGCCAAGTGGAGCCCCGACAGCCATCTGAACGTCCTCCGCCGTGGCGATAAGGCTATCCTTTGCCTCCCTGTGGCGCAGATCGATCGTTGCCGGCACGAGCGCTAGGGGAACGGCAGTGAGGCCATGCTCGCCCCTCAGCGCGGCAAAGCGCCGTTTCACCAGGCCGGGCCGTTCTGCAGCCACATAGAGCACCGGAGATTGCAAGACACGGCGCCCGAACCACGGAAGTCCGGCGGCAACATGAAAGGCCAGGTCGCCACAAAGAACCGACTTGCCGCTGCCCGGAGCACCGTAAACCGCTGACAGCTCACCCTTGCCGAATAGCCCATGCACAAGCCACGACTTGATCGGGTTCGGCTCGATCTCGTCGAACATGGTGTAGGGCAGCAACCTCGCCCGCCGCCGCTGTGCCCTCTCGGCCTCGAACAATGGTGTCGCGTCCAGCACATCGCCATCCATCATGCGGCACTCCGTTGCTTCTCGGCTGGCACCAGGAGACGATTGGGATCGAAATCCTTACCCAGCATCGACCGCAAGGCCCGCCCATGTTCGAGGGATTCGGCAAGCAACTTGCCGGGTGCCATGGGCAGCCAGTGACGCCCGCCGGCTGGATTAAGCACCGCGCACCCCTGGCAGCCAGCCTTGAGCCATGCTAGTGGCGTCCGCCACACCCGCAACGGCCGGCCGCCAGCAAAGGTCGCGGGATTGGTGACGTTGGTGATGCCGATTAAATCCGCCTCGCCCAATGCCGTTGCGAACCGTTCCGGTAGGTCCAGTGGCCAGGCGCAAAGGTCGATCGGTGTTGCGGCATCGTCCGCCAGAACCTCGACCACGGCCGCCGGCACACCATCACCGTCAAACTCAAAACGCCTGCCATTGAAGTTGCAGCGGCAAACGGCAAAGATCCCAGCATGCGCGAGAGCGATCTCGAGAGAGATATTCTCAGCAGTCAGATATGAGGCCGCCTCTGGCGACCAATCAGCAACCTCATAGAAGATGCTGAGATCCAACAATCGGCGCGGAGGCAGATATGGCAACGAGCGTTCGCTGCAGTTGCCGTCTGCCATCACCTCGGCCGCAGTGATCGCCTTGCGGATTGGATCAATCATGAGTCCGCACCACCCCTCTGCGTCGACGGTGCGATGTAGAGGCAGCGGTCGGCAGCCTCCGCCAGAAACCAAGCCAGCGTCGCGTAGTAATCCCTTGCGGCGTTCAACCTCTTGGCAGTCCCGCCGAGCGACCAGGACGGCTCCTGGAACAAGTCGCGCAGGTCACTCTCAGTCTTGTTGAGAACGAAAGCCGCGAGAAGCATGTCTTGATGACATGGCCCCGCCATCGCTTGAAGAGATCGGAGGTCGAGCCGGATAGGATCAAAGCCAGGCTCAAGTGAGTGAGTGACTTGGCCCATCACGGCAAGACCTCCACCGACAGCCACCGATCGACTTTGTAGCGCAATAGATCAGGAGTGCCGGAACGGTCGGAGAACGTCAGTCCCCGGATTTCCCCCGCTTCAGGATGAAATTTCGTGCTTCGTTCTGCACGTTCCCGCCTAGTCAGCAGGGAGTGCTCATCGAAAAAACCAGTTATTTCATGGGGGCTTGATGGTGCTGCCGGACAGGATTGAACTGTCGACCTCTCCCTTACCAAGGGAGTGCTCTACCACTGAGCTACGGCAGCATCGGCGTCGAATGCGGGCGGACACATGCCACAGGTCCCCCGGCGGCGCAACCCCGTCGCTTGACCTCACAGGCTTCAAGACTAAAAAGTTTCCATGCCGCCCCGCAAACAAGCTGCCGATGCCCGCAAGGCGCGCCTGGCCAAGGCGCTGAAGGCGAATCTGGCGAAGCGCAAGGCCCAGGCCAAGGTGCGCAAGACGCCGGAACCACCCAAAAAGGATTAGGATTGCCCCAATTGGGCCATCTGTGCTTGTTAGCGCCCGAATGATTAGGGGTGGCCAGAGGGAATACCGATTCCGGCCTGGCCCGCGCAAGGGGATATCTGGCACATGGATCGCATCCGGATTGTGGGCGGCAACCGCCTGAACGGGACCATTCACATTTCAGGGGCGAAGAACGCCGCCCTGCCGCTGATGATCGTTTCGCTGCTGACGCCGGAGACGCTGGTGCTCAACAACGTGCCGCGGCTTGCAGACGTTCGCCAGCTTCAGCGGATCCTCCAGAATCACGGCGTCGATATCATGATCGCCGGCAAGCGCCCGGGCCAGGCCAGCCTGACGGGCGATACCAAGCAGCTTTCCGCCCGGGTGATAGCTGATACGACGGCGCCCTATGAACTGGTTTCCAAGATGCGGGCCAGCTTCTGGGTGCTCGGGCCGTTGCTGGCCCGCTGCGGCGTCGCCAAGGTATCGCTGCCGGGCGGCTGCGCCATCGGCACGCGACCGGTCGACCTGCATCTTGCGGCGATGGAGGCCCTTGGCGCCGAAATCGAGATCGAGGGTGGCTATGTCATTGCCAAGGCTCCAAACGGCCTGAAGGGCGGCCGGATCACTTTCGACAAGGTTTCGGTCGGTGCGACCCACGCGGCCTTGATGGCGTCGGTTCTCGCCCAGGGCGATACGATCGTCGAGAATGCCGCCTGCGAACCGGAGATCAGCGACGTGGCGGACTGCCTGGTCAAGATGGGCGCGCGGATCGAGGGGATCGGTACGCCGACCCTCAGGATCAGCGGTGTTACCAGCCTGCACGGCGCCGAGCATACGGTCATACCTGACCGGATCGAGGCGGGCACATATGCCATGTGTGCCGGTATGGCGGGCGGTGATGTGACACTCGGAGCGGCCAACGCAGCCCATCTGGGTGCTGTGGTCAACATCATGCGCGAAGCCGGGATTACGGTGGACGAGACGCCGGATGGCCTGCGGGTTTATCGCAACGGCAACGGATTGCTGCCCGTCAATGTCGAAACCCAGCCCTACCCGGGGTTTCCGACCGATTGCCAGGCCCAGTTGATGGCGATGATGACCATGGCACACGGCACCAGCATGGTGCGGGAGACGATCTTCGAAAACCGCTTCATGCATGTGCAGGAGCTCGCCCGGCTGGGAGCCGATATCCACCTCAATGGTGACACGGCCGAAGTGCGTGGCGTCAAGAAACTCACCGGAGCGCCGGTCATGGCTACCGATCTGCGGGCGTCTGTTTCCCTGATCATTGCGGGCCTTGCCGCCGAAGGCGAGACGGTGATCAACCGCGTCTACCACCTCGACCGCGGCTTCGAGGCTCTTGAAGAGAAGCTTTCGGCTTGCGGCGCGGAAGTGACGCGAATTTCGGGACACTAAGACATGTTGCGGCTGGCCGCCCTCGACCAGGACGACCTGGCTGTCATCTCCGCGCACATGCAGGATGCGGTCCTGCGGGTGGGTGACATCGCTTGGCGCAAGCCATCCGGACAGTTCGCGCTCGTGGCGAACCGGTTTGCGTGGGACGAGAACAACACGCGCCAGCGGCGGCGCAGCGGACTACACTTCGATCGCGTTTTGTCGGTCCGAAGCCACAACATCCGCCGTGACGATCCCGATGCCATCCTCTCGCTGCTGTCGATTGCCTTCGAAGAGACCGACGCGCCCGCTGGCGAAGTGGTCCTGACATTTTCCGGCGGCGGCGGAATGCGGCTCGCGGTCGAATGTCTCGAGGCACAACTGAAGGATTTGGGACCTGCCTGGGAGACGGCACACCAGCCGTCCCATCCAGTCGGCGAAGATGAGTCCCCCTAGCATCCGGGCAGTGAGCACGGCTATTCTCGCGCGATGACGGAGAAACCGAAAAACCGGCTGGCGGCGGTGGAACTCGATTCCTCGATTGGACCAGGGCCTTCGCCCGAGGCAGAACATGAACGCCGCGTGGCGATCTACGACCTGATCGAGGACAACCGGTTCACCCTTGAATCGCACCCGGATGGGCCCTACCGCCTGAGGCTTTCGACGGCCGATGGCCGGCTGATCTTTGATGTCCTGGATGAACGAGAGGACCGGCTTTCGATGATCGGCCTCTCGATGTCGCCATTCCGCCGTATCGTGAAGGACTACTTCATGATCTGCGAGAGCTACTACAAGGCGATCCGCACCTCCACGCCAAGCCAGATCGAGACCATCGACATGGCCCGGCGCGGCCTTCACAACGAAGGCAGCGAACTGCTGAAGGAGCGGCTGGCCGGAAAAGTGGACATGGATTTCGACACGGCGCGCCGCCTGTTCACGCTCGTCTGCGTCCTGCATTGGCGGGGATAACAGCGACCGATGGCGGAAGACCTTCCGAGCGCCGTCCTCTTCGCCTGCACGTCAAACGTGATTCGCTCGGTCATGGCCGCCGCCATCATGAAGCACTTCTATGGCCACCGGGTGTATGTGGCGTCTTGCGGCGTCAGGCCCGGCACGAACGACCCGTTCGTTCACGCGGTCATGGATGAAATGGGAATCGACCTCGGCAGACACTGGCCGCAGAGCTTCGAGGACCTTGAGGACTCGAGTTTCGACCTGGTGATTTCGCTTTCACCGGAAGCCCACCACCGGGCGCTGGAAATGACGCGCACCATGGCGATCGACGTGGAGTATTGGCCGACCATGGATCCCTCCATCACGGTAGGCAGCCGCGAGCAGATCCTCGACAGCTACCGGGACGTCCGAGACGGGCTGGTGCGCAAGATCCGGCAGCGATTTGGCAGCGTCGCGGCACGTGGTGTTTAGGGGGCCTGGAGCATGGCATTCAAACGGACGGAATGGGTACTCATCGCCTTCACCACCGCCTATGTGCTGGCGTTTCTTGGGTATTTCATCCTGATCTCGAATCGCGAGTTCGTGGGATACATTGCAACCATGGTGGTGCTGGTGCTGCTGGTGGCCTGGATCCATCGCAGTGCGCAATTGCCCATGACGCTGCTCTGGGCCTTATCTGGCTGGGGCCTCGCCCACATGGCGGGCGGTGGCATCCGGGTGGGCGATGGCGTGCTCTACAATCTGGTACTGGTTCACCTCGCGGGGTCAGGCGAACTCACCATCCTGAAGTATGATCAGGTGGTCCACTTCTACGGTTTCGGCATTACCGCCTGGCTGCTGTGGTATTTACTCAGACACAATTTTCCGGCCCTGCGCGGCACGAAGACCATCCTCATCTTTCCGGCTCTGGCGAGCATGGGGCTCGGCGCCATGAATGAAATCGTCGAACTCACGGCCGTGCTGACGGTGCCCAATACAAATGTCGGCGGCTATTTCAATACCGCGTTCGATCTTGTCGCAAACGGTTCCGGCGCCGTCGTCGCTATGATTGTCATCGCACTGTGGCAGCATTCGCCTGCTTTGGCCCAGTGACCCCTTTCACCCCAGATAAAAAGCCTTTAGGTGCAGGGCAGAAACCATGACGATGCACTTGTTTTCATATGCCGCGTTACAAGCTCACCATCGAATATGACGGAGGACCCTTCACCGGCTGGCAATCGCAGGCCGGGGGGACTTCGATCCAGGACGTGCTCGAGCGCGCCGTTGCGACCATCAACGGCGAACCAGCCATGGTCTACGGCGCGGGCCGCACCGATGCGGGCGTGCATGCCCTGGCGCAGGTGGCGCATGTCGATCTCGTCAAGGACTGGGATCCGTTCAAGCTGCGCAACGCGCTGAACGGCAATGTCCGCCCGCACCCGGTCAGCGTTCTCGAGGCCGAACCTGCTGCGGATGACTTTCATGCCCGCTTCTCTGCAACGCGCCGCTACTATCTCTATCGCATCCTCAACCGCCGCAGTCCGCCGGCACTTGACCGGGGCAAGGTGTGGTGGCTCCCCGTCGACCTCGATACGGACGCCATGCATGAGGCCGCCCAGCATCTGGTGGGCAAACACGATTTCACCACCTTCCGGGCTGCCCAATGCCAGGCCGCCTCACCGGTCAAGACGCTCGACCGTCTGGACGTCGCCCGCTACGGCGAGTTGATTGAAATCCGTGCCGACGCGCGCTCGTTCCTGCACAACCAGGTGCGTTCGATGGCCGGCTCCCTCAGGATGGTGGGGGAGGGCAAGTGGAGCCCCTATGGCATGAAGCGCGCGCTGGACGCCGTGGATCGCGCTGCCTGCGGGCCCGTGGCGCCGCCCGATGGCCTCTATCTGCTCAAGATCGACTACTGAAATAGGCATCGAGAATGCGGCCGTAGACGGCCTGGGTTGCCTTCAGTTCGTCTATCGATACCCGTTCATCTGTCTGGTGGATGGTGGCGTTGGTCGGCCCGAACTCCAGCACCGGGCAATAGTCCTTGACGAACCGCGCGTCCGACGTGCCGCCGGACGTCGAGAGCCTGGCATGCATGCCGGTCTCGGCCTCCACGGCGTCGAGGACCATGCCGACGAATGCGCCAGGTTCAGTGATGAAAGCCTCAGCGCCCTCGATGGTCGTGTAGGACCAGTTACCGCCGAGTTCGCCCTTCACCGCGGCAATGTGGTCATCAATCCAGGTCCGCAGCGAGTCGAAGTCATGCTCCGGTGAAAAGCGGATATTGAACTTGGCGACGGCCTTCGACGGAATGACATTACCAGCCGGATTGTCGACATCGAAACTGGTGACCGCCAAGCTCGACGGATCGAAGTGGTCATTCCCATCGTCGAGTTTCGCAGCGGAAATACGGTCAATAAAGCGGGCGAGCTTCGGAATTGGATTGTCGGCCTTCTGCGGGTAGGCAACGTGACCCTGCTTTCCCGCAACTGTCACGATGAAGGACAGGGAGCCACGGCGGCCGATCTTGATCGTATCGCCGAGCTTGTCGACGCTGCTGGGTTCGCCAACGATGCAATGATCCGGCACATGCTCGTTCTCGCGCATCCATTGCAGGACTTTCACCGTGCCATTGATGGCAGGGCCTTCTTCGTCGCCGGTGATCAGGAACGAGATGGAGCCCTTGAACTTGCGAGCGCTCTCCACGAAATCGATCGCGGCAGCGGCGAAGGCAGCAACCGATCCCTTCATGTCGCAGGCACCGCGACCGTAGACGAAACCATCCTCAATCTCGGCTGCGAATGGCGGATGGGACCAGGCATCGAGATGGCCCTCCGGGACCACATCGGTATGGCCAGCAAAACAGAGATGCGGCTTGCCGGAACCAAAGCGGGCGAAGAGATTTTCGACGTCGGGCGTTCCTTCTTCCCTGAAGATCAACCGCTGGCAGACGAAGCCGTGCGTTGAGAGAAGGTCTTCGAGATAGGTGAGTGCGCCACCTTCTGCCGGTGTCACCGACTTGCAACGGATGAGGTCCTGGAGAATCGGTACGGGATCGGTCGGGGTGTTCTTCATGCGATTCAGTCTAGCCGGAATCGAAAGGCCCGGCCACTGGGACCGGGCCTGATAAGTGCGCCCTTTCCGCTCAGGCCAGCGGGTCTGGACCGTACTGGTTCGGGCCTTCTGTTCCTTTGAGTATGCCGAGTTCCACGATGATCCAGATCAGCCCGATGACCGGCACGAGGCCGATCAACGTCCACCAGCCCGACTTGCCCCGATCATGCCAGCGCTTGGCATAGAGGCAAATGAAGAACCAGATGAACGGCAGCAGGATAATGATCACGATGATCGATCCGACTGGCGACAGGCTGGACGAGTAACCAAACTCACCGGCGCCGTCCACCGGCATCGGCTGGCCAAACAACATTGTCAGCACGAAAATAATGATCCACTCGACAACCATAAGTGCGATCACCCCTAACCACCATTGCTGACGGCCGATACGGCCGTTCAGATTTGTAAACATCGACAAGTCCATTGGTTCCTCCGAATTCCGAGTTCAGGCCCCGCGCTGGGGACTATTGCTCAATTCGGAGTTCTCGGAAAGGCCCTGCCCTCAGTCCCTCAACAGCTCGTTGATCGAGGTCTTGGAGCGAGTCTTCTCGTCAACCCGCTTGACGATGACCGCACAGTAGAGCGAGGGCGACGGCGAGCCGTCGGCATAGGGCTTCTGCGGCAGGGAGCCAGAGACCACCACCGAATATGGCGGCACCTTGCCCATGAACACTTCGCCGGTGGTGCGGTCGATGATCTTGGTGGACTGGCCGATGAACACGCCCATGGAAATGACCGAACCCTCGCCGACAACCACGCCTTCGACAACTTCCGAGCGCGCGCCGATGAAGCAATTGTCTTCGATGATGGTGGGGCCGGCCTGCATCGGTTCCAGCACGCCGCCAATGCCCACACCGCCCGACAGGTGGACGTTCTTGCCGATCTGGGCGCAGGAGCCGACCGTCACCCAAGTGTCGACCATGGTGCCGGTGTCGACATAGGCGCCGAGGTTGACAAAGGACGGCATGAGGATGGCGCCCGGCGCGATGTAAGCCGACTTGCGGACGACGCAGTTCGGCACGGCGCGGAAGCCGGCGGCGCGAAACTCTGTTTCGCCCCAGTTGTCGAACTTCGACGGCACCTTGTCCCACCAGCCGCTCTGGCCAGGGCCGCCCGGAATGACCGACATGTCGTTGAGACGGAAGGAGAGCAGCACGGCCTTCTTCAGCCACTGGTTCACACGCCAGCCGCCGGCCTGCTTTTCCGCCACGCGGGCCTTGCCCGAATCGAGCAAATCGAGCGCGGCGGTGACCGCGTCGCGCACCGCTCCCTTGGTTTCGAGGTTGATCTTGTCGCGGCCGTCCCAGGCCTGTTCGATGGTTGTCTGCAGATCGGTCATGGTCGTCCCTCTTTCGATGCCCCGACCCTTAGCGGCCATTGCGAAGCTGTCAATGGCTGGTCTAATCATCGGACCGACCATGATCGAATACAGCAATTTCATCTATCTCGACGTCTACCGCACCGGCAGCAGCCATGTGCTCGCTCTGTTGGAGCAGATCCGGCGCGATGAGCCGGTCCGCAGCTTCCGCCATTCCTCGCTGACCAAAGGGCGGCGCTGGGGCCTCGCCGGCGGCAAGACCGTGTTCACCACCGTGCGCAATCCGTGGGACTGGTACGTGTCGCTGTGGGCCTATGGTGCCGATGGCAAGAGCGCCATCCGCCGGCATCTGGCGCCCCATTTCAGTGCCGGGGAACTGGCCGCTTTATACGACAGATCGGACGCGGTCGCCTCGTTTCGCCGCTGGCTCCGTCTCATGCACGATGCGGACGTCCTCAACCAGGTGATGAAGGAGCACTTGCCGCAGTCCGGTCTCGCACCCGTCATCGGTCTCTATACTTACCGGTTCCTGCGGGTGACGACCCGTTTTCCGCGCATGCTGCTCCGCCATCCCCTGATCCGCAGCCCTCACGGGGCTGTCACCTATCATCGCCTGCTCAAGGCCTATGACACGGTGCTCCGCAATGAAACACTCGACGACGATCTGGTGGCCTTTGTCGAAAGCCACCCGGAGGGTTTTCGTGACGATGCCGTGGCGACGATCCGGGCCGAGGCCTCCAGCCGGACCAACCGCAGCCGCCGGACACTTTCCTCATATCGGGACTACTATGGCGACTCCGAAGCCGCCTTGGTCGCCAGCCGCGACCGCCTTTTCCTCGACGTCTTCGACTACCGCTTCTGATTCACGATGCCGGCCAGAAATCCGGCGAGGTCGTCGGTGACGTGATGGATATGGTCCTGTGTGGTCCCGCCAGTGGTCCGGTTCAAATGCTCGGCATCGTGGTTCTCTGGGCTCACCACCAGCACCGTGGTCATGCCCAGCGCATGCGGTGCTTCGAGATTGCGGGCAATATCCTCGAACATGGCTGAGGTTTCCGGGCGGATGCCGGTCTGTGCCACGAACTTGCGGTAGGGCTCCATTTCCGGCTTGGGGATGAAGTCCGAGTGCACGATGTCGAAGATATCACCGAAATGGTGGGTGATGCCGATGCGGGCCAGCACCTTCCCGGCATGGGCCACGGTGCCGTTGGTGAAGATCAGCTTGCGGCCGGGCAGCGCATGGAGGGCTTCGTCAAGTGCGGTATTGGGCGGAACCGGCGAATGATCGATGTCATGGACGTAATCGAGGAAATCGTCGGGCGTGATGCCATGCTCGGTCATCAGGCCGCGGAGCGTCGTTCCGTATTTGTAGAACATCTCCTTCTGGCGGCGTTTGGCTTCGGTATATTCGACGTTCAGCAGACGCGAGACGAATTCTCCCATCTTGACGTCGATCTGGTCGAACAGCCGGCACGACGCTGGATAGAGCGTATTGTCGAGGTCGAAGACCCAGGTGTCGACGTGGCCGAAACCCCTCATACGCCGGTCCGCGAAATACGGGTGCCGACACCATGTGGCGTCAGAAGCTCGAGCAGCACCGAATGGGGCACGCGGCCATCGAGGATGATGACGCCCTCAACGCCCGAATCGACCACTGCGCCGGCGCTCTCGACCTTGGGGATCATGCCGCCGGTAATGGTGCCATTGGCGATCAACTCCGGAAGGTCGCCCACCTTCAACTCACTGATCAGGTTCTTGTCTTTGTCGAGCACGCCCGCCACATCGGTGAGCAGCAAGAGGCGCTTTGCCTGCATGGCGGTTGCGACGGCGCCGGCCGCAGTATCGGCATTGACGTTGAAGGTCTCGCCGTTCCAGCCGACGCCAACGGGCGCGATCACCGGAATGGCGTCGCTCTTCACGATCGTCTGAATGATCTCGGTGTTGACCTGAACCGGTTCGCCGACGAAGCCAAAATCGATCTCGACGGTCTTGCCGGTTTCCGGATCGGTCTTTTTCTTGGTGAGCTTCTCCGCAATCATCAGGTTGCCGTCCTTGCCGGAGATACCCACGGCGCGGCCGCCGGCCTGCTGGATGCCTGCCACGATGGACTTGTTGATGGAGCCGGACAGCACCATTTCGACCACCGACATGGTGGCCTCGTCGGTCACGCGCAGCCCCTCGCGGAATTCCGGCTTGACCTCGAGCTTGTCCAGCATCCTGTTGATCTGCGGACCGCCGCCGTGAACCACGATCGGATTGAGGCCGCACACCTTCAACATTACCATGTCGCGGGCAAATTGCTGGGCCAGCTTGGGATCGACCATGGCGTGGCCACCGTACTTCACCACGATGGTCTGGTCGTCGTAGCGCTGCAGGAATGGCAGCGCCTCGGAGAGGATGCGGGCGGTTTCGCTGACTTCGATCATGGGCTTCGGTCCCCCGTGTTACGGCAGGGCGTTATAGGGCATTGCACCGGCATGTGAAGGGCCTCAGAGGAGGCCTGCAATCTCGGCACGAAGTTCCGGTATGCCCGTGCCCTTTTCGCTCGATGTGGCGTGAATCACCGGGAATGCAGCCGGCCGCTTTCTTGCTGCCTCTTCCACCCCGGCCATCACCTTCTCAAGCTCGGCGGGTTTGATCTTGTCGGTCTTGGTCAACACCAGCTGGTAGGTGACGGCGGCTTCGTCGAGGAGATCGAACATTTCCATGTCGGCGGTCTTGATGCCGTGGCGTGCGTCAATCAGCACGAAGACACGGGTCAAGCCCGGGCGCCCGCGCAAATACCCCCGCAGAACGGACTGCCACTTCTTCACCTCGGACTTCGAGGCCTTGGCATAACCGTATCCCGGCATGTCGACGAGGGTCAGTTGGCCGTTGACGTCAAAGAAGTTCAGCTCGCGGGTGCGCCCCGGCGTATTGGAAGCGCGGGCCAGGTCCCGCATGCCGGTCACCGCATTGATGAGCGACGACTTGCCGACATTCGAGCGTCCGGCAAAGGCGATCTCGACTCCTTTCACTTCCGGCAACTGGTCAAGACGCGCAACACCAAGCAGGAAACGGCACGGGCCGCCGAACAGCCGGCGGCCCGCATCGATTTGGTCTGTCATGAAGCGATCCGTCAATTGGCCGTTTTCTTTTTCAGGAACGGCAGGCTGTCACGGATGTTGCCAAGGATGTTCACCTCGGTGCCGTGGCGCTTCATGATGTAGGACTGCTGGATGATCGAGAGCGTGTTGCTCCAGGCCCAGTAGATCACCAGGCCGGCCGGGAAAGTACCGAGCATGAAGGTGAAGATCACCGGCATCCAGTTGAACAGGCTGGCTTGCACCGGGTCCGGCGGCGTCGGGTTGAGCCGCATCTGCACCCACATGGTGATGCCCATGAGCAGTGGCCAGATGCCGATCATCAGCATGTTCGGCGGGGTCCAGGGAATGAGGCCGAAGAGATTGAAGAGTGTCGTCGGATCGGGCGCCGAGAGGTCATGGATCCAGCCGAAAAACGGCGCGTGCCGCAATTCGATCGACGTGAGAATGACCTTGTAGAGTGAGAAGAAGACCGGAATCTGCACGACCACGGGGAGACAGCCGGAGAGAGGTGAAACCTTCTCCTTCTTGTAGAGTTCCATCATCCCCTGCTGCTGCTTCATCTTGTCATCAGGGTACTGCTGCTTCAGCTTCTCCATCTCGGGCTGAAGCTTCTTCATCTTGCTCATCGAGGCATAGGACTTGTTGGCCATCGGGAACACCGCAGCCTTGACGAGCACCGTCGCCAGAAGGATGGCGATGCCGAAGTTGCCGACCATGCCCTTCAGCCAGTCGAGCAGATAGAACATCGGCTTGGTGAGGAAGTAGAACCAGCCCCAGTCGATCATGTAATCGAAACCGGCGATGCCGTGCTTGACCTCAATCGAATTGATGGTCTGAACCACCTTGGCGCCGGCGAACAGCTGATCGCGGGCGCTGACCGTTGCGCCGGGCTGTGCAACAAGAGCATCCTTGGCGAGATAGTCGGTCTGATAGATGTCGCGGTCGCCGGCCTTCTGGTGAAGGAAGGTGGCGGTCACGGGCATGGTTTGGTCGGGGATGATGGTAGCGGCCCAATACTTGTCGGTGAAGCCAAGCCATCCGCCGGTGGTGTCGCGTTTCTCCGGTGCTGCGCCATCCGCCGCGAGATCCTTGTAATGGAGCTCATGCAAGCCGCCATCCAGCCAGCCCAGCAAACCTTCGAAGAACACCCAATAGCCTGCGACATGAGGTGTGTCCTGGCGCTGCACGCGGCCATACGGGATGAGCGCGACCGGAGCCTGGGACTTGTTCTCGACGGTCTGGGTGATCGTGAACAGATACTCGTCCGAAATCTCGATCTTGCGGCTGAAGACGAGGCCTTCACCATTGTCCCAGGTAAGCGTCACGGGTGCTGCCTCGGTGAGCACGGCACCTTCGGGCGCCGTCCAGACGGTCTTCGTGTCCGGCAGCTTCGCAGTCGTGCCGGTCGCCGGGATGAAGCCTTGTTCGGCAAACAGCGCACCCGGTGTTCCGGCTGGCGACAGGAACACGATGGTCGGGCTGTTCGGGTCAATGGTCTCGCGATACTTTACGAGGTGCAGATCATCGAACTGCGCACCCTGCAGATTGATCGAACCGGTGACGGATGGGGTTTCGATCTTCAGCCGTGGCGTGGTTTTCAGGGCCTCGTCGCGGCTGGCGGCGGCGGACTGGGCGGCGCCCGGCACGGTACCAGCCGGCTGGGCGGGCGCTCCCGGAGTGGCCGGGGTCTCGACCGTTTGCTGGGTGGCGGGCTGCTGGGCCTCCAGCTTCTTCTGCAGCGGTGCTGCGTAGAAATACTGCCAGCCGAAGATGATGAGCATCGACAAGACGATGGCAAGAATGAAATTCTTGTTTTCGAAATTCATGATGTTCCCTTGTCCGCCACCTGATGTGGCGTTCGGTGCAGTCGCTTCAAGGCAGAAATGAGGTCGCCTGCGAGATCGCCAAAACTACGATCGAGAGATTGATGACGCCCGATCAGCACATAATCATAGCCCGCTCTGGCATTCTTGCACAATTCCAGGCGGGCAACTTCGCGCAGGCGGCGCTTGATACGGTTGCGCACCACCGCATTGCCGAGCTTCTTGGTGGCAGTAAAACCCACACGCGCCGGTCTGTCGTCCCTGCGATTGCGCGCCTGCACCACCATTCCCGGCATGGCCGCATAAACGGCTTTGGCGGCGGCAACGAAATCCTGCCTCCGCTTCAGACGTTCCATGATGCCGGGAAAAGCCCTTAGGCCGACAGGCGCTTGCGGCCCTTGGCACGGCGGCGGGCCAAAACCTTGCGCCCACCCACGGTAGCCATGCGCGCACGGAAGCCGTGACGGCGCTTGCGGACGATCTTGGAAGGCTGATAGGTGCGCTTCACGTTCAGTACTCCGTTCTCTGGCTCAGGGCCAATGAATTCAATAACATACCCGCTTGCGGGGGCACGCCCTGAGAGGAAAATGCAATCGCTTCAGGAATTGGACGCGGCTTATAGGTCGAAATCCGCGGCAAAGTCAACGCACACCCTCGGCAATCGGCGCCTCACGGCTGCCCCACGGCCCTTGAACCTTTCTCACGAGCCGGTGAGACCCCCTATCGCCCGGCGCCGGTTTCGGTCATGTGTAAGAGCAAGTTCAACGCCTCTAAAGCAATCTCACATGACGGACATCCCCCGAGCCATGACCGGGCCTCGCTTGCTGTCGTCCGGAAACCTCCGCCAGTGGCTGCCTGTCGCTGCGCTGGCGGCCGTGATCGCTGTTGCCTACCTCATGGGCCTGCACAAGCACCTCTCGCTGGCTGCCCTTGCGGAAAACCGGGATGCCTTGCGCGATTTCGTCGCCAGTAACCTGGTGCTGGCGGTGGCGGTCTACGCGGTGCTCTACATCGTGATCGTGGCCCTGTCGCTGCCGGGTGCGGCCGTGATGAGCATCGCGGGGGGATTCCTGTTCGGCTGGATGCTGAGCGTACCCGTGACGGTGACGGCTGCCACCATTGGCGCCATCATCGTGTTCCAGATCGTCAAGACCTCGTTGGGTGCGGCGTTGGCGGACCGGGCTGGGCCCATGGTGCAGCGCCTGTCCCGCGGGTTCGCCGAGGATGCCTTCAACTACTTGCTGTTTCTGCGGCTCGTGCCCGTCTTCCCGTTCTTCATCGTCAATGCCGTTGCAGGGCTCTGCAGCGTCAGGCTCCGCACCTTCATCGCCGCAACCGTCCTGGGCATCATTCCTGCCTCGATTGTCTTCGCACTGCTGGGATCCGGCCTGGACGGCACCATCGACGCACATCTTGCTGCCCATCAGGCTTGCGTCGCCCAAAATGGTATCGAGCACTGCACGTTCAATCTCGAACCCAGCGCGCTGGTGACGCCTGAACTGATCGCTGCCTTTGCCGGACTTGGCGCCATCGCGCTGTTGCCTATCGGCATCAAATATCTCCGGGGCCGGAAACCGCTATGACAGAGCGTTATGACATCGCAGTCATCGGCGGCGGATCTGCAGGCCTGACGGTGGCTGCCGCGGCTGCCCAGTTCGGCGAGCGGGTGGTGCTATTCGAGAAGGGCGAAATGGGCGGCGACTGCCTCAACACCGGCTGTGTACCATCCAAAGCCCTGCTGGCGGCAGCAAAGCGGGCTCAAGCGCTTCGCTCCGGCGCGCGATTCGGAGTCACCGCTCAAGAGCTCGCCGTCGATTTCGCCAGGGTGAAGGCTCACGTGAGAGACGTCATTGCGGAAATTGAACCGAACGACAGCCAGGAGCGGTTCGAGGCCCTGGGGGTGAAAGTCGTGCGCGCCTCAGCGCGGTTCGTGGATCGGGAGACGGTAGAGGCGGAGGGAGTGCGATATGCTGCGCGTCGCCTTGTCATCGCCACAGGATCGCGCGCAGGCATTCCACCCATTCCGGGACTGGCCGAGGCCGGCTATCTCACAAACGAGACGATCTTCGACATCGACGAATTACCAAGACACCTCATCATCATTGGTGGCGGGCCGATCGGCATGGAGATGGCGCAGGCCCATCGCAGGCTGGGCGCCGAAGTGACGGTCATCGAAGCACTCGAGCCCTTGGCAAAGGATGATCCGGAACTGACGGCCATCGTTCTGGATCAACTCAGGACGGAAGGCATCACCATTCTGGCTAGAACGGCCATCGCCTCGGTATCGCGGCGTGATGAGACCGTACTAGTGGAGACGGAAGATCACGGCACGGTGTCAGGCTCCCACCTTTTGGTCGCGGCGGGCCGCAAGCCGAACATTGAAGCCCTCAACCTAGAGGCTGCCGGAGTCGACTCGACACCCAAGGGCATTACTGTCGACAGGGGATTGCGCACGTCGAACCGGCGGGTCTACGCCATTGGCGATGTGGCCGGCGGACTCCAATTCACCCATGTCGCCGGTTATCACGCCGGACTTGTCATCCGGAATGCGTTGTTCGGGCTTCCCGTCAAAACCAATGCCGTCATACCATGGGTGACCTATACCGATCCCGAACTTGCGCAGGTGGGTCTCACCGAGATGCAGGCGCGGACGGAACATGGTAAGATGATCGGTGTTTTGCGCTGGCCCTTCCACGACAATGACCGTGCCGTGACGGAGGGCCGCACTGAAGGACTGATCAAGGTGATCACAGGACCGCGCGGGCGAATACTTGGTGCCAGCATCGTTGGCCAACAGGCCGGCGAACTGATTTTGCCGTGGGTGATTGCCATGTCTCAGGACCTGAAGATCAGCGCCATGGCCCAGGTTGTTGCCCCCTACCCGACACGCAGCGAAGCCAGCCGCAGGGTGGCGGTGAGCCATTACGCCGGATTTGTCACCAACCGCTGGGCGCGGCGAGTCATCAAAGCGGTGAAGCGCCTGATCCCATGACGGACGACAACACAAGCCGACAGCTGACCGGACCACGCTTGCTGACGGGCCTCTCAGGCAAGGTCCTGGCACTCACCATCGTCTTCGTCATGCTCGGCGAAGTGTTGATCTTTCTGCCGTCGATCGCAAATTTCCGCATCCAGTGGCTAAAGGGCCGGGTGGCGCAGGCG
>Ga0116151_10002541_pt1 | contig 16735 bp, 16 predicted proteins | sample AD_UKC117_MetaG_FD_89893 | JGI IMG/M metagenome (GOLD analysis project Ga0116151, IMG submission 89893) | Active sludge microbial communities of municipal wastewater-treating anaerobic digesters from Hong Kong - AD_UKC117_MetaG | ecosystem: Engineered > Bioreactor > Anaerobic > Digestate...
AAACATCTACGCCGCCCCCGCCCGCTGGGTGGCGAGCGGCGCCGGTGCGCAGGGCAACCTGTTCCTCACGGGCCGCGCCGGCACCGGCAAGACGACGATGCTGCGCAAGTTCCTCGCCCAGGCGGGCGACAGCGCCATCGTGCTCGCTCCCACTGGCGTGGCGGCCATGAATGCCGGCGGACAGACGATCCATTCCTTCTTCAAGTTCCCGCCGCGCCTGATCGAACCGGCCGACATCAAGCGCCTGCGCTCCACCCGCCTCGTCAAGGCGGTGGAAACGATGATCATCGACGAGATCTCGATGGTCCGCTCCGACATGCTGGATGCAATCGACAAGTCGCTGAAGCTGAACCGCGCCTCCAAACGGCCTTTCGGCGGTGTACGGATGATCCTGTCAGGCGACCTGCACCAGCTGCCACCGGTCGTCTCCGGCGAGGAAGCACCGATCCTGAAGGAGCGCCATGGCGGGCAGTATTTCTTCAACGCCCCCGCATTCCGGGAGGCGGAATTTGCCCTTCTCGCGTTGAAGCATGTTTTCCGGCAGGAAGACCCGCGCTTCCTCGCCCTGCTCGGCGCGCTGCGCACTGGCCGCGTCACGCCATCCGATGAGGCGATCCTGCACGGGCTCGTCTCCCGACGCTCGGCAGTCGATGCGTCAGAGACCCATGTCGTGCTGACGCCGAACAATGCGAACGCCTTCCGCATCAACCAGGCCCGCCTCGAAGGCCTGCCGACGCGCGCGAAGACCTATCACGCCGACGTTCAGGGCCAGTTCGACGAGAAGTCCTATCCCACCGAAGCCGATCTTGAATTGCGCGAGGGCGCGCGCGTCATGCTGATCAAGAACGATCCGGAAGGGCGCTGGGTCAACGGCTCCCTCGCGAAAGTGGAAGGCTTTTCCGGCAAGGGCGTGATCGTCTCCATCGACGGCCATGCCTATGAAATCGAGCCGACGGCCTGGGAAAAGTACCGCTATGACCTCGATCCCGAGACGAAGAAGGTCACCCGCGAAGTGGTCGGCACGTTCAAGCAGGTGCCGCTGCGCCTCGCTTATGCGGTGACGATCCACAAGGCGCAGGGCCTGACGCTGGACAAGGTCTATATCGATTTCGACCACGGCATGTTCGCACACGGACAGGCCTATGTCGCCTTCTCGCGTGCCCGCACGCTGGAAGGCCTCGAGATCAGCCGCCCGCTCCGCCCGCGCGACCTCGTGCTCGACCGCGAGGCCTTCGCCTTCGGCAAGCTCGAGACGCTCGAGGACACGGATGCCTACCTGCTCGCAAAGTTCGCCCGCTCGGAAGACCAGTTGCTTTAAGGATGAGTTGCATGCTGAACCGGATACGCACCACCCTCTGCCTTTTCCTTTTCGGTTTCGGGAGCGCCTGCATGACCCCACCTCCCCCGTCGCAGCCGGGCGATATGGCCCGCGCCCCGGTCGGTGAGACCTGGACGTACGAGTCCGGCAGCACCCACCTGAAAGCCTACCGGTCGGGCAGCGGCCCCGAGATCGTCATGTTCGCCAGCGCCGGGCGCGAGGCGAGCGATTTCAACGAACTTGCGACCTCCCTCACGGCTGCCGGCTATGCCGTCACCCTGTTCGAGGCGCCCGGCATCAACGGCGTTCAATCCACGGCTGACGCACCGACCCTGTTCGACCTGGCCGACGATGCGGCGATCTATCTCGAGACACGAGACACCCCGGTCGTCGTGCTGGGCCACGCCTTCGGCAACCGGCTTGCCCGCGCGGTCGCCACGCGTCATCCGGACAAGGTTCGCGGCGTCATCCTGCTCGCCGCCGGCGGCCTGAAGCCGATCCCGGAAAAGGCCGCCGCCGCACTGTCGCAGAGCTTCGATCCCGGCCTGACGCCGGAGCAGCATCGCGAGGCGGTCCGCTACGGCTTCTTTGCCGATGGCAACGAGATTCCGGATTACTGGCTGCGCGGCTGGCACGTCGATACCGTCCGGCTGCAGGGCGCCGCCACCCGCTCCGTGGATTCTAAACTCTGGTGGACAGCCGGCGGAAAGCCGCTCCTGGTCATCAGCGGACGACAGGACACAATCGCCCCGCCGTCCGATACGATCGACCTTCTGGAAGCGGAACTCGGCGACCAGGTCACGGCCGTGCGCATCGATGGCGCGGGTCATGGCCTCCTGCCGGAAGTTCCGGATGAAATCGCCGCGGAGATCACGGACTGGCTGACGGGTCTGCCGGACTAGGGGTCTGGAATGGCGACTTCGAGCCGCCTCCGCTGTCATTACCCTACCCGACACCTGCACAGCTCGAAGCCCTCGCTCATCCTGACGCCTGGATGTTCGTGCCAATAGCCGCGCCCCGCGCATGGCTGACTGACGGACAGGCTGCTCTCTCGATTCGGCTAACGGAGCTTTTCCAGGCCGGACGCGAGACAATCGTCAGCGTCATGTACTCCAACGGCCAGCTGCCGAGCGACGCCCCCGGTTGGCACACCTTGCTAGACTGGAGGGTCGAAGAGCCTGCGCGGCGAAGAGCAGAAGCACTCTCGGCGCTCGCCCGGATTCCGGTGTCCGCCTACACCGCCGAGGCCCCCTCTATCTTGCCAGTCTCACAATTCCCCGAGCAAAGCTGCAAGCCTGGCTCGATAGCTGCTCCGCCAAGTTTCACGGTCTTTTTGTCCCTGCGGAGCGGGCAGCCCCTGCCCCGCCTGCCGCTGCCAATGACGCAAGCGAAGCGGCCACCCCCAATCGGCGAGGTCGCCCCGTGCTCGCGGCCTGGCCGATGATCGAGGCGGCCGCGCACAAAATCAACCGGGAACACCCGGATTTGCCGCGCAAGGTACTCGCGGGCCGACTGCATGAGCTTGCGTTGCGCGAGTTTGACGAAGACGACGTCCCCAACGAGGCGACAATTCTGCGCCGGCTTGGAAGCATTCTGGGGGACACCATCGCGCAGGGCGCGCAGACCTCTTCTGCCATGCAGGGCATGCGGGCAAACCTGCGCCAGAAGGAAACGAACCGGCATGAGGGACAAGAGCATGAGCGGGATCGATAACGTTCATCACGCGGAGGCTAGCCATTCCTAGCCATTCATGGCTAGGACAATTACCAAGGGCGACTATCTTCGGACCGACCGCTCACTGAGCACTCTCAGCCGTCCCTGGTCAGCTGTGAGGGAGCACAGGCTCGCCTCTCACTCCCAATCAAGCTGTTCAGCTCGCACATCATGCATCTGGGCTTCGCACTCGTAATCATCGGCGATGCGTTCAAGGAGTGCGGCCATCCTGGGCCACTCAAGCTCAACCGCTTTCGCATAAGCTCTGTAGCGCGCGGCTTCGGTGCGCTCCAGTTCACCGCCATCCCGCAGACCCCGAGTCGTAACGCCCCGGCGGTTGTAGATGCCAATGGCGAACCCGCTTTCGATATCAGAGTTTCTCATGTTCTCGATCAGGTCACGGACGGCTCTCTGTGGCCATGCCCCATCGGGATCGGGCGTAGAAGCCGACAGCACTTCCCCGATCTTCTGATTGACAATACCTTCCCGGCCAGCCTCAACAGCTAGAAGGCGCGCGCGGCGTACCCAGCCGGAAAGCGCCTCGAAATCGATCCTTCCCTGATCGTCGCTGCCCGGCACCCTGTCCCACAGCCGAAGCAGCGTGTAGGCTTGCAAGCCAATATTCTCGGCATCTTCAGGATCACCAAGCGCCTTCTCTACGACTTTGCTCTCTTCGCTGGGCCTGTATATCCTTTTCATGATGTCGATGAAGAACTCCGGGCGCGTGGCTAACGCCTTGAGCAACACGATGGGCTGCCGTTCGGAGTATTCGAGCACACGAAGATAGGCCCATTCGATTCGCATCAGATCTTCTTCATCAGCATCCTGACGACTATCGAGCGATTTCAGGATCTCGACAGCGTAATGCTGGAACATGACGGCGTCATTGCCCGCAGCCTTGCGGGAAGCCGCTGAGTCTCCCGGGGCCTGCTTCAGGGTGTCGATGAGCAACCGTGTCGGCAATCCCGGTTGCAGGTGTTGACCGAGAAGGTCAATTGCGTGGTGTGCACGCTTCACGGCATTCAGCTTCCCTGCCGCAAAAGCGATATCGTCAGCGCTGCCTTCGATCCAGAGTACCGGAATGTCGCGCCAGTACTGATCGTCGATATCTGGTCCAAGCGATTCAGCGAGTCGCCAGCCCCATCGCTGTTGAGGAAGCGCCTTGAGCAGCGTGAGTACCGAAGCGCGCCCCCACGCTTCCGCATTCGCACGCAAGACAAGCGCCGGCGCCCAGGACTGCCCTCTTTCCCGCACGCAGGCGCGGACAAGTCCATAAGCGAGATCGTGAAGTCTTGGGCCTTGTTGCCTGAGCGCCCTCTCGATAATCATCTCCTGATCATCATCCGGAATCCCGGTCTGCCGAAGCGCTTCACCGATGTACCCGGGTTCGTCCGTCTGTCCTGCAAGCGCAAACACTGCGTCGAGGCCCCCTGTCTGATACAGCTCCAGAACAACCCGCTGGCGCTCCTTCAGGAGCTCATTGCGCGCTTCTGTCCAGCCGGCCTTGCGCAGTTTCGGCAATCGCGCGTCGCTTCGAAATAGCCAGGCATGCCGCGCCGCAGGATCAACAGGGGCCAGGGCATCATAGATCTCTTCAAGCTCTTCCAGTTCCGCGGGTTCCATGGCCCAGCCTGCATCCTGATGGGAGCGATGCCGCGAGATCAGGGACCTGAGCTGCGTCCGCACCCTGTCGTGTCCGTCCGACATCTTCAGCCTTGGCGCAATTTCTCGAAGTCTGGCAATGGCAGCACTCGGATCGGGACCCAGATCTGGAATCCTGTAGATCAACTCACACCACCGATCCGCATCTTCGCCTGCATCCTCGATCACGCGGGCGGACACTTCATTCGCAGTTTTACGGATCATCGGAACCGTGACGGACTCTTTCTCCCATTCGGAAAAGTCCAGCCATCTGGGCTGAGGCGCTGGCGAGACGTAATCATGGCTCTTTGGAAGGATCTGCAGAAGAAGCCTCCACGATGCTTCCGGGTGCCTGGTGCGCAGGCTGTCGAGAACGGTCAGCCGCTCACGATAGCGCACGAACGTCTGAGGCGACCATGGCAGGAATATTGAACGGAGACTGTTGCCAGGCCGGTTCCCTGACCGGCCGCCCGGATCGATCTCGTCGAGGCGCGCCAGCAGGTGTGCCACCCGGCTGATGTACTTCGGCGACCAGGCAAGGGTTTCCATTGCCCAGAGAAGGTCCGGCAGCTTCTCACTTCCAAACAGCGGGTCTTCGTCAACGCCTAACAGGGCCAGGATCGGAGGGTTGTTCCGCGACAGGCTTTCGTCCAGCATGTCCAGGAACGTCTCTGGAGCCGCCTCCGCAAGAATGCGGAAGTCGTTTGCAAGGGACCACCATCGCTCTTCGGTCGCATCCTTGAGCAAGGCCCGCACAATCTTCTGCGCCCGGCGCTCACCATCAGGCGACGTTGTCACCCGATCGGCAAACCTTGCGAGCAGAACAAGGGTCTCCCCTAGCCCGCGACGCAGCGATGGCGAATGAGCGGGCAGCTTTCCGTCGATCCCGGCCATCCAGCGCTCATCGGGCTCCAACTCGAACCTTGGATCGGTCGCACCCAGAACGTCGACCACAGCGGACAGGAAGGCGTCGAGATCGCTGGCACTCAGATACTTCGCAAGCAGGAACCACGCATCCCGCCGGGATGCGATCTTCCACGTTTCCCCGATCTTGCGCAAAGGACTGTCGAGGGCGCTGACATACCGCGCAAGGGATTGGGAAAGCTCCCGATAAGGTGCCCCACTGAGTTGTTCGAGCACCCGCTTGTCGGCTTCGCTCTCTTCGCTCCACCCTCCCGCGAGCAGAGCCGCCAGAAGCGAACGCGGGGGCGTTTCTCGTGCCCAGCCCGGAAGTCGTCCGGATACGGAAGGGATCATACGGCGCAGAACAGCAAGGCTGCGCGCCGCGTCTCGTGCCAGCACTTCGGCTTGATCGCGAACGATCCCCATTCCGATCAAGCCCGACGTAATTCCCTCCCGAGATGGGCGCGGCAATGTTGTGACGTCGCCCCATGCGTGCTCTCCGTCACTGTAGGCCATGAGTACGAAGTGACCGGCACGGGCGATCCTCTGGGCAAGGCCCGGATCGGGGTCGAGCAGGATGATGATCAACGGGTCCGCGCCGTCGCTCAGACTGCGAGCGGTATCCGCGTTTGTGGCGATAACTGAGCGCGAGAGGTAGTGGGCGGCGACATCCGGAGGCAGGGTCCTAAGCGTGGCGAAGGCGAAGGCGGCTGCCTCATCGGCCGTCTCCGCTTGCAATGCCATCACGGATGGCTCCCCGCGCAGCCACTGCAGGAGGCCCGCTGCCTCCTTGTCCCGATCTGCAAGGACAAGGTCTTCGGAGAGCGGCCAGCGCGTTGCCAGCGACCATTCTTCCCAGATCTCTTCCAGCAAGTGGGCGCCCTGCGGACGTTTCCCCATATGCACGGCCAGCCAGAGCCCAACGGACGGATGCCGTTCAATCCAGTTGACGAGATCAGTGGCGTCGTAGGCCCTTACGTCCTTCCATACCTTCTCTCCCCGGCGCTCCTTCGCCCAGACGTCCTTCCGGGCCCATGTCCGCGGCGTCACGAAGACAAAGGTCGACCCGGCAGGGTCCAATGGCTCGGGCTGAGGCGTCCTCTTATCGTACTCCTCCTGCGCCTTTTTCAGAATCGCATTGCGCTGGACGCCGAGCTCCCATCCCGAATGCCCCGAAGGCACATATCCCACCTTCTGCTCGGAATAGACGAGGCCGTCCCAGCCGGGCAGCTGGATACTTTCGCCAGCGGGGAATTGTATGTGCTCTGACGGGCCAATCGTCGCCGCGATCAACTTGTGCAGCAGCATCGGGAAAGTGCCTTGCGCGTCGCGTCGCGCGGCCCACTGCTCGAGGTCTGTTGCATCGACAAGCCGCGCGCCACAGCCCTTGGCGGCCCCTTTGAGCGCAGGGATTGGCGGGCCAATCACGGCGCCGCCCGGAAGAAAGCTCACGCCTGCGTCCACAAGCGCCTTGCGAATGGCGGCGGTATTGTTGGGCACTGGCTGGCGGACACCGCGCTCGAAGTCCGCGACCGTTGATTGCGCGACATTAGCTGCCTTTGCGAGGTCCTGCTGCGACCAGGCCAGCAAGGCCCGGGCGGCGCGCACCTGCTGCAGCGTCAGATCAGCGGGGTCCGAATTGGGCTTGATATCGCTCATGTCATATTATTTATATGACATGATATGAACTTTTCAAGAACGCGCCGCCAGAATTACATTATGCATATACTTTCCGCTATTTGCCGACATTATATAATGCATCATGCCTGATCAGGACTCTCCCATTGTAGCCCGAGCGCTGGCGGTTGCCGAACAGCGCGGGATAGCCCGCGCCCGGGATTTCGCCGCCGCAGGCATCGCTCCGGCATACGTTTCGAAGCTTTGCGCCGAAGGCCGGCTGATGCGTCTCGGCCGAGGACTCTACCAGCTTCCGGAAGCCGCTGGGAGTGACGCCAATCACAATCTGGCAGAAGCTGCCAGAATGGTGCCGACAGGTGTGATCTGCCTACTGTCTGCAACAAGGTTCCATGGTCTCACCACCCAGGTCCCGAACGCTGTGTGGATACTCATTCCGCACAAGGCCCGCACGCCGCAGGCCCGAGAGCTTCGCCTCGAAATCGTCCGCACGAACTCCCTCAGGGCCATGACAGATGGAATCGTTGAAGCGGACATCGAGGGCGTGACGGTTCCGGTCACCTCCCCGGCCCGGACGGTGGCCGACTGTTTCAAGTATCGACGGCGCGTAGGCCTGGACGTCGCGATCGAAGCGCTGCAGGACGCGCTGCGACAGCGGCTCTGCTCCCCGGACGATCTGATGCGCTTCGCTGAACAGAATCGGGTAGGATCGATCATGAAGCCCTACATTGAGGCCCTGACGACGTGACAAAGAATGTTCCCGCCTCGATCCGAGCAAAACTGCTCGCGCTCTCCAAAAGCGAAGGCACCGACTTCCAGCGAACCCTCGTGCGCTACGGGATTGAACGCGTTCTCTATCGATTGTCCCGGCATCAGGCGCGGTCGCGGTTCATCCTGAAGGGTGCCATGCTGTTCACGGCCTGGCCGGAGTCGGCGCCGAGGCCAACCGGCGATCTCGACCTGCTTGGACAAGGGTCACCCGACCCGGAAACCATGTCCGCCCTCTTTGCCGACATCTGCGGCATCGAGGCACCCGAGGACGGGCTTTCCTTCGATTCCGAAGGTATCCGCGCAGAGAGACTGCGCGAAGACGAGGAATACCAAGGCCTGAAAATCACGCTCCTCGCCCGCCTCGACCGCGCCGAAATCCCCTTCAAGATCGACATTGGCTTCGGCGATGCCGTTCACCCTGATCCAGCCGAACTCGAATTTCCGACCTTGCTCAGGGACATGCCCGCACCCGTGATTTCTGCGTATCCACCCGCCACGGTGGTCGCAGAAAAATTCGAAGCCATGGTCCGCTTTGGCCTCTCGAACGGCCGACTGAAGGACTATTACGATATCCGCGAAATCGCGCGGACATTCGGTTTCTCGCGCGCGGAGCTGGTGCTGGCCATCAACGGAACATTTGATCGCCGCAACACTGGACGTCCAACAGAAATCCCGATTGGCCTTACGAGCGAGTTCACCGGGCGCAAAGACAAGCAGGATCTCTGGAGAGCCTTTATTCACCGTTCCGCTCCTCACGAGGCAGGCCTCTCTATTGAAGAGGTAGCAGCCGAGCTGGCCGGGTTTCTAGGCCCGGTCATCCTTCAACTCGCGACTCCCGAAAGCGCTGTTGGGACCTGGTCGCCGCTTCAAGGCTGGCAGCCTTGAGACAAACCGACTGACAAATCCTCCGTCTTCCCCATAAACCGGACTGCCTTGCAGGTGCACACAGCGCTCTGCTGCAGCAACAGCAAGCGATTCAACCATTCCTCGCAGTGAAATGTAATCGCCATACACAGACCTTGTGTACGCTTTCCCGACATCAAATTCGCAGCAACTGCGGGCGCTTCAGAACAGATCGCCCTGCGATCTGTCAGCATCGAAGGTGCATGGGGTGCGACACCCTCTCCTCCGACGATTTAGCAATGCATATCCTAGCCAGGGCATTCGTCGCTATGTCTGGAGTTCACCCTGTACGGCAATAAATAACGCATTCGTGCGGTCTCGCCCTAGCTATCAAAATGACTTCAAAATCCCGCAAGCAGTCGTTAGCGGGCCGATTTCGAGTAACCAGGCGTTTCCAACGGCTTTTGCGGCGCGCATGTCATTGCGAGATTGGCGCCAACCGCTAGATAGGAATCATGAACAATGATCAAATCGAACGCTGTGGAATACATTTGGTCGGCTTGGCCGCCGGTGACATAGGGGTGATCTTCAGGGAACTTCCGACGTCAGATCAGGGGATCGATGGGCAGTTAGAATTAACTGACGATGAGGGAAACGCCACTGGACGTCTCATTGCCGTTCAAGTGAAAGCCGGACAAAGCTTCTTTCACGAAGAAACCAAGGACGCATTCATCTTTCGGCCTTCAGATAGGCATCGAAATCTTTGGATGAATCATTCACTGCCCGTTATAGTTGTATTGTGTGATCCCATAACGAAACGGTGCTATTGGGAACTGGTTACCAAAGAGACTTGTCGATCTACTGGTAGCGGTTGGCGATTAGACATTCCGAAAATTCAGACTCTGGGTTCTGTTCAGCGGCTGGAAGAAATTGCTGCTCCTGTAGCTGCCGCATCCGACTTCACCGTGGCCAACACTGATGATGTAAGTACCGGTCTTGCACGGCGAATATCGCTGGATGTTATTGTTCATCCGACATCTAGGGGCTTAAGCAAAATACAGCTCGCCTCAATAGTGCGCAAAGCTGTAATCATTGGGCGGATGACTGATTACTCGCGTGATGAAATCTCAGCTGCTGCGCACTTTGGGAAAGAAGCGGACATGGTTTCGGGTTTCATTTATCTGCGTGAAATCGATCGTCCAACCGCTCAATGGGTTTGCAGGTTCCAATGGACTTCAAACGCGATTAACGAACAAGCTAGATATCAAGGTGTCCCGGGCCAAGTCGACAGTGACGGCTTGGTAATCGACTGGCAACTTGAACGTCCGCTTGCAACATATCTCGACGAGCAACGGCGAAGCAAAGGTGAGTATCTGAAACTAGTTGACGATTTAGTGAGTAAGGTTCCCGCCATTATTCAAAAGCTTGAGGCTTTTCATGCGGATGGGTGTCCAGGTCGAGATGCGCATTTGATTGCTAAACTTAGTCTAGATTTCGAAGAATCTTGGTCTGATAGCAAATCGCCTCCTTCGGAATGCATACGATTAGACCAAGCTATTGGCGAAATCTTGGCCTTGATTGGGAACCTCAGATACTTGTGGGGCGAAAACTCAACATACTCGCGTGCAAACGCAGAGCGCCAATCGCGTCAACTTGCGTCTGACCTCAACAGTGTGTTGCAAGACATCGGCTTTCTGCGACGTGAAGCACGCTAAGCCCGTCAAGCATGGTATCCGCCTGTGCCATTGCAGCCGTTCAGATGCGGGGCTCCTCCGGAAATTTTTTGCCGAAGGAAGTCATAGCCCAACCGGTGCCAGACGTCTGGATTGCGGCCTAAGTTCGGTCATTCCGGCTGGCTCGCTGATCGATCAAAATCCGACAAAAAATCGCTACGCCTTGTGGCCAGAGCTGGTCGACTCCTGTCGTCCGCATAGGGATCTACCCCCCTGTGCGGCAACTTCCGTTGCTGGCACTCTCTTCACATGCTGAACAGTCAACGTACCGTGTACGTGCGCATCTTCCCAGCTGATCGTCACCCAGCTGATCGATCTGGGATGCTGAATTTCGATCCGTCCTGGGCGGTATTTCGCTGCCGCGAGCACAGGATATCGCTCTCGGTCGAGGGGCTCGAGCAGGAGCACGAAAAAGAAGCCGAGGATGCTCACCTCAAGTGCAACTATCGCATCCCCGCCGCCTGCCGTCTCGACCCAAGGCACCAGCTGGAAGCGTGAATGGTTGAGCATGAGATCGCCCTCATTCATCATGCAGTAGAGCCCCGCCCCAGTCGGCCAGGTGGCTGGGGTGTCGAGCATTGCGATGAGTGAACTATCTTGGGCAAAAGCGCCGGAGAGCCGCTCTTCTCCTCTTGCCAAGTTTCCGGACACTGCCAGCGCCTTGGCTGTCTTCAATACCCATCGTTCTAGGTCGTGACCAGACACGAGTGAATGGCGAGGTTCGCCGGCATCCTCTTCCAGAAAGGCTTTGAGCGACCCGAACAGATGCTTCGCGGCACCGTCGATTGGGCTCAACGAGCTGTTGTGCTTAGTGCATAGGCAGTTCGCACGCAGCGCATTCGCGCCCAATACCCGGACCTCGCCTGGCGGCAGCCAGGGCACCCCTGCGATCGAGAACTCACCGTTCCCTTGAAGCACCTGCATGACGGATTGCGAGATCAGGTGCTCCCCGGAGATGGGTGCGACGCATGATCCAAGTTCGTGCATGTAACACCGCTCGACCACCGCAGCCGCTGGTAAATCTCGCAGCCCGAGTGAGGCGGGTCGCCGATGCCAGTTTCGACCATCGAAACAGCACTTTCGCGCAACCTCGTTCGACCCGCACGGACACGGGCCTGTGAGCACCGCCTCCCTCTTCCGCTTTGCTTCCCCCATGCTGCCCCCGAGCGTCTTGGCTTAATTTGTAATGTGAACGAGTGGCTGCTTTTGGGCTGCTCACTTCGCGATTTGACCGCCCGACACATCGGTGCATCCCGCCGGACAGTCTTCCGTAACATAAATGACTGCTCTTGTCAGATTGCGACGTTCGCGCCGCCAAAAACCAACGTCGCAATCAGGCCAAATACTGTCGGTACAATCACCAGCTCTGAATACCGCGCATCAATGTATCCGCGCTTGAGCAATTCAAACAGCCGCCGGTCATGCTTCGTCTCACGCGGCCAAGCTGTGATCAGGTTCGGGTCGATCTGCTCTGCAAGGGAGCGTAGGAATTTTATGCTATACGTTGATGGCGAGTAATTCGTCTCCACAAGGAGCAGGCAAGTATAGGCGCGCTCCACGGCCTGGTGAAATGTGAATGCTGCGTCACGCAGGTTGCCTATCGTTTGCGACAGTCATGCCGATGGCGGTGGCCACAATACCGGCGACATCATTTGCCGCCTGCCGGGCTATGTCATTGGCAAGATGCGCATACCGTTGCGTGGTCGAAACATCCTTATGGCCCAGCAGCGCCTCGATCACGGGAAGCGACAGACCTGCTGAAATGCCAAAACTTGCAAAGCTGTGCCGCAGGTCGTGCAGCCAGATATCTTCCAGCTCCGCCTCTTTGCGGACGTCCCGCCAGACCTTGCCGATGCCCTGTTAGGGAGTCTGCCTGGTCTCCGATGGAAACACTCAGATCCGGTTTACCCGGGGCCACCGGCTCAGGAAATCCAGCGCCACCGAGGAAAGCGGCCGGATCGAGCGGCCCGTCTTGGTGGTGCCGAGCCGCAGGAACCCCTGCTCGAAATCGACCTCCGACCATTTGAGGTCCGTGATCTCGCTGCAGCAGGCGCCGGGGAGGGTCAGCATCCGGATGACCGCGATCCCAGTGCGGCCCTGTCTTTGAGCATCCGGGCATCCAGCACCTTCCCCATACTCACACTCATAGCCATTTTTGCTCCTTATGGCCTGAGCCGTTTTTTGCTGGGTCGATACATTCAAGTTGAACGATTTAGCGAGTTGTGTGGGAGGGCCCCACAGTCGCTGTTGCGTTGGCACAGCCTTTATCGTTGGCACGCAGAAAACTATGTATTTGTTTCTTTGTGGGTGACGACACTTCCTCGACTTGGATCCCCGCGCTCCAGCTTTCCAATTTTTTCCGGACCCAATAACACTAAGACAAGAATTTCTTGTAACCGAAAGATCTCTTTCATATATGAGCACTATCGTGCCCTTTGTGATGTGCGCAGGATTGGTTACATGTATCTCTCTCTGAAAACAGCTGCTGATTTCGGAAGCCTCATCCGGTCGCGCAGGAAAGCGCGGGGGCTGGGCCAGGCCGAACTCGCCGAAATGGTAGGGGTCAGCCGCCGCTGGCTGAACCAGGTGGAAGCCGGGAAACCCGGCGCCAGCCTGAGCCTTGTCCTGAACACGCTGAATGCTCTCAACGTCCAGATTGAGGTGCGCGCAGATGAGGAGAGCCCCTCCCCCAAAGGGATCGCGCCCGTTCTCGGTCCGGACATAGACGATATTCTGGGGGATTATGACGGAGACCAGTCGGATGGATGAGCTGATGGTCTTCATGGACGGGCGCCAGATGGGGCACCTGACCCAGAAGCAGGGACGCCTTGCCCTCACCTACAGTGATGACTGGCGAGGGGCGCAGGGCGCTTATCCCCTGTCCACATCGATGCCGCTTGTATCGAAAGAACACGGACACAGAGAGGTTACGGCCTTCCTGTGGGGCCTCCTGCCCGACAATGAACAGGTCCTGCAGCGCTGGGCACGCAGCTTCCAGGTATCGGCCCGCAACCCTTTCGCCCTTCTCAGCCATGTCGGAGAAGACTGCGCGGGCGCCGCGCAGTTCGTGCGGAAAGACAGGGTCCCCACCTTCCTCGAGGAAACAGGTGAGAACGCCGTCGAATGGCTGACGGAAAAGGAGATCGGTCGCCGGCTTACTGCCCTGAAGCAGGATGCAGGCGCCGGGCGCTCGCCCCGCGATACCGGCCAGTTCAGCCTTGCAGGCGCGCAGCCCAAGACAGCCCTCTATTACGACGGCAAGAAATGGGGGATCCCTCATGGCCGGATGCCCACAACCCATATCCTAAAACCGCCCACGGACGAGTTCGACGGTTTTGCCGAGAATGAACACCTATGCCTACAGCTGGCAGCCGCGCTGGGCCTGCAAACCGCCAGGTCGGCAGCTCGGACTTTTGACGGCGCAACTGCCATCGTCATCGAACGATACGACCGGCGAAGGGTGACGGATATTGTGGGAGGCAGGCTCAAGGCGGCTGCTGGTATGGATAAGCGCGCTGAGGCCGCGTCTGCTACCGGGCAGGATCGCGCAGCCAATGAGCTACGGCGACAGGCTGCCAGCCTCCGCGAGCAGGGCCGCGTTCTGTCTGAAACCTCCCCCGTCCCGGTCCTCCGTGTCCATCAGGAAGATTTCTGCCAGACGCTGAGCGTTCTGCCGGTGAACAAATATCAGAGTCAGGGCGGCCCTGGTCCCGCCGAGATGATTGCGCACTTGCGTGCGCACGCAGCCAGTCCAGAAGACAGCGCGCGGGACGTGCTTCGTCTTGTCGATGCGCAGATCTTCAACTGGCTGATCGGCGGCACGGACGCCCACGGGAAGAACTATTCAATTCTCATAGGCGCGGGTGGACGCATCCGCCTTGCCCCGCTCTATGATATTGCCAGCATTCTGGCCTATGCAGATCATGATCCCCGCAAGGTCAACCTCGCCATGAAGATCGGGGATGAATACCGCCTGAGCAAGATCACCGGTTCCGAATGGATGAAATTTGCGGCCATAACCAAGCTGGAGCAGGATTTGGTCCTTGAGCGGATCAGGTCCCTTCGGAAGGCGTTGCCAGATGCCCTCAGTGATACAATCAGAAACATGCGATCACAAAAGCTGGATCATCCGATTCTGAAGGTACTTGAAAAGGTACTTCCGGAGCGCTGCGAGGCAGTTTCTCAAATCTGATCGAGACTCTTTACTCCAATAAAAGAGGCCCTCCCAACAGAATCGAGAGGGCCTCAGAGCAGCGGCGAAAAAACTAAACCGTGACGTGCGCATCTATCGCGCGGCACTGCGCAACCTTCGCTGCCATCAAGCAGAACAAGAAGAAAAGCAGCAGGAACGACAATGCCATGACTACATGTGGCTATGAGCCCCAAATACTGCCACCTCTATAGTGACTTCGTGCACCTGCATGTGCTGGACGAATTGCTTGGGAAGCAGCGCAACCAATTCGACTGCTGATGAATGGAGCGGACAACTCGCTCGCAATCGGAATTCTGCTGATATGCGCGTCGATGTTGTCTACCATCTTCTTCTTGAGAGGCAGGTTGCGCTTCTCGCTTCCCTAAACCCCCTGAAACTTTGCGACCGTTTCCTTAGCCCTACCCAGAACAAGCTTCTCAGGTAGCCTAGCCTTGCCGGCCATGCGCGCTAATTCATCCAGCGTGAACTCGTCGAAACGCTTTGTCTTGCTGAACTTCAGGGCGAAGTCATCGTCCGGCATATAGTGAATCGTCGACACAAAATCATAGGCAGGAGCAAGCGCCGCATTGCGTCTGTCGGGATATTCCATCCTACCAAACTTCAAGACGCCCCGGACAATTGGAGAATGTTCCAACTTGCCCGACTCAGAGCCCGTCAAACTTCCGGCGCAGATCCCAATCCTTCTCAAGGACAACACGCTCCAGTGCGGCGACCCGGTCGCGCAGCTGGGCGATCTCCTCATCCTTGCGGGACGCCACATGCCCGGACCGGTCCGGGCCGCGCACAAGATTGGCGAGGATCAGCAACAGGAGGAAGATCACGAAGGGATACAGCAAGGGCATGGTCTCATCTCCTGTTCTGGTCGTTGCTTTGACGTTGGACGGGCTCAGGCGAGCCGGGAAAACTCCTCACGCAGGCGCTGGTCGCCATCGGTCACAATCTTTTCGAGCACACGCACGCGCTCCTTCAGCCGGGCGACCTCGTCGGTCATTTTCGTGAACTCGGCATCCGAGGCGCGGTCATAGGCCCGCATTTCCTTGAAGCGCATGTGATCGCGCCAGGCTTTCGTGCCGAAAACAATCGCCACGATGACCACTACCATCTGAAACGGATCCATGAACCCCGTCCTCCTAACATATCGACAAACGATATATGGTATTCCCTGAACGCCTGTTCAAGGAAAATCGCATGGAAACGGAAAGACAGGAAGGATCAGCGTCCGGTGGAACCGAACCCGCCGGCGCCGCGCGCCGTCTCGTCGAGCGTCTCGACCTCGCTCCAGGCAAGGCGCGTCACCGGCGCGAGCACGAGCTGGGCGATCCGTTCGCCGCGTTGGATGGTGAAAGCCTCCTGGCCGAGATTGATCAGGATCACCTTGATCTCACCGCGATAGTCGCTGTCGATCGTGCCCGGCGTGTTGAGGCAGGTCAGGCCATGCTTGGCTGCAAGGCCGGACCGCGGACGGACCTGAATCTCATAGCCCTGCGGGATAGCAACGCTGAGGCCCGTCGGCACCATGGCACGCGCGCCGGGCGCCAGCACCATCGGCTCGCCATCCGGAACGGCGGCGCGAACGTCCATGCCGGCCGAACCGGCGGTCTCATAGGCGGGCAGCTGGAGCCCTTCGAAATGCGGCAGCGGACGAACCGCGACGGTAATATCGGTCATAGCCCGAGCGGTTGCGGGAGTCGGAGACCTGAGTCAAGCAGCAGAACTTCCCTGTTGCCTTGATGGCAAATTGCCCTAATCGCACCGCGCGGGTGAGTTACAAGAAACAGGAAGTTCCATGCGCCTTTACCACGCGTTGCTTGCGGCTCTGTGCCTGGTCGCAAGTGCCTGCAACACCCCCCAGGCTCTCCCGGTGACGAACGAGTCCGTCACCCTGATCATCAATTTCGAGGCCAGCGACGAAGGCCTTGCCGAATTCTCCGGCATCATGGACGGCGTATCGTCGGCCATGCTCAC
>Ga0116151_10002548_pt1 | contig 16698 bp, 19 predicted proteins | sample AD_UKC117_MetaG_FD_89893 | JGI IMG/M metagenome (GOLD analysis project Ga0116151, IMG submission 89893) | Active sludge microbial communities of municipal wastewater-treating anaerobic digesters from Hong Kong - AD_UKC117_MetaG | ecosystem: Engineered > Bioreactor > Anaerobic > Digestate...
ACCGCGCGAACTGGGCCTCGGATAGCCAGAAGTGGTGGTCGGACATGGCGGACTCCCAACATTTGGGAGTTTGAATCACAGCGGGCAGTCGATGGAAACCCTGATTATGGGTCCTGAGCCTAGATGGTGTTGCTCTCCACCTCCGCGTCGAAAGCATAGAGCTTCTCCTCCAGCTGCGTCTTGGATAGAAGCTGCCCTGGCCGCGCGAGAAAGGCCTCGAAGAGCGCCCATTCCCGCACCGTCAGGAGGACGAGTTTGCCGTCGCGGTGAACGCTGTGCGCGGCCAGATCGATCTCGAGCGGCCCATTTGTGACGATGGGGTTCGGATTGCCGCAGTAGCGCCGGGCGACCGAGCCGAAGCTCGCGCCCATGTCGACGAGCGTCGGAGCGCCGCTCGCATCGTTCGCCACCAGCTGCCAGCGGGTGTGAGTTCCGCGCTGGAAGCCGATGCCGGTGCAGCTTACGACGGCGCTGAGCGTGAGTGTCGGCGCGAGCGCTCCGTTCGAGCCGTAGAGGCCGAAGAAGGCCATCCCCGCCGCCTGCAGCGTGGCGAGCGAGATGCGGGTGACGAAGGTCCAGCCTCCGAGCCCGGCGGCGTTGCCGCGCCAGCAGGTGAAGACGCCGCTCCGCTGATCCGAGGGCGAGTCGACCACGGCCGCCGAGGTCAGCCGCCAGCGCCGGATGCTGGTCACGAGCGAGGTCGCGGCGAGGCCTGTCCGAGGCACTCGTGGTCGCAGATGCCGAGGGGGTCATCTGCAGGTGGAATGCAGGGGCGGAGCGCATCTTCGGCTAAACCGCCGCCAAGGCGCTCGGTCGTTCGCTCGACATCATCACGCCGAAACCTCTGCGCGCCCGCCACTGGGCCGGCTACAGCCGAACCAAGAAGACCGGCGAGACCCGCTATGACGCCGGCGATCCGTTGTCGGTCCCCGCGATCCGAAAGGACGGCACGCGCATCTCGGTGCAGTTCTCAATCCTGCCCTTGCCAGGTGTCGGGACCGAGGCCCGCGCGGGATTGCTGCCGTTATGCGCGACGTGACGGCGGAGTTCGAGGGAAGATCTTGCGCTGCGAGTTGGAGAAATGCCGGCGAACTTCGCTCGCTGGGGAGGGTCACTCCGAAGGCGCTCCGCCCGACGGGTCTCGACCATCGGGTCGAGTTTGACAGGGAACACTTTCCGCGATAGGAGCTGAGTGCCATGTCGATGATCGCACGCACAAGTCTGCCGCTTTCGGGATCTCGTCTCCTGAACCGCTCGTTTCCCCGAGCTGGGTAGGCGTTCGCGCCGATCCCGTCGCTCGGGGCTTTCAGTCCACACGGGTTCCTCGCGACATTTGGCCCTTCTCGACATCCTGAAGGTGGGGCTGTGTCCTCAGGTTCCCCGCAGGAGCCGCCTCTCGGCGGTCCGCATCATGATCAGGAGGCAGAAAATGCCAATCAGCACAGCGTCTGCGTGCGCCGCTCCAATCGTCCCGGAGATCATCCTTGAGTTTACACAGGCCGACCGTCTCGAAGCGACGGCAGAGGGGGCGATGCGTCGGTTCCCCGAGATGGCGGGCCGGCTGCTCGACGAGATCGCGCGGGCACAATTGGTCCCGCTGGCCGACCTGCCACCGGATGTCGTCGGTCTGGGCAGGGAGACCACTTACCGTGACGAGGTCACGGGTCGGGAGAACACCGTTGTACTCGTAATGCCGCGGGAAGCGGATATCGCTCAAGGTCGCGCCTCGGTGTTTACGCCGATCGGGGTTGCCCTGATCGGCCTCCGGGTTGGCGCTTCCTTCACCTGGGAGACTCGCTATGGCGAAGACCGCCAGCTGACCGTAGTTCGCGTGGAATAGTCGCAGGCCTTCGCGCCTCGCCGCAGCAGTGGCGCGTGCCGGTGACTGAAGGTTCTCGAATGTCAGACATAGTGTGGCTCGTTCTCGCCGCCTTCGGGGCAGGCATCCTGAACACCCTTGCGGGCGGCGGAACCTTCCTGACCTTTCCGGCGCTGGTCTTCACTGGCGTCCCGCCGGTGACGGCGAATGCAACGAGCGCGGTTGCGGTCTTCCCCGGCTATCTCGGAGGCGCGATTGGTTTCAGCCGGGAGTTGCAGACCTTTGACCGGCCAAGCCTTCGGCGGTTGGTCGGGATCACACTCGCCGGCGGCCTGGCGGGATCGGTGCTGTTGCTCGTCTCTTCCAACGAGGCCTTCTCGGTCGTCGTGCCATTCCTGCTGCTCGCCGCAACATTGGCATTCCTGCTCAGCGATCGCATCCGGGCCTGGGCTGCGAAGAACAGCCGCTCCTTCACGCCGTTCGGGGCCGCGGGACTTTTCGCGACCAGCGTCTACGGGGGATACTTCAACGGTGGGCTCGGGATCGTGATGCTGGCGCTGTTCTCGCTCTGGGGCATGACGAACATTCATGCGATGAACGGTCTCAAGAACGGGTTGTCCTTTGCGTTGTCAGCAATTTCCGTCGGGACCTTTGCCTTGGCCGGGATCGTCGCGTGGCCGCAGGCGATCATCATGATGGTCGCCGCGACGGTGGGCGGCTATCTCGGCGCTCACATCGCGCGAGCGTTGCCGAAACGGGTGGTCCAGGGTATCGTCGCCACGGTCGGGTTCGGGATGAGCCTGACCTTCTTCCTGCGGCTGGTAGTCTGAGTCTCCGCGCAGGCGCCACGTCCGCCTGGCGATTGCCGTGTTCGCCTCGGAAAAAAATCTCTTGCCATTCCCCAGATCGGCAAGAAAAGGCTAAGCCTTTTGAAGAACTCGGCGAGGGCTTGAAAATACCCGAAGCCGGAGCTATCTCTGACGTATGTCGCAGTTTGAACGTCATATGTGGATCCCGCGTTTTGCGGGGCCGCTCCTGAACCGCTCGCATCCCCGAGCGGGTTAAGGCGTTCGCGCCGATCCCCCGTTCGGGGCTTCTCCACCTTCAACGTCAATTTGGAACGGACGACGCAAACGTTGCCCGGGGGATGTCATGCGCGCACTCGACAATTTCACCTCTCACATCGCCGTATCACGGCCGCTCATGCTCGATGCAGCCCATGTGTCACGGCTGAACATGCTCGCGTCCGAGCCGCTTTACGGTGCGGCTCGGCTCGCGAGCTTTCTGTTGAAGGAAGCGACGCGATTGGTGGTCGTACCTTCGCACGAGATGCCCGACGACGTGGTCAACATCGGCTCCGACGTGACCTATCGCGACGAGGCCAGCGGCCACTTATATTCGGTGATCCTGGCAATGCCGCAGGACGCCGACATCGGAGCGCGCCGGGTGTCGGTGCTTACGCCCGTCGGCACAGCGCTTCTCGGACGGGCGGAGGAAGCGGTCACCGGCTGTGAGTTCCCGGCCGGGAAGCTTCGGCGCCTGAAAATTCTGCGCGTCGCCGGGCATGTGCCAGAGCAGCACGATGTCGCCATCTCTCTGCGCGAGCCAAGCGGCGGGACGAGGGAGGCGGAACGCGATACGGGGCGCTCCGCACCCCGCCGCGGAGGCCCCGGTAGAGCAACGTCCATCCGACGCGCCATCGCCGCGGCCTTGCGACGCTACCAGCGCGGCAAGGCAATCGCGCAGTTCGAGGGCATGAGCGATCATCTGCTTGCCGACATCGGGATTTCGCGTGGTGACATTCCGCAGGTGGTTGACGCGATGATCGAAGGCGGCGCCCGCGACACCTCGGCGACGACACCGTTCCCGTCGACTGATGCACCTGGGGATCAGCTGCGGCGGGCTGCCTGACTGGTCTGTTTCGAACTCTGGTTCCGGCCATCGCCGCCGATGGCCGGGCCCAGACCAAGATCCGGGTCGCGATCCCGCAGACGCGTGTCCAAGCAGAATTACTCCATGAGGAGCCGATCAATGCTTTCAGCAGCAGACTTTCCGGAGGTCTTTCCCTGGATGGCCGGACGACCCGTGCACGTGCTGGGATCTTCAACCAGGCCATCCATGGCGAAATGCATCGCGAGGTGGGAGAACGATGGCGGGCGAACCTTGCGTTCGTCCGATGTGAGGCGGCCAGCCAATGAGCCGGCGGTGCCGCACTTGGAACCTGATCCGTGGGTCCTGCCTCTCGCTGCTTGTGCGATACCGGCACTCGCCATTGCAACCATGGCAATCGTGGCCGCAGCCTGTATCGCGCAACTGCGATGGCGGGACAGCGGCAACGCCACACTGTTGCCATTGCCCCAGCCAACAAGCCAAAGGAGTGAATAGAATGCTCACAAAGCGTTTCTTGGGCGGTCTGTTCGGCCGCGATCGCGAGTCCGCACGCAGTGAAGCCGACGCAGCCGCAGCTTGGTTCGACGAATTCAGGCCACTTGTTCCGCGATCCTGTCGTGTCGAGGACATCGCGCCTGTCGAGCCCGCGGCGCAATCGACCTATGTTCCGCGTGCCTATTGCGGCTGATACACAGCCTAAAGACGGCGCCCGCTGGACGTGGTGCGGCCTGACAACGGCGACTCTCGACCACCGCAGTCCGCGCCAGCTGAGGGCTGCCGCCATTGCCGGCAGCGCTCAGCGAACACCCGACCACCACCGCCGTGGTACCAGCAGAGCTCCGAGGTCGGCCGGGCATCGCGCGACCGCGCGGCGACGGTCCACGCCTTGTGCTGCTCAGGGGTTCGTCCTGAACCACCGTAGCTTCATGGCAATGCCCGCGAGGAGCGCGATCAGCACCCCGGTGGCGATGACATGCACCGCGGTCTGCACCGCGGTTCGGCGGACAAACCAAATGCACTTGAGCAGCGAGCGCATGTCGTGGATCTTCAGCACCGCGTCCTTGCCGCCGCGCTCGGCGCCGGAAAGCGCCCGCCGCGCGCCCTCCTCAACGGTGCGCTCGAGAGCATCGCCTCGAACTCGTGATCGGACAGGCGTCCGGCGTCGTGGCGGGGCGGAGTCAGGACGATCATCCTTTCACGGTGTCGAGCAGGGGCAGGAAGACGCGCGCGTCCTCCTCCTACGGAAGGCCCCACGGTCGGCTCAGTAATCGATCTCGAGGTAGACGCCGGAGCAATCGAACGCGACGGCGGCCGCGGTGGCTCCGTTGTTCATGAAGAGCCGCGGGCTGAGGACCTGGTTTGCCGCCGGCAGGTCGGCGGTCACCTCCTGCTCGAAGGCGGCGCCGCTCACCTCATCGACCGCCCGAACGCAGACCGAGCCGGTGTTCGGCGCCGCGGCGATCGTCAGGGTCAGCACCCCGCCGGTGGCGATGCCGACCGGACGCGCATCGAGGCAGATCTGTTGCAACTTTACGACCGTGACGTGGACCTCGTCACGGCGCTGGTCGAACTTTACGCCGCAGCGGATGAGGCAGGAGACGCAGAAACCGCGCGGCTCGCCGAGAGGATGATCTGGCACGAGACCAGCGACGTCGAAGTTCTTTATCCTGCGGCCCTGTTCGTCGAAGAGGCCATGAGATCGGCGGCAACAGACGGCTAGACGGCGCGTTACGGAGCCAAGCAAGCCTGGAAGGCCGGCTGACGCAGCCGGCCTTTTCATTTCTGACAGCAAGCTGAAGGCGGAATCGCCGTGTCGTCAGGAAGCCCTCAGGCCGACGCTCCAGACAGGTCTCAGCAGACGAAAGGAGACCCTGCCATGAAAACCGCACTGACAGCACTTGCTCTTGCAGCCCTTCTGCCCGCCGGCGCCGTGCTTGCCGAGGATGACGACTGCAAAGCGCCCCGCGACACCTGGCAGCCGCGCGAGGCGGCGATGCAACTGGCCAATGCGAGCGGCTGGACCGTGGAGGACTTCGAGATCGACGATGGTTGCTACGAGATCGACGGGCGCGACCGCGACGGCCGGGAGATCGAGGTGACGCTCGACCCGGCGACTCTGAAGGTCGTCGAGATGGACTATGAGGCTGAGGACAACCGCAACGCCCGCAACCCTGCGCCCGCGGGCGCCGTCGCGCCGCCGGCAAACGGGCTCTTCGAGGGCGGCACCCCGCCACAGGTGAAATCCAACTGACCGATCCTTGCGGCGGATGGTCCCGCCGCGCCGTTCCTGTTCGTATCCTCGGGAGAGAGACCATGAAATCCCTGCTTGCATCCCTCGCGCTCACCACCGCGCTGACGCTTCCCGGCCTTGCGATGGCACGGCCGGTCATGCTCACCACGACTCTCAACAATTATGGCGGCGACGGGGCCTATCTCGCGCTCTACGTCACCGATGCCTCGGGCGCCTATGTCGGAAGCCTCTGGATGGCCGGCGGCAAGTCGAAATACTACGAGCATCTGAGCGACTGGTACCGCGCGACGGGCGGCGACCCGGCGCAGATCAACGGCATCACTGGCGCCAGCGTCGGCGCGGGCCGCACGCTCGAGATTACGCTCGACCTGGCCGACGCGCTCTTCGACGCGGGCTACACGCTCCACATCGACGCGGCCGTCGAGGAGATGCGCGACAGCCCGAATGAGGTGGCGGTGCCGCTCACCACCGATGGCGCGGGCACACCGGTGCGCGGCCGCCGCTACGTCGCCAGCTTCACCTACGACATGTGAGGGGCGGGGCCATGATCCGTGCACTCCATCGCTGGCCGGGTCTTCTGGCCCTCGCGCTCGTCACGATCCTCGCGCTGAGTGGCGCGGCACTGTCGGTCTTCCCTGCGGCCGAACGGCTTGCCGCCCCGCAGGCGGAGACCGGGCTCACGGTCGCCGCCCTCGCGGACCGCATCCAGACGGTCTATCCGGGCGTCGAGCAGATCCGCCGATCACCCTCGGGCCGGATCACCGCCTACTGGTTCGATCAGGGCGCGCCGGGTGCCGCCGTGATCGACCCGGCGACGGGTGAGGGCGTGGCCTCGGCCGACCCGAACCAGGCCGAACGCTGGCTCACCAACCTTCACCGCTCGCTATTCCTCGGGGACGGCGGGCGCATCGCCATGGCTGCAGGCGCTGCCGCGATGCTGATCCTCTCGCTCTCCGGTGCGACGCTGGTCGCGCGGCGGGCGGGTGGCTGGCGGCACTGGTTCGCGCGCTTGCGCGGACCGCTCGCCGGGCGGCTGCACGTCGAGATCGCCCGGATTGCTGTCGTCGGCCTCGTCCTGTCCTCCACGACCGCACTCTGGATGACGGCCTCCACGTTCGATCTTCTGCCGGACGGAGGCGCCATCCCGGCCATGCCGACCGAGGTCAGTGGAGCGACGGGGTTTGCGCTGGAGCGGATGGCCACGCTGCAGCAGACGCCCGTCGCCGAGTTGCGCGAGCTGAGTTTTCCCTATCCTGGCGACGCGACGGACGTCTTCACGCTCAAGACCGACCGGGGCACCGGATATCTCGATCAGGGCGACGGCGCTCTCCTGGCTTGGGCAGGTCTGACCGGATGGGAGCGCGTCTCGGAGACTGTCTACATGCTGCACACCGGACAGGGCGCGGCAACGCTGGGTCTGGTCCTCGGGGTGATGGCGCTGGGCGTCCCGGCCATGGGCGCGACCGGCGTGCTGATCTGGCTCGCCGGGCGGCGCGGTCGGCCTCGCATCCGGGGGAACCAGCCCGCCGGGCGCGCCGAGACGATCCTGCTCGTCGGGAGCGAGGGGGGCAGCAGCTGGGGCTTCGCCGCGACGCTGCACGCCGCCCTGACGCAAGCCGGGCAGCGCGTCCATGTCGGCCCGATGTCGGGCTTCGCCCCCGAACGCTACACCAACGCACAGCGGATCATCCTGCTCGCCGCGACCTATGGCGACGGGGCGGCGCCAGCCTCGGCAAAGGGCTTCCTCGACCGGTTGAACGCGACCGACCGCGCGCCGAACGTCCCTCTCGCGGTGCTCGGCTTCGGGGACCGCAGCTTTCCGGCCTACTGCGCCTTCGCGAAGTCCGTCGCGACAGCGGCGGAGGCGAAGGGCTGGCCCGAACTGCTGGCTCTCGACACCATCGACCGCCAGTCGCCGCAGGATTTCGCGCGTTGGGGCCGGGCGCTCGGAGACGCTCTCGGTATAGAACTCGAACTGTCGCACCGGCCTGTCCAGCCGCAGACGACCACGCTGACCCTCGTCTCACGGCGCGACTACGGCGCCGAGGTGCAGGCGCCGACCGCGATCCTGCGCTTCGCGATTCCGCATGCCTCGCTCTGGCAACGTCTGCGCGGCGCCGGGTTCGCCCGGTTCCACGCGGGTGACCTGATCGGCATTCTGCCCGAAGGAGGCGCCGTCCCGCGGCTCTACTCGCTCGCCTCCGGACGCCGCGACGGCTTCATCGAGATCGTGGTCAAGAAACATCCCGGCGGCCTCTGCTCGGGCCAGCTCACGGCGCTGGAGCCTGGCGACACGGTGAGCGCTTTCCTGCGCCCCAACCCCGGTTTCCGTCCCGGCCGGTGCCGCGCGCCGCTGATCCTGATCGGCGCGGGAACCGGCATCGGGCCGCTCGCGGGCTTTGCGCGCGGCAACACGCGAGGCAGGCCGATTCACCTGTTCTTCGGCATGCGCCATCCCGACAGCGATTTCTTCTACGGCGAGGAGTTCCCCGGATGGCAGGACGAAGGGCGTGTAACCCGGCTGGTCACGGCCGTCTCGCGCGGGGCGCGTCCCCACTACGTGCAGGACGCGCTGCGGGGCGAGGCCGCTCAGGTCGCGGACCTCATCTGCAACGGGGCGCGCGTGATGGTTTGCGGCGGACGGGAGATGGCGGCCGGTGTGGCCGATGCGCTGGCCGAGCTTCTCGTGCCAACAGGGCTGACGCCTGCCGTGCTCAAGGCGGAGGGGCGCTATGTCGAAGATGTCTACTGAGCGCGCGCGCATCGCTCTGAACGGACCGACCATGGGCACGCGCTGGTCGGCGCTGTTCTTCGCGGAGCCGGACTTCGACCCGGCCCCGATCCGCGCGGCGCTGCAGGCGGCCGTGGAAGAGGTGGACGGACAGATGTCGACCTGGAACGCGGGCAGCGACCTGATGCGGCTCAACGCGGCGTCGGTGGGAAAATGGGTGGCGGTGCCCGCGCAACTGGCTGCGGTCCTGCGCCTCGGCCTCGAGATCGGGCGCGCCTCGGGCGGGGCGTTCGACATTGGCATGGGCGACGCGGTGACGGCCTGGGGCTTCGGGCCCGGGGACGCCGCGGCGGATGGCATCCGCGCCGCGATGACCGCCTCACGCCGCCCGGCACATGAGGCGCTGGAGATGAACGACGCCCGCGTGCGCAAGGCCGCGCCCATCGCGCTCGACCTCAACGGCATCGCCAAAGGCTATGGCGTCGACCGGCTCGCCGAAACTCTGCATGACCACGGGATCACCGACGCCCTCGTCGGAATCGACGGCGAGATGCGGGCGATGGGGCTCCGGCCGGATGGCGAGGCGTGGACCATCGCGGTTGAGGCGCCGGACCCTGCGCGCCGGACGCCGCATTCGATCCTCGCGCTGCAGGATGCCGCCGTCGCGACATCCGGCGACTACCGTCACTGGATCGAGGTGCAGGGGCGCCGCCTGTCGCACACGATGGACCCGAGGCGGGGCGCGCCGCTGATCGCGTCGCCGGCCTCCGTCACCGTCGTGGCCCGCACCTGTGCCGAAGCTGATGCCTGGGCGACGGCCCTCATGGTGCTTGGGCCGGACAAAGGTGCTGCGCTCGCAAGACGAAGCGGGCTCGACGCCCTGTTCCTCTTGCGCGATGATGATGCCAGCGCACGGGGCGTGGGAGTCGGACGACTATTTTCCGAAGAGCCAGCGGCAATCGCCTCAGCCGAGGGGAGATGAGCCGCATGGAAACGACACGGACCGACCGCTTCAAGACCGCTATCCTGCTCATTGCCGCGACCGGCCTGATTGCGGGACTTGCCTTCTACTTTTCCGGCCGACCCGAAGCAGCGAACCTGATCTGGATCGCCGGCGTCGTTCCCGCGCTCGCCGCGCTCGTGGTCGAGATCCTGCGCAGCCTGCGCTCCGGCGAGGTGGGCCTCGATATCGTCGCCGCGCTGTCGATGTCGGCGGCTCTCGTCTTCGGCGAGACGCTCGCCGCGGCGGTCGTCGCGGTCATGTACTCAGGTGGCACCTTCCTCGAAGCCTTCGCCGAAGGCCGCGCCCGGCGCGAGATGCATGACCTTCTCTCCCGCGTGCCCCGGAGCGCGACCCGGCACCGCAACGGCGGGCTCGAGGAGATCCCGCTCGACGACATCGCGCCCGGCGACCGTCTCCTGATCCGGCAGGGCGACGTGGTGCCAGTGGATGGCTTGGTGGCCTCGGAGACGGCCTTCGTCGACACCTCCGCGCTGACGGGCGAGTCCCTGCCAGTGCGCCTCGCCCACGGCGCCGAAGCCATGAGCGGCTCCACAAACGCAGGTGAGGCGTTCGATTTGACGGCGACGAGAGAAGCCAAGGACAGCACCTATGCCGGGATCGTCCGGCTGGTCAAGGAGGCGCAGGCCTCGAAGGCGCCGATGTCGCGGCTGGCCGACCGTTGGTCGCTGGGGTTTCTGGCGGTCACGGTCAGCATTGCCTTCGCTGCGTGGTGGTTCACCGGCGACCCGATCCGGGCCGTCGCCGTGCTCGTCGTCGCCACGCCCTGTCCGCTGATCCTTGCCGTGCCGGTCGCGCTCGTCGCCGGCCTGTCGCGCGCCGCGCATTTCGGGGTGCTGATCAAGGGCGCGGGACCGCTGGAGACGATGGCGCGCATCCGAACGCTGATCCTCGACAAGACCGGCACGCTGACCGACGGCCGGCCGCAAATCGTCTCGATCGACAGCCACGACGGCATGGCGGAGGACGATATCCTGCGCCTCGCGGCATCGCTCGACCAGGCCTCCAAGCACCCCGTTGCGCAGGCCATTGTCGCCGCCGCGAAGGCACGGGGCTTCACGCTGCCCGTTCCGTCGGACGTGGCGGAAATCCCGGGCGAAGGGGTCGTGGGCCATGTCGAAGGCCGGAAGGTCATCGTTGGTGGGGATGCCTTCGTCGCGTCTCGCGTCGGACGGCGGCCCGGCGATCATTCCGTCATTGCCGCCGGCTCGGTCCTCGTCGCCGTCGCCGTCGACGGGCACATGGCCGGGCACCTCGTCATGTCCGATCCGCTGCGCGATGGCGCGGGCGCGATGCTCGACGGTCTGCGCCGCGAGGGGATCGCGCGCATCCTGCTCGCCACCGGCGACCGCGCCGACGTGGCCGAACGCGTGACGGAAGGGCTCGGTCTCGACGGGCTTCGCGCCGGCCTCACGCCCAATCAGAAGGTTCTGCTCGTGCTGAGCGAGCGCAAGCACGGGCCGGTCATGATGGTGGGCGACGGCGTCAACGACGCGCCTGCGCTCGCGGCGGCCGATGTGGGTGTCGCGATGGGCGCACGCGGCGCCGCGGCCTCTGCGGAGGCGGCGGACGTCGTGCTGCTCGTCGACCGTATCGACCGGCTCGGGCCGGGGATCGAGATCGCGCGCGGTGCGCGCCGCATCGCTGTCGAAAGCGTTGTCGCCGGGATCGGCCTTTCAGTGCTCGGCATGATCGCTGCGGCTTACGGATACCTGACGCCGGTGCAGGGTGCCTTGCTACAGGAGGCAATCGACGTCGCGGTGATCCTGAACGCCCTACGCGCGTTGCATATCGCTCCCAAGGCAATGTGAAAAACCGAGACTGTATCGATCTTGTATCTCCAGCGGCGATCCATTAACTAGTTAGTTAGCGGTAACTAATGAATGGATCGCCATGGCGCGCATGTCAGCAGAATTCCGCAAGGCCGAAATCATCGCAGCGACACTGCGACTGGCGGATGAGCTTGGTCCGGATCGCCTGACAACGCAGGCGGTCGCCGATGCCGTCGGACTGACCCAGCCAGGAATCTTCCGACACTTTCCGACCAAGCAGGCCCTTTGGCAGGCGGTTGGCGAAACGATGGACGTCCAGATGGGCGAAAACTGGGACGCCGTCCTGACCGAGACACGGGCGCCGGAGGACAGGCTTCGCGCCCTGATCCTGACTCAGCTTGCACAGATCGAGCGCACCCCGGCGATCCCGGCAATCCTGCATTCGCGCGAACTCCAGGCGGAGAACCCCGAACTGCATCGGCGGTTCCGAGCGATCATGATGCGGTTTCTGGGCTTGCTTGCAGCGGAACTGGAGAGGGCGCGCGGGATGGGGCGGATTCGGTCCGAGCTCGATCCGGGCGACGGGGCGCTTCTCCTGATCTCACTCGTGCAGGGTCTTGCGATGCGGTGGGCGCTTGGCGGACGCGCCTTTGCACTTCAGGCGGAGGGGCGACGGCTCCTCGAAATCCAGCTCGCGTTGATGAGCCACCCCGCGAACATGGGGAGCACAAGCTGATGCGGCGTATGACTATGGTCGTTGTTGGCGGCGCGCTGGGTCTGGCCGCCATGGCAGGATATCTGGTCCTGAACGAGCGGCCGTTGCTGGTGCCGGTCGTATCGACCGAGCGGGACGTGCCGATACGCATCTACGGGCTTGGCACGGTCGAGGCGCGTATCACATCGAAGGTCGGGTTCGAGGTGGGCGCCGCGCTAACAGAGCTTACTACCGACAGCGGCGATATCGTCGCCGAGGGGCAGGTTCTCGCGCGCTTGCATCCAAGCGAGCAGGAAGCCCGCGTCGCCCGAGCTGAGGCGGCCGTCGAAGCGGCCGCGGCCGGTCGGACCAGGGCCGAAGCCGCCGTTGCGCGCGCGCGCGCAGTCTTTGCACAGAGCGAGGCGACCAACGCGCGCCGGCAGGCACTGGCGCGGCGCGACACGATCTCGGACCAGACCGCCGAAGAGGCCGAGCGCGACGTGGCGGTCGCCGCCGCTAATCTGGCGGTGGCCGAGAGCGAGATCGCGGTTGCCGCCGCCCAGCACGCGGATGCGACGGCCGCGCTGCTCTATGAGCGTGCGCTGCTCGAACACCATGTGTTGCGCGCCCCTTTCGATGCGGTCGTGGTCGACCGGCATGTCGAGGCCGGAACCGTGGTGCGCGCGGGTGAGCCGGTCTTTACCCTTATCGACCCGGCGAGCGTCTGGACGCTGGCCTACATTGACGAGGCGCGGGCCGGCGCCATCGCCCTGGGCCAGCCAGCCGAGATCCGTCTGCGGTCGTTGCCGCATTCAGTCTTCACCGGCCACGTGGCGCGCATCGGCATCGAGAGCGACCGGGTGAACGAGGAGCGGCGTGTCTGGATCGCCTGCGACAGCTGTCCGGCGCAGGTCTATCTCGGCGAACAGGCGGAGATCCGCATCACCGTCGCGACACTGCCCGAGGCGCTGCTTGTGCCCGAAATCGCGATCCGCGGCTTTGACGGTCATACCGGCCGGGTCTGGACGGTGCAGGGCGGCGCCGCCACCGAAGCGACCGTCATCTTCGGACATCGCACCGAGGATGCGCGCGCCCAGATCGTGGATGGCGTGACTGCGGGTGCCGAGGTTGTGGAGGTGCCGGTCGCCGGGCTGACCGAAGGGCGCAGGCTACGCCCCGACCGTGAGGACGCGCCATGAACCTGGCCTTGCGCGACGTCCGGCACAACCTTTTTCGCTTTGTGCTGACCTGCCTCGGCCTCAGCCTGCTGATGGCAGTCGTCCTTGCGATGATCGGGATCTACAACGGTCTGGTCGCCGACGCGCTGAACATCGTCCGCGCACCGCGGGCCGAGCTGTGGGTGGTCGAGTCCGGCACGAAGGGTCCCTTTGCAGAAGCCTCGAAGATCCCCGGCGGCACGCGCGATGCGGTGGCGCGCCTGCACGGCGTGGCCGACGCGGGCAGCATCAGCTACCAGACGGTCGAGACCGCCCATGCCGGCGACCCGCTGCGGCTCTACGTGATCGGTTATGAGCCCGGCCGCCCGGGAGGGCCGGAGCGGATCGCGGAAGGGCGCGGCATTGCCGTCAGCCATTTCGAGATCGTAGCGGACCGCAAGACCGGGCTTTCGATCGGCGACCGCATTCGGCTCGGCCGCGACGATTTCACAATCGTCGGGCTGGTCGAGGACGTCACCAACTCGGGGGGCGATCCGGCGGCCTTCGTCACGCTGGCCGATGCGCAGACCCTGCAGTCCCAGCTGGCACCGCCGGCGCAGCGTGTCCAGGACGCACGCGGTGCGGGCCTTCTGGAAAGCGCCGATACTGTTGCGGCGGTCATCGCCAGGCTGGAGCCCGCGGCCGATCTGGACGACGTTGCGCGAAACGTGCGGCAATGGAAGCATCTCGGGGCACAGACCCAGGCGCAGCAGGAGGCGATCCTGCTGGGCTCGGTCGTGGATCGCGCCAAGCGCCAGATCGGCCTGTTTCTCGGCATCCTGCTGACCGTATCGGCAGTGGTGATCGCCCTGATTATCTACACCATGACGATGGAGAAGCTGAAACAGATCGCGACGCTCAAGCTGATCGGCGCGCCGGACCGCACCATCATCGGGCTGATCGTGCAGCAATCGCTCGCCCTGGGGCTCATCGGGTGGAGTTTCGGCCTGCTGCTGATCCTGCTGGTCAAGGACTACTTCCCGCGCCGTGTGGTGCTGGAACCCTTCAATGCCGCGGTTCTGGCCGGAATCATCATCGTTGTCTGCATCGCGGCCAGCGGTCTCGGCGTGCGTGCAGCGCTGAAGGTCGATCCAGCCACCGCCATCGGGGGATGAGACAATGCAGTCCCTGATCGAACTTTCGGGCGTGTCCAAGCATTTCGGCGACGGCCCCACACGGGTCGATGCGTTGCGCGATGTCAACCTGACGGTGCGGCAGGGCGAGGTGGTGGCGCTGCTCGGCCCCTCGGGCTCGGGCAAGACGACTCTCCTGAACATCATCGGCTGCATTGTCCCCGCAAGCGCGGGCCGCGTCGTCTTGGACGGCGAGGCTGTTTATGACGGCCGCTGGTTGCGCCGCGATCTGCGCCGGCTGAGGCTCGACAAGATCGGATTCATTTTCCAGTTCCACAACCTGCTCCCCTTCCTAAACGCCCACGACAATGTCGCCCTTGTGCTGACACTCGCGGGCCAGACGGCAGCGGAGGCGCAGCGGAGAGCAGACACCCTGCTGGACTATCTCGAGGTCGGCCATCGCGCCCATTCGATGCCGGCGCAACTGTCGGGAGGCGAGGCGCAGCGCGTCGCCATCGCCCGCGCGCTCGCCAACCGTCCGCGCATCATCCTGGCGGACGAGCCGACCGCCGCGCTTGACAGCAAGCGTGCGGGAATCGTCATGGACCTGTTGCGCAAGCTCGCTGCCGAGCAAGACGCCTGCATCGTGGCGGTCACCCATGACGAGAAGATCTATGACAGGTTCGACAGGCTATTCCACCTGCGGGACGGCGTGCTCGACAATCAGGAGGAGTTTGTGACATGACGACAAGATCTTCTGCATCCTGGTCGCTGTGGAGCGTGGCGGCGGTGGCGGTGGTCTTCGGGGCACTGACGATCCTGTCCGGCGGAACCGTCCTGTTCGGAGGCGACGCGGCCAGGGAAGCAGCCGGCAAGGTGGTTCCCTTCGTGCTGTGGTTCAACTTCCTGTCCGGCTTCGTCTATGTTCTCGCCGGGGTCGCCATCGCGCTGAGACCGAGCTGGGCCGCCAGCCTTTCCGCCGGGCTCGCCATCGCGATCGCGCTCGTCTTCGTCGCCTTCGGCCTGCACGCCGCATTGGGCGGCGCTTTCGAACCGCGCACCGCCATCGCAATGACGTTGCGCCTCACGGTCTGGATCGCGATTGTCTCTGTCCTCTCGAAAAAGCTGGCCGCGAGATCATCAGGCTAGGTCGGGAAGGTACCGGTCGCGCCGAGCGTTGGGGAAGTAGGCATGGGGTGGATGCCGCGCTCCCGGTGCATGCTCCTGCTTGTGAAGCTATGTTGGCGACTGCTCAGTCGTTTCGCTTCCAGTCGCGATTGAACCGCACACCCTTCCAAATTATCTTTTATATAATAGTAACAGTTATTTGGGTGGTGGAGAAGGTTGGAAATCAGGCCCATCCCCTCCGCCAACATATCCATCCATCCAATTGATTTATCGGGGCTCTTTTCGATCATGAGAAACGGTCTCCCCCTTCACTTCCCCCAATAAGAGCCGGATAGACTCGGCTCTCCCCCGACGCCTTGGCGACGAGTTCCGCGCCCACCCCGTCGAGATCGACCGCGATCTCCCGGCGCCACGACGGATCGAGGCCGTCCGCGAAGGTCTCCAGCCGTCGTGCCAGCGACGTTTCGGTTCCATTCATCTTGTCCGGGAGCCCGGCATGGTGGCCGAGGATGCAATAGGCGAGGGCCTCCGCGGCGATCCTGTCGCGCGCGTCGGCCTCCCGCAGCAGGATCGCGCCTCCGGCGGTAGAATGGTCGACCCGGACGGCGGCGCCGGCCAGCCGCCGCTGGAAGTCAGGGTGGTATTTGCCAAGGTCGTGTAGCAGTCCCACGCAGTGCGCAGCCCGCTCGATGCCGAGAGGCCGGGCGCCTTCCGCCGCCATGCCGGCCACGGCGCGCAAGTGCTCCGTCAATGGCTGGCCGTTGCATGTAGAGTTGAGCGAAGCGCTGTGCGCCAGGAAGGTTAGTGTCATCTCAAAGAACTTTCGGATGTGGTGCACGCGTGGAACGACGTGCCACCGGAGTGAGCTACTCCCCGATCATTGGACAGATTTCTGGGTGACTTAAGCTACTGCCTGCACCTGGTGACCGGTTTCAATGCTGTTGAAGCAGACCACGGCCGGCGGTTGTCCGCCATGGGCAGCGTGAGGGCGCTGGTGGTTGTGGAAGGTGATCCATTGGCCGACACCTACCTTGGCCTGAGAGCCGGTCTCCCAGGCGTGCAGGTAGACGCATTCATATTTCAGGGACCGCCAGAGACGCTC
>Ga0116151_10002550_pt1 | contig 16688 bp, 18 predicted proteins | sample AD_UKC117_MetaG_FD_89893 | JGI IMG/M metagenome (GOLD analysis project Ga0116151, IMG submission 89893) | Active sludge microbial communities of municipal wastewater-treating anaerobic digesters from Hong Kong - AD_UKC117_MetaG | ecosystem: Engineered > Bioreactor > Anaerobic > Digestate...
ATTAATCAATTACAGGCTTAAGGATTACCAAAGATAAAAAAATCTTAAACTAACCTTTGGCTAATTTAAGATTTTTCGGTAAGGATACTGGTATTTAAATTGAATTACTCTGTAACCTCTTATTCTTTGTCTTTTTCTTGACTTTCAGCTTCAAGATTTTCTTCGACTGGAGTATGTATAAGTGTCTCGCTTTCAACATCAAAAGGTCTTTTTCCAAATATTTTTTCAAGATTGTCCTTAAAGATAACTTCCTTTTCAAGCAATACTTCGGCCAATTGTGTGAGCTTGTCTTTATTGTCTTCCAGAATTTTAATAGCTCTTTGGTATTGTTGTTCTATTAAACTGGATATTTCCTTATCTATGATTACAGCTGTTTCTTCACTGTAAGGCTTGGTAAAACCGTATTCTGATTGCCCTGAGGAATCATAATAGGTTAAGTTTCCTATTTTGTCGCTCAAACCATAAATGGTAACCATAGCTCTAGCTTGTTTGGTCACTTTTTCAAGGTCACTTAAAGCCCCCGTTGAAATTTTATTGAAGATTACTTTTTCAGCAGCACGCCCACCCATGGTAGCACACATTTCATCAAGCATTTGCTCAGGTCTCACAATGAGCCTTTCTTCTGGTAAATACCAAGCGGCACCTAATGAACGGCCACGTGGCACAATGGTTACTTTTACCAATGGCGCAGCATGTTCTAACATCCAACTCACCGTGGCATGGCCCGCTTCATGGAAGGCTATGGCACGTTTCTCATCGGGAGTGATGATCTTATTTTTCTTTTCCAAACCGCCAATAATCCTATCCACAGCATCCAGAAAATCTTGTTTGTCTACTTCTTTTTTACCTTTACGGGCAGCTATCAGGGCAGCTTCGTTGCACACATTGGCAATATCTGCTCCAGAAAAACCAGGAGTTTGTTTGGAAAGAAAATCGGTATCTACGTCTTTGGATTTTTTCAAAGGTTTTAAATGCACTTCAAAAATCTCTTTACGCTCACGAACATCTGGCAAGTCTACAAAAATCTGTCTGTCAAACCGGCCGGCACGCATTAAAGCCGAATCCAGCACGTCAGCTCTGTTGGTGGCCGCTAAGACAATAACATTGGTATGAGTACCAAAACCGTCCATTTCAGTAAGTAACTGGTTCAGAGTGTTTTCTCGCTCGTCATTAGAACCTGAAAAATTGTTTTTGCCTCTTGCTCTACCAATGGCGTCAATTTCATCAATAAAGATGATGGCAGGCGATTTCTCTTTGGCTTGCTTGAATAAATCTCTTACCCTTGAAGCTCCAACCCCTACGAACATTTCAACAAAGTCAGATCCTGACAAAGAAAAGAAAGGTACCTTGGCTTCTCCCGCAACAGCTTTGGCCAACAGGGTTTTACCGGTTCCAGGAGGGCCGACTAAAAGTGCACCTTTGGGAATTTTACCTCCCAAAGAGGTGTACTTATCCGGATTTTTCAAAAAGTCTACAATCTCTTGAATTTCTTCTTTAGCCCCTTCAAGACCGGCAACGTCCTTAAAAGAAACTTTTACATCGGTATTTTGATCAAAAAGTCGTGCCTTGGATTTTCCGATATTGAAAATTTGTCCGCCAGCACCGCCTCCAGCACCTGACGACATGCGGCGCATGATGAAAATCCAAACACCAATCAATAGTATGAAAGGAAGGATTCCTATAAGGAAATCACTAAGCAAACTGCTTTCTTCACTGTAGGCAATTTCCGGATGGACATCATTTTCCGAAGTGATTTTAGACAGTTGCCCCTCAAAATATTCAAGGCTTCCAAACTTGTATCTATAATTTGGAGCTGTTGAAGACATGGAAAAAATAGAGGTGGGCTTTGCGTTTTTGTGCTCCTCTTTCTCCAAAGCTTCTTTGGTAAGATAAATTTTTGCAACGCCAGTATTTCTTACAATATCAACTTTGTCAATATCGCCATCTTTCAGGTAATGGTAAAATTGGGATTGGTTGATATTGTTTTCATCTCCTAAACCACCACCATTCAGTATAGGAAAAATGATGAAAAACAGGAATATAACGCCGTAAATCCAATAATAATTGAATTTAGGTTTCTTGTTTTGATCTTTATTTGTGTTTGACATTAAGTTTAATAATTAGTTTCTATAACTGTTGTTTTGGCATCGCCCCAAAGGCTTTCAATATCATAGTAGTCTCTAACGTGCTTTTGGAACACATGGACTACCACATTTACATAATCCATGAGTACCCACTCTGCATTGTCGCTACCTTCTACATGCCAGGGCTTGTCTTTAAGTTCTTTACTTACTTTCTTTTGGATTGAATTTACTATGGCGTTTACCTGAGTATTTGAAGTTCCCTCACATATAATGAAGTAATCGCAAACCGTGTTCTCAATCTCGCGTAAATCCAAAATATTAATTTCTCGTCCTTTTACATCTTCAATCCCACTTAATATTGTTGCTATTAGTTGGTCTGCATTAGATTGTTCTTTCGCCATTAACTTGATTTAATTTGTGCAAAGTTATTATTTTTTAGTTCTTTATGGTTTAAAAAAAATATTAAGATTTTAAGGTACTAATATAGTTATTTATGAAGCGTATAATCAAACTTAATGCCATTGATTCCACAAATGCCTATATAAGGCAGATGAATATGGAAGAAAAGCTGGACGATTATACGGTGGTAATGACCAAATTCCAAACCCAGGGTAGAGGGCAATTGGGCACAGTCTGGCATTCCCAAGAAGGTAAAAACCTTATGTTCAGTGTGTTTAAACGTATTCCATTTGTGCCTTCTGAGCATGCCTTTTATTTAAGTATAGTTACCGCTTTGGCAATTGTTAAAACTCTTAAGGGATTCAATATTCCTAAATTGAAAGTAAAATGGCCGAACGACATTTTGTCAGAAAACAAGAAAATATGTGGTATTTTGATAGAAAATGTGCTTTATAATAATCAAATGAAGGAAACGATCATAGGGATTGGACTGAATGTAAACCAGACCGAATTTGAGAATCTTCCCCAAGCGTCTTCGCTATTGTTAATCTCGGGAAGGGTCCATGATACCGAGGAACTACTGCACAGTATCATCAAAAATCTTAAGCACTACTTCTCTTTTATAAAACAGGGCAAATATGAATCTCTTCTTTCTAAATATGAAAATCTATTATTCAGAAAGGATAAACCTTCTACATTCAAAAGTGCAGACGGCACCCTATTTACGGGACTCATACAAGGCATTACCCAAACGGGCAGTTTAAAAATCTTGTTGGAAGATAATGTTTGTAAGGAGTTTGAACTTAAACAAGTATCGTTGCTTTATTGATCTAAAGCCACTGGTAGGTTGGTGTTCAAAGTTTCCAGAAACTTAGTGATTGGGCCTTTTATCATCATGGCCATCATAGGATTGAAATTGCCTTCAAACGATAATTTTACCGAAGAACTGGTTTCGTCAATTTCCGTAATGTCTCCCGTAAGTGAAAAGTCTATTTTTCCGCCACCGGCACCTAAAATCACCTTGGATACTGGGATGCTGTCCTGCAATTTAAGGGGTATCTCTGGCATTCCTTTAAGGGCAAATACAAAGGTGGTTTCATCAATAACCTCAAATTTACTGATGTTTTCAGGCATTAGTTTTTCAAAGTTTTTAATGTTTGTCAAAAAATCATAAACCTCTCTGGCGGGTTTTTGTATAGTATTTCCTTGTGATTCTAATTTCATTTTTTAGTTTTTATACCCAGAATAATCAAACAGCATTCCAAACTTCAGGTTGGACATTCCATTCTTTAAGGGTTTTGACTTCTTTATCGCTAATATAACTTGTTTCCAAAGCTTGTTCAAGTAAACTTTCATAGTTGCTTAGAGTGGACAAGGTAACGTTTTGATCACGGAAATTGTTCGTGGCCACTTCAAAACCATAAGTGAAAATAGCTATCATGCCTTTTACGTTCAAACCCGCATCACGCAACGCTTGTACGGCATTTAAACTGCTTTTTCCTGTGCTGATTAAATCCTCAACAACCATGACGTTTTGTCCATGTTCAAAAAAACCTTCAATTTGGTCTTGGCGTCCATGGCTTTTAGGCTCAGGGCGAACGTAAATAAACGGAAGACCCATGTATTCAGCTACAAGCATGCCTATGCCAATGGCACCCGTAGCTACGCCTGCAATCACGTCCGGTTTTCCAAATTGTTTTTCAATCTGTTTGGCCATGGTCTCCCTCACGTAATTTCGTACCGTAGGAAACGATAGGATAATCCTATTATCACAATAAATTGGTGATTTCCAGCCGGATGCCCAAGTAAAAGGTTGACTGGGTTTTAACTTTATCGCATTGATTTGCAACAAGATTTCGGCGGTTTTTCTGGCAGTTTGTTTATTGAAAATCATACTTGCAAAACTAATTCAAAATACTTTTTGTTGAAATTTTATTTATTAACAAAAAATTGTCTTATTTGCCATTTTAAATGATAATTTGATATTTTTAAAAAAGATTTAAATCTGAAAATGATTAAAGTTTTTGTTAACGATAAGCCTATAGTCCTCACTACTATTGCTGAAAATAGAGACGATGTGAAAAGCTATCCTCTAAAAGGAGTGAGTGTTCGCAAAGTCATACGTGAGTTATCCAAAACCAATGTCAAGGAAATTAGATTGGTGCACCGTAAAGAGGAAAAACTCCTCAAAAAATTCTTGAAGCTGCTGCCCAATGTTATTGCTGGTGGTGGCAAGGTGTACAATGATAAAGGGGAAATTCTGTTTATTTACAGAAATGACAAATGGGACTTACCAAAAGGAAAAGCCGAACGCCGTGAACCCATAGATAAAGCAGCGGTTAGGGAAGTAGAGGAAGAAACCGGTGTAAAAGGAGTGGAAATTGTAAAACCGTTGGAGATTACTTATCATATTTTTAAACGGAATGGAAGAAATAAAATTAAAATCACCTACTGGTTTGAAATGCATACATCTTATGATGGGCCTTTGCAGGCTCAGGAAAATGAAGGAATTACTGATGTGAAATGGTTGAATACAGATGAAATTTCAGCCGCATTGGAAAATTCCTATGCCAATATTAAAGAGTTGATGTTAATGACTGAACCGTCTTATAAATAAATTCCTTTACCCGTTTGTGCATAAGATGGTTAGTGGCAAATTTCTGATTGACTTCCAGCTCAATTCCCCAATAGTTTTTTGGAAACTTCTTTCTCAAATAGGTGGTAAAACCATCACTGGAACCTTTATACGGATAATTAAATCGAATACGAAAATGGGAATATTCCAGAAGTTTTGATTTAAAACTTTCGGCCAAAGCCCTTTCCGTCTTCTGTTTTGAATCGTATAAAATACCCATGTCGCATGGGCGTTCCTTACCATGCCATACGGGTGTAAATGTATGTATGGACAAGTGCAGTACTTTTTCTCCAGAAAGAATAGAGTCTGAAATTACTTTTTCAACTGTCTCTCTATAAGGTTTGTAAATACTTGCTATGAGTTTTTGTTTTTCATCACTAGGCAGTTTTTTGCTTACCGGTGAAAACAAATCCTTGTGGTGCAAAGATCTATTCAGCTCTATCAATAATCTTGAAGTTGTTTCATGACGGTTGTAAGCCGCCAAAGGCTTCAGGAAATTGAATAAATCCAAGGCGCCTATATCCAAGCCTTTGTGCGAATTCAATTCGGCATAAAAAGGATCAAAAACCGACTTGAATTTTTCAGGAATAGTATTCCCTGCATGTTCACAAGTCAATATGAGTTTCATGGCAAATACATTTTGTTTTCTGCAAGGCAATTGCTCAAATGAGTGTAAATGTCTTTGATGTTTTCAGTAGAAATAGCACCTTTTAATCCTTTCAGGATACGAGTTGAAAGTGTGCCTTGTTCCAAAATTGTTTCAAGAGCGTCTTGGTAGTCTTCCGATAGATTTTCCTTAACCAGTTGGTATAAATGTGCCCAAATTTCTTTCATGGTTTTGGGCTCCGTTAATTGAAACATTGAAAGATACTCCAAATTGTCAACTGGTGTTTCCTCTCCGGTTTTAATAGCCGCATTCAATATAGGGAAAAGTTGCTCTTTGGTCCATTCTTTCTGAAGGTTTAATGGAGCCAATTTTTTCCCAACAAAAAGCTTGATGCTTTCAATAACCAAGGAAGCAATGGCCATATCGGCTAGGGGACATTCTTGAATGTCCATTAACCGTATTTCAATGGCATTCCTATCAAAACGGGCAATGGCACCTCTGGAGTTTAAAAAATGATGATCCAGAATATTGTTGGTGTCATAAGGGGCAATGGCCTTTTTGATGGGCTCAAAAATACTGGCATAATAATCCAGTTTGGTAAACACGCGTTCAGGAATTACATAGCCCGTTAACGCTGGTATTTTTTGCTGATTGGTTTTGTAGTATTCCAAACGGGTGTCCAGAAATCCGGTGGATTTCCCTTCAACGAGCGGTGAACTTGCCGCTAAAGCCGGTAAAAGAGGTAAAATCAACCTAATGGCGGCGTGAAGTTTTTCAAATTCCTTATCGTGATAAAACGGTAAGTTGATATGGGTGCTCTGTACGTTGCTCCAACCGTGGCCTTCACAATTGAAAATACGGTTGTATAGCTCGTAGACTTCACTGTAACTGTGTTTCCAAAGTTGGGTGTCCGTTAAAGGGTTCATTAAGGGGTGCATGGCTGTTGGAAGTAATCTTAAATGGTCTTTTTCCAACAGCGAATTGATTTCCACAATGTTTTTATGGAATTCATTACTGAGATTTTCCAACGAAGCCGTTGGACCATTGGTTTTCAGTTCAACGACATGGGCAACCAACTCGTTACTCCAGGAAATAGCTTCGTTATCAATATCGGAAGTTAACTTGCCATTTTTTTTGGTAAAAAGTTTGTCTACGTCAGGGGCAACCTTAAAGGTTTTTTTATGGATGAGCATGTATTCTAGCTCAATGCCGTAAACTTCAAAAAGGTGGTATTTTTTAGACATTTATTCTAGTCGACTTTTAAATGCATTAAGAACTTGTACATAAATGGAATCGCCATAAAAACGATCTTCCACATTAAAATCTATATTAGGGTTGTCATTTATTTCAATAACCATGGGTTCGCCGTTTATAACTTTTATGTCAATGCCATAAAGCCCTTTTCCCATGAGTTTGGCCGATTTTAAAGCCATGGAAAGCACTTTTTTAGGCACTTCCTCAATAGGTAAACTGTCGGCATTGCCATCTTGGTCGTCTTTATTTTTAGCATCCCAATTATAGATTTGCCAGTGGTCTTTGGCCATGTAATACTTGTTGGCAAAAAAGGGAACACCGTCAATAATCCCAATGCGCCAATCATATTCCGAAGGACAAAATTCCTGGACAATGATAAGCTCGGAATCTTTCAACATGGTATTGACCAAAGTTTCATAGTCTTCTTTGGTATTGGCTTTCTTTACGCCAAATGAAAAGGTGGAGTCAGGCGATTTCAAAACACAAGGCAAGCCCGTTTTTTCTAAAGCTTCCAGTTTATTGTCTTTATGAACAATAACGGTTACGGGTGTTTTTACATTGATGTTCTGCAGGGCTTCAGCCATGTAGACTTTGTTGCAGCATTTCAAGATGGCATCAGGATAGTCTATAATGGCTAAGCCTTGTTGTTGGGCTTTTCTGGCAAAGGTATAGGCTTCATTGTTTACTTCGGTACTTTGTCTTAAAAACAATGCGTCAAATGTCGTGAGTCTGCTTAAGTCTTTTGGTTCGATGATTTCGGCATAAATATTCATTTTCTCTGCAATCTCAATAAACTTTTTTAAAGCTTTTGGATTACTTGGCGGTGCTGGATCATTTGGGTTCACCAGAATGGCCAGATCAAAATCGGATTCAAAAACTTTAGGCGTGTCATACCGTTTTTTGGAAAAAAACTGATTGGCAAAGTATTCTACACTTGGCAAATGTTCTTTTGGAATTTGCGATTCGGAAATCACTTTTACACTTTGTATGGTCCATTTGTGGGTAAAAGTAAATTTGACACGCAAAAATGGCACTTGAAAATGCTTGTAGAAAATGGCGCTAAGCTCTTTGTATTTCTGAGCCACGTTTTGACCGAAATAAATGCTCAGGATAAATTCCCTGGATTTGATATTCTTGAGACTTTGCTGAATGATATCGTCAAATTCATCCGAAACAAGTCTAACCAATTGTAGCGTTCCTAGATCTACCAAATTTTTCACCGTAGGAATAGGAAGGTGGCCACGGGCTTCGGCTAGCAAAGAAACATAATACCCTTTGGATTGGTATTCATAGTCTTTACACAGGTTGAAAATACGAGCCTTTTTTTGGAGGGAATACTGCGGATTGGTCAAGTAATCCTTTGAGGATATTACCAAAATATCGCCAGATGAAAAGTTCCACTTATCTGGCTGGTTTACAACGATGTATTTCTTCATTGCATAATTAAATGCTTTTTAAAAAAGCCATCAAATGTAGATTATTTTTTAATCGCTTTTACAAAGTTTGAAAAAATTATTTCAGTCCGTTTTCTTATCGATATTCACATTGAATTTTGGTGCCTGATAATCCTTCGGGAGATAGCTGGCAGGAATGGTTATCATATTGCCATCTCGGGCAGCTCGATAGTGTGGAGACAGAATTTCTATCCCTTTTTCATTGCACACATCTTGTATGTTTTGGTGCAAGTTTGAGTATACCGTGGCTTGTTTACTGGCTTCTTTGGTATACGCATTGATTTGATAGGAAACATAAAAATCGTCTAAACTGGTTTGCAGTACAAATGGCTTGGGGTCTTTTAATAGAAAATCGGTTCTGGACGCTGCTTCAAGCAACGCTTCGTGCATTAATTTCCAAGGGACATCATACCCTATGGTTACCGTTGAATAGATAATGAGCCCTTTGTTTTCGGCCTCAATGGTATAGTTGGTTGTGTTGCCTGTTAACACCGATGAATTTGGGATGGTGATAATTTCGTTTTTTGGTGTTCGTAACCGAGTGACCAGTAGCGTCTTTTCAATCACATCGCCAGAGACATCGGCAATTTTGATGCGATCCCCAATTTTGAAGGGTCTCATATAGGTAATAACCAAGCCCGAAACCATATTGGCTATAGCTGAAGATGAGCCTAACGAAAAGAGAATTCCTATAAAAACGGAAACGCCTTTGAAAATCTCTGAATCTGAACCAGGTAGATAGGGAAAAATCAAGACAAACATAAAAGCGTAGAGCAAAAATTTAACAATGCTGTAGGTAGGTTTGGCCCAATCAGAGTGAAACCCTGAAATGCTCAGTTTTTCAGATTCAATTTCCTTGAAAATATATTTTACAAATCGGATTACATATTTCATCACGAAATAAATAACCAGAATGCTGAACAAGTTTGGTAAGTAACTCCATATGGCATTCAAAATTCCTTTAAAAGGCATCCAGATGAGATGGAATAGGGAATCGGCCCAATTTCTTGAGAAAGGAAAGATACTGAATATGATGGGCAACGTTATGTAAATCAAAATAGCATACACAATCAAGCGTAGGATTTTGGTCAAGAACAATACGGTTTGCAGCTCTTGATCGGCGGTCATGAAAACATAATCCTTGTAGGAGAGATTTTTAAGCCATTTTTCCTTTTTAGATTCTATGTATCTAATTAATCTGCCATGGGCTTTTCCGATCACCCAAAAAACAAACCATGCCAATGCGATGACCAATATAGAAAGGCCAATCCGAATTAAAAGCTTTGTGGTACTTGTTTCTTCTTTGGCCTTTTTAATAGAGTTTTTAATGGTATTGGTAAATTCTATAGCTAACTTTTCGGGGTTGGAACCATACCAAATAGCATCATTTTCAGACACACTCATAATAATAGTGTTTTGGTATACAATGTCATACATATTGTCTGATTTCAAAGATTGAATGGAGTCCAGTTTTAGGAAATCATCGTCATACAGGCCGTTTATTTTTTGTGAAATGCTTTGGGCACGTTCTCGGGGTGTAAAGGCCCCTATTTTAGTGTAAACATTAAAGAGAGTGTCGGACAAAGCACCTATTACAGGGTATCCTTTAATGTTGTGTCTTATAGAGTCTATCTTGGCAATTTTATTGGCAAGACGTTGTCTTTCCTTTTCTTCAATATCCTTCAGTTTTTGTTGAAGCTCTTCTTTTTGAAGGTTATCAGTGGTTTTTAAAGAGCTTAGTTGTTCTTCAAGTTCGGCTTTTTCAATGGAATCCGCTTTCCGCTGTTTTTCCATTTCCAAAAGCTTTTGGTTATGGGCTTCAAGAATGGTTAGGTTTATGGAATCTATTTTTGTTGTAGGTAGGGAATCACTTTGGGCAAAAGAGGGAATTACAGCTAACAGCAGAACAAAAAGTCCTACAATTCTGATAATAGGATTCATTTAGTTGGTTTTAGTTTTTAAATGTACAAAAAAACCAACATGCTTAGACTAAGGATGAAATTGTTTTTTAACCTGACGGCCAGTGGTTTAACAGGTATGTCGTGCCAACTTATGAAGTGACGAATGCAAAAGCTTCATCCAATTGTGAAACATCAAAATAACGCTCATAGCGTCCTTTACTCGCTCTTTGGAAAAAAAGATTGTCAATAGGAACCAAGGCTTTTAGCATTTTGGAATGTGCAACAATGGCCAAATGTCCAATGCTTTTATAATTCCTGAGTGCCCAAACAGTGTCTTCCATAAAGGCTTTTGAACTGCTGTGACTTATCTTCAGCTCGTCCAATTTCACCAAAACGTTCACTTGCTCGTAACCTTTGTTTAACTTTTCTTGAAAGAATTTTTGGCAGATTTTTTCGTCTACTTCCGTAAAACCGTCAATAACTTCCAAGGCAAGAACGTTGGTGTCAAAAGTTTTAATTTGTTCTACCATTTTTTGGAAATTTAAGAGATATAAAGGTACGAATAAAGGCCCACGTGCTGGCACGTTTAAGACTATTTTAGCATTCGCCCTAAGATGGAATGGCGTTAGTAAATAAACTAACGTCCTGAGAAAAAATAAGTTATATTTGTTTAAATCACTAACAACCTAAATACTATGAAAACTAAAATTTTACTCATCCTGTGTGTTCTTTTTGGACTGATGATGGTTAATGCCGGACTCAATAAATTTTTTAATTACATGCCTATGCCTGAGGATATTACCGATGAACAAATGGCGCTTTTTGGTGCTTTTGGAACTATAAAATGGTTAATGCCTTTGGTTGCGGTAGTTGAAATAGTTGGTGGAATTCTTTTCATGATTCCAAAATACAGAGCTTTCGGTGCTCTGGTTATTTTGCCGGTCATGGTTGGGATAATTGTTCATCATGCTGTGCACGAACCATCAACAATGGGCATTGCCTTAGTGATGTTCATAATCAATATATGGGTGTTGATTGACAATAGGGAAAAATATGCACCAATATTCAAATAATAAATGATGTGGAAATGAAAAGCCATTCTTTTTGAATGGCTTTTTTTATCTTATATCTTTAATGAAACTGGCTATGGTTTCTGTTCCATGAGTTGAAAGATGCTTGATGAAAGCACTTCCTATGATGGCGCCATGAGCATGTTTGGTAGCTGCATCAAAAGTGCTTTTATTGTTGATCCCAAAGCCTACAATTTGTGGGTTTTTCAAATTCATTTGGGAAATTCTTCTGAAATACGCCTGCTGTTCTTCCCCAAAACCAATGGTTTTTCCAGTGGTGCTAGCAGAGCTTACCATGTAGATAAACCCGTTGGAAACCGAATCTATATACCGAATCCGCTCCTCGGAAGTTTGTGGTGTAATCAGGAAAATATTGAGCAGATTGTATTGTGAGAAAAGCGCTTGGTAGTGCTCTTGATATACATCAACAGGCAAGTCGGGAATAATTAATCCGTCAATACCAATATGGGCACACTTTTCACAAAAAGCTTCCACGCCATATTGTAAAATAGGGTTAAAATAGCCCATGATAATCAAGGGAATGGAAACCGTTTCCCTAATTTTTTCCAATTGCTGAAAGAGGAGTTGGGTGGTCATTCCATTTTTAAGGGCTAGGGTAGAACTTGCCTGAATGGTTGGCCCGTCGGCTAAGGGATCACTGAAGGGTAAGCCAATTTCAATCATGTCTACCTCATTGGCTTCCAGGCTTTTTATGATGGAAGCGGTCGCGTTCAAATGAGGATACCCTGCCGTAAAATAGATGGAAAGAATTTTTTTGTTTGCGTTTAGTCGCTGTTGGATTCTATTCATTTTTTATAAATCAAAATACTTAATATACGTTTCCAGATCCTTGTCGCCTCGTCCCGAAAGGGAAACAACTACAATATCTTGGGATTGAAAGGTCTTTTTGTCAAAAGCGGCCAGTGCATGAGCACTTTCTATGGCTGGAATAATACCTTCCAATTGGCAGAGTTTCATACCGGATTTCATGGCTTCATCGTCAGTAATTGAAATGAATTCGGCTCGACCTGATTTGTAAAGATGGGCATGCATGGGGCCTACACCTGGGTAATCCAAACCAGCGGAAATAGAGTAGGGCTCTGTAATTTGCCCGTCTTGTGTTTGCATCAATAAGGTTTTGCTGCCATGGATAATGCCTTCTTTTCCCAATACGGAAGTGGCTGCACTTTCTCCGGATTCAATGCCATGGCCAGCCGCTTCAACGGCTATCAATTTCACCTCCAAATCATTCAAAAAATGATAGTAAGCACCGGCAGCATTGCTTCCGCCGCCCACACAGGCAATGATATAATTAGGCTTTTCCACACCTTCATGTACCATAAGTTGATTTTTAATTTCTTCTGAAATCACACTTTGAAATCTAGCCACCATATCTGGATAAGGATGTGGGCCAACCACGCTGCCTATAATATAATGCGTATTAACGGGATTGTTAATCCAATCTCTAATGGCTTCGTTGGTCGCATCTTTCAGAGTTTTACTGCCTGAAGTAGCAGGAATAACCGTGGCACCTAACATTTTCATTCTGGCCACATTGGGGGCTTGTCTGGCAATGTCTATTTCTCCCATGTATACAATACATTCAATACCCATCAAGGCGCAAACCGTGGCTGTTGCCACGCCGTGTTGTCCCGCACCCGTTTCGGCAATGATTCGTTTTTTACCTAGGCGTTTGGCCATCAGGATTTGCCCAATGGTGTTGTTGATTTTATGTGCGCCTGTATGGTTGAGGTCTTCTCGTTTTAAATAAATTTTGGTTTGGTACTGTTCGCTCAGGCGTTTGGCAAAGTAAAGAGGCGAAGGACGACCCACATAGTCTTTCAACAGTTGGTTGAACTCCTCCTGAAAGCTTTTCTCGGACATTATTTTTAAATAATTCTGCCGTAATTCTTCAACATTTGGATAGAGCATCTCTGGAATGTAAGCGCCGCCAAATTCTCCGTAGTAGCCTTTGTTGTTTATAGTGTAACTCATAATTGAGATTTGAATTCTTTTAATTTTTTAAAGTCTTTTAAAGCTGGTTTTATTTCAAATTTGCTATTGACGTCAATAGCATAACAATGTTTGGCTTCAGGTTGATTTAAAAAGACTTTTAAATCTTCAAGGGTTTCCAACCCAATACCGCCACTTAGGAAATAAGGCTTGTGGGAAGGATAATTTTTAAGTAATTCCCAATTAAACGTATAGCCGTTGCCACCGGGCAGTTTGCCTTTGGCGTCAAACAGAAAATACTTTACATGGGCTTCATAGGCTTTTAACAAGTTGAAATCAAAGTCATCCCTAACTGAAAAAACTTTAATAATTTCAACGTGATCTAAATCTTGCTTGAGGGACATGCAAAATTCAGGACTTTCACTTCCGTGTAATTGGACCATATCAAGGTTATGCTTTCTTGTTTTCTCTAGAATCGTGTCCGTTTTTGAATTGACAAATACGCCAACTTTCTTAATGGGTTGCGGAATTTCAGGAATAAGGTCGTCAAAATATCTGCTGGAATTTTCATGCAAAATAAACCCCATGTAATCAGGTTGTAAAGCTGCAACCTGGCTAATGTTTTCGGCATATTTCATTCCGCAGACTTTCAGTTTCATCGTCTTAATTCATTTATAAATTGTGAAGCGCTATTGCCGGGATTGCTGGTTTTCATGAAGTTTTCCCCAATTAAGAACCCTTGATAGCCATAGGTCTTTAAGTCTTTTATGGCAGCTACATTGCTAATGCCACTTTCAGAGACTTTTACAAAATCATCAGGAATCCTATCAGAAAGGGATTTGCTTATGTCCAAATTCACCTCAAAAGTCTTTAGGTTTCTGTTGTTAACTCCTATCATGTCCAAACTTGGCATCATGGATTTTTCCAATTCCTCCAGATTATGTACTTCCAGTAAGATTTCCATACCCAAACTTTTGGCCAGCTCAGAATAGCTCTTGATTTCGTCTTTGGTCAGAATAGCCGCAATGAGTAAAATCAAATCTGCCCCAGAGGCTTTGGCTTCTATGATTTGGTATTCATTGATGATGAATTCTTTCCTTAAAAGCGGCAAATTACAAATGTTTCTAGCCGTTTTTAAATCCTCTAAAGTGCCCCCAAAATATTTTTCATCAGTAAGCACCGACATGCCTGAAACACCTGCGTTTTCATAGCCTTTGGCAACATCAATAAGGTTTAAGCTGTTGTTGATAACCGCTTTTGAAGGTGATTTTCTTTTGTGTTCCGCAATAATACCTGAGGGACTATTCATTAAATTGGTTTTTAACGAATAGGTGACTCTTGAAAAGAAAGGTGCCTGTTCCAGTTGTGAAATTGGAGTTTGTGATTTTTTTAAACCCACTTCACTTCTTTTATGGGCTACGATGTTATCTAAAATGGTCATTTCTCTTTACTTAGTTTTATTAGGATGTTGAATCGTTGTTTGGCTTCACCACTAAAAAGAGCTTCTTGGGCAAGTTCAAAACCATCACTGAGAGGTATTTTTTTGGCGGTAGCAATAGCAACGGCGGCGTTGGCACAGACTACTTGATTTTGAATTTTGGTACCTTTTCCGTTTAGAATATTACTGAAAATATGAGCGGCCTGTTTTACAGTATCGCCCCCATAAATACTGGATTTGTTTATGGGGTTTAGCCCAAAATCTTCGGGAGTTAAAATAGACTCAGAATCATTCGAGATGATCTTGGTGTCACCAGTCAGGGAAATTTCGTCATAGCCGTCCAGGGCATGAACAATACTATAGTTTTTATCGGTATTCTCATACAAATAGCCATAAAGACGAAGTAATTCTGGGCTAAAAACCCCGACCATTTGATTTTTGGGAAACGAAGGATTTACCAAAGGCCCAAGCATGTTGAAAAACGTTTTGACACCCAATTCCTTTCTAATAGGTGCCACATTTTTCATGGCTGGGTGAAACAAAGGCGCATGCAGAATACAAATACCAGCGGTATCCAAACAGTCCTTAATGAAGGGGATATCATTGGTGAATTTAATCCCGAAAAATTCCAAAACATTAGACGAGCCACTGGCCGAAGAAACACCGTAATTACCGTGCTTAGAAACATTCACACCTGCCGCTGCAGTTATGAATGATGCTAGAGTGGAAATATTGAATGTGTTTTTTCCGTCGCCTCCCGTACCACACAAATCAATGGCGTTATATTCTGAAATTTCAACAGGAATGCAGAGTTCCAAAAGGGCATCTCTAAAACCTTTAAGTTCGCCCAAGGTGATACTTCGCATCATATATACCGTTAGGAAAGCGGCAATTTGACTGGGATTGTATTGTCCTGCGGAAATGTTTACCAAAAGATTTTTGGCTTCCATTTCCGAAATATTTTCTTGATTAATGAGTCTGCTTAATATGTTTTCCATACTATCCGTTTAACCAGTTTTCCAGCATTTTTTTACCATTGGGTGTTAAGACAGATTCTGGATGAAACTGCACGCCTTTAACATCTAAAGTTTTATGGCGAAGCGACATAACTTGTCCATTTTCGTCAAATGAAGTGGCCTCTAAAACTTCGGGAAGCGCACTGGCAACCACCCAAGAATGGTAACGGCCAACAGAGAATGTTTTTTCCAAACCTTTAAACAAAATTTCGTCATCTACACAAGTAGTGACCGAGGTTGCCACCCCGTGATAAACTTCTTTCAAGTTGATGAGCTTACCTCCAAATACTTCACCAATAGCTTGTTGACCAAGGCATACACCCAAAATGGATTTGGTGGTGGCAAACATTTCAATAATAGGTTTTAAAAGTCCGGCTTCGTCCGGGATTCCCGGGCCGGGAGATAACACAATTTTATTAAATGGAACCACCTCGTCCAAAGTTAATTGGTCGTTTCGTTTCACAACGACTTGGCAGTTCAAATCCTCTAGGTAATGTACCAAATTGTAGGTAAAACTGTCGTAATTATCTATGACTAAAATTTTCTTTCCCATTGCTATAAAGTTTCGGCCAGTTCAATGGCTTTGGTTAGTGCGCCTAATTTGTTGAAAACTTCCTGTAGTTCATTTTCAGGTTTGGAATCGGAAACCAAGCCTGCGCCAGCTTGCCAATGCAACACATGATCTTTACTAAGGAATGTACGGATCATAATAGCATGGTTAAAATTTCCTTCAAAATCCATGAAACCTATAGCACCACCGTAATATCCTCTATTGGTTTTCTCGTATTTTTCTATTAATTGCATGGCCATGTGTTTTGGGGCTCCACTTAAAGTACCCGCAGGAAACGTATCAGCGACTACTTGAAAGGTTGAGGTG
>Ga0116151_10002552_pt1 | contig 16686 bp, 11 predicted proteins | sample AD_UKC117_MetaG_FD_89893 | JGI IMG/M metagenome (GOLD analysis project Ga0116151, IMG submission 89893) | Active sludge microbial communities of municipal wastewater-treating anaerobic digesters from Hong Kong - AD_UKC117_MetaG | ecosystem: Engineered > Bioreactor > Anaerobic > Digestate...
CGCGCAGCGAGCCCGAAGGCAGTTTGGCGATGTGGGTGCTGGTCTCCCCCGCCTTTGCCGGACGAAAGCTCTTGCCGTCGGCGACGGCGAACAGCTTCGGCTGAATCCCGGACAGAGACGCGCGGCTGGCCAAAGCCGCCACGCTTTCGGCATCTCCGGGATCGAGCGCAGGCTCGTGCGCCGGGGCGGGATCGACGAGCGACACCGCGCCCGCGCAATCCCGGCCGAAAGCCAGCAACAACGCAAAGCGATCGTCGGAGCTTACGCCCAGCGCTCTCGCCTGCGCGTTCCGTAACCAGCCTTCGGCCACCAGATTGTCGAAGAACGGGTGCAATCCGGCGTGGGAGACGAACGGTTCGGCGCGCCGGGGCAGGGTATGCGCGATCGCCGCTCCGCCGCCGGCCAGGTACTCCTGATCGTAGGTGAACACACAGCTTCGGTCCCGCTCCTGCCTCAGCTCTCCGGCCGGAACATCCCGATAATAGACCTTGCCCCACAAGATGGCTGCCATCGTTCAATCCAATCAGCATAACGCAACATATCAATCACAACTATATAACATATTTTATATGTAAGCAATTTTGTATGCTGGATGTCAATTATAGGACATATCCCGGCTTTCTACTGGACGCCGCGGCCTCGCGGGGGACTCACGGGAAGAGATATGCCGATCGATCCCGTGAGAACCCCACGGGACCGAAAGGGGCGCGGCCTAGAAGCGGGGCCGCGGCCGGCAGGCCCGCTTGCGCGCGATGGCACGGGCGATGGTTTCAAGGCTGGCCAGCGCGTTGCGCCGGGCGGCCGAGCCGCGCGGGCTGCGCGTAAGCTCGTCCTGCACCTTGCGATAGAGGGTTTGCAGGTCGGTAAGCGAGCGGTGTTGCAGCTCCGCGGCGGTGATGAGTCCGGACATCGATGTGTCTCCTTCTCGTTCTTCAAGACCCTGACCGTCAGGGCCTTTCCTGCGATCCCCAGCCCACACTCGCCCACGGAAAGGCCTGCCACGGGCAGCGGCACGGGAAACGGAAAGGAGACAAAAGAAGACGGTTATCGTCGCCGCGGAGCCGAGAGATCCGATGGCTCAAGAGCAAAAACCCTGGAAATGTAAGGGGCAGAAGAGAGCGGAGCGCGCAAGCAGGCGGAGAGTCTAGGCCGCGTCAGATTGACACCGTAAGACCCGCAGAAAAGCTTAGCATTTTAGCAATTATTAATATTATCTTAGCGAGTCCCAACCTATAATTGAAGAATAATAAGGAACAATCGGGAACGAACTTCCCGGAGCGGGACAAAAACAATGAAGATCACGATCAGAGGCGAGCTGACCTTTCGCCAGGTTCTCCAGGCCCTTTACGAAGTCCTGCATCAGATCGAGCACGATCATGCGATCGACCATTCCCGCGGCGCGACGCTTTACATCAATCCGACCGACGGGCTGGGCCGGGACGTCATCCCCCGGCACGAGAGCGGCGAGGAAGTCCGCGAATTGCACAAGCGCGGCCCGTACCGCAGCGCGGCGGACGATTACAAGATCTAGGAGGGGATATGAGCGCGCCATGATCAAGCCTTGCTACATCGACCTTGAACAGGCGCGGTCCGTTCTCGCCGAGATCGGGGTCGAGCTGACTGCCCGGCAGATGAAGCGCGCGGCGGAGTCGGACGCGCAAGGGCGGCGCAAGCTGCCGTTTTTCATCGACCCGATAGAAGGAAAGTTGAAGATCGAAAAACAGGCTTTGATTGCCGTTTACTTGCGAGCGCAGGTGGCCGCCGAGAGAAATCTGAAACTGTAAAGAAAATCATACAGGCCTTGATTTTACCGATTCATTTATGCACTACTGAATCCCATGGCAGATATTCGCAAGAGAACAGGCGCAAAGGGCGTAACCTACCAGGTCCGTTACCCAAGCAAAGCCAGTAAATCCGGCTATGCCTACGCCACCTTCGATACCATGAAGGAGGCGCGGCAATTTCGGGAGGATTCCAGAAAACGCGATAGTAAACTACTGTCTGATGCTGAAATCAGCACCGTTCCAATGGCTATCGAGAAATGGCTCCATATCTGTGCGACTGAAGGAACCGATGGAAACGATCCCGTAACCTCTTACACGCTCAAGAATTACGAGTACGCAGCAAACTTCATGCGGGCTTATCCTTGGGAAATAGCGATGCAAGAGTTGCGACCTCCCGATATTGTAAAGTTTCGCTCATGGTTGATCGAGAACTGTCCCTCGCGTTTTGTTGCCAGGCGCACCCTTACGTTATTCCATACTGTAATCGGAGAGATGGCTCTACGGGGCTATGTTTCAGCCAATGTTGCCACTGGCATAACAATAAGCTCAACATCGCGTTACGATCAGCCGGTAACGCCACCCACGATTCAAGAATTCCACGCCCTGCTCAGAGCGGCGGACCGCCTTGCCAACTCCAAGAATGCCCAAATCGCAAAATCCTGGGAGCGGTATCGCCCCATGGTCTATTTGGCGGGTGACACTGGCATGCGTCCTGGAGAGTATCTTGCACTGCCGAGATTTAACCTCGGAAAGACTGAAGTTAAGGTTGATCGCGCTGTTGAAAGAAGTGGACTGCGACTCTCGGTTACTAAAACGCCTTCTGGCTGGCGCTGGATTGATATTAGCCCGGAAACAAGCGACCTAGTCCAATTTTATGCCAAACATATCGCCGTTTCGAGTGAGCATGACCTCGTATTCCCGACTGCATCCGGCAAGTGGCAGTGTATTAACAACTGGAGAAATCGGGCCTTCTCGGCTCTTTGTTTAGAGGCCGGTCTCGTCAATCAGGTTGATGTGGACGGAAAAAGGACCGATAAGCCGAAATTTACGCCTTACGATCTGCGGCACTTCTATGCTTCAATGCTAATTGAGCAACGCGTCAATCTAAAAAGAATACAAAAACTGATGGGACACAGCAACGTAACGACGACACTGAATATATATGGCCACCTTATCGAGCGCGCCGAAGACACAAGATGCCCACGCTCAGGGCTAATCGCAAGCCTCTCTGGCTAGACGTGTGGCAAATCTGTGTCAAAAATTTCCAACTATCTGCAATATAAATAATTTATACTTCCTTTTAATCAGTAGGTCGTGGGTTCGAATCCCACCGCGGTCACCACAATATTTTCAGACAGTTAACAGTCGATAGACGCAGAAAAATTACCATAAATATGATCTTTGTTGCGAAATGACGGCCCTCTATGACCCGCACAAATCCGCCATTTCCTGTTTCGGTCTGTCTTCGCCTGTGGCAAGTTTGTGGCGAATTGTCTTCTTGTCCTTGTTCTCTATTGACGACCCGAATTGGTTCCTCGGGGGCAGCCGTGCCTGCCCCTTCCGCTTCAATTTAGCGGCTTCGCGTCACAATGCCTCTCGTACAGACTGTCCAGACGCTTCTGAAACGATTCAATCGCCTCTTCCAATTGAAAGACGCTCTCCCGCAGTTCCACGCCGACGCGGCTTTACTTTTTCGGATGTGCCGTGCAAAGGTATCTCAATTAAAGCGATAATGGCCTGACGATCAGGCCGGGGGGAGCGCATGCCGCGAAAAATGAAGCGGGCAGTCTGTCGCAATGACGGGACCGGCGGCTTTTTCCGCTCGGGAGCTTCCACGTGACCCAACAGTTTTTCGAACACCCCATCCTGAACTCGCCGTACGACTATCCAGCCCGTCATTGGGAGCTGGACGAGGACGGGCAGCCGACAAACCGTATTCTCGAAGTCCGGCGCAAGTCGGACCTGATTACGCCTGTTCCAAAGCCAAAGAAGCGGAGGCGCAAACCGGGGCAAACCGAGATGGTCTTCGATAGCGGCGAAGGCCTGTCCACCGCCGAGCAGGAGTACAACCCCACCCCGATCATCAACGAAATCCGGTCCTACGTGGAGAGTTGGCGAAAGCTCCCCAATCCCGACCACTGGCAAGTTACCCCCGAAACGGCCCGCCTGCTCCTGCACTGGCGGCACCACCCGTTTCAAAGCATCCGGCCATTCTTCTGCCAGGTCGAGGCCGTCGAGACGATCATCTGGCTGACCGAGGTCGCCCCGAAACTCGGCAAGCGCGCCGAGAAGTTCCGCGCGCACATCGGGGGCGCGAACGAACAGGCCAATCCCGAATTGCTTCGCCTCGCGCTGAAGCTTGCCACCGGCGCGGGCAAAACCACCGTCATGGCGATGCTGATCGCTTGGGCTACGGTGAACGCCGTCCGGCATCCGAACAGCAAAACCTTCTCGCGAGGCTTTCTGATCATCACCCCCGGCATCACGATCCGCGACCGGCTGCGGGTGCTCATGCCGAACGACCCCGACAGCTACTACAAGAGCCGCGAGCTGGTGCCGGGCGACATGCTCCCGGACATCGACCGGGCCAAGATCGTCATCACCAACTACCACAGCTTTAAACTGCGGGAGCGAATCGACCTCGCCAAGGGCACCCGGTCTCTCCTGAAGGGCCGCGGGCCGGAGCTGAACACCCTCGAAACCGAAGGCCAGATGCTCCAGCGGGTCATGCCTGACCTGATGGGGCTCAAGAGCATCGTCGTCCTGAACGACGAGGCGCATCACTGCTACCGGGAACGGCCTCAGGAGGACGACGGCGAGGAGGATCTGAAGGGCGAGGAGAAGGAGGAAGCGAAGAAGAACAACGAGGCCGCCCGGCTGTGGATTTCCGGGATCGAGTCCGTTAAGCGCAAGCTTGGCCTAAGGGCCGTCTACGACCTGTCCGCCACGCCCTTCTTCCTGCGCGGCTCGGGCTACGCGGAAGGCACGCTGTTCCCCTGGACGGTCAGCGACTTCTCGCTGATGGACGCGATCGAGTGCGGCATCGTCAAGCTGCCGCGCGTGCCCGTCGCCGACAACGTGCCGGGCGGCGATACGCCGAAGTTCCGGAATCTTTGGGAGAACATCGGCAAGAAGATGCCGAAGAAGGGACGCGGCCAGGCCGGGAAGGCACTGGACCCGCTCAGTCTGCCCGCCGAACTGCAAACCGCGCTTGATGCGCTCTACGGCCATTACCAGAAAACCTTTGCCCTCTGGGAAGAAGCAGGAATCGAGGTCCCGCCGGTCTTCATCGTCGTCTGCAATAACACCTCCACATCGAAGCTGGTCTACGACTTTATCTCCGGCTTCCACCGCGAGAACGACGACGGCTCGACGACCTTGGAAAACGGGCGGCTGGCGCTTTTCCGGAATTACGATGAGCACGGCAACCGGCTGGCCCGGCCGCGCACGTTGCTGATCGATTCCGAACAGCTCGAATCCGGCGAGGCCCTCGACAAGGACTTCCGCGAGATGGCCGGTGACGAGATTGAGCGCTTCCGGCGCGAGATCGTCGAGCGGACCGGCGACATCCGAGCGGGCGAGAAGATCTCCGATCAGGACCTGTTGCGCGAGGTCATGAACACCGTCGGCAAGAAGGATCGCCTTGGCGAATCCATCCGCTGCGTGGTTTCGGTCTCGATGCTGACGGAAGGCTGGGACGCCAACACCGTCACGCACGTCCTTGGCGTGCGTGCCTTCGGAACCCAGCTTCTGTGCGAGCAGGTGGTCGGCCGCGCCCTTCGCCGTCAGTCCTACGACCTCAATGAGGAGGGCCTGTTCAACGTCGAATATGCCGACGTGCTGGGCATTCCGTTCGACTTTGCCGCGAAGCCCGTGGTCTCGCCTCCGGCCAAGCCGCGGGAGACCATCCGCGTCCATGCCGTCAGCCCCGAACGCGACGATCTCACCATCACCTTCCCCCGCGTTGAAGGCTACCGGGTCGAGTTGCCGGATGAAAAGCTCACGGCTCAATTCGGTCCCGACTCAGCTCTGGAACTGACGCCCGACCTTGTCGGCCCGTCGATCACCAAGAACCAGGGCATCATCGGCGAGGGAGTGGATCTCACGGTCGAGCACCTGAACGACATGCGCCGCTCGACCATCCTCTTTCACCTCGCCAAGTACCTGCTTTACCAGAAGTACCGTGATCCTGGCGCAGCGCCGAAGCTGCACCTGTTCGGCCAGCTTAAAGGCATCACCCGCCAGTGGCTCGACGGCGGCTACCTGCGCTGCACCGGCGGCACCTATCCGGCGCAGGTGATCTATCAGGAGATTGCCGACATGGCGTGTGAGCGGATCAAGGCGGCGATCACCGAGACGCTGGCGGGCGAAAAGCCGATCAAGGCGATCCTCGATGCCTACAACCCGACCGGCTCCACCCGCTTCGTCAACTTCACGACCTCGAAGGAGACGCGCTGGCAGACCGATCCGCGCAAATGTCCCATCAACTGGGTCGTCTGCGATTCCGACTGGGAGGCCGAGTTCTGCCGCGTGGCGGAGTCGCACGCCAAAGTCCGCGCCTACGTCAAGAACCAGAATCTCGGCCTCGAAGTGCCCTACCTGATGGCTGGGCAGCGGAAGAAATACATTCCCGATTTCATCGTCCAGATCGATGACGGTCATCCAGAGCCGCTCAATCTGATCGTCGAGATCAAGGGCTACCGCGGCGAGGACGCCAAGGAAAAGGCGAACACGCTGCGCGCCTACTGGGTTCCCGGCGTCAACAACCTGAAGAAATTCGGCCGCTGGGCGGCGGCGGAGTTTACCGCCGTCTATGAGATCGAATCCGAGTTCAACAAGCTGATCGCCGCATTCTGCGCGTCGGAGGCGGCATGACGGACGGCGAGTTGATCCTCTATCAGACCGAAGACGGCCGCGCGCAGATTCAGTTACGGGCCATTGAGGGGTCCGTCTGGCTGACGCAGGCGGAACTCGCCGCCTTGTTCGATACGACGAAGCAGAATGTGAGCCTGCACGTCAAAAACGTCCTGGCGGACGGCGAACTGCCCGAGGAGTCAGTTGTCAAGGATTCCTTGACAACTGCCGCTGACGGCAAGGCCTACCGGACAAAGATGTACAATCTGGAAATGATTCTCGCCGTCGGCTACCGCGTGCGCAGCCCGCGAGGCACCCAGTTCCGCCGCTGGGCGACGACGGCGCTGAAGGACTATCTGGTCAAGGGTTTTGTCATCAATGACCAGCGCCTGAAGGACCCCGGCGGGTTCGACTATTTCGACGAGCTGCTGGAGCGCATCCGCGACATCCGCGCGTCGGAAAAGCGTTTTTATCAAAAGGTCCGGGACCTGTTCGCAGCGACGAGCGTCGATTACGACGGCACGTCCGAGACCGCCCGGCGGTTTTTCCAGACCATCCAGAACAAGATGCTGTTCGCCGTCACGGGCCATACGGCCGCGGAGTTGATCGTTGCCCGAGCCCGTTCGGACGCCCCCAACATGGGGCTCACCAACTGGGGCGGGACGGCCGTCCGCAAGGCCGATGTCGTCACCGCCAAAAACTACCTCCTGCGGGACGAAATCACGCAACTCAACCGCCTCGTCACCATGTTTCTCGATTTCGCCGAGGACCGGGCGGCGCGCCGGCAGCAGACAGGCATGGGCGAATGGGTCGTACAGACCGACCGCTTTCTGCAGTTCAACGAGCGCGCCGTCCTCGGGAATGCCGGGAAAGTCGCCCATGACGATATGGTTCGCCTCGTCCACCAGCGGTTCGAGACCTTCGATGCGAACCGCAAGGCCGCGGAAGAACGGGCGGCGGAGGCCGAATATGTCGAGGAGCTGCGCGCTATCGAGGCGGAGGCCCAAAAACAAATAACCAAAAAGGATGGCGAGGAATGACGAACGCGAGGCGGGGGAAGCGCAAACCCATCGAAATCGACACGCTGGCCCACAAGGAGGCGAAGCGGCGTAACATCCCGACCGCGGAGTTCGAGTCCGTCATGCGGGAGGAGGAGAAGACTCCGATCCGCATCGCCTATGAGCGGCGCAACCGTGACCTCGACCCACAGCTCGTCTGGCGCGGCAAGGACGAGCAGGACTGGTCGGACCTCGTCGTCGCCGCCCCGCCGCTGTACATTCAGGAAAAGGTCCACCCGAAGGTCCTGATCGACGATTTGCTGCGCCAGAGCAAAGCGCGGGTGAAACAGGACCCGCCCGTCATGTTCGATCTATTCGCCGATTTCAACGGCCTGCCGGACCACGAGGCGAAGACCGAGTTCTACGCCCACGACCAGAACTGGTCGAACCGGATGATTTTGGGCGACAGCTTGCAGGTGATGGCGAGCCTCGCCGAGCGCGAAGGTCTGCGCGGCAAGGTGCAGTGCATCTATATCGACCCGCCCTACGGCATCAAGTTCAACTCCAACTTCCAGTGGTCAACGACCAGCACGAAAGTCACTGACGGAAAAAAGGAGCAAATTACCCGCGAACCGGAACAGGTAAAGGCCTTCCGCGATACCTGGCGCGACGGCATCCATTCGTACCTCACCTACCTGCGCGACCGTCTGACCGTGGCTCGCGACCTTCTCGCCGATAGTGGCTCGATCTTTATGCAGATCGGCGACGAGAATGTGCACCGCGTCCGGGCGCTGATGGATGAAGTTTTCGGAGAAAAAAATATTGTCAGCGAAATAGTCTTCCAAAAAACTACATCGACATCATCCGATGAGCTTTCTGGCATATTTGATTATATATTATGGTACACAAAATCAGAAACCTGCAAATACAGGCCTCTTTTTATCGAAAAGGTACCCGGAGATGTCGGCGCAAGCCAATACACGTTGGGTCAGAGTCAGGACGGAGTCCGTCGGGCGTTATCTGAATGGCTTTCCCTAGGAGTCTCGAAAGACGAATTATCTGTATTTTCACACGACAACATTACGAGCCAGCGTCCAGCGCAAGGCGATGACGTTCGAGAATTCAATTACGATGGAAAGTCATATGAGGTTAAAAAAGGCACATTTAAGACAGATTTAACCGGACTAAATCGCCTGTCCCGATCAAAGCGGATGATTTTTATAGGTAATACACTCAGGTATGTCAGATTTTTGAATGATTTTCAGATATTTCCCTACTCGAATCTCTGGACCGATACGACGACATCAGGATTTGCTGATCCCAAAGTATATGTAGTCCAAACAAACAAGTCTGTAGTCGAACGCTGCATCCTGATGGCGAGCGACCCCGGCGATCTGGTGCTGGACCCGACCTGCGGGTCCGGGACGACCTCCTATGTCGCCGAGCAATGGGGGCGGCGCTGGATCACCATCGATACCTCCCGCGTCGCGCTGGCGCTCGCCCGCGCCCGGATCATGGGCGCGCGCTATCCGTGGTACATCCTCGCCGACAGCCCGGAAGGGCAGCGGAAAGAGGCGGAAGTTACCCGCACCGTGCCGAAGGAAACGCCGACGCGCGGGGATATCCGCCACGGCTTCGTCTACGAGCGGGTGCCGCACATCACGCTGAAATCCATCGCCAACAACGTCGAGATCGACGTGATCTGGGAGCGGTTTCAGGCCGAGCTGGAGCCGCTGCGCGCGGAGTTGAACGCTACGTTGGGCCGCTGCGACTCCTCCGCCGCCCTCACCCCGACCCTCTCCCGCGCGCGGGAGAGGGAGGGACCCGCGCAGCGGGAGGGTGAGGGGAAACCTTGGCAGGAATGGGAGATCCCGCGCGAGGCTGACGCCAAGTGGCCGGACAAGGTCAAGGCGCTGCACAAGGCGTGGTGGGAGAAGCGGATCGCGCGGCAGAAGGAGATCGACGCCTCCATCGCCGCCAAGGCCGACGTCGAATACCTCTATGACAAGCCTTACGTGGACAATGCGCGCGTTCGCGTCGCCGGTCCCTTCACCGTCGAGACGCTCTCGCCGCACCGCGTTCTGACCGTCAGCCACGACGATGAGCTGATCGATACGCTGGAGGCGGCAAAGGGGAAACGGCCCGCGCCGGAACGCAGCCTCGATGAAGCCGACTTCGCCGAGGTCATCCTCGAAAACCTCAAGGCTTCCGGCGTGCAGCAGGCGCACAAGGAGGACCGGGTCACCTTCACGGCGCTGACCGGCTGGCCGGGCAAATTCATCTGCGCCGAAGCCCGGTTCATGGAGGGAGAGAAGGAAAGACGTGCGGGCATTTTCATCGGCCCGGAATTCGGCACCGTTGCCCGGCCGGACCTCGTCGCCGCGGCGCGCGAGGCCGGGGACGCGGGCTTTGACGTACTGATCGCGTGTGCCTTCAACTACGACGCCCATTCAGCCGAGTTCGACAAGCTGGGCCGCATCCCGGTGCTGAAGGCGCGGATGAACGCCGACCTGCACATGGCGGACGAGCTGAAGAACACCGGCAAGGGCAACCTGTTCGTGATCTTCGGCGAGCCGGACATCGAGATTCAGGATCAGGGTGGGAGCCAGATACGGGTCAAGATCCACGGCGTGGACGTCTTTCACCCGCAGACAGGCGAAATCGCCTCCTCAGGGCCGGAGGGCATCGCCTGCTGGTTCATCGATACCGACTACAACGAGGAAAGCTTCTTCGTCCGCCACGCCTACTTCCTGGGTGCAAACGATCCCTACAAGGCACTGAAGACCACCCTGAAGGCCGAAATCGACGAGGACGCGTGGTCTTCGTTGAACAGTGACGTGTCGCGCCCCTTCGACAAGCCCTCCACGGGCCGCATCGCCGTCAAGGTCATCAACCACCTCGGCGACGAGGTGATGAAGGTGTTTTCGGTTGTGTGATGGAATTCCGGATTGCAGATACCTTCACTGACAGCCTTGCCCGGTTGACCGGGCAGGAGCAGAAGGCCGTCAAGACGACCGCCTTTGATCTGCAGCTCGATCCGTCCGCGCCGGGGATGAAATTTCACCGGCTGGACAAGGCCAAAGACCCGAATTTCTGGTCCGTGCGCGTCAATGCCGATATCCGCATGATCGTGCACCGCACCGAGGCGAGCCTGCTGCTCTGTTACGTCGATCATCACGACGACGCCTATCGCTGGGCGGAGCGGCGCAAGATCGAGCGGCATCCCACCACCGGCGCGGCGCAGCTTGTCGAAATCCGCGAGCGGGTCGAGGAAATCGTGATCCATCAGCCGGTTGATGTCGCGGCTCCGGTTGGGGTGAAACCGCTTCTCTTCGACGGCATCGGCGACGAGGCGTTGCTGGGTTTCGGCGTACCCGCCGAATGGCTGGCGGACGTGCGTGCGGCGACTGAGGATACGCTGTTCGATCTTGCCGATCATCTGCCTCAGGAGGCCGCCGAGGCGCTGCTGGACCTTGCCACCGGCGTGAAGCCGCCTGTTCCGGCGGTTGTTCCGGTTACCGCCGATCCGTTCAGCCATCCCGATGCGCAGCGCCGCTTCCGCGTGCTCACCAATGTCGAGGAACTGGAGCGGGCGCTCGAATTCCCGTGGGAAAAGTGGACCGTCTTTCTCCATCCAGCGCAGCGGTCCTATGTCGAGCGCGATTACAGCGGCCCGGCGCGGATTTCCGGTTCGGCGGGCACGGGCAAAACGATCGTGGCTCTGCACCGCGCCGTTCATCTCGCGCGGCGGCACCCGGAGGCCAGGGTGTTGCTGACGACGTTTTCGGCGACGCTGGCGGGTGCGCTGCGAATGAAGCTCAGCCGCCTCGCCGGGAACGAGCCGGACGTTTGCGAGCGGATCGCGGTTCATTCGATCACGGGGGTCGCGCGGGCGCTGTACGCGGAGCTGTGCGGCGAACCGGCCATCGCGTCAGAGGCGCTTGTCGCCGCGCTGCTGAAGGACGCGGCGGGAAAGGCTGGCGGCGGTCGCTTTTCGGAAGCGTTTCTGAAGGGTGAATGGTCAGACGTTGTCGATGCGTGGCAATTGAGGTCATGGGAGGATTACCGGGACGTCGCCCGCCTGGGACGCAAGACCCGGATCGGCGGCCAACAGCGGGAGGCGCTCTGGGCAATCTTTGAAACGGTTCGGGCGGAGCTGGACCGGCGCGGCCTTTTGACATGGCCGGACGTGTTCGCGCGGCTGACGGCTCACTTCGAGGGCGGAGCGGACATCCCCTTTGCCTTTGCGGTGATCGACGAGGCGCAGGATATGTGTGTTCCGACGATGCGCTTCCTTGCCGCGCTGGGGGGCGTCAGGCCGGATAGCCTCTTTTTCGCGGGCGACCTTGGCCAGCGGATTTTTCAGACACCTTTCTCATGGAAGGCGCTTGGCATCGATGTTCGGGGGCGCTCGTTCACGCTGCGGATCAATTACCGCACCTCGCACCAGATCAGATCTCAGGCCGATCGCCTGTTGCCTTTGTCGCTCGCCGACGTGGACGGCAATGTCGAGAACCGGAAGGGGACGATCTCCGTCTTCAATGGCCCGCCGCCGCGGGTCGAGATTTGGGGTAGCGCGGACGAGGAAGCGGCCGGTGTCGCCGCCTGGATCGAGGCTCGCCTGAAGGAGGGCCTTTTGCCGCAGGAGATCGGGGTCTTCGTCCGCTCCGAAGGAGAGCTGGACAGGGCGAGCGCGGCGGTCGAGCGAGCCGGGGCGCAGGGTATCGCTCTTGGCGACGATGTCGAAACGCAAGCGGGAAGGGTCTCCATCAGCACCATGCATCTGGCCAAAGGCTTGGAATTCCGGGCCGTTGCCGTCATGGCCTGCGACGACGACGTACTGCCGTTGCAGGACCGGATCGCGAGCGTCGCGGACGAGTCCGATCTCGAAGAGGTCTACAATACCGAGCGGCATCTCCTGTACGTCGCCTGCACCCGCGCGCGAGATCAGCTTCTCGTCACAGGGGTGGAGCCGGGATCGGAGTTTCTGGGGGATCTTGCCCCTTCTCCGCAGGAATCGAAGGGTACAGGACCTTCGATAATCGTGTCTGCGGCGGGCAGCCGATCGATTAACCGTTGATAGCGAAACCCAGGCTGTAGGTTCCGTCTCGCTGACCTTCGAAATCCCATTCATAGACGCAAACAGGTCCCATGGCTGGCTGTAGCTGGCCCAGGAAGAAAGCAAAGGCGTTTGGTCCCGCGATGAAGAAATGGACCGGTTTGCGCGTCTTCGGCCACGGGCGCTCTGAAAGCTTGCGGAGCGCCGCTTCCGCCAGTTGGCGGGCGTGGAGTCCACATTTCACTGACAGCCCGGAAGGGCCATCGCCGAGGCGGCAATAAAGGATACGGCCGACTTGCGGTAGCTGCGTTTGTGCGTATTCATGCGTGGCACGACCGACGTCATGGGTCAACGATATCGCAACCGCCATGTGGTCTTGCCGGTCGTCAAAAACTTCCTCCTCGAAAATGAATGCGGGCCAGTTCGTATCCGGCGCTGAATCATCTGCCGACCAGAATTTTCGGCCATTACCGCGCTGTTCGATCTCGATGCGCTTCCCACACTTGTCATTCAGGATTGTTCCGACCGCGAAGGCAAGCGAGACGTGGGCATCCAGCACCAGTCTGAGGCTGTCGGTGGATCGCGCTTTCTCCGCAACGAAGCTCCGGACTTCGGGGACGATCCGCCCCTGCCAATCACCGTCTTTGCGGAGATACCGACCATCGAAATAGGGCACGAGATTAAGCAGTTCGTCGCACCGGTCTTCAAGATTGTCGATCGGGTGCATGAAAGAACGGATTCCGAGCCTCAGCACGTCACTACCAATCCCGTGAGGAACCAGAAGGCGCTCACGCCTGCAGAACTCGTGGAACGTCGCCCGGTCAAATTCTACACGGCCCTGTGCATGAAGTTTGGCAGTCAGGTCATCATAGTGAAAGCCGGTCTCATCGTCCGGCACGGTGAGCATTCCTACGCGAGCGAAACGATCGTTGAGCTGTTCCCGTAACCTTCCAAGGGATTCCGGGACCTCCCGGACAGAAAGAACACGAACGAGCAGTTTGAGGTCCTCGTGGTCGATTTCGAGATGCTCGCGCCATAATTTCCGAACCTGTCCCATCCGGCTGCGGTCCGTCGTTCCGTCAAACAGCTTGTCGATATCGACGGTATCGCTCTCTTTGCGGACAAGCTCAATTAGGGGGTCGTCGTGCTGTATCCGATGATTTGTGACGAGGCAAAACCGGCAGCCAAATCCGTCCGGCGCATGTTGCCGCTGGGCATCATAGGCTCTCTGCAGGAAGGAAAACCGCGCTGCCCTGATAAACTCGGGATCAATCAAGTCGGCAAATCCAAAGGTCCCCGCGGTCGTGTGCCATTTACACTGCAAATGATCGCGCCAAACAGGACGCCCCTCATGGTCCTGGGGCGCGCGGCTTGGATCGTACTCAATCAGAATGTCATCGAAGGCCTTCGGGCCAGTCTCGTAGGCTACCCGAACGACAGAACTTTTCTGATCAAGAAGCAAGGCCGCGTGATACCAGAAGAGCCTCGCCTGAAAATCATCTCCGTGCCGTTTTGGTATAACCGCCCTTGTCACGTAGCACCCACAAACGTTGCCGAATATTTTTCCAGCGCGACGATAATCTCTGCGAGAGGCCATTCGCTCATGCGCCGTTATCCTCAAACGGCGGGGTTGGCGTCATCTGTCTTGCCATTTCCAGCGCCCGCGCCGCATTGACCGGCTGTCCTGGATAAGCATCCAGGACGATTGCTGGCAACAGGCGCTGCGTCAGATCGGAAAAGGTGAAGCCGTAGGTTTTCCCGTCGCGGGCACCGGAAGCTGCGACCAGCGCGGTTACCTGCTGATCCGAAAATCCAAGCTCCCTAAGGGGAGGCCCGAGCACAGCACGGCGCTGTGCCTGATCGGGCCGTGCGAACGGCAGGATGTCTGCCGCCCGTCGCCGCACGGCTGGATCAAGCGCCCTCAGCCTGTTCGTGCACATGATAACGGCCGCGGGCAAACGCCCGTTGGCGATCCTATCAACACCCCGGATAAACGCGTTGACGCCTGCCCGATCCTCGTGATGCATTTGTGCAGCCTCCCGCGATTGGGCGAGCGCGTCGGCTTCATCGACTAAAAGAATGATCGCGCCCCGTGCAGGGCCTGAATTCGCCTTGAGCTTCTGTGCTTCATCGAACGCGTAGTCGAAAGCGGCTGAGAGGAGCTGCGTCATTTCACCGACACGCCCTTGGCCGCGCGTTGACAGGCTCAGCGGAAACAGGGTGATCTCAATGCCTTCCTGGCGCGCTACGGCGTCGCCGATCGATTCGGCAAGCTCCGATTTGCCTGACCCGACATCACCAGCTAACACGACAAGCGGTGGTCGTCTCAATATCGCACTTAGAATACCGTTCGCGCCTGGGTGATGCTTCTTCACCCAAGCTTCCAACCCAACCGGGTTGATTAGTAAGGACAGCATTTTGGTGAGTCGGGCCTTTTGATCGTCAAGGCCGACGAGCCGCGCGAGTCGCTCCTGTGGCTCGAAGTCGGGATAGGTAATGCGGCGTTCAAATAATTCGTCAAGTGAAGGGCGGCCTGTCATCAATAGCTCCTTACACTGGCACGATCGAGCGCTCGCCCGCCCGATGAGTAGATCCGGTCGTTGCTAAGATAGCCGTCGATGGCGGGTTCTGGTGCTCCGCTCCGTTTGAATGGCAGGCCATCCTCGAAATTTTCCTTTTCGGCCGCGCTGAGCTTGTCCCAGGCCGCGCTATAAGTCAGGTAGCTGTAGAAGCTGGCGCCATCGACATTCGCGCCGGGTCTGATGCGACCGGGATCATCATCGTTCGCCGACGCGCCAGCGAGATCGCGCGCCGTGTATCTCAGTGTCGGCTCAATCCAGCAGCCGTTTCGACGGTAACCGTAGGTTACGGTTTCGAGATAACCAGCTTTCAAGAGTTCGACGGCTTCGGTCTCGTAACTGCTGATGCTTGTGTCGCTTGGCTCGCCGTATAGCCGCTGCATCCGCTTGAGGTCCGTCGCGACCTTCGCTGCCATGTGCCGTGCGTGGGTGACAGTAAAAGTCTTCGCTTCGGTGATTGTAAAACTTGAACTCATTCACTCCTCACACTTGGAACGAAGATCCGAAGACCTTCTGCCAGTAATAGACGGTTTCCTGCTTTGTCGGCGCCGCAAGCGCTGCATCGATCGCATCGCCAGCGTCAAGCGCGGCATCCACGATCGCATCGGCCTGCGAACCGCTATAAAGACGGCTGACGTTGTTAGACGCGTTGACCGGATCGATGATCTGCACGGGCTCACTGAACGATCCCACCGCATTCGCGGTGTAATAATCTGTAAAGATGATCTTCTCCCGCATGTTGCTGCGGGCAATATACGTGAAAAAGTGCTGTAGCGCTTCGGGATAGTCGGAGAAGTCAAGGCCTTTGTCACAAAGGTGTGACAGGATCATTTCGATCATGAACGACTTAAATCGGAACCCTTCCCTTTCCCGTTTCATGTTACGTGCCCAGAATTTCACGAGCCGGACAACTTGAGCGAAATGTGTCTCTTGCGCGCACTTGCGCTTGCGCGTGAATTCCAGATGAAGTGGAATACTTGTCTTCAGGAACGAACCGTCGTCCTGGCTGACCAGATTGCCGCACCACTGCGGATCGCCGTCATAGAGAATCGGCACGACATCGACATCCAAACCAGACCCGCGGAATGACACAGTCACGCTGTAGGTCTGCGGCTGAACCTGGTCCGGACTGAAGTTGGGGAATGCCTTTCGCAGCCGTGCGGCCAAGTGCTCCAGAAGCGCCGCGACATCATGGGGCGCATCCGATCCGCTGATGTAACAGGCGACGTCAATGTCATTGAGCGAGCGCAGGGCGGTGCCCTTGGCGAGGCTGCCTGACAGCAGCATCTTTTTCAGAGTGAAGTCCGGGTGCTCGTCGAGATAGCCGTCGAGCTTCTCGCGCAGGCGGCGCGCCTGCGCGCGGTACTCATCCGCCTTGTCCTTCGGCAGGTTCACCCTTTCCTGGGCAAAAC
>Ga0116151_10002553_pt1 | contig 16686 bp, 16 predicted proteins | sample AD_UKC117_MetaG_FD_89893 | JGI IMG/M metagenome (GOLD analysis project Ga0116151, IMG submission 89893) | Active sludge microbial communities of municipal wastewater-treating anaerobic digesters from Hong Kong - AD_UKC117_MetaG | ecosystem: Engineered > Bioreactor > Anaerobic > Digestate...
AGAACGGGGTGCACGTCGCCCAGCAGATCCCCGGGGCGGTGCTGCTCACCAACGAGGGCGAGGGCCACACCATCGCGCTGCAGGGCAAGCCGTGCGTGGACGACGCGGTGATGGCGTACCTCACCGACCTCGAGGTGCCCGACGAGGGGACCACCTGCTCGGCCTGAGCGCCGAGCCACCCTCACGCTCCGTGCTGAAATTGTCTATTGCCACGCAACGTGAGATGAGCGTAGGGTCCCCTCGAGCGGGGAGCGGCGACGTGGGCGAACGAGAACTGGGCGAGCGGGTGGACGCGCAGCGACGTCCGTACGAGACGCACTGGCAGATGAACCCGCGCACGCGGGCGGTGCTCGACGAGGCGCTCGACGCCGCCATGGCCGCTCGCGGCGGGCGGCCGCCGAGCGTCGTGCTGGACGTGGGGTGCGGACGTCAGAGCAACGTGGTGTTCCCCGGTGCCGAGCTCGTGGTCGGCACCGACATCGACGGTGAGGGCCTCGCCGGCAACCGCACCGTGGACATCGCCATCGCGGGCGACATCGTGGCCACCGACCTCCCGGAGCGCAGCGTCGACGCCATCGCGTGCATCTACGTGCTCGAGCACGTGCGCCACCCGGACCTGGTCCTCGCCAAGTTCGCCCGGGCCCTCCGACCTGGTGGGGTGCTGGTGGTGGCCGTGCCCAACGTCGCCGCGCCGAAGGCGAAGATCACCCGCTGGACCCCGCTCTCGTTCCACACCTTCGTGTACCGCCGGCTGCTCGGTCGCAACGACCCCAACACCGGCCTGCCGTTCGCGACCGTGCTCGATCCCTCGATCCGGCCGGATCGGATCGAGGAGCTGGCCCGAGACATCGGCCTGCGGGTGCTCCTGCGGCGCGACTTCGAGGACAACAAGCAGCGCCAGCTCCGCCAGCGCATCCACCTCGACGGTCGCGCCTGGTCGCTCGTGCGGCGCGCCTGTCGGGGGCTGACCGGCGGGCGCGTCGACCCGGCCGACAGCGACGTGGTCTTCGCGCTCGAGCGCATCGCCGATCCGGCGCCGAGCGAGCTGGCGCGGGCGCTCGAGCCCGCCGCGGCCTAGCCGACGGTCTCGGCGAGGGCCCCGGCCACGAGGGGCTCGAGCACCAGCTCGGGCTGGTCGGCGGCGAGGCGGTCGAGCCAGTACACGGACTCGAACACGGCGATGAGCGTGCCGTCGCTGCGCCCGAGCACGTCGACGCCCCGCATGGCGCGCAGCGCCGACGCGCTGGCCGCGTCGGTGCGGCGCGCCACCGTGTAGCTGGTGGGGCTCAGCTCCACCGGCGCCCCGAACTCGGTCTCGAGCCGGTGCACCGCCACCTCGAACTGCATCGGGCCCACGGCGGCGAGCACCGGCGCCTGGTCGCCGAGGTCGGGGTCGCGCAGCACCTGCACCACGCCCTCCTCGTCGAGCTGGGCGACGCCCTTGCGGAACTGCTTGAACTTCGACGTGTCGCGGACCCGGACCACCGAGAAGTGCTCGGGGGCGAAGCTCGGGATGCGGGGGAAGGCCACCCGCCGGTCGAGCCAGAGGGTGTCGCCCACCCGCACGTCGGTGGCGTTCACCAGGCCCACCACGTCGCCCGGGTAGGCCTCCTCGAGGGTCTCGCGATCGGCGCCGTTGACGGTGTGGGCGTACTTGGTGGCGAAGGGCTTGCCGGTGGGGTCGTGGGTGACGACCATCCCCCGCTCGAAGCGCCCCGAGCAGACGCGCACGAAGGCGATTCGGTCGCGATGCGCCTTGTCCATGTTCGCCTGCACCTTGAACACGAAGCCCGAGAACGGATCGTCGAGGTTGCGGGGCTCGTCGTGCTCGTCGGGGCGAGCCGTAGGGGCGGGGGCGAGGTCGATCACGCTGTCGAGCAGCAACCGCACGCCGAAGTTGGTGAGGGCGGAGCCGAAGAAGGTGGGCGACAGCTCGCCGCCGAGGAACAGCTCCTCGTCGTGGTCGAGGCCCATGGTCTCGAGCAGCTCGCCCTCCTCGAGGGCCGTGGCGTAGGCGTCGCCCTCCTCGGCGAGGGCGCGGTCGGCCTCGACCACCTCCTCGGGGGCCTCGGTGGCGCCGCGGGCGGTGCGGGTGAAGCGGACGAACTCGCCGGTGCGGCGATCGAGGACGCCGCGGAAGTCGCCGGCGATGCCCACCGGCCAGGTGACCGGCGCCGCGGTGACGCCGATCTTGGCCTCGATCTCGTCGAGCAGCTCGAGGGCGTCGCGCCCGGGACGGTCCCACTTGTTGATGAAGGTGATGAGCGGCATCTGCCGCGCCTTGCACACCTCGAAGAGCTTCAGCGTCTGGGGCTCGATGCCCTTCGCGGCGTCGAGCACCATCACCGCGGCGTCGGCCGCGGCGAGCACCCGGTAGGTGTCCTCGGAGAAGTCGCGGTGGCCCGGCGTGTCGAGCAGGTTGACCACCCGGTCGCGGTAGGGGAACTGGAGCACCGTCGAGGTGATGGAGATGCCGCGCTGCTGCTCCATCTCCATCCAGTCGGAGGTGGCCGAGCGGCGATCGCCTCGCGCCTTCACCGCGCCGGCCCCGGTGGTGAGCGCCCCGCCGTAGAGGAGGAACTTCTCGGTGAGGGTGGTCTTGCCGGCGTCGGGGTGCGAGATGATGGCGAAGGTCCGGCGGCGGGCGGCTTCGGCGGCAGGGGTGGTCATGCGGGGGTCCCGGGGTTCGGTCGGCCTCGCACCCTACCGGGCGCCCCGCGTCGGCCGCCCTTCCCGCCGTTCGGGCCGTCGAGCCTCCCTCGAACGAGCGGTTGGGTCTGGAACTGCAACGTTCGTAACGCTATCGTCATGTTGTTCGGTGTGGAGGTGCCGATCATCCACCTATCGATCGCGACCTCCGGTGAGGTGCCCCAAGCCATGTGCGACAGCTGCCATCCCGACCCCGCCGACATCCGCCGCCGCGAGCTGAGCCGACGCTCGGTCATCGCCGGCGGCCTCGCCGTCGGCCTCCTGCCCTTCGTGGCCGACCGTGCCGGTGCCCAGGACGCCTTCTCGAGCGGCACCGGCGAGCCGGGCGACGCCGGCCTGGAGGGCACGGTCCCCGGCGACCTGCCCACCACGAACGACTACGGCTTCCTCCCGCCGCGGCCCAAGACCGAGAAGCACGTGCGGCCGATGATGTTCCCGGTGCTGCCCGACAGCACGCTGGGCAAGGCCAGCTGGAGCGACACCTACCTCGCGCCCCGCAGCGGCGGGCGCCTCCACGAGGGCCAGGACCTCATGGGCGCCAAGATGCTCAAGCTGCTGGCGGTCACCGACGGCACCATCGTCGAGCTCCGCCACCAGTCGAGCGGCAACTCGCTCTACCTGAAGGGCGACGACGGCTGGTACTACTGCTACCTCCACATCAACAACGACGATCCGGGCACCGACAACGGCGCCAACCAGTTCAAGTACGCCTTCGCCCCGGGCATGGCCGTGGGCAAGCGGGTCCTGAAGGGCGAGCACGTCGCCTACCTCGGCGACAGCGGCAACGCCGAAGCCACCGGATCCCACTGCCACTTCGAGATCCGCATGCCGAACGCGAAGTGGTACAACGCGGCGGCCGTCAACGCCGCCTACTCCCTCACCGCCGCCGAGCCGGCCAAGCTGCGGGCCAAGGTGCAGGCCTCGGCCTTCGCGCCGCTCTCGGGCGTCGGCGCCTTCGTGCTCACCCAGGCCGCCGACTTCCTCGGGGGCAAGGCCGACAAGCCCTGGTCCGATCGTTCCATCGAGGACCTCGAGGGCGGCGTGGTCGGCCTCGACGAGTTCATCGCCGACCTGCTCGAACACCCCTCGTCGGCCGGCGTCACCGCCCCCACCATCCGCCTGTACCTCGGCTTCTTCCTGCGGATGCCCGACTACCGCGGCCTCGACTACTGGTTCCGCCAGGTGTGGGGCGGGCGCTCGCTCGACCTGGCCGCCAGCCAGTTCGCCGCCAGCTCGGAGTTCCTGCGCCGCTACGGCGAGCTCGACAACGGCGCCTACCTCGACCTCATCTACAACAACCTGTTCGACCGCGACCCCGACCCGAGCGGCAAGGACTACTGGAAGCGCCGCCTCGATGCCGGATGGAAGCGCGGCACGGTCATGCGCTACTTCTGCGAGTCCAGCGAGTACAAGCGCAAGACCGCGGCCAAGGTCCGGGTCCTGCAGGTGCACGCCGCCATGCTCCACCGCATGCCCTCGGCCTCGGAGTGGACCCGCTGGAGCGACTGGGACGCCGCCCTGCCCGACGGCAACCGCGGCCTCCAGGACCTGGTGAAGTACCTCCGCACCAGCGACGAGTACGCCGCCCGCTTCGCGTAGGCGCCGCGCCCGGTGGGATGATCGGCCCATGGCCATCGACCACGACCTCCTGCAGACCGCCGTCCGGATCGCCAACCTGGCGGCCGAGGTCACGCTCTTCCACTACCGCAACGACGACCTGGCCATCGACCGCAAGGGCGACGGCACCCCGGTGACCATCGCCGACCGGGAGGCCGAGCGCCTCGTGCGCTTCGAGCTCGGCGAGCTGTTCCCCGACGACGGGATCCTGGGCGAGGAGGAGCCCGAGAAGGTCGGCACCTCCGGCCGGCGTTGGATCGTCGACCCGATCGACGGCACCAAGGCGTTCTCGCGCGGCGTGCCCACCTACACCACGCTCCTCGCCCTCGAGGACGCCGAGGGCATCGCCATCGGCGTCATCGGCGCTCCGGCCATGGGCGAGTTCGTCTCGGCCGGCCGGGGCCTCGGCTGCTTCCTGAACGGCGAGCCCACCGGCGTCAACGCCCACGAGGGCCTCGATGGCGCCTGCATCTCCACGAGCGGCTTCAACCCGTGGGACGACGACGCCCTCCTGCGCGTGAAGCGGCGCGGCGTGCAGCTGCGGACCTGGGGCGACGGCTACGGCTACGTGCTGGTGGCCACCGGCCGGATCGAGGCCATGGTCGACCCGATCGCCGAGCTCTACGACCTGGCGCCGATGCCGGTCATCCTGGCCGAGGCCGGTGGGCGCTTCACCAGCTACGACGGTCGCGAGGGACCGGGCCACGGCAACGGCGTGGCCACCAACGGCCTCGTGCACGACGACGTCCTCGGCCTGCTGAACGGCTGATGGTCGTGCGCCGCGCCCTGCTCGCCCTCGGCCTCGCCCTGGGCGCGGTGGCGCTCAGCGCCGTGGCGGCGGGCGCCCAGTCCGACCCGTCGGGCGAGGCCGCCACCTCGGGCGGTCCGGTGCTCGTCGTCGGCGTGGTGCTGGTCACGATCGGCGCCGTCGCCTTCGGCGCCCGGCGGCGTCGCCGAGAGCGGTGAGGCGCGCCGCCGCCCTCCTGGTGGTCGGCGTGGCGCTGCTCGCGTCGGGCGGCCCCGCGGCCGCCGACCCGCCCCGACCCACCAACTACCGCTCCGAGGTGACCGGGGCCGAGCCGCCGCTGCCGCCCGAGGTCGACGTGCGGGTCGTGGGCGGCGACGCGTTCCTCGAGCTCACCGTGGCCCGGGGCACGGTGGTGGTGGTCCCCGACTACGGCCAGGAGCCGACCGCCGACGCCGCGCCGTACCTGCGCTTCGAGGCCGACGGCACGGTGCGGCGCAACGAGCGCTCGCAGGCCCGCGCCGTGAACGACGACCGCTACGGCCGCACCGACGAGGTGCCCGACCCCGACGCGCCGCCGCGCTGGACGGTGGTGGCCCACGACGGGCGCTACACCTGGCACGACCACCGCATCCACTGGATGTCGCCGCGCCCGCCCCGCGTCGTGGCCGACGACGGCACGGTCGACCTCGGCGGTCCCGACGGCAGTTGGGAGCTCGACCTGCTGGTCGACGGGCAGCCCACCGTGGTCACCGGACGGCTGGTGCGACTCGACGCGCCGAGCCCGTGGCCGTGGCTGGTCGGCGCCGCGGCGGTGGCGGCGGCCGCCATCGCCCTCGGTCGACGCCATCGCCGCGCCCTGCTGGCCGGCGCCGCGGCGGTGGCCGGCGGCGCTGTGGTGGTCAGCGCCGCCCGGTGGCTCGACGCCCCGCCCGGCACCGCCGGGTGGCCCGTGGCCGTCGTCGTCTCGGCGCTCGGCGCTATCGGCGTCGTCGGCGCGCTCGTGGGCCCGGTGCGCCTGCGCCCGGTCGCCACCGCCCTGGCCGCCGCCGGCCTCCTGGGGTGGGCGGTGGCACGCGCCGCCGTGCTCACCAGCGCCGTGCTGCCCACCTCGCTCCCCTACGGCGTCGACCGGGGGATCACCGCCGCCGCCCTCGGGGTGGGGCTGGCGGTGGCCGCGGGGATGGTCCTCAGATCCAGCCGACCCGCCGGAACCGCCACCAGAGCACCCCGGCCACGACCGCCATCGACCCCACGGCGATCGGGTACCCCACCGACCAGCTGAGCTCGGGCATGTGCGAGAAGTTCATGCCCCACACCCCGGCGAGCAGCGTGGGGGCGGCGATGATCGCCGCCCAGGCCGAGATGGTGCGCATATCGTCGTTCTGGCGCACGCCCACCTGCGCCAGGTTGGCGTCGAGGGCGTCGGACAGCACGTCGCGCACCAGCTCGAGGCGGCTGAGGACGCGCTGGAGGTGGTCGTCGACGTCGCGGAACCCGAGCCGCAGCTCGTCGTCGACCACCACCACCTGGGCCACCATCAGGTCGCGGAGCAGCTCGCCCATGGGCACCACGTTGCGGAGCAGCTCGAGCACCTGGCGCTTCAGGCCGAAGATGCGCGCCGCGGGGTTGTCGCGATCGTCGCTGAAGACCGCCGCCTCGGCTTCGTCGACGTCGACCTCGAGCTCCTCGATCACCAGCGCGTAGTCGTCGACCACCGCATCGATCGCCGCGTACAGCACCGCCGCGCCGCCGTGGGCGAGCAGGGCGGCGTCGCCCTCGAGGCGTCGGCGCACCGCGGCGAGCGGCGATCCGTCCCCGTGACGGAGGGAGAGCACGAAGCCGGGCCCGACGATGAGCTGCAGCTCGCCGATCACCACGTCGTCGGGCGCGTCGTAGGCGGCCGTCTTGGCCACCACGAAGGCGACGTCGCCGTAGCGCTCGACCTTCGGGCGCTGGTGCGCCTTGAGGGCGTCCTCGACGAGCAGGTCGTGCAGCTCGAACTCGGCTGTGACCGCGCCGAACTCCTCGGGCGTCGGCTCGTGCAGGCCGATCCAGAGCAGATCCCCGTCCTGGCGGGCCGTCGCCGCGTCGGCGTCGCTCAGGCGCCGACCGCCTCGGTACACGGCCCGGTCGACGATCACGGCGACGATCCTGCCGCGGCGCGTCGCCCACCGGGCGGATGGTCCGCCGACCGCGCTGCGAGACGAATCCGACGCGATTGCTTCACCCTGCGTGGCGGGCGCCGATGGGTGGCGAGCATGGAACGAGTCGGCAGCATCCTGGAGCGCGAGGGCGACGCCCTCGAGCACCTCCTCTTGAAGCTCATCGAGACGAAGCTCCTGCTCACGGCGGACGAAGCTCGGTTCCTCCCCCGGGCGACCCGTGAGGTGGAGCGGGCCCGCGCCCGGGCGCGCGAGCTCGACCTGCCGCGCGCCGCCACGGTGGCCCAGCTCGTGGCCGGGGCCACGCTGCGTGACCTCGCGACGGTGGCCACCGGGCCGTGGCCCGCCATCTTGCGCGACCACCACGACGTGCTCACCCGCCTCGTCGACGAGATCGACGTCGTCGCCCACCAGAACGCCTGCTCGGCGAGGGTCGGCCTCGAGGCCCTGGCGTGCGAACCGGTGGGCGTCGGGGTGGGCGCCCCGGCCGAGCCCGGCGGGCGTGGGACCGGCCGACCGGTCCGCAACGCCGAGCTCGATCGGCTGGCGCGCGGTGCCGCCCTCGAGTCGGTGCTGGGCACGGCGGCGCGCCTGCGCATGCCCGACCTCGTCGACTTCCTGCGCTGAGCGCGAGCCCGCCGGACGCGACAGCGCCGGGCCCCGAAGGGCCCGGCGCCGTGGACACGCCTGCGAGAGGCGGGCGATCCGAGATCAGGCGGTGGCGTAGCGGTCCTCGCCGATGCGGTCGTGCCAGTGCGAGGCATCGCCGATGGCGGCGGCGTAGGTCGCCTTGCGGCGGGCCACCCGACCCTGCGGGGCGTCGAGGTCGATGCCGTGGTCGGACTCGTACTGGGCGGTGATGCCCTCGCGGAGCATCTCGAGCGCCTCCGAGCGCAGCTGGGAGATGCGCGACTCGGTCACGCCGAGGAAGGTGGCGAGCTCCTGGGACTTGCGCCCCTCGAGGAAGTAGCCGACCACCACGATGCGGTGGCGCTCGGGGAGCAGGTGCACCGCGTCGCGCAGGTAGCTGTGGAGCTCACGGTTCTCGAGCTCCTCGCAGGGCTCGAGGGTCGAGTCGTCGGTGAGCACCTCGACCAGCGTGAGGTCCTCGTCGCCGTCGTTCACGTCGTACTCGAGGGCGAGCACGACCGAGCGGAACATCTTGTCCTGCAGCCGGCGCAGCTCGTCCTGGCTGACGCCGAGCGCCTCGGCGGTCTCCTCCGCGGAGGGCATGCGACCGAGGTTGCTGGCCAGGCGCTGCTCGATGGCCTCGAGCCGTCGAGCGAGGTTGCGCACCGAGCGAGGGGCCCAGTCGGCCGCCCGCACGGCGTCGAGGATGGCGCCGCGGATGCGCTGGGCGGCGAAGCGATCGAACGGGACGCCCCGGCTCTCGTCGTAGCGGCGGGCCGCCTCGACCAGCCCGAGGGCGCCGGCGGTGGCCAGCTCCTCGCGATCGACGTGGCGGGGGAAGTTCACCGCCACCTGGAAGACGACGTGCCGCACCAGCGGCAGGTGGTCCTCGATCAGCTGCTTGGTCTCTCGATCGGTGGTGTTGCTCGTGGTCATCGCCCTCTCCTGTGTTCACCCGTGTCCAGTGGGTGACACGGGTTACGGGTGCAGGCGGAGCCGACTTGAGCGATTTCTGCGCGAAACATCCCTGGATCGGCCCCGCAGCGGGGGAATTGAGCCGTTCGACCCAACCGATCTCGCTTTTCGTAGTGAACGTACCACCCAGCGTGGGATCAGCCGGGGATGGGCTCGTCGGGGGCGACGTAGGTCCAGCGGCCGCGGAAGTCCTTGCGCGTGTAGGCCAGGCTCGTGCTCGCCTGCATCGGGGTGCCGGGGTACGGGCCGAGGTAGTACTGGCCGACCCCGACGCCCGTGCCGACGCCCATGATCCCGGGCGGATCGAGGTCGAGGTGGGTGCGCCACCACGACTCGGAGAAGAACAGGGCGCAGTAGTCGACGTACACGTACTCGTCGATGAAGACGTGGCCGTGCTTGGTGAGCCGAGGCCAGAGCTCCTTCACGCAGGTGTGGAGGCTGGCCTGGTAGTCGACGTCGAGGAAGGCGAGCACGATCGGCTCGGTGTGCTGCGGGAGCGTCTGGTCGAACCAGCCCTTGCGGAACGTGCAGCGCTCGATCACGCCGTGAGCGGCGACGTTCGCCTTCACGTCGTCGAGCTCGGCCCGCAGGAACCCCTCGCCCTCCGCCGAGGCGTACCGGTCGGTCTCCTCCGCCGGCGGCAGGCCCTCGAACGAGTCGTAGACGATGAGGTCGCGATCGACGAGGTCGCACAGGATCGAGAGGTTCGCGGTCGCGCCGCCCTGGAAGCAGCCGCACTCCACCACCACGCCCTTGGTCTTCGGCGAGGTGCCGAGCAGCTTGGCCGCCATGGCCAGGTGGGCCCGGTACGAGGTGAGGGTGGGCAGCACCTGGGTGTTGCGGTACAGGCGGTGGGCCAGGCGGACCTTCTGCCACCAGCTCATGGCGTAGGCCTCGTGGATCTTCCCGCTCAGGAGGAAGGTGGCGGCGAACGGGATCGACAGCCACTCGTACGCCCCCTTCGCCCATCGCACCCGACGCGGGGGCAGGGTGGCCCCGAACACCTCGTACTGCGCAGCCGTGCCGGTGCGGCGACGGCGTCGGGGGAAGCGGGTCCGGGTGGGCATGGGCGGCACGCTACTCAGGGGCCGACCCGCCGGCTCGGGACCGCAGCGCCCGAGGCCGGTAGCGTGCGCCGGGTCGAGAGGAGGGCGCGTGAGGTTCCGACGGTTCCGCAAGGAGGCGAGCGCACCGGCCGCGCCCGCGCCCTCGCCCGACGAGGTCCGCGCCGAGGTCGACCGGCTCGCCGAGGCGGGCCAGGTCGACGCAGCCCTCGACCTGCTCGTGGCCCTCCACCGCCGCGGCCAGGCCGAGGGGTGCGAGGAGCAGATCCGGTCGCTGCGCCTGCAGGCGGGGGCGGTGGCCCGCGAGCAGGCCGGACGGGGCGACTGGCCGCCGCGCTACGACGACCCGTTCCCCGAGGTCCGCGGTCGCTTCCCGGAGGTGCGCGCCGGCGCGCTGACCACCGAGCTGCTCGGCGGGGCGGTGGCCCACCACGGCGCCCTGATCGTCCGCGGGGCGCTGGCGCCCGACCAGGTCGAACGCCTCGCCGGAGCGATCGAGGCCACCCACGACAGCAAGCAAGCCGAGGCCGACGAGGCGAGCGACTGGTACCAGCCCCTCGTCGAGATCGATGGGGCGGTGCGCCGGTGGGTCGCCCAGCGCGGCGGCACCTGGCTGGCCGACTCGCCCCGCAGCACCGAGATCGTGCTGTCCGAGCTGGAGGCGGCCGGGATCGTCCCGGCGATCGCCGGCCACCTGGGCGAGCGGCCGGTGATCTCGCTGCAGAAGTCCACGCTGCGACGCACCCTCCCCGACTTCGGCATCATCGCCTGGCACCAGGACGGCTCGTTCCTCGGCGACGAGGTGCGGACCATGAACGTCTGGGTCGCGCTGTCGGCGTGCGGCGGCGACCGACCGACACCGGGCCTCGAGATCCTCCCCCGGCGCCTCGACGGGGTGCTCCCCGTCGACGGCGTCCTGTCGCCCATCTCGGTGCCCCAGGAGCTGGTCGACGAGCTGGCCCAGGAGGGCGCCACGATCATCCCGACGTTCGAGGCCGGCGACGCCCTCCTCTTCGACGAGATCCTGCTGCACCGCACGCACCTGGCCCCGGAGATGACCGACGTCCGCTACGCGCTGGAGTGCTGGTTCTTCGCCCCGTCGCAGGCCACGAGCAGCTACACCGCGCTGCTCGTGTGAGGGTGCTCAGCCGAAGCGGGCCACCTTCACGCCCCGCCGGTTGAGCTCCACCAGCACCGCGCTCGCATCCACCAGCTCGGCGAGGCCACCTGCGCCGTGACGCCGGGCCCGACCGGAACCGAGCTCGACCGCGGCCAGCGCAGCCACCGCCCCACCGGCGATGCCGGGACGGTCCATCGCCCCGAGGATCTCGACGGAGATCCCCTCGGCGCTGCGCCCGCGGACCTCGACCCGCACGGCGCCGAGGCCGCCCTCGGGGTGGGGCGGCCGGAGCATCGGCAGCCGCGCCGTCAGGCGGTCGCGGCGGGTGGCGGCGAGGCGGGCGGTGACGCGCCCCACGCCGGGGAACGCCGGCACGAGGAGCAGGGCGTCGGGCAGCTCGGCGCGGTAGCAGTCGGCGGCCCCGATGGGATCGGGGAACCAGCTGAGCTCGCGGCCCGAGCCGGCCGCCCGGCGCTGCCAGCCGCCGTCGCGCCAGTCGAGGCCGACGCCGCCGAGCGAGCCGTGGTGCTGGCGGGCGCAGGCGGGCCCGCCGGTGCCGAGGCGGGCGACGTGGATCTCGTCGACCTGCTCGAGGCGGTCGGCGGCGAGGCGGGCGAGCAGGCAGGTGAGCCCCGGCGAGAAGGTGGCGCCCACCGCCACGGTGGTGCCGCGAGCCTCGGCCTCGGGGCCGAGGTCGAGCAGGCCGCGCACCTCGTCGAGGCGGTCGGAGGTGACCACCACCGGCTGGCCCGCCGCCACCCGCTGGCGCGCTGCGGGGAGCTGGGTCCCGCACGGGGTGGCGAGCACCACCACGTCGGCGTCGGGCAGGTCGTCGGTCGAGCCCCGATGGGCGACGCCCTTGGGCCCGAGGGCCGACACGACCTCGTCGACGCGACCCTCGGCGGTGTCGCAGCACACCACGGCCTCGACCGCATCGGTCGAGGTGAGCTGTCGGGCGGCCCGGGTGCCGACGGCGCCCAGGCCGACGACCGCGACGCGCATCAGCGCAGCTCGTCGGGCGAGAGCTCGCGCCAGCCGCCGCGCTGGGGCGGCGTGCCCCCCGTGCCTCGGACCCGCAGCACCGCGGCGATCCCCCCGGCGATGCCGAGGGCGACGAGGGCTCGGCGGATCATCGTCACGGGGTTCCTCCGGGCAGACGGGGGTGTCGTGGGGCTAGCTGGAATCGAACCAGCGACCTCACCCTTATCAGGGGTGCGCTCTAACCGACTGAGCTATAGCCCCGAGCGGGAGCCGACGGTAGCGGGCGCGGCCGCGGCGATGCGAACCGCTTGGGTGGCGCGCTAGCGCTCGACGTCCTCTTCGATCACGACGAGGCGGATGCCCCCGGTGATCTCGCTGATCACGTTGATCAGCGCCGCGGCCAAGACGGTGACGACGGTGCCGGCCATCACCCCGACGGCGCCGACCGCGGCGGCCGCCCGGAACATCTGGTTGCCGTAGAAGGTGAAGTCCTCCAGGCCCACGTCCTCCAGGAACGACTGGAGGTTGTCGATCGTCCCGCTGGAGTAGGCGATGCCCCAGAGGGCGGCGAGCGTGGCCAAGATCGCGGCGTACAGGCACGCGTAGACGACGAGGGAGAGCTTCAGCACCGACCAGAGGTCGACGCGGCGCACGACGCGCTTGACCCGACGGCCGCGGCGCCGGCCGGGGCGGGGGGCGGCGGGCTCGGCGACGGGACCGTGCTCGGGCTGCTCGACGGGGACCTCGCCGACCAGGGTGTCGTCGACCGGGGCCTCGTCGATCGGGGCCGAACCGGACCCGTTCGCCGATCCGGCCGACGGCGCGGCGATCGTGGCGGTCGCCCGGCCCTCGCCCGTCGACGCCGGCCGAGGCCGGCTCGCCGGGGTGCGTGCCCCCCCACCGGGGCGCGGCGGGCGCTTGGGCCCGGTCTGATCGGAGGACATCGGGTCGAGCCTAGGGGATGGGGGTCGGGTCCCAGCGAGCGCGAGCGACGGCCCGAACCGGACCGCGCTGCACGGTGACCTCGACGTCGACCCCCTGGGTGACGAAGGCGACGAGCTCGGCGCCGTTGGCCACGGCGAGGCGCTCGGCCTCGGCCCGGCCGCCCGCCGCCCCGGCGAGGGCGGCCGCGTCGGCCGCGGCTTGGGCCCCCGCGCGCTGGGCACCGACGCGACCGAGGTGGCCGACGCCGGCGATCACGGCCGCGGCGAGGAGCAGGGCGACGAGGGCCAGCAGGGCGGCCTGGCCCTCCTGGCCGCGTCGATCAGGCATCGTCGGCGGACAGCACGGGCGCCACGGCCGCGACCGTCCGGTCGCCCTCGACGTTCATGACCCGGACGCCCGTGGCGTCGCGACCCTGCGAGGAGATCTCGCGCACGGCCATGCGCGTGACGACCCCGTCGGAGGCGATGGCGAGGATCTCGTCTTCGATGCCGACCATGAAGGCCGACACGACGAAGCCCTTCTTCGCGGTGAGCTTGATGCCGCGCACCCCCTGGCCGCCACGGCCCTGCAGGTTGAAGCGGTCGAGTTGGGTGCGCTTGCCGTAGCCGCCGTCGGTGACGATCAGGATCGCCGTGTCGTCACGGGCCACGTCGCACGACACGACCTCGTCGCAGGGCTTCATCTTCATGCCGCGGACGCCGGCGGTGGAGCGGCCCATCGGGCGCACGTCGTCCTGCTTGAAGCGGATGGTCATGCCCGACCGGCTGACCATGAAGATCTCGTCGGCGTCGTTGACCGGGATCACCTTCACCAGCTGGTCGCCGTCGCGCAGGTTGATGGCGATGAGCCCGGCCCGCAGCGACGAGTCGTACTCGCTGAACCGGGTCTTCTTCACCTGGCCGTTGCGCGTGGCGAAGAAGAGGTACTGGTTCGTCTCGTAGTCGCGCGTGTCGATGATCGTCTGGATCTTCTCGTCGGGCTGGAGCGGCAGCAGGTTGACGATGGCGGTGCCGCGGGCCGTGCGGTCCTTCATCGGGATCTCGTGGGCCTTCAGCCGGTACACCCGTCCCAGGTTGGAGAAGAACAGCAGGTAGGCGTGGGCGGTGGTGGTGACGATGTGGGCGATGTAGTCCTCGTCCTTGAGCTTCGCCCCGGCGATGCCGCGCCCGCCGCGGCCCTGCGCCTTGAAGGCGTCGACGGTCACCGTCTTGATGTAGCCCTTGGCCGACATGGTGACGATGAGGTCCTCGTCGTCGATGAGGTCCTCGAGGTCCATGTCGCCGGCGTCGAAGGTGACCTTCGAAACGCGGTCCGACGCGTGCTTCTCACGGATCTCGCCGAGCTCGTCCTTGATCACGCCGTAGAGCACGGTGCGGTCGGCGAGGATGGCCTCGAGGTGGGCGATGCGCTGGCGCAGCTCCTCCATCTCGGCCTCGAGGTTGGCCCGGCCGAGGCGGGTGAGGCGGTGGAGCTGCATCTCGAGGATGTACTCGGCCTGCACGTCGGAGAACTCGAAGGGCGTCGCCATGAGCGCCTCGTGGGCGGCGGCGCGGTCCTCGGAGCCGCGGATGGTGGCGATGATGGCGTCGATCAGGTCGAGCGCCTTCAGCAGGCCCTCGACGATGTGGGCTCGCTCCCGCGCCTTGCGGAGCCGGTACTCCGAGCGCCGGGTGATGACGTCGACCTGGTGCTCGAGGTAGTGGAAGAGGCACTCGTAGAGGTTGAGCGTGCGGGGCACGCCGTCGACGAGGGCCACGGTGTTCACGCCGAACGACGTCTGCAGCGGGGTGCGCTTGTAGAGGTTGTTCAAGATGATGAGCGCCGGCGCGTCGCGCTTGAGGGTGATCACGATGCGGGTCTTGCCGCCCGACGATTCGTCGTTGAGGTCGGCGATCCCCTCGAGCTCCTTGGCGTCGACCAGGTCCTTGATCTTGGTGAGCACCGAGCGCGGGCCCACCTGGTAGGGCAGCTGGGTGACGACGATGCGGTCGCCACCGCGCGCCGTCTCCTCGATCTCGGCCACGGCGCGCATCCGGATCGAGCCCCGCCCGGTGCGGTAGGCGTCGATGATCCCCGAGCGCCCCATGATCAGCGCGCCGGTGGGGAAGTCGGGCCCGGTGACGAACTGCATCAGCCGGTCGCAGCGGGCGTCGCTGTCCATGGCGGCCAGCTCGTCCTCGTGCTCCATCAGGTGCACGGTGGCGTCGATGACCTCGCCCAGGTTGTGGGGCGGGATGTTGGTGGCCATGCCCACGGCGATGCCCTGGCCGCCGTTGACGAGCAGGTTGGGGAACCGCGACGGGAGCACCGCTGGCTCCTGGAACTCGCCGGAGTAGTTGTCGACGAAGTCGACGGTCTCCTCGCCGATGTCCTGGAGCATCGACATGGCCAGCGGGTCGAGGCGGCACTCCGTGTAGCGGGCCGCCGCGGGGCCGTCGTCGGGCGAGCCGAAGTTTCCGTGCCCGGCCACGAGCGGGTGGCGCAGCGAGTGGGGCTGGGCCATGCGCACGAGGGCGTCGTAGATGGCGCCGTCGCCGTGGGGGTGGTACTTGCCCATCACCTCGCCGGTGACGCGGGCGCACTTCATGAAGGGGCGGTCGGGGCGGGCGCCCACGTCGTACATGCCCCAGAGGATCCGGCGGTGCACCGGCTTGAGGCCGTCGCGCACGTCGGGCAGGGCCCGCGACACGATGACCGACATGGAGTAGTCGAGGAACGACCGCTCCATCTCGTCTTCGATCTCGATGGGCTCGATGAGCCCGTAGTCGGTGACCGTGGGGTCGGCGCCGTCTCGCAGGTCGTCGCCGGTGGGGGGCAGCTCGTCGTCAGCCATGGGGTGCGGGGGTCTCCTCGTCGTGCAGCGGGAACGGTGGGGGCGTCGACCGACTCAGATGTCGATGAAGCGCACGTCCTTGGCGTTGCGCTTGATGAAGTCCTTGCGGGCTTCGACGTCGTCGCCCATGAGCGTCGAGATGGCGGTGTCGGCAGTGGCGGCCTGCTCGACCGTGACCTGCAGGAGGGTGCGCGAGGCGGCGTCCATGGTGGTGGCCTTGAGCTCCTCCCAGTCCATCTCGCCGAGGCCCTTCAGCCGGGCGAACTCCTTCTTGTGGTTCGGGTGGTCCACGAGGAACTGGGCCTTGGCGGCGTCGTCCTTCAGGTACACCTTCTCCTTGCCCACCACCGTGGAGTAGAGCGGCGGCTGGGCGATGTAGATGTGCTTGTCCTCCACCAGCTGCTTCATGTGGCGGAAGAAGAAGGTGAGCAGCAGCGTGCGGATGTGGCTGCCGTCGACGTCGGCGTCGCACAGCAGGATGACCCGCTCGTAGCGCGACTTCGCCACGTCGAACTCGTCGGCGCCGAAGCCGGCGCCGATCGCCGAGATGAGCGCCTGCACCTCGGTGTTCTTCAGCATCTTGTCCATGCGGGCCCGCTCGACGTTGAGGATCTTGCCGCGGATGGGCAAGATCGCCTGCGTGCGCGGGTCGCGCGCCGAGGTGGCCGAGCCGCCGGCCGAGTCGCCCTCGACGATGAACAGCTCGCACTCGCTGCGATCTCGGCTCGAGCAGTCGCGCAGCTTGTCGGGCATGCCGGCGCCGTCGAGGGCGCTCTTGCGGCGGGTGTTGTCGCGCGCCTGCTTGGCGGCCGCGCGGGCGCGCTGGGCGTTGACCGCCTTCTTCACGATCTTGTTGGCCTCGGTGGGGTTCTCCTCGAACCAGTCGGCCAGCTTCTCGTTGG
>Ga0116151_10002556_pt1 | contig 16672 bp, 12 predicted proteins | sample AD_UKC117_MetaG_FD_89893 | JGI IMG/M metagenome (GOLD analysis project Ga0116151, IMG submission 89893) | Active sludge microbial communities of municipal wastewater-treating anaerobic digesters from Hong Kong - AD_UKC117_MetaG | ecosystem: Engineered > Bioreactor > Anaerobic > Digestate...
CGCCTGCACATCGTGGTGCACATGCCGCCGAGGACGCCGATCCCCGAGGTCGACGAGGACGTCCTCGAGCGTGAACTCGCCGATGCCGTCCGGTCCTGGGACGACCAGTTCTCCACGGCGCTGCTGACCAGCGTCGGAGAGGAGCGGGCGGGCGAGTTGTTGTCGACCTTCCAGGGGTCTTTCCCGGAGGCCTACAAGGAGGACGCCACCGCGCGCGAAGCCGTCCCCGACATCGTGAGCCTGGACGCGCTCGGGGAGTCGGGGATCTCGGTCGCGCTGGCACAGCCGGCAATCGTCTCCTCGCTGCGCGACCGACGGTTCACGATCTACCGTGCCGGCCCAGAGGTCTCGCTGGCCTCCGTGATCCCGATCCTCAACGGCTTCGGGGTGGAGGTGCTCGACGAGCGTCCCTACCGGATCATCGGTGCCGACGGCATCGAGCGGCACATCTACGATTTCGGCCTGCGCCTGCCGGACGAGGAGATGCCGAACGAGGACACGTTCACCCAGCGGTTCAGCGACGCCTTCCTCGCCTGCTGGTCGATGTACGCCGACGCGGACCTGCTCAACACTCTGGTCACCACCGGTGGGCTGGACTGGCGCGAGGTGGCCGCGGTGCGGGCGTGGGTGGAGTACGCGCGGCAGATCGGATCGCCGTTCTCCGCGCAGTACATGATCGAGGTCCTGGTCTCCCACACGCAGATCGTGCAACTGCTGGTCGACCTGTTCGAAGCCCGGCACCACCCGTCTGCCAACGACGAGCGGAAGGCCAAGAGCATCCATCAGGAGATCCTGACCGCGCTCGATGCGGTCGCCTCCTTGGATGACGACCGCGTCATCCGGCAATTGCTGGGGATCGTGCTCGCCGTGCTCCGCACCAACTACTACCAGCGGGTGGACGGCGCCCCCAAACAGTGGCTGTCCTTCAAGATCGATCCACGCGAGGTGCCGGGCATGCCACTGCCACGCCCGCGCTTCGAGATCTTCGTGACCTCGCCCCGTATGTCCGGCGTGCACCTGCGGTTCGGCCGGGTGGCCCGGGGCGGGCTGCGGTGGAGTGATCGTCGAGAGGACTTCCGCACCGAGGTGCTCGGTCTGGTCAAGGCCCAGATGGTGAAGAACGCCGTGATCGTCCCCGTGGGCTCGAAGGGTGGTTTCGTCGTGAAGAACCCGCCTCCGGCGTCCAACCGCGAGGCGTTCATGGCCGAGGGGATCGACTGTTACAAGTCCTTCATCAGCGGCCTGTTGGACCTCACGGACAACCTGGTACACGGTGCGGTGGTGCCGCCCCCGGATCTGTACCGCCGGGACGGTGACGACACCTATCTGGTCGTCGCCGCCGACAAGGGGACCGCATCGTTCTCGGACATCGCGAATGCGAAGGCCGTGGAGTACGGCTTCTGGCTCGGTGATGCGTTCGCCTCCGGGGGGTCCGTCGGCTACGACCACAAGGCGATGGGGATCACCGCCCGTGGTGCATGGGAGTCGGTGAAGCGCCACTTCCTCGAAATGGGTGTCGACACCCAGAGCGAGGACTTCACAGTCGTCGGTGTCGGCGACATGAGCGGCGATGTGTTCGGGAACGGGATGTTGTTGTCCGAGCACATCGGTCTGGTCGCAGCCTTCGACCACCGGGACATCTTCCTGGACCCGACTCCGGACCCGTCCGTGGGATTCCAGGAGCGTAAGCGCCTGTTCGAGTTGTCCCGGTCGAGCTGGCAGGACTACAACCAGGAGTTGATCAGTGCCGGGGGCGGGGTCTATTCCCGATCGCTGAAGTCCGTGCCGATCAGCAAGCAGGTCCGCAAGGCCCTGGGAATCCAGGACTCCGTCAAGAGCATGACCCCCAACGACCTACTGCACGCGATCCTGCAGGCGCCGGTGGATCTGTTGTGGAACGGTGGCATCGGAACGTACGTGCGGGCCACCTCCGAGACCGATGCCGAGGTGGGGGACAAGGCCAACGATCCCATCCGTGTCACCGGTGCCCAGTTGCGCTGCAAAGTGGTCGGCGAGGGCGGCAATCTCGGCCTGACCCAACTCGGGCGGATCGAGGCCGCGGAGAACGGCGTTCGCCTGAACACCGACGCCATCGACAACTCCGCCGGGGTGGACACCAGCGACCATGAGGTGAACATCAAGATCCTGCTCGACCGGATCGTGCAGGACGGCGATCTCACGATGAAGCAGCGCAACGAGCTGCTTGCCGCCATGACCGAGGACGTGGCGGATCTGGTGCTGGCGAACAACTACTGGCAGAACATGCTGCTGTCCAATGGCCGTGCCCAGCGCGGTGGCCTGTTGCCGGTCCACCAGCGGCTGATGGGGGTGCTGGAGCAGCGCGGTCTGCTCGACCGGGAGATCGAGTTCCTGCCCACCGACGATCAGATCGCCCAGCGGATCCTGGAGGGCCGCGGGCTCAGTTCCCCGGAGTTGTCGGTTCTGCTGGCATGGTCGAAGATCGCGCTGACAGACGACCTGATGGCCACGTCTGTGGATACCGACAGTTGGGCGATCGACGCCTTGGCGCAGTACTTCCCGCCCGACCTGCAGGCACGCTACGGCGACCGGCTCGACGAACACCCCCTGCGAAAGGAGATCGTGGTCACGATGCTGGCCAACGATCTCGTGAACCACGGTGGCATCACGTTCGTCCACCGCGTGATCGAGGAGACGGGCGCGTCGGTCGAGGAGATCGCGCGTGCCTATGTGGCCTGCCGGCAGATCTTCGACCTCGACGGTGTCTGGGAGGAGATCAAGTCCCTGGACCGGGTCGCCCCGACCGCGGCCCAGAACGCCCTCTACCTGGAGTTCCGCAGGTTGCTGGACCGCTCGGTGCGGTGGGTGCTCACCACCCGCGGCGGTGTGCTGGACGCATCCAAACTCATCGAGGACGTGCATCCTGTGGTTCACGCGCTCACGCCGATGGTTCCTCAGTTGTTGCGTGGCAGCGAGGCGCAGCGTCTGTCCGAGCGCGCTGCGGAGTTCGTCGCTCTCGGTGCTCCGGAGCCCCTGGCCATGCGGGCGGCCGCCTGCCTGGACCAGTACTCCCTGCTGGACATCGCGGACATCGCCAAGCGTGAGAAGCAACTAGCGGAGTCGGTGGCGGCGCTCTACTTCGCGATCTCCGAGCGGTTCGGGGTGGATGCACTCCTGACGCAGATCTCCAACCTGGAGCGTGCGGACCGCTGGTCGGCGCTGGCCAGGGCGGCGGTCCGCCAGGACCTGTACGCGGCACAGGCCGGACTCACCGTGCGGGTCCTGCGGCGTACGGACGGCGATCTCCCGCCGGAGGAGCGCATCGAGGAGTTCGAGAAGGCCAACCCGGAGGGGCTGACCAGGGCGACCGCCACCCTCAATGAGATCCGGGTCTCCGGTCCGCCGAGCCTGGCGACGGTGTCAGTGGCGCTGCGCGTGCTGCGCAACGTGTCGCAGCAAGGGGTGTAGCTGCGGCGTCGGTGTCAGTCCACGCCCGCTTTGCGGAACTGGACGCTGATCCTCGGGCCGGCGGCGCGGACCTTGGGAACGGCGTGCTCCCACGTCGTCTGGCAGGTGCCGCCCATCACGAAGAGGTCGCCGTGGCCAAGCAGGAACGTCAGGCTTGGTCCACCACCGCGCGGGCGCAATTGCAGGGGCCGAGCCGCGCCGAGGGACACGATCGCGATGACGGTCTCGGCGCGGGAGTTGCGGATGTTGTCGCCGTGCCATGCCACGCTGTCGAGCCCGTCGCGGTACCAGCACAACCCAGCGGTCGTGAAAGGGTCCGGACCGTACTCGGCGTTGAGAGCGTGGAACGCGCGACCCAATGTCGGGTGCGGGAGTCGAGCGGGATCTCTGCACCACGCAGTGAGGCGAGGGACATCGACCTCGCGGTCGTACATCACACGTCGTCCCTGTCGCCACGGGGCGTGTGTGGACAAGGCGTCGAACACCGCCAGATCGTCGGTGAGCCATCCCTCGAGGTGGTCGATCCAGGCGCCGTTGCCGAGTTCGGTGTGCTGCCGGCGTTCCAGGGCCCCCGGGTCTGCGCTCAGGCCATCGCTGAAGAGCGAGGGTTGAAGGTCCACGGTCATGCCCCCACCCTATGTCGTACACGCGTTCTATTCTCGGATTGCGTGCGGTTGTGCCGCATGCGTGAGCGCTTTGTACATCCGGGAGCACTCCGGACGCGCCGCTACGCTCCCGGATCCCCGAAGTGCTCACGGATGTGAACATTCGAACGTGCGTACGAGTGAAACGGTCATGACGTAGGCTGTGCACGATGAAGTCCCTTGCTGTTGCCTGCAGTGCCCTGTGTCTGCCCCTTCTGCCCGCCTCCGCCGCCGTGGCCGACGACGTCGTCCCCGTGGAGTCGCCCGTCCCACTGGCGCCTCCCGGCAACGTGGTCGCCGAGCAGTTCGGGACTGGTCTGCAGGTCACGTGGGAGGCGGTGACCGGCGCCACGTCGTACCAGGTCCTCGCCGATCCCAGCGGAGCCACCTGTGTCACCGCGACGACCTCCTGCGTGTTCGACACCCTGCCTGTGCGCACCACCTACACGTTCACCGTCACCGCGACCGATGGGGTTGTGACAAGTCCGGCGTCCGTGCCCAGTACGCCGGTCCGGCTACGCGCACAACTGGCCGAGCCGATCTTCGCCAAGGACAAAGTCCTGGTGGGACGTTCCGTGCGCGGCCGCAAGATCTGGGCGGTGCGGCAGGGTAATCCGTTGGCCGTCGACGTCATGCTCAGCATCGGGCAGATGCACGGCAGCGAACCGGCCGGGCTGCGGGTCACCGACCGGCTGCGACGCAAGCCTGTGCCTGCGGACGCCGACTACCAGTTGTGGACGATCCGCACCATGAATCCGGACGGCGCCTCGCGTGGCAACCGCTACAACGCACGCGGGGTGGACCTGAACCGCAACTTCCCCGGGACCTGGTCGACGCGCCAGTACCGCTCGGGCCGAGGACCTGGCAGTGAGCCCGAGACCCGCGCCATGATGCGGTTCATCAAGCGGCTCAAGCCCACCGGGGTGCTGAGTTTCCACCAACCGTGGAACACCGTGCTCAGCGTGTGCGACCAGCGTTCGGCGTACTGGGTCCGGCGCACCGCCCAACTGATCGGGCTCCGGCAACCGGGCCGGCCCAGCTCATGTGGCCGGTGGCTGCCCGGGACCATGAACCGCTGGACCGCCCGCAACACGGCGAGCTGGTTCGTCACCGTCGAGTTGGCCCCGAGCCACCGCCTGGGACGACAGGTGCGGAAGTCGGCGACGGCCGTCGTCAGGCTCGCCGAGGAGATGGCCTCCGACAGCGGGCCGGCGCTGGGGATGGCCGTAGGCTGAGCGCCGCGGCTGCCGCGATACCGGCAACGATGGGTCTAGTCTTGCCGCATGACGCAGACACCTGAGCCGGAATCCACACCCCCCGAGAGCGCCAGCGTGCCGCCGCCCCCACCCGCGGCCACCCCCGCACCGCCCGCGGAGACAACGCCGCCGGTCGCGCAGACCCCGCCGCCGCCCCCGGCCGCGGACGCCCCGCCGCCCCCGGCACCTCCTGCCCCGATGGGAGCTCCGGCGGTCGCAGGTGTACCCACCTTCCCGGACGGAAAGCCGATGGTCGATGCGCAGGGCCGGCCGGCTTCTCCGAAGTCGCGGCTCGCGGCCGCCCTGCTCGCCTTCTTCCTCGGCGGTTTCGGCGTGCACCGCTTCTACGTCGGCAAGATCGGCACCGGGGTCGCGATCATCCTCACCATCGGTGGGTTCTTCGGGATCTGGCCGCTCATCGACCTGATCATGATCCTGGTCGGATCGTTCAAGGACAAGCAGGAGCGCTACCTGGCCAACTGGTAGCCGCCGGGTCGGGCGCGGTTACCCTACGAGAGTGGCCGATCTGGAGCTCTCCGACCAAGTGACCGCGCTCGACAGCACTCTGCAGCAGATCGAGGCGGTGCTGGATCTGTCCGCGCTCGCCGACGAGATCGCAGAGCTCGAGCGACAGGCGTCGGCCCCCGATCTGTGGGACGACCAGGAGTCGGCGCAGAAAGTCACATCGCGGCTGTCCTACCTGCAGCAGGAGCAGCGGCGGGTTCTGGCGCTGCGTCAGCGTGTCGATGACCTTCCGGTGCTCATCGAACTGGCCACGGACGAGGACGACGCGGCATCGCTGGCTGAGGCCGCCCGTGAGGTGGAAGCCCTGCAGACCGAGATCAGCGAACTCGAGGTCCGGACCCTGCTCTCGGGGGAGTACGACGAGCGTGAGGCGTTGGTCTCCATTCGATCGGGTGCCGGGGGAGTGGATGCCGCCGACTGGGCCGAGATGCTGCTGCGCATGTACAGCCGATACTGCGAGCGGCACGGTTGGTCCACAGAGGTCTACGAGACCTCCTACGCCGAGGAGGCCGGCATCAAGTCCGCGACCTTCGCGGTGAAGGCGCCGTTCGCCTACGGAACCCTGTCCGTGGAGCAGGGCACCCACCGCCTGGTCCGCATCTCACCGTTCGACAATCAGGGTCGGCGGCAGACCTCGTTCGCCGAGGTCGAAGTGATCCCGGTGGTGGAGAAGACCGAGAGCATCGATATCCCGGACGATGAGCTGCGCGTCGATGTGTACCGCTCCTCCGGGCCCGGGGGCCAAGGGGTCAACACGACCGACTCCGCCGTGCGCCTGACCCATCTGCCCACAGACATCGTCGTGAGTTGCCAGAACGAACGCTCGCAGTTGCAGAACAAGGCCACGGCGATGGCCGTGTTGCAGGCCAAGTTGCTCGAACGCCGCCGGCAGGAGGAGCAGGCGAAGATCGACGCACTGAAGGGCGAATCGGCCGGATCCTGGGGCAACCAGATGCGCTCGTACGTGCTGCACCCCTACCAGATGGTCAAGGACCTGCGCACCGAGGTCGAGACCGGCAACACCGCGGCCGTGCTGGACGGGGAGATCGACGAGTTCATCGAGGCGGGGATCCGTTGGCGGCGGCAGGGGGCGGCGGCGAACTAGGGCGGGCCGCCCCGTTGCCCGCTGCGCTGGCGTCCGGCGCATGTTGATTGCTGCGCGGTTACGGTTTCGCCGGCCACAAACCGGTAACCGCGCAACACTCAACGCTGGCGGCGGCGGTGGCGTTCAACGCTGGCGGCGGCATGCGCCACCCAGCGGCACAGGCAACGCCGGATCCGAACGTGTTCCTGACCTGAGTCGGGGGATAGGGAACGTACACTCGGGGAGAAGTCAGCGAACAAGGGTGGGGTAGGTACGTGATCACGTTCGAGCGCGTCACCAAGCGCTACGACAAGCGCAACCGCCCCGCGCTGCAGGACATCTCGCTGGACATCCAGCCCGGGGAGTTCGTTTTCCTCGTCGGAGCCTCAGGTTCGGGCAAGTCGACCTTTCTGCGGCTGATCCTGCGCGAGGAGAAGGTCACCACCGGTCGGGTGGTCGTGTCGGGCCGCGACGTCGGGAAACTCTCGCGCTGGAAGGTCCCGCAGTTGCGCCGCGGAATGGGTGCGGTGTTCCAGGACTTCCGACTGCTGCAGAGCAAGACGGTCTACCAGAACGTGGCTTTCACGTTGCAGGTCCTCGGCCGCAAGAACTCCCAGATCGAGCGGGCCGTGCCTGAGGTGCTCGACCTCGTGGGACTCGCGGACAAGATGCAGCGCTACCCCCACCAACTCTCCGGCGGTGAGCAGCAGCGGGTGGCCATCGCGCGCGCCTTCGTCAACCGTCCACCACTGCTGCTCGCCGATGAGCCCACTGGGAACCTCGACCCCGCCACCAGTGTGGGGATCATGAAACTGCTGGACCGCATCAACCGCGTGGGGACCACGGTGCTCATGGCCACCCACGACGCGGCCATCGTCGACCAGATGCGCAAGAGGGTCGTCGAACTCGACGCGGGGCAGATGGTCCGCGACGAGGCGCGTGGTGTGTACGGACAGGACCACCAGCCGTGAGACTTCGATTCATCCTCAGCGAGACCTTCCAAGGCCTACGACGCAATCTCACGATGACGTTCGCCGTGATCATCACGGTGGCGGTCTCGCTGACCCTGTTCGGCGCCGGTCTGCTGGTGCGCGCGCAGGTCGACTCGATGAAGGACTACTGGTACGACCGGGTCGAGGTCTCCATCTTCCTGTGCGGGGCGAGTTCCTCCGCGCCCTCCTGCTCGCTGGGGGCCGTGACTCCCGAGGTCCGCACACAGATCGAGCAGGAACTCACCGCCCTGCGGCCCCTGGTGCAGGAGATCTACTACGAATCCAAGGAGGAGGCGTATCAACGTTTCCTCGAGCAGTTCAAGGACTCGCCGGTCACCCAGAACGTCACCCCGGATGCACTACCGGAGTCGTTCCGGGTGAAACTCTCCGATCCGACGAAGTACGAAGTGATCGCGGCGGCTTTCGAAGGCAGACCCGGGGTCGAACAGGTTCAGGACCAACGGCAATTGCTCGATCGGTTCTTCAAACTGCTCAACGGCCTACAAGTGATCGCTCTGTCGGTGGCAGTCGCGATGCTGGTGGTCACCGCACTGCTGGTGGTCAACACGATCCGGGTGGCAGCTCACGCCCGCCGCAGAGAGGTCGGGATCATGCGGTTGGTGGGGGCCAGCAACTTCATGATCCGGATGCCGTTCCTGCTCGAGGCCGCGGTCTCGGCGGCGATCGGTGGCCTGATCGCGGTGGGCGCGATCGTGGCCGCGAAGGTCTTCCTCATCGATGAGGTTCTCGCGCCGTCGTACCAGTTCACGGCGTTCGTCTCGTGGGATCAGGTGATCGTCATCCTGCCGATCATCTTCTTCACCGGGATCGTGATCGCAATGATTGCAGCCGGGCTCACATTGCGCCGATATCTGAAAGTGTGAAGGTACCCTTAAGCATGTCCAATTCGTCCCGAAGCGCTCGGTGCGGGGTCCGCTATGCGGCCGCGTCGCTGGCGATCGGGCTGGCGGCAGGCATGGTGGCCCTTCCGGCGCACTCCGACGACATCAACGAGCAGGTGGCGGAGGCCTCTGATGACCTCGCGCGGGCCGACGCGAAGGTCGATGCCGCGATCAAGCAACTGAGTTCCGCGCGCGAGCAGCTGCCCGAGGCCCGCCAGGAGCTCGCCGCTGCGCAGTCGGAGTTGACGCAAGCGCAGCAACGCAAGTCCGCAGCCGACGTGAAGGTGGCGGAGGCGATCGCCAAGGTCGCCAAAGCCAAGCAGGAGATCGCCGAGACCGAGCAGCAGATCGCCTACTTGGAGCAACGCATCGGCCAGATGGCCCGGGAGGTCTACCAGCAGGGTGGCCAGATCTCGGAGGTCGAGATCCTGCTCGACTCCCGGGACCCCGGGGACTTCGCCGCCCGCCTGGAGGCGCTGCGGAGCATCGCGCAGGACAACAACAACACCATGACCGACCTCGACGATGCCAAGGCGCAACTGCAGACGAGGCTGGCCGGGTTGCGGATCCTCGAGCAGAAGGCCGAGGAGGCACAGGCCGAGGACCAGCAGGAGGTCGACAAGGCAGCGGCGGCCAAGGCCCGCGCTGACGCCGCGAAGGCCAAGATCGACGAATTGGTGGCCGCCCGCAGTTCCGCGCTGCGCGATGCACGCGAGCGCAAGGCCGACGTCCGCAAGCAGTACAACCAACTCAAGGCGGAGCAGGAACGGATCGCCGCGATCGCGCGGGCAGCGGCGGCCAAGGCGGCTGCCGGCCAAGGGGGCATCCCGGTGAACATCGGTCCCGGTGGCCTTGCCTGGCCGGCACCGGGAGCGCCGGTGTCGGGCAACGTGGGTCCGCGCGTGCATCCGGTCTACGGGTACCGCTCATGTCATACCGGAACCGACATCAGTGCAGGTATGGGAGCGCCCATCCTCGCCGCGGCCGACGGCGTCGTGGTGTCGATCCAGAACGGCGGGCCCTACGGTCTGCACACGCTCGTCCAGCACGGGTCGGGCATCTCCACCATGTACGCCCACCAATCGTCGACCTCGGTCAGCGTGGGGCAGAAGGTCAAGCGCGGCGATGTCATCGGACGGGTCGGATCGACCGGTTGGTCGACCGGGCCGCACCTGCACTTCGAGGTGCACGTCAATGGCACGCCCTACGACCCAATGGGCTGGTTCGGCGGGTCCAAGGGTCCGGTGCGGTGCTGAGGCGATGGTCAAGGAGAAGGGCCGCAAGGTCATCGCCGTGAACCGGCGTGCACGTCACGACTATGCGATCGAGGACACCTGGGAAGCGGGCATCGTGCTGCACGGCACGGAGGTCAAGTCGCTCCGGGCCGGCCGGGCGTCGCTGGTCGACGGCTACGCGGAGATCCGTGACGGCGAGGTGTGGCTGGTCAACGTCCACATCTCGGAGTACGACCAGGGGACCTGGACCAATCACGAGCCGCGCCGACCGCGCAAGTTGCTGCTGCACGGGCACGAGATCCACCGACTGATCGGGAAGATCAAGCAGAGCGGGCTGACGCTGGTGCCGATGCAGTTGTACTTCTCCGACGGCAAGGCGAAGGTCGAAATCGGTCTCGGACGCGGCAAGAAGAGCCATGACAAGCGGCAGGCCATCGCCGCCCGGGAGGCCAAGCGCGACGCCGAGCGGGCAGTCGCCGCCGCCCGTCGTCGTGTCAACTGACGCCGACCTGCCGCGTCTGTGGCAGGAACTCGGGGTGCCGGGGACGATCGACATCCACACCCATTTCCTACCGGCGCCGGTGATGCAGGCGGTGTGGGCCTACTTCGACGAGGCGGAGGCCAACTACGGAGTGTCCTGGCCGATCACCTACCGGTGGCAGGACGACGCCCGGCTGGCCCACCTGCGGGCCATGGGGATCCTGCACTTCACGGCGCTGGTCTACGCCCACAAGTCCGGCATGGCGGCGTGGCTGAACGACTGGGCGCTGGACTTCGCTGAGTCCGTTCCGGAGTGCCTGCCCAGTGCGACGTTCTTCCCCGAACCCGACGCGTCGGTGTACGTCGACGAGGCCCTGCGTCGTGGCGCCCGGGTCTTCAAAGTCCACCTGCAGGTCGGCGACTTCGACCCCCGCGATCGCCTGCTGGATCCGGTGTGGGGGCATCTCGCGGATGCGGGGATCCCGGTGGTCACCCATTGCGGATCTGCGCCGTTGCCGGGGCGCTTCACCGGGGCGGGCCCGATCGGTGAGGTCGCTCGCCGGTTCCCGTCCCTGCGGCTCGTGGTCGCACATCTCGGGGCCGGTGAGTTCGCGGATTTCCTCGAGATGGCGCGGACCCGGCCCAACACCTGGCTCGACACGACGATGGGACTCACGGGTTTCATGGAGGGTCTGCGGCCGTTTCCACAGGCGCTGCTTCCGCAGTTGCGCGACGCCAGCAGGGACGGTCAGGTGTTGTTCGGATCCGACTTCCCGAACATCCCCTACCCCTACGCCCATCAAGTCGATGTGCTCATCGAGCACGGTTTGGACATGCCCGAGGTGCTCTGGCGCGCGCCTGCCAGGCTGCTGGGTGTCCCAGCCTGATCACAGGCGGCTCACACCGACCCGCCGCCACAGCCACTTCGACGCTTCGACACCGGCGAACATGGCTGTGCACAGAGCCAGCACGATCACCCAGGACTGCGTATCCAGTGCCCGCGTCCCGAAGACGGCCTGCATGAAGGGCGCGTAGATGAGCGAACCCTGCAGAACCGCCAGGATGGCGGTGACGATCAGCGCCGGCCGGCTTCCCAGCAGAGTCTCCAGTGTGAAGGCCGACCGGGTGAAGTGCCGGACGCTGTACAGGTAGAAGACCTCCGCCACGACCAGGGTGGTCACAGCGGCCGTCCGGGCGGTCTCGACACTGCTCCCGCGGGAGAGCTCCCATTCGAACGCCACCGTGGTGATGATGACCAGGAGCCCGGAAACCCACGCGATCTGGGTCAGCAACGGCCCGGTGAGCAGCGGTTGCCGGGCAGGCCGCGGGGGCATGGTCATGACGTCCGGCTCGGGTGCTTCGAACGCCAGCGCCAGCGCCAGCGTGACGGCGGTGACCATGTTGACCCACAGGATCTGGGTCACGGTCACCGGTAGCGCCCACCCGGCGAGCAGAGCCACGAGGATGAGCAAGCCCTCGCCGCCGTTCGTGGGCAGGATGAAGGCGAGGGACTTCTTGATGTTGTCGTAGACCACACGTCCCTCGTGTACGGCATCGCGGATGGTCCGGAAGTTGTCGTCGACGAGCACCAGGTCCGAGGCCTCTCTGGCCGCATCGGTGCCGCGCCCGCCCATGGCCACGCCGATGTCCGCGGCTTTCAGCGCGGGGGCGTCGTTGGCCCCGTCCCCGGTCATCGCCACGAACTGCCCGTCCTCCTGGAGCAGCCGGACCAACCGCAGTTTGTTGTCGGGGCTGGCGCGGGCGATGATGTCGGTGTCCTGAAGGGCTGCACGTGCCTGCGTGTCGGTCATCGCGTCGATGTCGTGGCCCTCGAGTCCGCCGCGTCCGATGTGCAGCCCGAGTGCTGAGCCGACGGCTTCGGCGGTTGCGAGGTGATCGCCGGTGATCATCTTCACCGCGATCCCAGCACGGTGACAGTCCTCGATCGCTGTGACGGCCTCGCCGCGGGCGGGGTCCTGGATGCCGATCATCCCGACCATCCGCAGGTCGGGGGGGAGTTCCTCGGCACTCAACGAGGTCGTGCCTGAGGTCACCGCGGCGGTGGCCACGGCCAGTACGCGCTGTCCCTCGGCGGCTGCCTGCAGAGCTGCTGCATGCCATGTTCGGTCTGGCCCGACGGCCATCTTCGCCACACGCTCCGGGGCGCCCTTGACGATGACCCAGGCATGTCCCTGGTGGTCGTGGTGCAGCGTCGCCATGAACCGGTTCTCCGACGCGAAGGGGATCTCGTCGATGCGGGGACAGGCCGCACGCAGGGCGGCGAGGTCGATGTCCGCCTTGTGGGCCAGGGTCGCCAGCGAACCCTCGGTCGGGTCACCGCTGATGACCCATTCCCCGGCGTCCTGGGCGAAGCGCAGCGAGGCGTCGTTGCACAGGGCTGCGGCCGTCGTCAACTCCACCGCCCATGGGTGGTCGGCCAGCAGCAGATGCGAGCCCCCCTGGTCCCGGAATCCGCCCTCTGGGTCGTACCCCGTCCCGGTCACGTGGATCGACTCGTCCGGGCCGTACAGAGCGACCGCAGTCATCTCGTTGCGGGTGAGTGTCCCGGTCTTGTCCGAGCAGATCGTGGACACCGACCCGAGCGTCTCCACCGCAGGCAGGCGGCGGACGATCGCACGGTTGTGAGCCATGGTCCGGGCCGCGATCGCCAGGATGATCGTGATCACGGCCGGCAGGCCCTCGGGAATCGCCGCGACCGCGAGACCGACGACAGCCAGGAACGCCTCATCCAGCGGCAGTCGTTCCAGCATGACCGTGATCGCCAGCAGCGCGGCGCCGACCGCGAGGATGAACACGGTGATCTGCCGTGCGAACACGTCGAGGCGGCGGGTCAGCGGCGTGGAGGTGGTCCCCGTCTGCTCGACGAGGCTGCTGATGTGGCCCAACTCCGTTTCGGCACCGGTCGCGATCACCAGGCCCCGACCGGCGCCGCTCACCACGGTGGTGCCGCTGTAGGCCATGCAGGTCCGGTCGGCCAGAGCCGTCGTCTCGGGCAGGACCAGTGTGCGTTTGCCGACCGGCACCGACTCGCCGGTGAGGGCGGCCTCGTCGGTGCGCATGCTGCGGGTGCGGATCAGCCGGAGGTCCGCCGGGACGCGATCGCCAGCCTCGACCAGAACGAGATCTCCCGGCACCAGATCGGCGGCGAGAATGTCGCAGCGTTCGGCCTCGCGGATCACCACCGCGCGCTCGGGCATCATCCGGCGCACGGCGGCCAGGGCCTGCTCGGCCCGCCCCTCCTGGATGAAGCCGACGCCGGCATTGATCAGCACGACTGCGAAGATGACCGCCGCATCGATGGGGTGATCCATGAACAGCGTGACGACGCCGGCCACCAGCAGCACCACGATCAGGGGGTTGCTGAACTGCCCGATCAGACGTTGGAAGGCCGAGCGGCCACCGCCCTGGGGGACGACGTTGGGTCCGAAGCGGTCAAGCCGGTCGGCGACCTGCGCGGTGGTCAACCCGGATGCGTGGTCGGTCCCCAGCGCTGAGCGGGTCTCTTCGATCTCGGTGGCATGCCAGGGCAGTGGCGCTGCGGCACCGCGGACGTCCTGTGCCATGGTTCAGTCGCGATGGTGCGCGAGCAGGACCGAGCAGGGCGCGTGGGTCGCCAGTGCGGTGGCAGTCGAACCCGCCCGCCGCAGCGCGGTCTCGTTGAGCGATTCCCAGCGGGACATCCCACGACTTCCGATGGCCAGCAGATCGGGATGCCAGGAGTCGACGGCATCCATGATGATGTCGCGGGGACGGTAGAAGACCTGCAGCTCATCGGGCCGGAGCACCGAAACCGTCAGTTCGCCGGCAACACCGTCGAGGCGCTCGACTGCGGCATCTGTCACCGCGACGGCATCCGACGTGCCGTCCGATACCGATACCAGTCGCACGTGTACGTCGCCGATCCACGGGAGCGACGCGACTGCCTGCTCGGCTGCGATCGCATCCGGCGAGCCGTCGTGGGCCAACAGGATGCGCTTCGTGCGATGTCCGCCGTGCACGATCACCGTCGGCGCCGGGGGCAGATGCATGAGCCACTCCGCGGTGCTCCCGATGTGCAGTGCCTTCATCACGCCACGGCCCTTTCGTCCGATGACGATCAAGTCGTAGTCGCGCCCGCGGGTGTGCAGGGCGTAGCGGGGATCCTCGTGGACGGTGAGGGTGTTCACTGCGCCGGCCGCCTGCGGACGCAGTAGCAGTCGGGGGAAGTCCACGTGCGGCCCGCCGTCCACCGCCCGCAACACATCGATGGTCCAGTCGGGCCAGTCATGACTGTTCACCCACAGCCAGGCTGCGTCCGCAGACGTCGAACCGTCGTCGCCGAAGAGCATCTTCTCGCTCATGATCAACCCACCCCTGGTATCAAGCGTAGGCGAGTTCTCCGGCCATGCGGCCAGGATCGCCCGGAAAGCGGACGGTCAAGGGGTGGTGGTCGACACTGTGTTCCGGCCGCCGCGCAGGTACTTGCCGAGGTCGGTCCGCAACGTCGTGACCGCGTCGAGCATGTAGTTCTGGCGCATTCGCCAGGGTGCCTTCGGCCCCTGTCTCGGGAAGGCTCCGGCCGCGCGCTGGATGTAGCCGGACTGCATGTCCAGCAGTGGTCGGGGTGTGAGGGGTGCTCGCGATTCGGGCACCACCCAGGTGTAGGACTGCTGACCCATCCACCTGAGGACCTTGCACACGAGTCGGGATGTGAGATCCGCGCGCAGCGTCCAGGAGGCATTGGTGTAGCCCACGGCGATCGCAAAATTGGGTAGCCCGGTAATCATCGCTCCCAGCAGCACGAACTGCTCGGGCAGGTCGACCGACGAGCCGTCGACGGTGGGCTCCACGCCGCCGTTGAGCAGCAGTTGGAGTCCGGTGGCGGTGATGATGATGTCGGCGGGGAGGACCTCGCCGGAGACGAGCCGGATTCCTTCGGGGACGAAGCGGTCGATCCGCGCGGTCACCACGTCGGCCTTGCCTGACGTGATGGTCTGGAACAGATCGCCGTCGGGCGCCACGCACACGCGCTGGTCCCAGACGTTGTAGCTGGGGCTGAAGTGCTCATCCACCAGGTGCTCGTCACGCAGTTGCTTGACGGCCATGCCACGCAGCAACTTCGCCGCGCTCTTGGGGAACTGGCGGGCGTAGCGGTAGAAGGCGGTGCTCAGACCGATGTTCTTGGCGCGGATCAGCCGGTGGGCGGCACGTTCGGGGAGGTGGCCGCGTGTGAAATCTGCCACCGGGTCGGTGCGCGGTAGGGGACTGATCCATGTGGGGGAGCGCTGCAGCATCGTGATGTGCGCGGTGTCCGGGGCCATCGCCGGGATCAAGGTGACCGCAGTCGCTCCCGACCCGATCACCACCACACGTTTGCCCCGGTAGTCCAGGTCCTCCGGCCAGAACTGCGGATGCACGATCGTTCCCTGGAAGTCGGCCATGCCCGCGAAGTCCGGTAGGTAGCCCTGGTCGTAGTCGTAGTAGCCCGCACAGGAGTAGAGGAAGTTCGCGGTGATCGTCCGGTCGTTTGCGAGCGTGATCGTCCAGGTCGAGGTATGAGTGTCGAAGTCGGCGGCGATCACCTTGCTGTCGAACTGGATGTGCCTGTCGATCCCGAACTCGGCAGCGGTGTCCTCGATGTACCGCTTGATGGCAGGCCCGTCCGCCAGTGACATCTCGTCGCGCCATGGTTTGAACGGGAAGCCGAACGTGTAGAGGTCGGAGTCCGACCGGATACCGGGGTAGCGGAACAGATCCCAGGTGCCGCCCATCGCCGATCGAGCCTCGAGGATTGTGTAGGTCTTGTCCGGGCACTGGGTCTGCAGGTGGTACCCGGCATCGATCCCGGACAGGCCGGCGCCGATGACGACCACGTCGAAGTCCCAGGTCACACACCCAGTCTGGCCGACGGCCCACCGGGGTGGGCCGCCGCACTCGATGGAATGCCGCCGGGGGCGGGAGTGTTGGAACTCCATGGACTGGTGTCGCATGGTGCCGGTACCGTGGCGGTACAACTCAACAGGGGGTGAACGGTTTCGACAGCGGATGTGCTGACGAGAGAAGCGGGCTGAGGACGACGGTCATCTCATGAACGATCCGTCAAAATC
>Ga0116151_10002559_pt1 | contig 16670 bp, 8 predicted proteins | sample AD_UKC117_MetaG_FD_89893 | JGI IMG/M metagenome (GOLD analysis project Ga0116151, IMG submission 89893) | Active sludge microbial communities of municipal wastewater-treating anaerobic digesters from Hong Kong - AD_UKC117_MetaG | ecosystem: Engineered > Bioreactor > Anaerobic > Digestate...
AAATGAGTGTTCTAAATGCCGTTCGGAACAAAATCTTGCACCGAATCTTTGCCCTCGTCAGGGATGACACTATGTATGATCCAAATTTTCAACATATGATTGCTTAACCCATAGAAAACAGGCGGGCGATTTCCGCCTTCCGACTTTACATCACTCCACCAACACAAACCCCGCCCACGAATACGGATTGAAAAACCGGTCCCGCATTTCCAGCTGGGTCTTTCGGAACGCCTCGGGAATGGTCATCTTCCCGCCATCCTCCGGCTCCAGCCAGTTGCGGTAGAAGGTGGTCATGAATTGCATGGTCTCCCGGTCAGGAACCTGCCACAGGGACATGATCAGGTACTTGGCCCCGGCGATCTTGAAAGCGCGTTGCAATCCATATACGCCCTCATTGCCCTCGATATCTCCCAGCCCGGTCTCGCAGGCAGAGAGGACCACCAGTTCGGTATTGGACAAATTCATCTGGCTGATCTCGTAGGCGGTGAGGATGCCATCCTCCTTTCCCGGTTGCAGGGGATTTCCGTTGCGCCAGGTGTAGTTTCCCCCGGCCAGGATCAGTCCGGAGCGGATCATGGGATTCTCCGAATCCTGAAAGGCCAGATCCTGTTGATCCTGCTGTTGCCCTCCCGGATCCGGAAAAAAGAATCCATGGGTGGCCATGTGCAACACGACCGGGGAGGATCCTGCGGAACAGATCTGCTTGAACACCTCTTCCGTGCCGGCATACCCGTCCAGTTCGCGGCAATCCATTCCCGCCCCGTCCAGAATGCCTTTAATCGCTGATGCTTCCTTTTCTGTCCACTTCAGGTAGGACCAGCTGCCGGTCCGCCGGGTACTTCCCGCCTGGTCGGCCGTGACCTGGCCACGACTGGCCACCAGGTCCTCAGCAGACACCGACAAGGGGGTCTGGCCGGCGAGGGTATCCGGATCGAAATACAACCCGCCAAAGACCACGCCTGTGGCATTGTCCTGGCGGACGGGATCTTTCGATCCCTCGACCAACCTGCGGGTACTACTGACCTCGATGAGCTGGTAGACATCCGACAACACCTGTTCATCATTCACTGCAATGGCGCCCAGGTTGAGACGGTGCAAGACACCGGTAGGGGCATAGTAGATCGTGCGGATATCCGCCAATCCGGTTGCAGCGAGGCGGGACCAGATCAACTGGTACAGCGTTGGAACAGGCTCCTCATCAGCGACCAATCCCCGGTCAGCCCATGCATACAGGTCGTTGACATAATCCGATCGTCTGTCGGTATCCGTCTGCAGGACCCGGCTGATGGACGCCTCGGAAAACAGATGGACAAACTCCGGTTGATCCCGGTCCGATCGAATGATGAGTGCGGCATATTCGACGCTCTCGTCCGGTGTGCCGGTAAGGCGGGTGTATTGCAGGAACTCGATCGCCGCCTGATCGGCTTGCAGCACCTGCCGGATGTCCTTCCAGGTCAGTTGCTGGCTGGCTTCGGCAAATCCGGCCACGGTCTGGATCAGTTCCTTCTCTGCGTTGCGGGCCTGCTCTTCCAGCTCGGGAACCCCCTTGCGGTCCGTCAGGGGAAGTGCGTATTGCTCTGCCAGGCGCCGTCGGTAACTCTTCAGTCGCAGGTCGATCTCCCTGGATGCCGGGGTAAGATCGGACAGGTTTTTCAACCGGATCGCCGAAGACAGCAGAAAGCCCTTGTAGAACAGGATGTAGTTGTAGAGCAGCGCAGGCAGACTGCCGGCCTTCTCCACCCGGGCATTGCGCTCCTGGACACAATCCGCCACCTGGTCGCCGATCTGGCGGAAGGACCGGACATATCTGGCCAGTTCCTGTTCCGGCAGGAAGGAGGTCGCCTTCGACAGGCGTGCCTGGACCTGGTCCAGCAATGTTCCCAGATCCAGTTCGGTATCCGATTGTCGTCCCTGCCGTTCGTGCACCCAGGCCAGGCGCTGCAGGGAGTAGGCTACCTCCGGATGTTGCAGGCCGTAAGCCGCTTCCCTGACCTGTCGCGCCTGCGCATGCAATGCTTCTCCCTTCGACAGATCACCCCGTCTGACGGCCACCTCTCCCAGATAGAACAATGTCCTGGCGTATTCCGGATGAGTGACGCCGACTGTGGAGTCCTGGATGGTCCGGGCTTCCTGCAGGGCTTTCCCGGCTTCCGCCTCGCGCTTCTGCTCCAGATACAGGATGGCCAGATTGACCAGGTCGGTGGCATACTCCGGATGCATCTTCCCTACCGTTGCTTCACGAATGGATCGGGCTTCCAGGTAATAGGCCTCCGCCCGATCGAATTGCTTCCTGGCCAGATAGAGATTGGCGAAATTCTTCAGGCTGGAGGCATAGCTCGGATGTTCCTTGCCATAGCTGTTCTCAAAGATGGGAAGGGCTTGCAGGTAGATCGCTTCGGCCTTGTCCAAATTGCCGGTATGCTCGTAAAACAGCGCCAGGTTGATCAGTGTCTGGGCATAATCGGGATGATCGGCTCCCAGGGCCTTTTTCCGGATCTCCAGGGTCTCCAGATAGAGGGATTCCACCTGGGCATACTGACCCAGTTCCTCATAGAGGGCCGCGAGGTTGTTCAGGCTGGAGGCCACCAGCATATGATCTTCACCCAGGGTCTTCTTCCGGATCCGGATGGCTTCGATGTAGCATGGCTCGGCCTTTTCCAGCTTGCCATCGTACATGTAGAGGACGGCCAGGTTGTTCAGGCCCCTGGCATACTCCGGGTTCTCCTTTCCTTTCGACTTCTCGACCAGGGCCAGGGACTGAATATACAGGGGCTGGGCCTGCTCATAATGTCCCTGGGAGACATAGACGATGGACAGGTTGCTGAGGCAATTCCGGTAGAACGGGTGGTTGGTATCGTGGAGCTGCTCCTCAAAGATGGACTTGGCCTCGAGGTAGAATGATTCGGCCTTGTCCAGCTGTCCAGTCTTCCAATACAGGATACCCAGATTGATCAGGCTGCCGGCATAGACCGGATGGACCTTCCCCAGGGTCGCTTCCCGGATGGACCTGGATTCCTGATAGAGCCCTTCGGCCTTCGCATATTGCCCCAGATCATAATAGAGCATGCCCAGGTTATTCAGATTCCAGGCATACTCGGCATTCGCCTTTCCCAGGGTAGCTTCCCAGATGGGCATCGCCTCCAGGAAAACGGCTTCTGCTTCCTGCAACCGACCCAGGTCGCTGTACAACAATCCCAATTCGACCAGACATTGCGCATAGTCCCGATGATTCTTTCCGAACACCTTCTCCGCGATCGCCTTTGCTTCCTGGAAACACCGTTCCGCTTCCGGATAATCCCCTTTGGCAGAATGGATCCTGCCCTCGTTCAGGCGGCAGACGGCTTGTGCAGCGGAACCCTCCCCACCTTGGTTGACCGCCACCTTCGCCGCCGCCACTATCATTTCCAGGGCAGCATCGAATTGTTGCTGGTCGGACAGATTTTGGGCCACTTGGCACAAGCTGTCCACCTCGGGGATGGTCGGAGAATCGGGGACCTGGGCCATGAGCGGCATGGACCAGCACACCAACACGATCGGAAGAAACCACTTTCTGATGCTGCACATAGACGAAAGGTAGCGATTTCCAGTCGTGGTTGGATGACCGAAAAATGAGGGACGGAGAGACGGAGAGACGAAGGGAACGTTGCTTGCCACGAAGACACGAAGTTCACGAAGGTGCACAATGAAATTCTTCTACATTCAGACTCTGTGTGACTCCGTGACCTCTGTGGTGATCCGGAGACTGTAGGACATTACTAGAACTATTTCACGCAGAGGCGCAAAATCGCAAAGGAAAGTTTTCCATTAGATGGATATATCCCATCAACGCCAGATATGCTGCTACTCGTCAGCCAAGTGAGAGCTCGCAGAGAAACTTTGGATTTCTTAGTGGACTACCTCCACTTCAGAGGACCGCCAAGCTCTTAGTGGTAAAATAAACTCTGTGCGACTCCGTGTCCTCTGTGGTAAAAAATCCCTCAGTGACCTCTCTCCACTTCAGAACACCCTCAAGCTCTTTAGCAGAATTTTAAAAACACCACACTAAGCCCCTAGGTGACTTAGTGGTCATTAAATCCAAAATCTCTTTGCGCCTTAAATTTTCCCGCGATCCTTGCGCCTTTGCGAGAGATAAATCACGCAAAGGCGCTATGTCGCAAAGGAAAGTCTTCCATGAACAGGATACACTGCTTCAACGCTTGATATTTTACTACTTGTCAGCCTAGTGAGAGCTCGCAGAGAAACTTTGGATTTCTTAGTGGTCTACCTCCACTTCAGAGGACCGCCAAGCTCTTAGTGGTAAAATAAACTCTGTGTGACTCCGTGTCCTCTGTGGTAAAAAATCCCTTAGTGGCCTCTCTCCACTTCAGAACACTCCCAAGCCCTCTAGTAGAATTTTAAACACACCACAATAAGCCTCTAAGTGACTTAGCGGTAATTAATTCCAAAATTCCTTTGCGCCTTATTGATTTTCCGCGTCCTTGCGCCTTTGCGTGCAACTATTCCCTCACCCGCACATCTAATCCCAGCTCATCCAGCTGCCCCTGGTCGATCCTTGACGGGGCATCGATCATCATATCCCGGCCCATGTTGTTCTTCGGGAAGGCGATGTAGTCGCGGATATTGTTCTGCCCGTTCATCACCGCGCAGAGGCGGTCCAGACCGAAGGCGATCCCCCCGTGGGGTGGCGCACCATACTCGAAGGCACCGAGCAGGAAGCCGAACTGCGCCTCCGCCTCCTCCGGCGTAAAGCCCAGGAGACTGAAGTTCTTGCTCTGCAGGGCCCGGTCGTGGATCCGGATGGACCCCCCGCCGATCTCCACGCCGTTGATGACCAGGTCGTAGGCATCAGCATGCAGGCCCTTGAGCACCTCGCGGTCGTTGCTGTTCATCTTGTCGATCTCCTCCGGCTTGGGGGCGGTGAAGGGGTGGTGCATGGCATAGAAGCGGTTGGTGTCGTCATCCCACTCCAGGAGGGGGAAGTCGAGCACCCAGAGGGGCTTGACCACGCCGGGGGTCATCAGACCGAGGCGGCGGCCCACCTCCAGACGCAGTTCCCCGAGCTGCTTGCGTACCTTGTCCGTCTCTCCGCTGAGCACCAGGAGGACGTCGCCCGGGCCGGCACCGAAGCGCTCGCCCCAGCCCCGCAGGGCCTCGTCGTCGAAGAACTTGCCGACCGTGCTCTTGATCGTGCCGTCGGTGTTGAACCGCACATACACCAGACCCTGGGCGCCGATCTGGGGGCGCTTCACCCAGTCGGTGAGGTCGTTGAGCTCCTTGTTGGACCACTGGTCGGCCACCCCCTTGGCGCAGATGCCGGCGATGAGCTGGGCCCCGTCGAAGATGCCAAAACCCCGGCCCTGGCCGAGGTCGTTAAGCTCTTCGAAGGCCATGTCGAAGCGCAGGTCCGGCTTGTCGGAGCCATACAGGCGCATGGCATCGTCGTAGGACATGCGGGGGAAGTCGGGCAGGGTGATGCCGTTGAGCTCCTTATACAGGTGTTTGGTCAGCCCTTCGAAGGTGTTGAGGATATCCTCGCGGGTCACGAAGGCCATCTCGCAGTCGATCTGGGAGAACTCCGGCTGGCGGTCGGCCCGCAGGTCCTCGTCGCGGAAGCACTTGACGATCTGGAAGTAGCGGTCCATGCCGGCCACCATGAGGATCTGCTTGAAGGTCTGGGGCGACTGGGGCAGGGCGTAGAACTCACCCGGGTTCATGCGGCTGGGCACTACGAAGTCGCGCGCCCCTTCCGGGGTGCTCTTGATGAGGCAGGGCGTCTCGATCTCCACGAACTCCTGCTGGTCGAGGTATTTGCGGGTCTCGATGGTGACCTTGGACCGGAAGCGGAGGTTGCGCTGCAGGGGCTCCCGGCGGATGTCCAGGTAGCGGTACTTGAGGCGAAGGTCGTCGCCCCCGTCGGTATCCGTCTCGATGGTAAAGGGCGGGGTCTTGGAGCTGTTCAGCACCTTCAGGGTAGCCACCTCGATCTCGATGTCGCCGGTGGGGCGGTTGGGGTTCTTGTTGCTCCGCTCCTGCACGGTGCCGGTCACCTGGATGACGAACTCGCGCCCCAGCTTGCGGGCATGCTCACAGAGGGCGGCGTCGGTGTCCATGTTGAACACCAGCTGGGTGATGCCATAGCGATCGCGCAGGTCGACGAAGGTGAGGCCACCCAGGTCGCGGCTGATCTGCACCCATCCGCTGAGGGTGACGGTGCTGTTGAGGTCGGTCAGGCGCAGGGCGCCACAGTCGTGTGTTCTGTACATCGATTGGTGCTTTTGGGGACCCTCTCCCGCCCGAAGCGGGGGAATCCGGGGGCAAAAATAGGGGGTTTGGAGGGGAAATGCAGATGGTAGCAAAAAGTATTCCTAACCAATCAATTCCAGAAGATCTACAATCAGATAGTAACCTTGTTCTTCATCAATTCTGATAAACTGGCAGTAAACGGCAACGCTGATTCCCTTTTGCCAGAATAATTCTTAAGTCTCCTAAAATCCCATCTTACATTCCTAAATTCGGGCGCGCTTACTGGCTCCAATTCTATAACGAGATAAAAATCTTGCGATGGCATTGGATACCCAAGTTTGATTAAGTCACCCTTGGTAAATACCTTAGGACCTCTGCTCACTATCTTCCATAAGATGGCTGAATCTATATCACCTTTAGTATGTAGTAATAAATATCTTGAATTTACTACCTCGCTATCAAGAATAAGACTACCAGTGCCAGATCCCACCCTCAAATTGTAAAGCCCGCTTCGCGCAATCCAATCCAAATGTTCCACAGACTTATAATAACCTACCAATACAAAAGATACATCAGGAATTAAGTCTCTATTCTCATTATATGGCTCAGGCAACAATTCCCTGACTTCACTATCTGATTCGGGAGGATGCCGATAAACTTCAAATGTTTGATATCCGATCCTCTCTCGCTGCGAAGTTCGATTTATGAAATGATTTACTACTTCAAATATGAATGATTTCAATTCACTAATTCCACTATCAGTTTTAGATGGTCGAACCGGAAAGGCGCCAAGTCCAGGAATTATTTCATGGAACCCTCTCTGATTGATTGATTTGTCACCAGGATAAAGTATATACGCACCCCCTGTTCTTCTAATGGCATCTTTATATGCATGCATCTTCAAAAGGTCTGCATTCTTATAAATACCTTTTCGGTTATCCAACTTATCCTTATCCAGTTCATTATCAGATTCTTGCCTCAGAATATCAGTAAAGTTGGCAATTTTGTATTTAGCATCAAAATGGACATGTACAATCAGTTCCTGGGTTTCAGCCTCAAGTTCTGATATTCCAAACGGCCAAATTGAAAGAGTATAGTCTGGTCTCAATGTCGTTGTCCAGCTACCTGGATCAGGATAACTCTTCCTTCCAGTAAAAGAACGGTTATAATTAAATCGAACATTCAGCTTGCGGGTTTCGCTATTATATGTCCCTTTTAGAGCTGTAAATTTGCCTTGTTTGACCTGAATGCTTAATCCATCTTGCGTCTTCTCAATCAAATTTGATATATCGTCTCGATCAATATCAAAAATAGACTGTAGCAAGTCAAGCAATTTAAAAAAAAGCCAATACTCATAGAGCGTTGCAACATCCTTTTTCCCACCACTATATATATCATCTCCCCCTGTCCAGATAAGTTTGGCAGCCAAATCAAACATCAACCAAATCCGAAGCACTTCCCTGTATCCCTCTTTACGTTGCAATACAGGACTATTCAGCCTCAAAGTTTCTGGGCGCGATATATCATTGAAAACAGTGTGGTGCAAATGATTTTCTAACTGCCGAATCAATAACTCTGACTCCGCCACCATGCTTAAATGCCCGAATTCTTTAGCTTTACTATTGATATCAGAACAAAACTGAAGGAACACTTCCAAAGCATGTTTGATAAAACGGTTCTCAGGAGTATCAACGGAATCAGATTTTCTGTTAATACTTATACGTTCAGGAAGTGTATTAATGCCGAAACCTCTTAAATAATGTGACTCAGGCAATCCTATTCGCTTACCACTTTTCAAAATTTGCTTAATGTTGCCATTAGAAAGACTCCTAGAATTCCTGACATCCAATTCTTCTACAGTTTCAATCCATTTAGTAACAGGCTTTGTAACAATCTGGTGAACGGCTTCGGAAAATTCAATACTACCAATCATTGATTTGATAAACGCAAATCTCTGATAAAGAGTCTGGCTGTCCTTTGTATAATCAATTTCGAAATACTGTGAAACAGGAGAACTTACCTGCATCAACAAATCTGTGCATTTCTCAGTAATCAGTTCAAGCATGTCCCGGTAATCATCCCGGTAACCCGCTTTTACTGATTGAACTTCAAGCTTAAACCTATAACACTCCTCGCTTGATTCCCTATCTATAATTGGTATTGAAAGGGAACCAACAAATATATTGGGTACAATAGTGCCAACATTACTTGTGCGACTATGTCGTTGTATTATATTTTCTCCAATGTCTCCAAGAATATATCGTGGATCACTTGTTTGATAATCATAATAACATCCTTCGACTAACTGATACCTTGACTCATTAAACTCACTTACACTTTCTTCACCATCAAATAAAGAGTTTGGTGTGCGCGCATCAATAAAGAGCTGTAAGCCATCCTTAACCTCATCAAGATCAATTATCAGGAATGCAAGCGCCTTCATTACCATTATGCTTCAGCAAAACTTGTAAATCCATTATCTATTGCCCCTCGATACATTCGCGCTATTTTCTCTAATGATAGTGGATAAAGAACATCTTCAGAATTGAAATCAAAATCAGCTTTTTCAAAAACTTCATTGATCTTGATGTCACTGGATATGCAAAAGGAACCGAGAGTTTCAAGCACAGTACTTAATTTTCTTCGTGACCCATGAAGTTTAGGCAACAACTTCTGCATTATGGCAATATCAATTTTTTGATTGGTGGTTAACTCACTATCTAAAACAGTTAGCTGATGTATCAAACGCATAATTTCTGTTGCACTTCGGTATCCAAATTCAGCTCCCGATTTTTTTAGTTCACTAAAGAATTGAACCAGTGCATCATTTATGGAACCAATATCTTTACTGGCCAATTTATTACCAACAGCCATTTCTTGAAAGTTTTTAGCCATGCCAGCCCCTCTACCGACTAAGGCATCCATATTGATGTCTCTCATATTATCCAAGAAATTTCTCATTTCTTCCTTTGTAACTCGGAACTCGATGGTATTGGCTCTGTCCAAAACCTTTGGGCTAAACATATTGGTAGTTTCATCAATGTTAACCGTACCAATGATAAACAAATTGGAAGGAAACTTCAATTTAGCAGGAACTCCATTTTCAACTCTACCGTCTGAATGCAACAGAATCTCTTCTTTCGTTTCCATAACACTTAAAAAGTCGGCAAAATACCTCTCTACATGACTTAGATTCATTTCATCAAGAATCAAAAAGTGTGGTAAGTCTGCGTTACTTGCCGCCTTCATCATTAAGTCGAGGACACCGGTATCTGGCTTTACATATTCTTCTGGCTTAATCGCATTTGGAAAACCTAAAAGAGGCTCACGGTTAGTCCAATCGGCACCCACAGGTATTATACGGTATTGGTCTTTATCCTTACAAATCCATTGAACAAACGACAGTGCTAGTTTCGTTTTACCCGAGCCAGATAGCCCCGTTAGAATCACAAAAGGTTTTGTTAATAACGAAGATAAAAATCTTATAACCAAAGATCTATCATAATAAAGACCCGAATTAACTAGTTGGTCAATAAATACTGATGGTGAAAAGTTCATACTTCTCTGGGGTTGATGACTGTCTTCCTCCATTGAATCCTTATATATGGATAATAAACTATTCAAATCATGGTCCATTTCTATTGATTCAAGCTTGTCATTGACATCATAAACTTTGAAAACATATGAACTTCCATATCTTTCAGGCTTGCCCAAAGAATTTTCAGAAAAATATTGGCCAATAGTTATTGGATTTTCAATATTCCAATCTCTTTCAGGAACTTTAGTTTCACTAATACCATATGCTAAGAAAAGTCTTTGAATAGACTTATAATATAAATAGACAGGGTAAATCCCATCCTGGACACTGTTAAACTCATCTAGAAAAGCAATCCATGGTATTCGAGCCACATTTCCAGCTCCAAAACTCACACGAACCTTATATCCTTTATAAGAACTTGGGAATCCCTTCTGTTTCAAGTTGTCAGTCTGGGCCTGCTCTAAGAATTTATCAACTACATAATAAAAGTTGTCTAAGTTAAACTGACTCCAAATTATTTGTGCAAATTCCAAAGTAGAAACCTCTGAATTTTTTTGATTAATTAAATATTTCTGGAGTTCTGATACAGGTCTTTTATTAGTGTTTTTTAAGCCTGCTGATTCTGATGCCCTCTGTAGTACTTCTTTTTTAAAAATTGGCACTAGTTTCATCGGGTTATAGAGAAACGCCAATTTCCATTTTAAACTGTCACCCCAGTCAATATCATCTATTTCGTCAAACATCTCATTAATAGATGCATCAACTATTTTAATGACAAATGCCTTAATTTTTCCAAAAGCCTCTTCCTTTGTTTCTCCATATTTTGAATACCAAGCATAAATACCATCTGTCCTATATATTTCCTTTTCAACAAGCTCCTCAGTATTTCTACGTCTATATATTCCAAACTTAAAAGCACTTCCGCCCCAAATACTTCCCGTATGCTCAGTTCTTTTTTCAAGCCAATAGACAAGTGAAGTATCTTTGTCGAGGTTGGTATATTCTTCAAGTGTAATATTTTTAATTCTACCAACTGGCCATGCTGCCAGAAATTCTTTTTGTTCTTGGTGACCTAAGTCTATATTCCAATCTGTGTCTTTGTCCAATTGTTCTTTTGTTATACTATTCATTTGGTTTTAATTAATTGTAAATTAGTGAAACGTAAGGATCTAAATAGGTAGAACTAATAAACTACTCAAATACTCCCTCGTCTCCCGATCCGTACAGTACACATAGCACCCCTTCATGCCCCGAGTCATCAAGGTACGGTATGTATTCTTGATCAGCGCCTTGATGCGAAGCCTGGCGCTTTCCGGGTCTTCATTGAGAAGTTTCTTGTAGCCCTTGATGGAGGCATCCATGCGTGACCGTTTGGACGGATCCACCAGCACTACGCCATCGCGGACGATCAGATCATCCCCGATGATCACCCCCACATAGTTGAGCTCCAGGCCCTGACAGGTATGGATGCAGCCGATCTGGTCGATGGAATCCGGCGCCAGGATCCAGAGTGACCCATCAACAGACAGGTTCCACTGGCGCTGGTAGTCGTGCTCTTCCATGATGATGTCCATGGCCCTGGCGTTCTTCTTGCTGTTCCAGTCCCAGCAATATCCGGCTACCAGACGGGAGCGGTTATCCACAGCATTCTTTTCCCGGATCAGGCGATCCAATTCATTCGGTGTGTCCACGACCCGGAAGTCGTAGTCCAGTTCGGCCAGATTGACATTGGCCGTTTCCCTGATCTGCAGGGCATTGTCCAGGAAGGCCAGGTAGCCATCCGAGCCATTGCAGCGAAACTGAGAGGGCAGGTCGTATTCATGGATGATGGCTCCCTGCTGGCGGGCCCATCGCCTGATCTCCTCCTTGCTGCCGATATCCTTCAGGGTCACCCGCTGGTCCTCATCGATGAAGAAGACGCTACAGGCCGCTGCATGGATGATCTCCTTGATCTGGTTCTCTCCCATGTTCTGGTACATGCCTGACTTTTCATTGAGTCGGTGCGCTTCATCCACCACCAGGGCATCGAACACATCCTTCTCCGCGTCCACATACCGACCCGAACCCTGAAAGAGGGCAGCAAAGCGGGTCTTCGACAGCGTACCTGTCAATTTGCTCTGATACACCGCCCTTGGAGCGGCATTCTTGGTGACATACTGGGTGAGCATGCCCCGCCGGGTGATCTCGACCAGCAGGTTGATGGCCACCACGGACTTTCCGGTACCAGGACCTCCCTCCACGATCATCACCTGCTTGGTTCCCTCCCGGGCCACCTCACACAGTCGGAGGGCTGTTTCATACACCAGCTTCTGGTCATCGATCAGTATGAAGTTCTGGTTGCCCCGGATCATGGAGACCAGGGCTTCCGTCAGTTGTTTCGACGGCCGGATCCTGCCCTGGTCGATGCGATACATAGTCTGCCCCTCATCACCAGAATGGATAAAAGTCTTGATAAAGGCTCTGAGCTTCTGCTTGTCCTGCTTCAGGAAGACAGGCGCCTTGTCCAGGTAGGTCTGATAGAATGAATGGCGGATCACCTCATCCTCCCTGTAGTTGTGGAGATAGGCACAGGGCTTCAGGGTGATGTTCTCTTCGTAGACCGTTTCACTGAAATCCTCCAGCATGGCGGCATAGGACCATGCCTGGTAGGACGGGTGGGCCGTTTCATGCAGCCCTCTACCCAGAGCGGTCCGGACAATCCCATCCTTCTCCGTTCGTTCCGCTGTTGTCCATTGCTTGAGTTCGACGATTACTACATGCGTGCGATCTGTACTATCCGATCCCGATATGATAAAGTCGATCCGCTTGGAGGTCTGGGGGATCTGGCATTCTATAGCTATGCCGGAGTTTTCAGGTATCCCTGTATCGGAGATCACATCCCACATGAAGTGCAGGGAGTTCCACCATGATTCCAGTTCCTTTGCAGACGTCGACCGGTGCAGTTTCCGCTGAAATGCCTCCTGAATGATGCCATCGATATTCCCTGTATCCAGGTCCTCCCGAAATCCTGACTTGGTGGACCGATAGACGATCATAGCTCGGTGTATTTGGTGGCCTTTCCCTTGGCCTTGTCTACCGGGTACTTCTCTTCGTTCTTCTTGATCTTCTCCAGGACAATCTCTAACGGATCAAGCCCATGCTTTTCGGCCAACAGGAAAGCAAACGCCAGGACATCCGCCAGTTCCTCCTTAAGCCTCTCCCGATCCACCTCTTCAGACTCCTTGACATCCTTCCACAGGAACAGCTCATTCAATTCCGCTGCCTCGATGCTGATCGCTGTGGCCAGATTCTTGGAATCATGGAATTGGGCCCAGTCGCGAGAGTCGCGGAAGGAGATTAATTCTTTTATTACATCTTTTAATAGCATCTAACTGATCTTCTGTAAAAGATAATTTTTTCAACGAATGAATTCCAATTCAACGATTTGGCGCTTAGCGCAGTGGCGAATTTCGGAGCATTAAACTGTCAATACACCACAAAAGTTGATGCGAGGTAGTATATTAAGTTAACCACTTCACCCGCCATTGAGCCAAACGACTGTTGTAGGCTGTACTTCCTGTCTTTCTGTTAGTTTCCATCTATTAGATTATGTGGTATTAAAAACAAGTTGTTCTTTGCTCTTGATAGTGCAACATACAGTTTGTTCTTTGTTGTCGGTGGTAATTCATGGAGCTTTCCCTTACTGAATTTGTCAAGAGTGGACTTGTTTAAAATCACACAAACGTCAAAGTATTTATCTTCTCCTTTGCTGTCACCCCAATTTCTTGAAAAGCAGTCGTATTTGTAATGTTCTCTATAAAAAAGCTTCACAATTGAATGGTCATTAAATACCTGTCTTGCAGTATCAAAGTCGTCAATATATTGAACTGCAGTTTCATCTTCTCTATGCGATTCTATTGAAATTAATAAAGTGTCAGTTATGAATTTGCAAATATTCGGGCTACAACGAAAGCTTTTGGATAGAGTTTTAGTGTCAGGTGTAACTCCGATTTTTTGAAATTCCCCAATATATTTACCCATATCATCGTGAAGTTTTGAATTCGTGTTACCATCTCTACTGGTATCAAAAGTGTGCTGAAAAAAGTCCCCAACATAAATATGGTTTACCTTTGCCTTGCTAATTTCTTTTAGTAAATTGAAATCATTCCCGCCAAAATCTTGTATTTCATCAATAAACAAATGGTCGAAATACTTTGATATTCTTTCAACAACATTACTTTGTTCGTCAGTTGCAAAAAGGATTTTCGAAATTCTTCCGCTATATAGTCTGTCGAATTTATCAATGTAATATTCTCTTTTGTTGCTTTTTAGAAAGCGAGAAGGTGTCGTATCATAGTTTATGCCTTTGGTTTTCAGTTTGTCGTGTAAAAACGGCTTGTAGCAAATGCCATAAAGAAAAGAGTAATAGGAGTATAGCTTAATATTACTTGGGAAGTAGCCAAATTTTTTTATTATGCCTGTTCTTAAATTGTGAACGTTGTTGTTAGTATATGTAACAAGTAAGAACCTGTCAGTTTCATTTAACTGATTGATTAGAAAAGTTGTCTTTCCTGAACCTGCAACAGCAAAAATCACTCTCTTATCCATTCAATTGCCTCTTTAATGTAGGTAGGTACAGCTAATTCGCTTGACCTTTTGTCAAGGAGTTGAAAGGCTGCTTCCGCTTTGTTTTTAAGCATATACTCTAATGGTGTCAGTGTTTTTCTCCCTGGCGAGAATAAGTCATCGCATATCTTTGTATTATTGAGATATACAGAAATTTCAAAAGTTGAAATTGCAGGGTCAGTTTCGGAGAAAACCCTAATGAAATCAAAACCACTATAGTCTGAATAATTATCTACACAGTTTGCTTGATAATCACCGTCGTTGTCTCTAATTATTGCGGTTTTTATATTCAATACCTTGGCAATTTCTAAATATCGTTTGAAACTTGTTCCGTCAACGGAAATTATATGAATGTCTGATTGCTCAAAATCCATTGAGGCAATTGTTCTGAAAAATGATTCCATTAATAAGAATTCGGCATCTCCTTCAACAAGTATCACTTTTTTGGAAAGAACAAATTCAAGAATATTGTTGTCAGGAGCCTTGATAAAAAATTTTGCCGTTTCTTCTTCGACACCTTTTAAATGAACGGGAATATTACTATTGCTATTAAGTAGAATTGAGTTTCTTAGATTAAGCCTGCTACTTATCATATTACTATGAGTAGAAATGATAATCTGCTTCTTTTCTGACCCTTCAATTTCCTTAATCAATTTCTTCATATTTATATGACTAAGGTGGTTTTCTGGCTCTTCGATTAAAACTACATCCAAATTTTCTTCTGCTTTGCTCAGAGCAAATTTGGTTTTTATAAAGCATTGAATGCCCTTACCCTTATTTTCAATGCTAATACTTCCTTCTGTAAGTGTTAAGTCCGTTTCTAAGTTTGCTTTAGAGTTATTTCTTATTGAAAAATCGTAGTCCGGAACTTTAGAATTTAGACCTGTTAAGACAGCATTCTTAAAATTCTCTTTGTGCTTTCTGTATTCATTTTGGTGTATACTTTTTTCTAAAGAATCTGCATATGAATTATACATATCCTTTACATATTCTTTTATTGCATACTCGCTGCTTATTTGGCTATTGTCAACAAGGATATGTCTTAAATACTTTTTGTAGCCCGAATATGCTTCACCAGAAAAAGTCGAAAATTTAATGCTGTAAAATTCATAAGGGAATACTGGCTCCCCTTGAGAAAGTATTGACTTAATGTCTTTTCCAAATTCATCATTTGGAACAATCTCGAGTTTTAGTCCATCACAAACAATTTCATCTGAATTGTTTTTTCCTGAAAGTTCAATGTTGTGTTGTTCGTTGAAATAAACTTCAATAAGTACATTCGGGAGATTCTCATATTTTTTATCAGAAGCTAAAAAATCAGTTACAGCTTTTGAGTTGAAAATATTTTCTAATCCTGTCGTTTCAACTTTGCTTCTGCTGCCACTTAAAACTAGGCTAATTGCTTCAATTAAACTCGTCTTCCCTGATTCATTGTCGCCAACAAGGATATTTATATTGTCATCAAAGTCAATAGCAAATGAATCGAATCGTTTGAAGTTTATTAATTTAAGCTTAGTAATAAATTTCATAGTCTATGTTTTGTTGTGTCGTCTTTTAGCATTGCCTACAACTTACTTATATACGCAACTCCTCACCTGACATACATTTTAGGAAAGTTGAGCTACTTTTTCACAATTACTTGTCATTGAGTAATGTAATCGTTTTCAACCGATTATATCCGTTTGCATGCACTAAAAACAGGCCACTTACCCAATAGCTGTTATCCCCAGCCCTTGTTGCTCCAATTTATCACCTTTTCCTGAATATGTACAACCCCTCCCCCTTCAAAAAGAGAGGCGCCAGCCTCTCAGCTCCTTGGCGCCTCTCGACTCCAGGGATCATTCCTGGAGTTGGTGGATTCCTAATCCATTGATTTCCTGTCCCTTCAGGCAGGAGGAAACGCAAAGGCGTTATGGGGTTATTACGTTATTGAGTTATTTCGAGGAATCCCTCACCATCTACATACCTGAGGATGAATCCCTCAGCTGTCCCCGAGGCTTCGGGGCAAGAACCCCACGAAACCACCGGGGCGGACATGGCCATAGTTCAGCCGGTCGGGCTCGTCATCGGGACTGAGGAAGGTGAGGCCGATCATCAGCAGGGAGGGGCCATCGGATACCGCCTTGGGGATGGGCAAGTGATACCGCCGGCGAAGGTCGGCCGCCCAGAGGATGTCGCTGCTGGCCAGGCCACCAAAGCGGGGGTCCTCCCCGTCGGGCAGGTCGATGCGCAACAGGTCGATGATCACCCCGTCGGCATATTCCGGCAGCCGGATGAAGGGCTG
>Ga0116151_10002560_pt1 | contig 16665 bp, 10 predicted proteins | sample AD_UKC117_MetaG_FD_89893 | JGI IMG/M metagenome (GOLD analysis project Ga0116151, IMG submission 89893) | Active sludge microbial communities of municipal wastewater-treating anaerobic digesters from Hong Kong - AD_UKC117_MetaG | ecosystem: Engineered > Bioreactor > Anaerobic > Digestate...
GCGAAACCGCCTATTCGAGTTCCCCCAGTGTGCGCTATCTCGCCGTCGAGAACCCTACAGTTCGTGACCGTCGTCGCGGGGAATCCAGAGGTATAATTAATGACTCCGGCGAACTCGCCGACTGATGATACGGTCGTCGATCCGGCTTCATGCGTCAGGGTGACGGCGGAAGAACAGTCCGAGACCTGCCCGCTCGTGATATGGCCGATAAAGCCGCCGAGCACATTGGTGTTATTCTTTATCGCCAAGGTACCGGATGCCGATGAGCGCGATACTACCGTGTTACTGCTGATCCTGCCGATAAGCAGGCCCGTTATAGCCCCGCTCGAAGCGACGTTGCTCGTTGTGGCGGCGACGGTACTCTGCACGTCGGAGATATCGCTGCCGATCGCTTCCCCGGTCAGCGAGCCTATGAGGTATCCACCCTCGATGGTCATCGCCTCCAGCCGAATGCCGCTGATAGTCGAGGTTTCTATCTTGCCCGCCAATCCGCCTATATTGATCGCGGTCGGGCTCGAGATTGTCGCATTCTTGATCGACACGTTGTATACGCTGCCGCTTACGATCGCGCCGGCAAGCGTGCCGGTACTACCGTATGCAGTTACTTGAACGTCGTCTATAGTAAGATTCCGGACGGTACCGCTGTCATGTATCAGTTTAAATAATCCTGTCTGTGATGTCTCCGACGTGATCCTTAATTTCGAGATACTGCGCCCGCTCCCGTCGAATTGCCCGGAGAAACTCGCTATGGGTGAGAATGGGTCGGCATTCAGATCGATGTTCTCAATTTGCTTATAATTTGCGGCCGGATATCGTTCCACGTTCTTGAGCTGGGTCGCGTTAGCCACCAGGTACGGATCGGCGGCCGTGCCGCTGCCCCCGGCATAGAAGCCCCGGCGGTAAAGTCGCGCCACTTCCTCTTGGTCAAGCGTCCCGGAATAGATGTAGATAGTGTCCAAGGATCCGCTGAGCGCCGCCGGAGCGTCGATGGAGGCCCCGAAGCGAATGGGTAGGGACGCGTCGCCGACGCCGGCGGCGTTCGTCTGCGCTAGGGAGTCGTTGACGTAGATGGAGCCGGTTCCTTGTCCTCCGTCTATCGAAAAGGCTATGTGGTACCAGGTCTCGGTCGATTCTATCGCATCGCTCATCTGAACGACGCCGCCGGGTGTCTCGAGCTGTAGGGAATTCGTTTTTAGGTGGAGCGTGAATCCGTCGGGCGTGGCGGCGCTCCTGCTCGTCACGAGCGCTCGATCTTGCAGGTTGGTAAACCTGGCCCAGAAGGAGACGGTGAACGAAGAGCCGAGGTCTACGGCTCCGAGGTCTATATAATGGAGCACGGCCTCGGACAGGGTGATATAGGGCGAGCCATTGGGGCTTGTTCCATCGGCGGTCACTATCTCCAGCCCGGGCGTCGGCGTAAGCGCGAGTCCCCTCCAATCCTCCTCGATCCCCTCGTCGAAGCTGAAGCGCGCTACCAGCGCCTTCTCGGCCCACTCCAGGGTCAGTTGCACGACGTTCTCTCCGTCACGGGCGACCGTTACGGATTGGGTAGCGGTAAAGGCCTCGCCGCCGTCGGCGTCGAAGCCGCGTATGGTGATGGTCCAGTCGCCGACGAGTAGCTCGAGGCTCACGGTATTGCCCGCGGCTGACACGGTGGCGGCGTCGAACTCCCAGCTGTCCGAATGGCTACCGGGGCCGTCGCCCTCGAGCGTCCAGCGGGTTACGGTGCCGGCCAGGCTCGCGAGGCCTCCCGGTGCGCGCGAGGCGGCGCGCGAAGCGGAGGCGGCCGGCATGGCTATCGTCAGGCTACCCGTGGCGTCCGGGGCGCCGAGTATCGGCGAGCGGCAGGCGGCCGCGAGCGATAGCAGGGCTATACAGACGGGCGCGACGAGGCGCTGGGCGGAGTGGCGTACCATGGGCGGTCTCCCAGTGATGAATTTTCTATCGATTAGATAGGTCGATACGCGAATGAAGGTATCACGCGCCGCTAGTAAAAACCAAGCGCCGGGGAGACGATTCGTCGGTTTTGGTTATTGTAGTCTTGATATCGATACAAATATAGTTATACAATGTGGCGAAACGCGGGCATGGGCCGGCGTCAAGACGTGAAACGCTCGACGAGGATAGCGCGATGCTCTATTATGGTGGCGTTTCCGTCAGTAATAAGAGGAGGAAGGGTGAATAAGATAGTATCGAAGGCCCGCCTGTCCGACGAGGTATTCCGCATCGAGGTGGAGGCCCCGAACATAGCCCGCGAGCGCAAGGCCGGCCAGTTCGTGATCGTCCAGACCGATACCGAGTGGGGCGAGCGCGTTCCGCTGACCATAGCCGACGCCGATCCCCATCGCGGCACCGTCACGCTGATCTTCCAGACGGTCGGCGTTAGCACGCACCGCCTGGCGGAGCTCGAGCCCGGCCAGTCCATCGAGGCGATGCTCGGTCCGCTCGGCAACCCGACGCACATCGAGCGCTTCGGCCACGCGGTCTGCGTGGGCGGCGGTATCGGCGTGGCGCCGATGCACCCTATAGCCCAGGCCCTGAAGCAGGCGGGCAACAAGGTTACCATAATCATAGGCGCCCGCACCAAGGACCTCGTCATCCTGGAGGACGAGATGCGCGCTATAGCCGACGAGCTGATCGTGGTGACCGACGACGGCAGCTACGGGCGCAAGGCCCTCGTCACCGAGCCGCTCAAGGAGCTGTGCGGGGCCGAGACGCCTCCCGATATCGTCGTCGCGATAGGCCCGCCTGTGATGATGAAGTTCTGCGCCGAGGCGACCAGGCCCTTCGGCGTCAGGACGCTCGCGTCGCTCAATACGATCATGATAGACGGCACCGGCATGTGCGGCGGCTGCCGCGTCTCGGTCGGCGGCCAGACCAAGTTCGTCTGCGTCGACGGGCCTGAGTTCGACGCCCACCAGGTCGACTGGGACGGCATGCTGCTCAGGCTGCGCGCCTACAAGTCGCAGGAAGACGCCGCGCACAAGGCCCTGCACGATGGCGGCCAGTGCCGGCTCGACGCGATGGCCGACGACGCCAGGAAGAAGGCCGAAGCCGAGGGAGGCTCGCGATGAATATGCATAACGCGGGGGACCTCGGCGCCAAGGCCAAGGAAGTCCTGGCCGGCCTCGACGGCCGCGAGCTCGGGAACAAGGACAGGATGGCCCTGCCGGTGCAGGACATGCCCTGCCAGGACCCGTTGGACCGAGCCCGGAACATGGAAGAGGTGGCGCTCGGCTACGCCGAGGCCCAGGCCAGGATCGAGGCCGCGCGCTGCCTGCAGTGCAAGAACGCGCCCTGCGTGTCCGGCTGCCCGGTATCGATAGACATTCCCGGCTTCATAGCCCAGGTGGCCAAGGGCGACTACCACGCCGCCGCCGACGTCATACGCAAGACCAACCTGCTGCCGGCGATCTGCGGCCGCGTCTGCCCGCAGGAGAAGCAGTGCCAGGCGCCCTGCACCCTCGGCAAGGCGCTCAAGGGCGTCGACAAGGCCGTGCAGATAGGCCGGCTCGAGCGCTTCGTGGCCGACCGGGAGAGGGCCGCCGGCGGGGCGCCTATGCCCCGGGTGGCCGCCCCGACCGGCAAGCGGGTAGCCGTGATAGGCGCCGGCCCCGCCGGCCTGACCGTCGCCGCCGACGTCCGCCGCGAGGGCCACGAGGTGGTCATCTTCGAGGCCTTCCAGAAGCCCGGCGGCGTGATGGTCTACGGCATCCCCGAGTTCCGCCTTCCCAAGGCGATCGTCCGCGAGGAGGCCGAGAAGCTCGAGCGGATGGGCGTGAGCTTCGAGCTGAACTACCTGGTCGGCCGCACGCGGCCGCTTTCCGCCCTGCTCGAGGAAGACGGCTTCGACGCGGCCTTCGTCGGCGTCGGCGCCGGCCTGCCCAAGTTCATGGGCATACCCGGCGAGAACCTGGTCGGCGTGTTCAGCGCCAACGAGTACCTGACGCGCGCCAACCTGATGCGCGCCTGGGACCGCGAGCGCGCCGCCACGCCCATCTACCCGTCCAGGCGCGTCGCGGTGCTCGGCGGCGGCAACGTGGCTATGGACTCGGCGCGCATGGCCCTGAGGCTCGGCGCCGACGAGGTGCACGTGCTGTACAGGCGCACCCGCGACGAGATGCCGGCCCGCGCCGAGGAGGTCGCCCACGCGATCGAGGAGGGCATAGTCTTCGACTTCCTGGCCAGCCCGACCGAGGTGCTCGGCGACGAGAAGGGCGCGGTCCGGGGGCTGCGGGTGATGTCGTACGAGCTCGGCGAGCCCGACGCTTCCGGCAGGCGAAGCCCGGTGGCGATCGACGGCTCCGAGCATGACGTACCCTACGACACGGTCATCGTCGCCGTGGGCAACGAGTCGAATCCGCTCCTGGCCAAGACGACGCCGGGCCTGGCCGTCGACAGGAAGGGCCACGTGCTGGTCGACGAGAGCCAGAAGAGCTCGCTGGACGGCGTGTGGGCCGGCGGCGACATCGTGCTCGGCGCGGCCACGGTGATCCTCGCGATGGGGGAGGGCCGCAGGGCCGCCGCGGCCATCAACGAATACCTGAGGGCGAAGGACTAGCCGCGGGTCATTGATCCGAAGCCCGGCTTCGGCCATAATGGGGGTCGAGGGGCGCGTCGTTCGGGCGCGTCTCCCGACCCTTTTTTCTGTCGTACGGAGAGTCTCGGAATGCGATTCAGCGTCTTTTCCACCCTTGTCCTCAGCGTCATCGTCGCCTTCGGTTCCGTCGCCGCCGTTTCAGCGCAGGAAGCGGCGCCGGCCCAACCGGACTTGCCGGCCCCGGCGATAGCCGCTCCGGCTCCGGCGCCCGCCCAGGCGCAGCCCGTCCTGCCGGTCAAGGCTGACGCGCTGCTCCTGTACCGGCAGGGGCGCGATTTCGAGACGGCCGGCAAGGCGGCCGAGGCCGCGGCTAGGTACAAGGAGTCGGTCGCCGTCTGCGACAGGGAACTGGCGACCGATCCGACCAGGATGGACGCGTACACGGTCAAGTGCTGGAGCCTTTTCAGGCTCGAGAGCTACCGCGAGGTGGTCGACATCGGCGCGGCAGCCCTCAAGGTGCGCTTCGACGCGCGCGTGGTCGAGGTGATGGGCGAGGCGTATTTCCACCTGGGCGACGACAAGAGCGCCCTCAAGTACCTGCAGCGTTACCTGGACAACGTCGGGGAGTACGGCGACCGCGTCTCCACCGCCTATTTCTACATGGCGGAGAGCTACTACCGGATGAAGCGCTTCGATCACGCCGACATAGCCTACAGCATGGCCGTCTATCGCGAGCCGGGGCTGGCGCGCTGGTGGTACCGCTACGCGTCCGCGGTCGAGTCGCTCGGCGAGTACGCGCGGGCCTTCGACCTGTACGGCAAGGCCCTCAAGCTGAACCCGAGCCTGGCCGAGGCGCAGAGCGGGCAGAGCCGCGTCAAGGCGAGGATGTAGGCCCGGTTCGGCTAGAGCAGGCTGACCGGGTCCGGGTCTATCTCGACGTAGACGCCTGACGGCGCCTTCCAGCCGGATAGGGCGGCCGACAGCGCGGCCCTGCCCGGGCCCGCCGCGGCTGACCGCAGCAGCACCTGCCTGCGGGCGTTGCCGGCGACCACCGCGATCGGGCATTCGGCCGGCCCGAGCACCTCGACCTCGTCATGGCCGGCGCTCGCCGCTACGGCGGCGATGATCCTATCGGCCAGCTCCGCCGCCGTCCCGGCCGCGGCGGCGGCGTCCTTCGACCTGACCACTACCCGTAGTAGCCTCGAGTACGGAGGGAAGCCTAGTTCCCGCCGTATAGCCAGCTCGTCGGCGTAGAAGCCCGCGGCGTCGTGGGCCGCGGCGCGGGCGAGCACCGGGCTCGTCGGCCGGTAGGTCTGCACGATCACGCGCCCGCCCTTGACGAAGCGGCCGGCGCGGCCGGCTACCTGCGTCACCAGGCCGAAGGCGCGCTCAGCCGCCCTGAAGTCGGGCAGGTTGAGCGTCGTATCGGCGAGTATCACCCCGACGAGCCGCACGCCCGGGAAGTTGAGGCCCTTGGCGACCATCTGGGTACCGAGCAGCACGTCGATCTTCCCGTCCCTGAAGTCGTCGAGGGTACGCTCGAGCACGCCCTTGCGCGAGGTCGCGTCGGCGTCGAGCCTGGCCACGCTCATGTCGGGAAAGAGCCTCGCGGCCTCCTCCTCGATGCGCTCGGTGCCGAAACCGGCCCAGCCGGTATCGAGCGAGCCGCATTCGGGGCAGGCGCTGGGCGGCGGCGCCTGGTAGCCGCAGTAGTGGCAGACGAGGCGGCCGCGTTCTTTGTGGTAGGTCATGCCGACCGAGCAGTGGCGGCACTTCATTTCGGCGCCGCAGCTCCTGCAGCTCCAGAAGTACGAGAAGCCGCGTCGGTTCAGGAACAGGATCGACTGGCCGCCTTCCCGCTTGACCTGCCTGACCGCGTCGATCAGGCGCTTCGACAGGGCGCCGCCCTCGGCCCTCATGTCGACGATATCGACGGAGGGCATGTCGCCGCCCGCGAGCCGGCGCGACAGGACGAGCCGCTCCATGCCGCCCTCTCCCATCAGCCTCCACGACTCGACGCTCGGGGTCGCCGAGCCCATGACGAGCCTCGCGCCTTCCGTCGCGGCGCGGCGCATGGCCACCTGGCGGGCGTGGTAGCGCGGCGACGAGCCGGCCTTGTACGATCCCTCGTGCTCCTCGTCGAGCACGATCAGGCCGAGGCCCACGACCGGGGCGAACACGGCGCTGCGCGCGCCGACGACGACCCTGGCCTCGCCGCGCAGGATGCGCCGCCATTCCGTCAGCTTCTTCGGGCCCGTCAGGCCCGAATGGATGACCGCGCAGGTATCGCCGAACCGGTCCTTGATCGCCTCGACCACCTGGCGCGTCAGGGCTATCTCGGGCACGAGGTAGATGACGCCGCGGCCCTCGGCGAGCGTCGCCTCGGCGGCCTCGAGGAATACCTCGGTCTTTCCCGTGCCTGTCGGGCCGTAGAGGTACCAGCGGCCTTCGCGCCCGGACAGGATCCGTCCGAGCGCGGCGCTCTGCTCGGCCGACGGTACGAGCGGGGCCGGGGCGACGCGCAGGTCGTCGAAGGACGCGGCGGAGTCGTCTCCTGCGGAGCCGTCGTCTCCCGCGGAGCCGTCGTCGCTAGCGGCGCCGGAGTCCTTACCCGAGGCGGGCTTCTTCGCCTTGCGCCGCCCCTCCCGCTCGGCCGACGGCGTCATCGCCGACAGCGCCTCGCCGAGCGAGCAGTAATACATGCCGGACAGCCACTCGGCCAGGGCGAGCGTCACCGGGCCGAACAGGGGCTCGGCGTCGACGAGCCTGAGGTAGGGCTTGACGATGGCCGGGTCGCAGTCGACGGTATCGCTCCTGGCGACCACCCAGCCGACCGCGGCCCTGCGGCCGAGCGTCGCCTCTACCCGCGAGCCAACGGGAGCGGAGAGGCCGTCCGGCTCGCGATAGCTCCATTGCCTGTCGACGGGCATGTCGAAGGCGACCGAGACGTAGCCTGGCACGGGCGCTAGGCCCCGAGTCCGTCGAGCAGCGAGCGCAGCAGCTTGAGGTCTTCCCAGGCCGGGCGCTTAAGGCCCTCGTCGCGCAGGAGGGCGCTCGGGTGGTAGGTGGCGACGAGGGGCAGGCCGCCGAAGTCGTAGACCCTGCCGCGCAGCCTGCCTATGCCCTCCTTGACGCCGAGCAGCGACTGTGCCGGGATGCGGCCGACGGCGAGTATGGCCCTGGGCCGGAGCAGGGCCAGCTGGCGGTCCAGGAAGGGGCGGCAGGCGGCCTGCTCGTCGGGCGCCGGGTCTCGGTTCATCGGCGGCCGGCACTTGACGATGTTGCCGATGAAGCAGTTCTCGTCGCGCGACAGCCCTATCGAAGACAGCATCTTGTCGAGGAGCTGGCCCGCCGGGCCGACGAAGGGCAGTCCCGTCTTGTCCTCTTCCGAGCCGGGTCCCTCCCCTATGACCATGACCAGGGGCCGGGCCGGGCCCTGGCCGGGTACCGAGCGCTTGCGGCCGGCGCCCAGGCGGCAGGCCATGCAGCGGGCCGCCTCGGCCGCGACTGCGGCCAGGCTATCGTCGAGGGGAACGCGAGCCGGGATCGGGGCGGCCTCGGGGGCCGGGGCGGGCTCGGCCTGGTCGGCGAACTCCGGGACGGGCGCGCGGCTCCTGTAGCCGTCGGCCAGCGCGTCCTCGATCAGCGATAGCGCCTCGTAGCAGTATATCCTGTCGTCGTTTCCCATCGTCGCCTACGCCCTCTCGGCCATCAGGTTGCGCATCTCTATCGAGATGTCGCGCGCGTTCCTGGCGGCGGTCGCCCCGAGCAGCTGATAGACCGCCCTGCCGACCTTCTGGTCGGAGGCGCAGGCGGCCTTGAGCAGCGGCCCGTCGAATCGCAGCACCAGCGAGCGTTCGCGCGCGGTCGTCCTCATGTCGCGTCGGGCGCCGTCGAGGAAGGATAGGGCGCCGAACAGCGAGCCGGAGCGCAGCGTCAGCAGCTCCGAGTACCGCTCGTAGTTCGGCAGCTCGAGCCAGATGGCCACGATGCCCGAGACGACGAAATAGACGTCGTAGGAGTCCTCGTCCTCCCGGTAGAAGACGTCGCCCTCGGCCGCGCTCGCCAGGGCGGCGGTCGACGCGACGGCCGATACCGCCTCGTCGTCGAGCTCGCCCAGGAACGGCATGCCGCGCAGTATTCCGACGATGTCCGATCCGCCGTTCATGGCCTGTCCTCCCGTATGCCGTCGAGCGCGGCCTCTATCTCCCCGAAGCCGCGCGAGGCCAGGAAGTTGGCCACGAGCTCGGGGTCGCCGATCCTGGCCTTCTCTTCCTCCAGGAGGCGCCTGGCTATCCCGCGGCTGCGCGCCGACGACCCGTCCGCCGCGATGGATCCGGCGTAATAGTAGTATATGATCGCGTCCTTGTTCGGCAAGAGGAAGCCGGTCGAGAAGAAGTACGACGCCTCGGCCAGGAAGAAGCCGGCCTCCTCGTCGTCGCCCCTGCCCGCGGCTATCTGCACGAGCAGCATCAGCGCGGTGAAGGTGGGATAGTAGCACGAGTGCCTCAGCCCCAGGATCAGCGCCTCTCTGGCGGCCGTCTCGGCCTTGCGCTCGTTGCCGGCCACGAAGTGGCACAGGGCGAGCGTCCTCGACGACTCGATGCGGTCGTAGTCGTTCCGCACCTTGTCGGCGTAGTACTCGGCCTGCATGAACGACTCGCGCGCGGCCTTGGCGTCGCCGTATAGGGTGGCCGAGGCCGCGAGCATCGCGTGGGCCTGCGAGACGATCGCGTCGCTCAGGCCGCCCGAGTCGAGCAGCGCCTTCGCGGCGGGCCCGAGGGCGCGGAAATCGCAGAGCTGCCAGAGCACCTTGAGCCTGAGGTCGTTGCCGAAGAAGCGGGCCACCGCGCCGTAGCTGCCGTCGGAACGGTCGCCGACCGACTCGACGGCCGCGAGCGCGCCCCGGTAGTCGCCGGAATAGAGCCGCTCCTCGGCCACGGCGCTCGCGTACTCGAACTCGTCCCGGCCGGGAATGGCCGCGGTGCTCTCGACCATCTGCCGGGCCTCCTCGAAGTTGCCCCGCTGGATCTCCGATAGCGCCACGTGACGCACGACGTTCTGCACGCTCCTGGCGGCCAGGCCGGACTGACGGTAGTAGTGCAGGGCCTTCTGGCCGGTGAAGCGGGCCTTCTGGAACGACGAGGCCATCACGTTATGGGCGCAGATCATATGGTAGGCGAAGCCCATGCAGAGCGGGTTCCGCTCGTTGACCGCGATCCGCATCACGCGCTTCAGGTCCTCCTCGGCCTCGTCGATCTTGCCGGCGTTGAAGTTCAGCGCGCTCTTGGTGATCAGGAGCTGCACGGCGGCGTCCGGGTTCGGCTTGGCCAGGCGCTTATACAGCGGGTCGATGATCGCCAGGTACTCGTAGCCGTAGTTGCGGTCGGGGTCGGAGCGTATCACGTCGGCCGCCTCGAGCCAGCGCTCGGCCTTCATCAGGTGGCGGATCAGCCTGAAGCGGTTCCTGGCCGGCTTGGACAGCATGATGTCGGCGACGACGCCGTGCAGGATGCGCTTGTTATGGTTGAGTATGGTCGAATACAGGGCCTTCCTGAACACGTCGAGAGCGAAGGCGTAGCGCTCGCCCGACAGGGTCAGGATGCCGTCGGAGCGCAGGGCCTCGAGCGACGCCGGTACAGTGGACGGGTCGCCTCCGGCCGCCTCGTAGACGCGCGCGGCCTCCTCGGCGTCGAAGTTGAGGAGGAACACCGAGCACGCGGTGGCCAGCTCCCGGGCGGCCGGCCCGAAGCGCTCGAGGCTCGCTATGAACATGTTCTGTATCGTGCCCGGCAGGCTGGACAGGTCGCGGTGCTTGCGGGCGAACAGCGCGTACTCGCGGACGAACAGCGGGTTGCCGCCGGCCTGGGCGAGCACGGCCTCGAGCAGGCGGTCGGGGATCTGGGGCCAGTAGGCCGACGCGAGCGCCGCCGCCTCGTCGCGGGCGAGCGGGTAGAGCCTCAGCGCCTTGAGGTCGGGGAACGCGTCCCGCATCGACTGGCCGTGCTCGCGGCCGGCGAGCAGCGCGAAGGGCCTGCACGGCGCCGACCTGAGATAGTACGCGATGAACTCCATCGATTGGCGGTCCATCGCCTGGGCGTTGTCTATGAACATGAAGGCCGGATAGACGGCGCGCTCGTAGCGGCCCATCAGCGCCGAGAAGATCGAGAACAGCGCCAGCACGGTATCGGAGTCCCTGGCCCTGGCGTCGTCGGCCGCCCCGGGCGACAGGAGCGACGCGAACAGCTCGGCGTGGGCCCGTTCGATCCCCGGCTGGGCGGCCAGGGCCGAGGCTATGGCCTCGGGGCTCGACAGGGAGTCCACGCCGAGGTAGTCGAGCACCAGGTCGACGACGACGGCGTAGCGGAGCGGCCTGAAGCGCTGCGCCTTCGCCGACAGCACCGGCGAGCCGAATTCCGGGAAGCGGCGCACCCGCTCCATCAGCGCGTGGGCCAGCCGGCTCTTGCCTATGCCGGCCTCGCCGACCAGGTACATGCCGGCCGCCGTCTGCGGGTCGTGCCTGACGTAGAGCCTGAGCAGCTCCTCGAGCTCGTCGCGCCTGCCGACGAAGGGGCCCTGGTCGCGCGAGCCCTCCTGGGCCGGGCCGACGAGGCGCCAGGCGACGAGCTCGTCGCTCGCGCCCTTGACCGCTAGCCCTATCGGGCCGTCGAAGTCGAAGTCGGCGTCGCAGCGTTCCTTGACCGCGTCGGAGACGAGCACGCGGTCGGGCTCGGCGGCGGCCTGGAGCCGCTGGGCTATCGCCATCGGGTGCCCGGTGACAACCTTGAACGAGCCGCGGTCGCCGGTCGCGATAAGGCCCGAGTGGACGCCTATCCTGAACGACAGCGTCGCCCCTCGCGGCGCCAGCTCGCCCTCGAGCGCGCGGTTGCGCTCGAGGAAGGCCAGGGCCGACTCGAGCGCGCGCTGCGGGTCGTCCTCGTGCAGCTCGGGCACGCCGAAGACCGCGACGAGGGCGTCGCCTATGTACTTCTCGACGACGCCGCCGCGCGAGACGATGATCTCCTCGAACGCGCCGAAGACCCTGGTCATCAGCGCGTCCATCTCCTCGGGGTCCATGCGCTCGGACAGCGCGGTGAAGCCCTGGAGGTCGGCGAAGAGTATGGTGGCGTTCCTGCGCTCGCCCGACTTTATGGAGCTGATCTTGGCCATGGCCAGGTAGTCTAGCCTAAAAGCGAGGCGCTTGAAAGCGATAGCGCCTCGGCCACCCGTATGCCGTCGATGGCCGCCGACATGATGCCGCCGGCGTAGCCGGCTCCCTCGCCGCAGGGGAACAGGCCACGTACCGACGACTGCAGCCCGTCGTCCCTGGTCACGCGGACCGGCGACGAGGTGCGCGTCTCGACGCCGCAGAGCACGGCGTCGGTCCTGCCGAAGCCCGATAGCCTGCGGTCGAAGGCGGGCGCGGCCTCCCGGATGCCGGCGGCCACGAAGGGCGGCAGACAGGCGCCAAGCTCGGCGAGCGCGTAGGAGCCGCGTATCGACGGCGTCACGCCGCCCAGGCAGGCCGACGCCCGGCCTTCCATGAAGTCGCCGAGGGCCTGGACCGGCAAGGCCGACCGCCCGCGGGAGCCGGCCGACGGAGAACCCGACGCCTCGCGCGCGGCCTCCCAGGCCAGGCGCTCCCAGCGCCGCTGGTACTCGACGCCGGCCAGGGGGCCGGAGCCGCCGAAGTCGTCGGGCCGCACCGACACGACGATCGCGGCGTTGGCGTTCTCCGCGTCGCGGGCGTAGTCGCTCATGCCGTTGCAGGCCGTCAGCCCGGGCTCGGAGCTGGCGTCGACCACGTAGCCGCCGGGGCACATGCAGAACGAGTACACGCTCCGCCCGTCGGAGGCGCGATGGGTCAGCCTGTAATCGGCGGCGCCGAGGGCCGGATGGTCCCAGCTTTCGCCGTACTGCGACCGCGATATCATCTCCTGCGGGTGCTCGATCCGCAGCCCTATCGCGAAGGGCTTGCGCTCCATCGGTACGCCCTGCCCGGCGAGCGACGCGAAGGTGTCGCGCGACGAGTGGCCGATGGCCAGTACGACGGCGCCCGAGTCGATACGGGTCCCGTCGGCCAGGACGACGCCGCGTACGCGTCCGCCCTCGATAGCGAGGGCCTCGGCGCGGGTCCTGAAGCGTATCTCGCCGCCGAGCGACTCTATCTTCCGGCGCAGGTTCCTGACCACCTCGACCAGCCTGTCGGTGCCGATATGGGGCTTGCCGTCGTAGCGTATCGACTCGGGCGCGCCGGCGGCGACGAACTCGTCGAGCACGCGCCGGTCGCGGCCGGAGCCGTCCCCGCCCGAGGCGGTCAGCTTGCCGTCGGAATATGTTCCGGCGCCGCCCTCGCCGAACTGCATGTTCGACTCGGGGTCGAGCTCCCCTCCGTTCCAGAACGACGATACGGCTAGGCTGCGTTCCTCGACCGCGTCGCCGCGCTCGATGACGACGGGCCTGAAGCCGGCCTCCGCGAGCGAGAGCGCGCAGAAGAGGCCCGCGGGGCCGGCGCCTATGACTACCGGCCTATGGCCGTCCCGCCCCGACGGCTCGACGGACGGCGCCGGGAAGCGGTACGGCTCGGCCGGGGCCAGCTCGGCCGCCTTGGCCCCGAGGCTGCGCGACGGCGACTCGAGGCCGGCGGTGAGCGTGTAGACGAAGCGGACGGCGCGCTTGTCGCGCGCGTCGATCGAGCGGCGCTCGACGCCGAAGGACGCGAGGTGGCCCGGCCTGACGCCGAGCTCCTTGGCCGCGCGCTCGCGGAGGTAGCGCTCGTCGTGGTCGAGCGGGCAGTATACGTTATGGATACGGTAGAGGTTCATGCCCCCAGTATACACGAACGGGATTCCCGATGCTCGTCGGGACGCTTTGAATCCGATCATTTTTATCGTAGAATCGGCGCCTATGAGAAAGCTGAGGATAGGCGAGCTATCCGGCCTCGTAGGTGCGAACGCGTCGGCGTTGCGCTTCTGGGAGGAACGGGGCATTACCGAGCCGGAGAAGGATTCGGACAATAGTTACCGCCTCTATTCCGCCGAGGATTCGTGCCGTTTCCTGATGGCCAGGCGCTATCGCAGCTTCGGCTTCTCGGTGGACGCCGCCAAGGCGTTGATAGGCGCCGCGGACCCCGAGGGCGGCGACGCGCTCCTGGCCAGGCGGCTGGCGGAGCTGGACGACGAGGCCAGGCGGGCGCTTGCCCTGCGCGACGAGCTGGCCCGTTACAGGCGCGCCTGCTCCAGCGCCCGCCGCGAGGTCGGCCGCTTCGAGCCCGACGTCCTGCCCGCGTCCAGCTATATCTTTACGATAGAGCGGGGCGCCTTCGTCGGCGACTCCGTCCGGCTGGAACTGTCGAGGCGGTGGACCGATCGGCTGCCGTTCGCCTCATTCGCGCTGTACGTGCCGCGCGAGGCCTTCTCGGGAGCTCGCGAGTGCCAGGTCTCCTGGGGCTTCGGCCTGGGCGACGATCATCCCGACTCCCGGGCCGTGGTCGAGGCGGCCCGCGCCGCCGGCATGGATATCCTGACCATGGAAGCACGGCGCTGCGTCCGTACCGCCTTCTATCGCGACGACCCGCGCGATATGAGGCCCGGAGAGCTGTCTCCCGTCGCCGACGCCTTCCGCGAGGCCGGTTACGAGGCCTCGGGGCCGGCTATCGGCCACCTCCTCGAGCTGGACGGCGCGGGCGACTCTACGCGTTACCTCTACGCGCTCTATATCCCGGTGTGAAGACGCTATCGCGATATCGATACTTTTACTTAATCTATTGACCTTCAAGCAGCTTGAGGCTTTACGCTCCCAGACGCGGACGAACGAGCCGCAAGGAGCGAACGGAAATGAAGAACAACGCGTTCAGGGGCCTCATCGCAGGCCTCGCGTGCGTAGGCATCGCGGCGGCCGCGCTGGTCGGCTGCGGTACCGTCGATTCGGCTGGAACGGCGGCGTATACGCCGGGCACCTATACGGCGGTCGGCCAGGGCAACTTCGGCGACGTCGAGGTCAGTGTCACCTTCAGCGCCGCGAAGATCGTATCCATCACGGTCGGCGAAAACAGCGAGACTTCCGGCCTGTCCGATCCGGCCCTGGAGGGCATCCCCGCCGCCATAGTCAAGGGGCAGACCCTGGCCGTCGATACGGTATCGGGAGCCACCCACTCGAGCGAGGCCGTACTGACGGCCGTCGCCGACTGCGTCAAGCAGGCCGGCGGCGACGTCGAGGCCCTCAAGGCCAAGAAGGGCGCGAAGACGGCCAAGGGAGCCAGGATAGAGAAGAGCGTTGACGTCGTCGTCGTCGGCGGCGGCGGCGCAGGCCTCGCGGCGGCCGTGTCCGCGGCCCAGTCCGGCGCGAAGGTCGTGCTCATCGAGAAGGCCTCGGCCCTCGGCGGCAACACGATCAGGGCCGGCGGCGCGTATAACGCCGTCGATCCCGCCAGGCAGAAGGCGGTCAAGATGACCGCTCCCCTGCTCGGCGACCTCAAGTCATTCCTCGATATGGATGAGAAGTCGTTCGGCGAATTCGGTCCGACCCTCGCGACGCTCAAGGGCCAGATCCGCGACTACCTCGCGTCGGGCTCTACCGCGCTGTTCGACTCCGTCGAACTGCACGCGATCCAGACCTACCTCGGCGGCAAGCGCGTCGACCTCGAGGGACATGAGATCCACGGAAACCTCGAGCTGGTGAAGACCCTCACCTCCGGCGCTCCCGAGGCCCTCGGATGGCTCGAGTCGCTCGGGCTCACGTTCAGGGACGATATCTCGACCGTGCTCGGCGCCCTGTGGCCGAGGACCCACGGCTCGACCTACCACGTCGGCACCGGCTTCATTTCCGTCCTGGCCGATAACGCGGCCAAACTCGGCGTGGAGATCATGCTCGATACCAAGGCCGACGAGGTCATCGTCCAGAAGGGCCGGGTCGTCGGCGTCAAGGCCACCAAGGCCGACGGCGCGTCGGTCGTCCTCAAGGCGTCCAAGGGCGTCGTTATGGCGACCGGCGGCTACGGCGCCAATCCCGAGATGCGCGCCGAGTACAACACCTATTGGCCGTCCATGCCCCTGACCATGCCCACGACCAATACCGCCAACGCCACCGGCGACGGCATCGTGATGGGCGAGAAGGCCGGCGCCAAGCTGGTCGGCATGGGATTCGTCCAGCTCATGCCCTCGTCCCACCCGGTATCAGGGGCCCTCTCCGGCGGGCTCTGGGGCAGCGCCGAGTCCCAGGTCTTCGTCAATAAGCAGGGTAAGCGCTTCGTCAACGAGTACGCCGAGCGCGACGTGCTCGCCTCCGCCGCCCTCAAGCAGACCGACGGCATCTTCTATATCATCTGCGACCAGGACTCGGCCGGGAACCCGCAGCCCGGTTCTAAGAACGGCTGGGGCGACGACGTCGATACCCTGATCAAGAACCACGACGTGTACAAGGCCGACACCCTGGCCGGCCTCGAGCAGCAGATCGGCATGCCCGCGGGCAGCCTCCAGGCGGAGATAGCCAAGTATAACGGCTATATCGCCTCCGGAGCCGACCCCGATTTCGGTAAGCGCAACTTCGGCGCCCCGCTCGTCAAGCCGCCGTTCTACGCGACCATCCGCTCGCCTTCAGTCCACCACACGATGGGCGGCCTGGCCATCGACGAGCTGGCCCGCGTGCTCGACGCGTCCGGCAAGGCTATCCCCGGCTTCTACGCAGCCGGCGAGGTCACCGGCGGCATCCACGCCGGCAACCGCCTCGGCGGTAACGCCATCGCCGACATCATGGTCTTCGGCAGGATCGCCGGCGCCAGCGCCGCGTCCTCGAAGTAAGAGCATCGACCATTGACCGACGCCGGCCGGGAACGCTTCCCGGCCGGTTTTTTTATGCCCCGCGCGGTTTCCCGACTATCCTGCCTATGCGCTCGCGGCCGTCGCGTATCCTCCAGCCGTCGCGCGCGTTAAAGTACAGGTACCATAGGCCGTCGGCCTCGCGGAAACGGCAGTCGCAGGCGTACACGTGGGACGAGGCCCAGCCGGGCTTAGGCGCCAGGAGCGGCGCGTCCATGGCCGGCCTCCACGACCGGCCGTCTTCGGAGCGCAGCGCGAAGATCGCCGAGCGCGAGCGGCCTTCGGCGTCCGCGTAGAGGCGGTTCTGGA
>Ga0116151_10002563_pt1 | contig 16657 bp, 18 predicted proteins | sample AD_UKC117_MetaG_FD_89893 | JGI IMG/M metagenome (GOLD analysis project Ga0116151, IMG submission 89893) | Active sludge microbial communities of municipal wastewater-treating anaerobic digesters from Hong Kong - AD_UKC117_MetaG | ecosystem: Engineered > Bioreactor > Anaerobic > Digestate...
AATTCAACCGCCTTTATGCCGAAGTGGCGGAATTGGTAGACGCGCTGGATTCAAAATCCAGTGGAGGTTAACTTCGTAAGGGTTCGAGTCCCTTCTTCGGCATCATTAAGGCTTTCTCTTCTTCCCGTCAAGTCCCAGCTCCTTGATCAGCCGTGACAGATAACTGGGCTGAATCCCCATCTCCCGGGCTGTCTTTCGCTGCATCCAATGGTTCTTCTCCAGTCTGAAGCGGAGATATCTCCTTTTAAATTCCTGCTGAGCATCCTTAAAAGGAAGGGTGAACAGTTCTGTGTCTTTATGGGCCGGCAGAAGGTGCATGGGCCGGATATGCTCGCGGACATCATCCAGACGAAGAGGCCCCTCCCCGGGATAGAAGATGAGGATCCGCTGGATATTGTTGTAGAGTTCCCTGATATTTCCATGCCATTCAAACTCCTGCAAAGCCGCCATAAGATCATCATCGATCTCGGGAATCGTCCCCAGCTCCTGCCGGATGATGAACCGGACCAGATAAGGAATATCTTCCCGACGCTCGTTGAGAGGGGGGATGGTGATGGTAATGACATTCAGCCGGTAATAGAGGTCTTCCCTGAAGAGGCCCTGGGAGATCATCTCTTCCAGATCCCGGTGTGTGGCAGCGATAAAACGGACATCGGCTTCCAGCGGAGTGACCCCTCCGAGGCGCTCGAAGGTCTTTTCCTGAAGGACGCGGAGCAGCTTCACCTGAAGGGGAAGAGGAAGGTCGCCGATCTCATCAAGGAAAAAACTTCCTCCTTCCGCTGTCTCGATCTTGCCGGGTTTGCGGGTTTCGGCCCCGGTAAAGGCCCCTTTCTCATATCCGAAGATCTCGGACTCGATGAGTTTTTCAGGAAAGGCTCCGGCATTCACCGCCACGAAAGGCTTCTCCCGACGTCTGCTGAGATAGTGGATCCACCGGGCTGCCAGCTCTTTACCGGAACCGCTGGGCCCCCTGATGAGGACGGTATTGTCAAAAGAGGCCACTCTCCTGATAAGCTTCCGGACATCTCGAAGGGCCGGGGAGACCCCGATAAGGGCAAGAGGGCGTCTCACCATGAAGACGCCCCCCCGCTCCGGTCATTCCAGTTCTTTTTTAACATCGCTCTCCAGGATCTTCACCAGAAGTTTCACCGCCTCTTCAATATCGCTGAGCGCCGCTGTCTCGGATACCGAGTGGATATACCGGGTAGGAATAGAGAGACAGCCGGCCAGGACTCCCGACCGGGAAAGATTGATGGCCCCGGCATCCGTTCCGCCGAAGGTGAGGATCTCGGGCTGATATGTGATCTTATTCTTTTCGGCGACGCGTATGAAAAAATCTTTGACGCGCCTGGGAACGAGGAGAGAGTTGTCTTTGATCTTGACAGCGACCCCTTCTCTGAGTTTCATGGGCATCTTGGGCGACTCCGGAGTATCTCCGGTCCCGGTGACATCAAGGGCGATACCGAGATCGGGCTCAATGTTGAAAGCGGCTGCTGACGCCCCCCTGAGTCCCACCTCTTCCTGAACGGTAAAGACAAAATGAACCTCATTGGGACTCTTTTTCAATTGTCTTGCCGCTTCCACAGCGATGACACACCCCACGCGGTCGTCGAGTGATTTCGCCGTCACCAGGCCGTTCATCTCATTCATCTCATTGAGGAATGCTCCGAAAAGGCCCTCTTCAGCCATGGCCCTGGCCTCTTTTTCGTCCCGGGCCCCGATATCCACATAGAGTTTCGTGAAATCGATCTCATTGGGATTCTTCACATGTTCAACACCCACGACACCTTTGATCCCGTTTTCCAGGAGGACTCTCTGGTAGAGGCAGCGGATCGGGGCGACCCCTCCCACGGGGGATATGCGCAAAAAACCCTTGTCGTCGATATGAGTCACAACGAAACCGATCTCGTCCATGTGGGCTGCGACCATGACCCGGGCCCCTTTCCCCTCCCTGACGGCGTGAAGATTTCCCATATTATCCGTGAACACACGGTCCACATGGGGTGTGATCTCCTCAAGCAGGACCTGTCTGATCGCATCTTCGCGCCCTGACGGGCCGAATGTTTCCACAACTTTTTTCATCAACGCCTTCATAGGACCTCCTTAAAATTCATCAGAGCAGCTTTCGCCAGGCGAAAAGTATTCTTGTAATCGTCCACAGCCAGGATTCCCCTGGGTGCGTGAATATAGCGGACGGGGACCGAGATCACCATGGAGGGGATCCCTCCCCTGGTATGGATGACGCCGATATCCGTTCCTCCGGAGACAGTTTTTTTCATCTGAAAGGGGATCGTCTTCTTTTCAGCTGTCGCTTTAAAATGGCTGATCAGCCGGGGCGCTCCGATCGCCGAACGGTCCATAAAGCTGATCGCCGGCCCTTTTCTCATCTCTGTCGAGGGACTCGCAAAATTCTCACGGGGCACATCGCCTGCCGTGGTCCCTTCGAAAGCAATGGTAAAATCAGGGTGCACACGTTCAGCCAGGACAGAAGCTCCGCGCAATCCCACTTCTTCCTGAACAGTAAACACAGCGGTGATATCCACAGGATACTCCTCATCCTCCTCGGTCATGAGCAGTTCCGTGATCAATGCGCATCCGGCTCTGTCGTCAAAGGCCTTCCCGAAGACGACATCCTCCTGGGCTTCAAACCGTGTCTGAAATGTCCCTGTGGTCCCCGGAGGGACTTTGGCGGCAGCCTCTTTTTCATCCGATGCGCCGATGTCGATGTAAAGGCCCGAAAGGGGGATGGGAGATTTCCATTCATCACGGCTCTGGAGATGAATGGGCTTGGCTCCGATGACTCCGGGGATCCGTTCCTTGCCCAGGATCACCCGCTTGGAGACCAGCAGACGGGGATCCAGCCCTCCCACGGGGACGAAACGGAGCATGCCGTTGCTTTCCACGCTGTTGATCATGAGCCCCACCTCATCCATATGGGCCACAAGAAGGATGTGGGGGGCGTTCTGGATCCCGCAGGGTTTGAACGCATAGAGGTTCCCCATGAAGTCCCTGGACAGAGACTCCACGTGGTCCCGGACATTCTCCTCGATCCGGCTTCGGATATCATCTTCATGTCCCGATACACCGCACGCATTCGAATATTTTTCCAATATCTGTATCATCCGACAACCTCCCTGTGGGCCTGCTCGATATGGGCTGAAAAGAGGGCCAGAAGCCTGGCCGAGCGTTTTATGTCCTTCACGTCCAGTGTCTCCACTGTGGTATGCATATAGCGCAGGGGAATACTCACCTGGACCATGGGGACTCCACGGGCCGCGATCTGCATGGAGACGGCGTCTGTTCCCCCGGGACGGGGGATGAACTCTTTCTGAAAGGGGACTTCCCACTCCTCCGCCAGCTTCATGAGTCGTTCTGTCAGGCCGGGGTGAAAATTCGGTCCCACAGCGATGGCCCCGCCTTTTCCCAGTTTTGCTGTATCGCGTTCAGGGATCCCGGGGAAATCACCGAATGTCACGTCGATGGCGACGCCCACATCAGGGCTGATCTCGTAAGCCGTCATGGCGGCTCCCCTGGTCCCCACTTCTTCCTGAACAGTCCCCACCATATAGATATCCCAATCATGCTTCATCTTTTCAAGGATCTTCAATGTCTCAAGGAGGACCAGGACGCCTGCCCTGTTATCCATCGCAGCTGCGGTATAAAGCCCCCCCTGCAGCCTGGTGCAGACATTGTCGAAAAGGATGGGGTCCCCGATCCTGATCTTTTTTTTGACCATCTCTTCTTCCAGGCCGGTATCCACGTAGAGATCGTCCAGAGAGGTCACTTTGGATGCATCCCCCGGTTTCTGAAGATGGGGCGGCGTGGTCCCGATGATCCCCCGGATCTGCTCCCTGCCGGTGATCACCACGCTCTGTCCCGGCAAGACACGGGGATCATGTCCCCCCACGGCGGCCAACCGGAGAAAACCTCCTTTATCAATGGTCTTGACGATAAAACCGATCTGGTCGATGTGAGCCGCCATCATCAGTTTTCCGCCGGATGTCCGTCCCTTTTTCACACCGATGACATTCTGAAACTTATCAATGGCCGCTTCATCTGTCAGACGGGCAAAGTAATTCCTCAGAAGGTGAGCCACATCATCTTCAGCTCCGGAAATACCCGGGGCTTCCGTGAGGGCCTTCAGCATATCTTCAGTTTTCACAGACAACTCCTCCCTTGTTAACGTGCCTCCTTGACACTGATACAATTTTATTTATAATCAGAGGAACTGTCAAGATATTAAGCTTAAGGAGGATGTTATGAAACGCATGATACTGATGACTCTCATGATCCTGGCCGGCTGGAGCATCCTGGCCGCTCAAAATGCAGCCGCCTTCTACAACGAAGGCGTCACTCTTCTCAACCAGGGACAATACCAGGAAGCGGCGGAACAGTTTAAACGGGCCGCCATCGAAGACTCCACTCACCTTGAAGCGCGTCTCGGCCTGGCCCAGGCTTATTTCAAACTCTCACAGTGGGAAAATGCCGAAATCGCTCTCAAAGAAGCCCGGGACCTTTCGCCAGAGAACCCCGCCATCCTTGATATGCTGGCAAAAGTCAAGTATATGCTCAAAAAATACGAAGAAAGCGCTCAAATTCTCGAAGAACTGTCCCTCGCAGATCCCCGGCCCGAGATGCTTTCCCTTCTCGGAAACGCCTACTATCGGGCTGACAAAGGGAGCAAAGCCATCAAAGCTTTTGAACGTTCACTTGAAGCCGGGAATCGTGACACCGGCGATTACCGTATTTTAGCCTCTCTCTATTACCAGGACTTCAAACAGGGTAAGGACAAGAACGACCTGAAACGCTGTTTCTCCATTCTGGACCAGGCTGCTCAGATCAAGGCGGAGCCTGAGACCTTCTATTTCAAGGGACGTTACGCCTATTTCAGTAAAGAGATGGAGACAGCCAAAGAGGCTCTCATGCAAGCGGTGACCCTGGATCCTGCTCATACTGACGCCCTCTATTACCTGACCCGCACGTTGTTTAAACTCCATGAGTATGATGAGGCTCTTGGCTACGGGCGCAAACTGATCAACAGAAGCCAGAACTCCAAATACTTCGCCCTGTTAGGTGATATCTGCAGGGAAAACGGAGACAATCTTTCGGCTTTGGACTATTATAAACAGGGAGCGACCTACTCAGACAAGACAGGACAGTATTGCGCTCAGTACTACGAATACCTGAACCAGCCTAAACAATAGACTGCAAGGGGTTTATCAAAAAAAGGGGGAGCTGTGCTCCCCCTTTTTTTTAGTCATTCATCCCGTCACGTTGAAGGTTCCACTGGACCCAGGGATCCTGTTTGTCTTTTTCCAGGTCGAATTCAGCCGGATCGGTGGGGACGCCTTCGGGGGAGATGGCGATCCGGTTCAACCGTTTCACGATCTTCACCCACTCCTCCATACTGACCTCCTGAGGCCCTTCGATCTCCACCGGGCCGTCGATCTCGGCAGCGACCGCAGGCATCTGATCCGTCCCTCCCGAGGGTTTTTCACCGCGGACCTCCACTTTCCCGTCATAGACAAAGAGCTGAGCAGAATCATCGGCATACTGGTCGATCCTGTACACCGTCCCGCGGACCCCGGCTGTCCCTGTCCTGAAACTGACATTATACTCGTCTTTGGCCACAAGTTTCTTCACTTTTGTCCAGAACCGCCCCAAAGCGACCTTAATAGAGACTTTTTTCCGGCCTTTTTCTTCCTTCAGGCTTTCCATATAGACTTTCGACTCGGGGCCCACCCGGACAAGAGTCCCGTCATCCAGGGTGATCTCCAGTTTCCCTTTCTGAGTGGAGATGAAATCCCCCTCGCGCACCTCCTGACGGAGTTCTGCCATAGCATAATTGATCATGACCTGTCCCTCGATATAAGAGACCTTTCCCGCTATGGAAAAGAGCGGCAGGGCCAGGACAAGAGTCATCAATAAGATCACAAACAGACGTTTCATATCTTTACCTCTCCTTTTTTCTTCATAAGACACTCGAGCTTCTGAACAAAATCGTCATATTTTTCTATCGCCGAGGGGACCACCATTTCATGACCCTCACCCCGGATCAGGACACCGTTTTCATACTGTGTCACAGACTCCATCCTCGTCAAGAGGATCTCTTCCCGCTTCCCGCCCGGAGAAAGTTTCGTCAGGCTTTTGTCATCCAGAAGAAACCGGGTGGACGACATCTTCATAAAGAGCCGGCTGTATTTCATCAAAGGAAAGAGCAGGACAAAAGCGCCTAAAATGAGGATATCGGGAGCGATCCCGTATCCCCCGCCGAGCCTGCAGGCAAGATAGACCCCCACGATAACGGCCATCACGGCCAATATCCCTCGGGATAAGAGAGCCATCTGCCTGATCTTTTGCTTCTGGAACCCGTATTTTTCAAACATCTCCCCTCCTGTTCACTCTTCGAAATAGTCTTTGAGCATCTCCTCCAGCATCTTCCGCGCCCGGAAAAGACGGCTCTTGACCTGTCCGCTGGTGAGGTCGAGCTCTTCGGCGATCATCTCATAGCTTTTCCCTTCCAGGGCTGCTTTTTCGATGACTTTCCTGTAATGGGCCGGAAGGTCTCCGATGGCTTCTTCAACTGCCCGCGAGATCTCACGGTATTCCATGGTCTCTTCCATGGTGGCCCGTGCGCCCCTTTCCATACGCTCCAGCTCCTCTTCGGGATTGGGGATGAAATGACGCTTCACGAGGTTCCGAAGATACATTCTCCATTCATTGGACACCACAGTGGAGAGCCATGCCGAAAAAGACCCCTCTCCCTTGTATGTCTCTATCTTATAGTATACCGTAATGAAGACATTTTGAAAAAGCTCCTCCATGATTTCTTCATCACTGTTCAGTTTTCGGATATGTTTCATGACAAAAAGAGTATACCGCCGCACCAGCTCGTCAAAACTCTTCACATCACCCTTCTGCACAAGGCGGATGAGCTCCTTCTCATCCATCTGCTGCAGGTCATCACTGGTCTTGATATTTTTCCATAATTTCATACAGGTCACCCATGAGGTAAAATGAACCATGGACCAGAATAAGCTCAGAGGGTTGTGATTCGGCCATGGCGGTCTCCAGTGCCTTTTTCAACTCTTTTTCCTCCATGAGGTCGTCTTTATCCGGTGCAGCGTCACGCAGGTTTTCCACTGAAGCCGACCGGAAAGAAGAGTTTTCAGTGAGGATCACTCTCCGGCAATGCGCCTGGTCAAGGGCGAGCATCCCCGCCAGGTTTTTCCCGTGGGAATAAGAGACCACGGAGACAAACCCCCGCCCGGGGTACTTCTCTTCCAGGGCCTCATACAGCGCCCGGACTGATTCCACGGTATGCCCCACATCACAGATCACATGCCGCCCCCTGAAGATCCTTTCTTCGATCCTCCCGCCTAAGAGGGTCTTCTCCGCCGCCCTGAGCTGTTTCTCCTTCTCTCCGGTGACAGCATCAGCGGCAAGAAGAGCCTGAAAGGCACAGGCGCAATTGCGGATCTGATGTTCCCCTCTCATCGCCAGCTTCAGCGGGCCGAATCTGTCCTGTCCCATGACAAGGACCGGCCCTTCTGTTAAAAAATCTCTTCCGAAGAGAAGCGGCCTTCCCCCGGCATCCCCGGCCAGCTCTTCCAGATAGGCTGCGATATCCTCCTGTTGCGGGCCGATGACCACAGGGATCCCGGGTTTCACGATTCCCGCCTTTTCCCGGGCGATATGACGCAGAGTGGGGCCCAGCATCTCTGTGTGGTCCAAAGCGACGGTATTGATGACAGCGCATCGGGGCATGACGATATTGGTGCTGTCAAGCCGACCTCCCATCCCCACTTCATAAACAGCCCAATCGACCTTTTTATCCTGAAAATAGAGAAAGCTCATCAGCGTGATCAACTCGAAAAAAGTCCTGTAGCGCTTTTCACGTTCTGATGTCACCGGCTTGATCCTCTCCACAAGAGCAGCGAACTCCTCTTCGGAGATCCAGTCATCATTGATCCTGATACGCTCACGGACATTATAAAGATGCGGTGATGTGAATGTCCCCACACGAAACCCCCCGGCCATGAGCATGTCTTTGAGAAATTCCACCACACTGCCTTTCCCTTTGGTCCCGGTCACGTGAAACGAGGGGACAGCTGTTTGGGGATGGCCGAAGTGCCCGGCCAGGGCGCGGAAAGACTCCAGATTGTAATGAGACTCATCATACTGCACATCTTTTTTGATCTCATAATTGATAAAGGAGTTGAGATAGGCTGTGGCTTCCTGAAAATTCATATTATCCTCACTGTTACCCACAAAAATATCACACTTTTCGTCAATTGCCAATGGGAAAGAGGAAAAGGGGCAGACGCGCAGCCTGCCCCGGGGTCTATTTGAAGGCTTCCTGGCCTGAAAAATCACGATAGAGTGTCAGATCGTTGAGGATCTCCTTGTCCCGTCCTGTGAGCTCCCCCAGAATATCCCGTGACGCATAGTAGCCTAATCCGGGTCCGAGCATGTAACCCTGGCCGCACATCCCCACCATGTTGTAGTAGTTCTCCACGTCCCGTGTAAATCCGACAATGGGAAATCCGTCAGGCGTATTGGGGTAGAGTCCGCGCCAGGTCCTGCGGACATTGAGATTTTTGAGTACGGGCATGAGATCGATCATACGCCTGGAGATCTGGGGAAGGAATACAGATGTGGGGCGCTCATCTCTCCCGACGATAGCAGGAGAGGGTGTGATGCAGAAGATAAACTGCCCTGTCTTGTGCTGATAGAAATAGTAGTTTTTCGATCCCGGCGCTTCACGCATATCAACGATCATGGTGGGGAGAAGGTCCTGGACAGCATCCGTGATCCCCCCTTCATGGGAATCAGGGTTCACCGGGACATCGATGTCCGCCAACCGGGCCACTTCTGTGGCATAACCGCCTGCGGCATTCACCACGACAGCTCCGTGATAAGTCCCCTTATCCGTTGTGACTCCAGTGATCCGGGCTCCCTTTTTCTCCATGGCGGTCACTTTTTCCCGGAATTGAAATGTCACACCGTTTTCCAGGGCATTGAAATAGAAGGCATTTGCAGACCTCATGGGCGATGCCGAACCGTCATCAGGCGAGAAGGTTCCGCCCCTCAACCCTTCAGGATTGATCATGGGGAACATCTTCAGATAATCGTCACGGTCATACCATTCGATATTGAGTCCGTACTCTTTCTGTTTGACGAGGAGCTCTTTATAAGTCTTCTCATGGGCTTCTGTATAGGCCGGATAGGAATACCCGCCCTTTTCCCACTCGATTGAGTCGCCGTAGACCTCTTCCCATGTGGAAAAGATCTCAAGGCTCTTCTGACAGATGAGGATCTTGGAACGGTCGGAATGCGTGGCTCTTATTCCGCCGATGGCACGTTTGTTCTGCCCCTGGCCCGGAGAGGGCTTTTCATCGATGACAAGGACCTTTCGGCCTTCACGTCCGAGATACATCGCAAGAGGTGTTCCTACACTTCCTGCTCCGATGATGATCACATCATAATTATTCATGGTTCTCACCGTCCTTTACTCCGGCAAAATAGCGAAGAGGCGTATCAAAGAAGAGCGGCCGTAATGTATCTTTTGTGATCTCGGAGATATCGACTCCTTCTTCACGCATGAGGCGCAGAATAATACTCTGACAGGTCTTCCCTCCGCAGGCTCCCATTCCGGCCCTTGTGATGGCTTTCAGCTGATTGATATCACGCACGCCTTTACGGATCAAAGCTCTGATCTCACCGGCTGTGACGCGCTCACACCGGCAGACGATCTCATCATCCCTGATCTCGGGGATATAGTCCGTGAGGGCATCGGTTATGGTGTGATCCTCCTGAATGATCAGTCCGGCAGCTTTTTTGGCTTCTTCAGCAGGCAGGCTGAACTGGACAAGATACGTATTGCTGACTTTCCCGGCTTTTTTGAGGCTGATCACCTCATATTCGCCCAGAGGACGGCCTTCTTTGTCCGTCACTACGGCTTTATCCCCCACAGCCAGGCTCTTGTCCCCGAACTCATAGGGTAATGTGATGGTGGGCCTCTCTCCGTCTTTCCTGAAATCCACAAGGGTCACGGCCAGGCCGGGGCAGATGGCAACACACTGCATACAGCCGATACAGCCTTTCTCCTCCAGAAAGACCGGGACATCCATCATATTATCCGGATCGATAAAGATGGCGTTCTTCGGGCAGACGGACGTACAGGGGTTACAGGGGATCTCCTGGCCGCAGTTGAAGACCGGATAGACCCCTTCGTTCTGTCGCTCGTTTTCCGGCTCGACATCTTTTCCCGGACGGCTTTTCAGGATCTCCATCTTCTTTTTCCATTCTGCCGGGATGGCCTTTGATTCATTCTTGACTTTTCCTGTGATCTCCAATCCCTTGATCTTTCCGCTGAACATGGCTGCAGAAGCTTCTGCGATCTCTTCAGCATCTCCGGCTAAATAACTCTCCATCCCGAAATCAAGGGCCTGGAGATGGAACTCATTGACAGGGTCAAGCCCTACGGCGATGAGAAGGGTGTCGCAGGGAAAGGTCTTTTCGGTTCCCCTGATGACTTGAAAGCGCTCGTCCACAGAGGCCACGGTGACGCTCTCCACGGCATCGCTGCCGTTTGCGCTCACTACAGTGTGGCGCGTATAGACCGGAACACCCATGCGCATGAGTTTATCTTTATGGACGCGGTAACCGCCCACCTCTTTCTGAGCTTCGATGAGGCCCACCACGTCGATTCCCGCCTGGAGGGCATGATACCCGGCGATGAGGCCCACATTGCCTCCGCCGACAATAAAGAGTCTGTCAGAAGCCCTGACCAGGTCACGGTTGACCAGTGTCTGGAAGGCCCCGGCCCCGTAGACCCCGGGAAGAGTGTTCCCCGGAAACGGGAGGCTCTTCTCACGGGCGCCGGTGGCGTTGAGAATGATCCGGGGCGTCACCAGGACATAGGTCTCATTATTTTTCAAAACTCCGACTTTTTTATCGCTGTATACGGCAATTGCTGCTGTGTCAAGCCAGATCTCCACAGAAGAGAGGCTCCGGACTTCTTTTTCCAGAAGCGCTCCGATCTCGAATCCCCTGGTCCCGGCGAAGGAATCCTCCACTGATCCAAAGAACTTATGTGTCTGTAAAACGAGCTTCCCCCCCAGTTTGTCCTTATCATCGATGAGCAGCGTCCTGATCCCGGCTTTCCCCAGTTCAATAGCAGCGGTGAGCCCCGCAGGCCCCCCTCCGATGATGAGGACGTCCACAGCAATATCGTCGGTCTCATGGAATGTGCCGCTCTCTTCTTCAGCAGGAAGAGCCGGGAGCCCCCGCAGCGGTTCGATACGCATGTTCCGGCGTAATGGTGTCATACAGGCCTTCAGAGGCCTTCCGTTGACGATGACCGTGCATTGGCCGCATTGCCCGTTGGCGCAAAAGAGCCCAAGAGGAGCATCGTCCTTGTGATGATAAGAAAACGTGCGGACTCCGTTGGCAAAGAGTGCAGCAGAGATCATTTCCCCCTCCTGCCCCCTCATCTCACGTCCTTCCCAAAAAAACGGGATCTCCTGTTTGGGAGGAATATCCAGGACCGGATGTTCCTTAATACGATAATCAGACATATCTCCTCCTCGTCATTGCGTGAAAGGGAACCTGATCCTTCTTCTGAAGATCTTATTTTTACAGGTGGATTATATCAAATGAAACCGTGTTGTAAATCACTTTTTTGAAAGCGGACTATGCCCGGACACTATTTCTGAAAGGGGGAAGGAGGGCATCCCCTCTTTCTGGAGATGAAGAAGAGACACCGTTTTCTGAACAGAGAAAAGAAGAGAAGCGAAATAAAAAGAAAAGCGAAAAACTGAAGCGCAGGGGGGGCGATGATAAGCGAGAGGACCCCGGTGAGACAAGCGGCCACTCCCAGACCCGCAGCATAGAGCCGTGCCGAAAAGACCTCCAGCGCGAAAAACAGAAGACCGGCAGAGATCCAGAAGAGCTGGATCATCACACCCTCCTCCTCTCCGGGATAAAAATAGGCGGGGGGAGACGTTTATGGGAGGCTTTCTGTATCATCATGGCCACACGTGTTTCGATCTCCTCTCTCTTCACAGGAACAGGACACTCTTTTGGAATGGGCATGGAATAGACACGGCGGATCCCGTATTCCAACTCGTCATATGTCATCCCGATCTCACCCTCATCCGTCTGCCCATGCCATAATCCTCCCGAAGGGACACGTCCCAGGATCTTTTCCGTGACTCCCATGGCCCGTCCCAGGGCGATCACCTCTCTTTTAAAGAGATGACTGATGGGAAGAAGGTCCACCCCTCCATCCCCGTATTTTGTAAAGTAACCGATCTCCAGTTCTGTCCTGTTTCCTGTTCCCAGGACAAGGTAGTTCCTCTTCTGAGCATGGGCATAGAGAAGGATCATCCTCATGCGCGACTTGATATTGGCCAGAGCTGTCTTTTCACGCAGGTCGTCCACCTCTTTGAGGTCGGTCCTTGTGATCTGCGACCCCGACAGAGCCGCCAGGGGACGGTAGGCCTCTTCAAGGTCAAGGAATTGAAAGGGGATGGCGTGCTCTTCACACAGCTCACGGGCCAACGCTTCATCTTCATGCTGATTTCCGCAGGGCATGATCAGCCCCAGGACATCTCCGGGAAAAGCTTTCTGCGCAAGAAGGAGGGTGACAGCGGAATCGACTCCTCCGGAGACTCCCACGACGACACCTTCTCCCCGGGCATTGCTGACTTTCTCATAGATCCATAAGACGATCTCTTCACTCAATGTCTGATAATCCATCTCTACTCCCCGTGTGTCCGGACCCATCCTTTTCCGATGCGCCGTTCCCAGCCTTTGAGTTTATAGACGGCCCCGCGAATACCGGGCATGATCCTGATCTGCCTGTCCAGGGCTTCCAGGGTGGAACGGTATTCATGACTGAGTTTTTCCTGGATCAGCTCTTCGGAATAGTAAAAGTCACGCCTGATCCTCATGACCGCCACGTCCTGACGTTCGATCTTCCCTTTGATATAGGCGACTCCATTGATCACAGAGATATCCAATAGAGACGTCTGAAGCCCGAGGCTCACAATAACACGTCTGACCATGGAGGTGAGTTGAAAATCATTAATACTCATTATCTGATATACCGTTCCAAAGCGTCCAGGGCCTCCTTTTCGCTTATTGACTTTTTGTCCTGCAAAAAACGGATCAGCGTTTTCAGGTAATTCGGGGAGACCGTCCTGACCACATCATCCCACAGTCCTTCCATCATCTCCTGCTTCAGGCCCGGTTCTTTTTCAAGCAGGGCAAAGACATCCTCCACAGGATCTTTCTTTTTCATAGAGTGAAAGATCCTGAATGTTCCGGCCAGTGACGGGTCGATGATCCCGTCGATAAAGGTTTCCACAACAGACGTATCGTCTTTGAGCATCAACAACCGAAACTTCAGCATATTGGCAGAAAAATACCTGGAGTTCACTGAAAGGGCCTTGTCGCAATAGTCCAGCGCTTTTCCGATATCATTTTCAGAGAAATAGTACTCGGCCAGCCTGTAGGCCACGTCAGGCCAGTCAGGATGACGTTCATAGACCTCGTGGAGAAGCTCCCGGGCCCGGTCGAAATGGCCCAGTTCCGATTCCACATAGGAGAGCTCAAGGCCGATCTTTTCATGCTCGGGCTGAGTGGAGAGCCCTTCACGCAGGGCCTCACCTGCAAGAGTGAGTTCTCCCTGGGCATAACACAACTGCCCCAGGGCAAGAAGGACCTCAGCCTTTTTCGCTGATGCAAAAAAGGCGGCAAAAAAGTAGAGGAAGGCCTTTCTCCATCGGCTTTCGGTTTGAGCGATGCGTCCCAGGATAAGATAATATTCACCGGCCAGGGGCCCTTTGAAAAAGGACTCCTCCATCACACTTTCCAGCTTCTCCGCCTGTTCACTCAAGGAGAGAAACTGGATGGCCGGATAACTGCTTTTGTCCGGAGCATGACAGTCTCCGGTTTCCATATGATTCCTGGCGGAAAGATACTTGTCATAATGATCATTGATCTTGATGAGTTCCGTCATGTACTTTCGCGATTCGTCCTTACGGCCTGAACAATGGAGAAGGATGGAAAAAGGGAAAAGGACATCCGGATATCCTTTCCCCTGATTCAGCATCTCCTTGAAAAAAGCCTCTGCTTCAACGCTGTCCTGTTCCATCTCGCGGGCCAGAGCCGTGATCTCTTCACGTTTGATGAGTGTCCTGATATTTTCAGTCATCATTAATCATATCACCTGTTTCTATAAGTCTCAAGGGCCAGTCCCAGAAGCTGGATACTCCGCCTCATGTCAGCTTCTTTCAGGACATAGGCGATCCTGATCTCGTTTTTCCCTTTCCCGGGGGTGGCATAAAACCCGCTGGCCGGGGCCACCATGACCGTCTCCCCCTCATGGGAAAAACTTTCCAGGAGCCAGCGTGCAAAATCTTCAGCATTGTCAATGGGAAGCTTCACCACGGTGTAAAACGCCCCTGCCGGTTTATGAAAAGTCACACCTTCGATCCGCCCGAGCTCTTCGAAGACCACATCACGGCGTTTCTTATATTCTGAACGAGCCTCATCCAGATAATCCGTCCCTGTCCCGTAGAGAGCCACAGAGAGCACCTGGTCGATGGTGGGCGGACAAAGCCTGGCCTGGGCCAGGACCATGGCGGCATCGATAAACTCCCTGTTCTTTGTGATCATGGCCCCGATACGGGCTCCGCAGGCGGAATAGCGTTTGGAGACAGAATCAATGAGGATCACGCGCTGAGCATGCTCTTTAAAGTGCATGACACTGCTGTGCTCCCGTCCGTCATAGACAAACTCGTTATAGACTTCATCACCGATCACGGTGAGATTGTAATCTTCGGCGAGCCGGAAGACTTTTTCCATGTCTTCACGGGTATGGACTGTCCCTGTGGGGTTGTTGGGAGAGCAGATCAGGATCGCCCTGGTGTTTTCGGTCACCGCCTCCTCCATCTCTTCTTCGGAAGGAAGGTGAAACCCGTTTTCCACCGTGGTGGTGAGAGGTTTGATCCTGACGCCGGCCATCTTTGCAAAACCGTTGTAATTGGCGTAATAGGGCTCAGGGATGAGGACTTCATCGCCTGTATCCAGAGAGACCATAAAAGCAAAATAGATCGCTTCGCTTCCGCCGTTGGTCACCATGACATCCTTCTCATTCACATCATACCCGATCCCGCTGAAATAACCCGCCATGGCTTCGCGTAATTCCGGAATACCGTTGGATGGAGCATACGAGAGGACTTTTTCCTGAAAAGAGTGCAGGGCATCAAAGGCTTCCGGGGGTGTCTCCACATCAGGCTGCCCGATATTGATGTGATAGACCTTGATCCCTCTTTTTTTGGCTGCATCGGAGAAAGGAACTAATTTACGGATGGGTGACGGAGGAATGGTACTCATTCTTTTACTCACAGGCATGTCAGTCTCCTTTTTGAAAAAAAAAAGGCACGAAGATGATGTTCTCCGTGCCTTTCTGTTCTTAGAAGTTGTATAGCTTCATCAACGCAAGGTGAAGTTGTACGTAAACCCGAACCAGACGGCCACGGGAACACCGTTGTTTTCTGCAGGCTTGAACTTCGCCCGGTAGGCTGCTTCCACAGCGGCTTTATCCAGAGCTTCGGAAACACCCTTCATCAAAACAACTCTCTTCACATCACCGTTGATGTCGATCCATGCTTTGACAAACACACGTCCCTCGAGGCCGGCTTTTCTGGCCAGTTCGGGATACTCCGGCGGCGGTTTACTCACAACGACCGGAGCATTGGAGTAAGGAATAAACGCATCGGGGGGCGGAATCTCAGTGTCCACCGCCTGCTGATCCAGATCAAGGTCTGTATCAGCAATAGTCGCTTCCTCATCCACATCTTCGTCCTCTTCAGCCTCCACAACCTGCTTGGGTTTCTGGACGACCTGAGGTTCTGTGGGTTCCTGGATCACTTCTGTCTGATCCACCACATCGACTTTCACTTCTCTGATCTTCTTGGGCCTGTAAGGCTGCGGCTTGGGACTGGGAATTGTCCACAACATCAGAAGAATCAAAGCAAAGCTGGCAATAAGAGCTATCCGTGTGAACAACGGATCCATGTCCTGTAGTCGCTTAACATGTTCTGCCATTGCTCATCACCTCCCGCCGCTTTCGACATTTGCACCCAAAACCACCCGGAGGGCTCCGGAGGCTTTGAGCTCCTCAAAGACGGCATCCACAGCACCGTAACGGGCTGTCTTGTCGGCTTTGATCTCCACGATCAGCTCTCCGTTGGTCTCAAACATCTTTTGATCCATCAGATTGCTGACGAACTCCATGGGAACGAATTTATCCTCGATAGCCACTTTGCCCTGATCGTTGATCCAGACGATGGCCAGGTTCTTTCTCTGGAGTTTCTCAACCTTTTCAGCCAAGGGGAGTTGCAAGTCGATTCCGCTGTCCACCTTAAATACCGTCGTGACCATGAAGAATACCAGCAAGAGGAAGGCGATATCCGCCATGGAAGCGGTGGGTATCTTGGCGTCAGCGCTTTTCTTTTTTCGTTTAATAACAGCCATGACTTCCCTCGCTATCTTTTCTTGTTAACTTGTAATGAAATCTTTTTCATTCCGATCTTCTTCATTTCGTCGAAGATACTCAACATCCATTCGTAGCGGGCATTGA
>Ga0116151_10002565_pt1 | contig 16649 bp, 13 predicted proteins | sample AD_UKC117_MetaG_FD_89893 | JGI IMG/M metagenome (GOLD analysis project Ga0116151, IMG submission 89893) | Active sludge microbial communities of municipal wastewater-treating anaerobic digesters from Hong Kong - AD_UKC117_MetaG | ecosystem: Engineered > Bioreactor > Anaerobic > Digestate...
CCTCTGCCGGTTGTACCCGCGCGCCTGGCCGGTGTGGATCCTCTTCGGCGCGGGGTGTGCCCTCACGCGCGTGCAGGCACGGGCACACTTCCTCAGTGACGTCACCGTCGCCGCGGTCGCGGCGTGGGTCGTGGTGGAACTCTGCTGGCGGCGGTGGGGTGAGGCGGACGGTATGGGCGACCGCGCTCCAGGCTGAAGGTCACACCGACCTAGCGGACCGGGTCCTCGTCGCGGTGCAGGCCGGGGTGGACGGCGAGGTCCATCGCGACGAAGAGCAGGCGCGAGAACGGATAGAAGGCGAGTGGCGAGGCGATTGCCAGCACCGGGGCCAGCCAGCCGAGCAGGTCCCACGGCGGGGTCGGCCAGTCGCGGACCACGATCGCCAGGACCACCGCGACGACCACCGCCTCGGCGACGCCGAGGTTCAGGATGTACGCCCCGACGCGATTCCCGCGCACCAGCGAGATGCCGCACGACGGGCAGTCGTCGTCGAGGATGACCCAGCGGTGCACGACCGGACGATGGCCGCAGTTCGGGCAGGCCAGCGCGAGGGCGCGGCTGAAGAGGCGCAGGCGCGACGGAGTCATGCGGGGTCCCCGGGCGGACGCAGGGTGACGATCCGGAGTCGGCCGTCCGAGGAACCGGTCTCGACGACGCTCCCCTCCGGTTCGGGTGGTGGGGGAGGACGAACACCCTGCGCCTCGCCGACGCGCGGCAGGCCGCGGACCAGGGCGTCGATCGCGAGCCGAACCGGATCGACGCCGGTCGGCAGCGCCGGGAGGTGCGGCGTGAAGGTCGAACGCCAGAGCGCCCGCTCGACCACCGCGGCCGCGAGGGCCCTCGCCGTCGCCTCGATCTCGATCAGCGGGAACTCGCCCCGCTCGATCCCATGCCGGAGGGCCCGCTCGATCGCAAGGCACCCCGGGGCCAGCAACTGCTCGCAGTAGCGCCGCACCGCCGGTTGGAACTGCGGCGCCTCGCGGACCACCAGGATCAGCAGGGCGGCCGACTCGGGTCGTTCCAGATGGTCTGCCCACCGGTGGAGCAGGAGCTCGACGATTTCCCGCGCGGTCTTCGCGCCGTACGCCTCCGCCACCTCCCGGCCTCGACTCCAGCTGGCGTCGATATGGCGATCGAGGAGGGCATCGACCAGCGCCTCCTTGTTCTCGAAGTAGCGGTAGATCGTCCCGGCGGTGACCCCCGCGTCGGCGGCGATCTCCTCCATCCGCGCCTGGGCGTATCCCGAGGCCACGAAGTGCCGGAGCGCCGCGGCGAGGATCTCGTCGGGACGGGCGTCGGGGCGGCGGGCGAACTTGGACATGGTGGTAAACTAGTCTTCATTTTGAGAAGCGAGAAGCGAGAAGCGAGAAGCGAGAAGCGAGGCTGGCCGCGGCACCTCTCACGACTCAGGACTCACGCCTCATGGCCCCCGAGAAACGAAAAGGCCCCCGGTTCGCACCGGAGACCTTTCCGTTCCTGCCCTGAGGAGAGGGTTCAGGGCAGGCGTGCACTCACGGTCTGCTTCTGCTTGTCGCGCATCACCCCGATGGCGATCCGGTCGCCGGACTCGTAGCTCCGGAGCACCCGGCCGAGTTCGCTGGGCGAGCGGATGTCGCGGCGATCGATGCTCATCACCACATCGCCGGCCCGGAGGCCGAGCGGGTTCTTCTCCCCGGTCTTGACGATCAGGACGCCGGAGCTGGTGCCGAAGTAGCTCTCGAGGCCAGGGTTCATCGCGGCGAGCTCGGTGTCGCCCAGGACGCTCCCGAACGAGTAGCTGAAGCCGTTGCCGCGCGGGGCGAGGGTGAAGGTGCCCGAGGCGATTCCCTCCGGCGGCCGGACGGCGGGGAGACGATCGCCCTCGGGGGTGTACACCATGAACGGGGGCTCGGACGGCGGCCGCACCCAGGCCACCCCATTGCCATCGGGTTCGACGTTGAAGGCGAAGACGCCTTCGGTCGCCCTCGGCGTGACCCGGGTCGTCCGGTTGGCGTCGCCGCGGCGGTACTCCAGCGGCACTTCCTTGTCGGCCTCCAGGCCGGCGACGATCTCGATCAGCCGCACCGCAGGGCGGGACTCATCGGCCCCCACGGTGCGCTTCGTGGCGCCCGAGGTGGTCGGCTTGCCGTCGATCCGGACGATGATATCACCGGCGCGCAGCCCGGCCTTGTCGGCTGGGCCCGACGGCGTGACCCCGGAGATGTAGGCGCCGTACCGATCGGTATCGCGGGCCCTGGTGTCGAGGGTGACCCCGATGATCGGCCTGGCGGTGAAGATCGAGTCGAAGGAGAAGACCCGCATCGCGTCGGTCATGTCGCGGCTGCGCAGCGCCAGGCGGCTCCCCTCCTCGCTCAGCGCCCGCGACTTCGCGAGCAGCTCCTTGGTCAACTCGGCTGAGCGCTTCTGGAGGGTCAGCAGCCCGGAATCGCCCTGCATGGCCATGGCACGGCTGCGGATCGAGTCGAGCCGGACCATCAGGCCGCGCGCGTCGTCGCCGCCCCAGCGGATGTTGGTCGACTTGGCGTCGCAGACCTTCTGGGCCTCCCGTTCCGGGAGTGCCCGGCCGTCGACCTCGACCTGACAGCTGGTGGTCCGACCCCGCTCGATGGTGACCGTGGTGTCACCGGTCAGGATCGAAATCTTCTGCTGGGACTGGGCCGCGAGTGGTCCGGTGACGGCACCGAATCCCAGGGCGACGAGTGCGAGAGTGCGCATACCTGCCTGCTCCTTGTCGAACGGACCCATCACAGGTCCACGTTGGTGGCCTTGGTGAGGTGCACGTTGACCAGTGCATTCATCAGGCCGACCCTCTCCTGCCACAGCGATGCCTCATGGGCGAGGCGAGCCTGCCGTTCCAGCATGACCGCGTCCTGCAGTCGCGCGTCGACCTGGGCGATCCGGTCCTCGAGATCGATCACGACCTCGACGGTCCAGCCATCGAGGACACGGTTCTCCGCGTCATAGGCCCGTAGCGTCTGCTCGAGCAGCTGGGACCGTGTCATCAGCGAATCGAGCTGCTGCTCGGCGTCGAGCGGCTGCGGCCGGGCCAGGTCGTTGCCGACGAGCCCGACCGCCAGCAGCGCCGCGGCGGCGATGCCCACCGCGCCCAGCCGCCACTGCACCCGGTGGCGGCGCTCCCAATGGAGCCGGGCGCGGACGGCGGGGAACTGGTCCGTGGTCGGTTCAAGGGTGGGGAGCGCCTTCAGTCGGGCGGCCACCTGGTGCAGCCGGGCCACTTCCGCCCGGCAGGCCTCGCACTGCTCGACGTGCCGATGGGCCTCGAGGTAGGCCGGCTCGCTCCGGTCGCCGTCGCGGACGGCGAGGAGGGAGTCCATGCCCAGATGCCGGTCACTCATGCCGTCACCCCCTCGTCCAGCCAGAGCCGGAGCCGCTGGTGGGCCCGGGCGAGCTGCGACTTCGAGAATGAGGCGGTCTTCCCCATCTGGGTCCCGATCTCCTCGTGGGTGTACCCCTCGACGTCGTGCAGCCAGACCACGGCACGGGCCGTGTCGGTCAGGCGGTCCAGGGCCGACTCCAGATCCATCCGCAGGGCCGGACTCGCGGCGCGAGCGGGCGAGAGCTCGTCATTCAGCTCGTCGGTGTCGCGGTACTTGTTCCGCCGGAGCCGCATCAGCGCCTTGCTGGAGGCGACGGTGCGGATCCAGCCCCAGATCGAGCCATCCCCACGGTAGTTGCGGATACTACGACATACCTCGAAGAAGGTCTCCTGGAGCACATCTTCGGCGTCTTCCGCCGTTCGACAGATGCGCCGAGCGAGGTTGAAGACCGGGGCGTGGTAGGCGTGGTAGATCTGCTCCAGCGCGGCGGGGTCGCCCCGCTTGGCTCGGGCGATCACCGTCTCGGCATTCGGGAGGGACATGGCGTCCATGGTCGTCGCTTTGGTCATCACGTCGTAAAGATGCCGACACCGGTCGGAGGGTCGCACCCCCGGACGACGGGAGTTCTACGAGTGTTTCAGGTGGGAACGGCACTGGAAGAGAGAAGAGAGAAGAGAGAAGAGAGAAGAGAGAACCGAGAGGCGGATCCCCGTGCCGTTGAGGCGCGACCGTCAGGTCGAGCCCCGCGCACCAGCGCCCATCGCCCATCGCCCATTGCCCACCGCCCATCGACCATCCACCATCCCGCCTTAGATTCCTGCATCTCTCAACCCAGGACCGCACCCGTGCTTTCGCAGAAGATCCAGGATGCGCTGAATGCGCAGATCAACCTCGAGCTCTCCTCCTCCTACGCCTACCTCGCGATGTCGGCGTTCTTCGAGTCAACCTCCCTCCCGGGGATGGCGCAGTGGATGCGCGTCCAGACCGACGAGGAGCGGCTCCACGCGATGAAGCTCTTCGATCACATGAACGACCGGGGCGGCACCGTGGTGCTCCAGCCGATCGAGCAGCCGGCGCTCAAGTTCGACACCCCGATCTCGGCGTTCGAGGCGGCGCTGGCGCACGAGCAGCTGGTCACCCGCGCGATCAACCGCCTCTACGCCCTCGCGCAGGAGGAGCAGGACTATCCCTCGCAGGTGCTGCTGCAGTGGTTCATCACCGAGCAGGTCGAGGAGGAGAAGACGGCCCAGCAGGCGATCGACCAGCTCCGGATGGCGGGCAGCGATCCGAGCGCCCTGCTGATGCTGGACCAGCTCTTCGGCCAGCGGGCAGCGGCGCCCGCGGTCGACTAGTCCCCACCCCGCACGACGGACGGCACCATGCTCAAGTGGATCCTGATCATCCTCGGCGTGATCATCGTCGGGTTGCTCGGCACCTGCTTCTGGGGCTACAAGCAGCTCACCGGGGGCGGGGCGACGGCGGAGGTGATGGTCGCCACCACCCCGGAACGGGCATGGGCCTGGCTCAACACTGGCGACTCGGTCGCGGCGCTCTCCGACAGCGTGACGACCGTGTCGTGGACCGGGACCGGGACCTTCGCGGTCGGCGACACGATCCGGATGCGGAGCGTGGCCGCGGCCGGTGCGGCGCAGTCGAACTTCGAGTGGATCGTGACCCGGGTCGACTCGCCGTCGGTGCGGGTGCTGAGCGCGTTCCAGGACACGCTGCCGGCGCCGGTGCTCCAGCGGATCGACTCGCTGGTGCCCCGGGGCGACTCCCTGCGGATCAGCAGCACCTTCACGCTGCCGCTCTTCGACGAGGGGAACCGGCCCGATTCGGTCGGTCGGCTCGGCGGGGCGATCCTGTCGGGAACCGGCAAGATGATGCAGGGGGCGATGCGGTTGACCACGCAGATGGAGCTCGATCGCCTCAAGGCCCGGTTGGAGCAGCGCTAGAACAGTCGCCCGCCGAGGGGGACGTCGTGGGTGGGTTCGAGGAGGACCACCGCGCCGTCCCCGTCGGGGACGCCCAGCACCAGCACCTCGCTCTTCACGCCCGCCACCCGCTTCGGCTCGAAGTTCATCACCGCGACCACCAGACGACCGACCAGCTGCTCGGCGGTGTAGTGCACCGTCAGCTGGGCGCTCGACGTGCGCGTGCCGAGGTCGGGGCCGAAGTCGATGGTCAGGACGAAGGCCGGGACGCGGGCCTTGGCGTTGGGCACGACGGCGGTGATCCGGCCGACCCGGATGTCGACGGCGAGGAACTGGTCGAAGGTGATGGGCATGAACGAAGGTATGAGGGGTGAGTCCCGAGTCGTGAGAGGTGGGGCCAGTCCCTCGCGACCCCTCACGACTCGGGACTCACGCCTCACTTCTCCCTACACCACGAAATTCACCAGCCGTCCCGGCACCCAGATCACCTTCCGCACCGTCTTCCCCTCCAGGTGCCGCGCCACGCTCTCCTCCGCGCGGGCCGCCGCCTCCGCCGCCTCGGCGGTCGCGTCGCGGGCGATGGTGACGGTGCCGCGCGTCTTGCCGCCGACCTGCACGCCGACGGTGACGGTGTCCTCGAGGGTGAGCGCCGGATCCCAGGTCGGCCAGGTGGAATCGAACACCGAGCCGTCGTGGCCCAGCCGTTCCCAGCATTCCTCGGCGAAGTGCGGCGCGAACGGGGCGATCATCTGCACCAGCTCCGCGACGACGTCGGGGTTGCTGCAGTTGCAGTCCCGGAGCGCGTTGAGGAACTCCATCAGGGCGGCGATCGCCGTGTTGTAGTGCAGCGCCTCGATCCCCTCGCCCACGCGCTGCTTGGTCTGGTGCCACTTGACCAGCACCTCGTGGCGGATCTCCCCATCCTCGGCGTCCGGGTGGGTCGCCTCGCCCACCAGCTCCCAGACCTTGTCGAGGAACCGCCGCGGCCCGCTGATCCCGGCGTCGCGGAAGTCGCCCCCCTCCTGGAACGGGCCGAGGAACATCAGGTAGGTGCGGAAGGTGTCGGCACCCCACTTCTCGATGTACTCATCCGGCACCACGACGTTGCCGCGCGACTTCGACATCTTGGCGCCGTCCTTCACGATCAGCCCGTGGGCCCGGAAGCGGCGGAACGGCTCCTCGAAGTCGAGCATCCCGGCGTCGTGCAGCACCATCGTGATGAACCGGGAGTAGAGAAGGTGGAGCACGGCGTGCTCGTTCCCGCCGATATAGCTCGCGACCGGGAGCCAGCGACGGGTGCGCGCCGGGTCGAAGGCGACATCCTCCCGCTCGCTCGAGGGGTAGCGCAGGAAGTACCACGCCGAGTCGAGGAAGGTGTCCGAGACGTCGGTCTCGCGGCGGGCCTGCCCGCCGCAGGCCGGGCAGGGGACGAAGTACCACTCCGCGTGCCGGGCGAGCGGCGAGACCCCGGAGTCGTCGGGTCGGAAGTCGTCGATCGCCGGCAGCTCGACGGGCAGCTGGTCCTCGGGGACCGGGACCGTGCCGCACGCATCGCAGTACACGATCGGGATCGGCGGACCCCAGTAGCGCTGGCGCGAGATGCACCAGTCGTAGAGCCGGTACTGCACCTTCACGGCACCGTGGCCCTGCTCGGCGAGCCAGGCGGTGACGCGCGCCTTCGCCTCCGGCACCGCGAGCCCGTCGAAGGCGCCCGAGTTCACCAGCACGCCGGCGACGTTGTCGACGTAGGCTTCCTCGAGGGGGGCGTCCGCCTCCCCACCCGCGGGGGCGACCACCCGGACGATCGGCAGGCCGAACTTCGTCGCGAAGGCGAAGTCGCGCTCGTCATGGCCGGGAACCGCCATGATCGCGCCGGTGCCATAGTCCATCAGCACGTAGTCGGCGATCCAGACGGGGATCTGCTCGCCGGTGGCCGGGTTCACCACGTGGCCGCCGGTCGCAACACCGGTCTTCTCCTTGTCGCCGGTCTTGCGGGCCACGAGGTCCTTGGCCGCCGCGGCCGCGCGATAGGCCGTGACGGCCTCGCGTTGCGCCGGGGTCGTCAACCGCTCGACCAGCGGGTGCTCCGGGGCGAGCACCATGAACGTCGCGCCGAACAGCGTGTCGGGACGCGTCGTATAGACGGTGATCCGTTCGTCGAGCCCGACGACGTCGAACGTGATGTCGGCGCCCTCGGAACGACCGATCCAGTTCTTCTGCGCGAGAACCGTGCTCTCCGACCAGTCCATCTTGGTCGGATCGTCGAGGTTCTCGAGCAGCCGCTGGGCGTAGTCGGTGATCCGGAAGTACCACTGCTCGAGCACGCGCTGCTCGACCATCGCCCCGCAGCGCTCGCACGCCCCGGCGATCACCTGCTCGTTGGCCAGCACGGTCTTGTCGTTCGGGCACCAGTTCACGGCGCCCTTCTTCTTGTACGCGAGCCCCCGCTTGTGGAGCTGGAGGAACACCCACTGCGTCCAGCGGTAGTAGTCGCGGTCGGTGGTCGAGAGGACGTGTTCCCACGAGAACATCCCGCCGACGCGGGTGAGCTGCCGGGTGAAGTTCCGGATGTTGCTCGGGATCAGCTGGGCCGGGTGCTGGCCGGTCTTGATCGCGAAGTTCTCGGAGTGGATCCCGAACGCGTCGAAGCCGATCGGCTCGAAGACCTGGTACCCCTGCATCCGCTTGAAGCGGCCGAAGACGTCGGCGCCGGTGAACGCGAAGAGGTTCCCCACGTGGAGCCCCTCGGCGGAGGGATAGGGGAACATCATCAGGTTGTAGAACGGGTTCGTCGCGCCGTCGAGGTCGGGCTCGTTGGTGCGGCGTTCCCGCCAGCGGGCCTGCCACTTCGCCTCGACGGCGGCGGGCAGGTAGGCGGTGGTGTCGGTCGGATCGGCCATAGGGGCCGAATATACAGGCGTCGCGGACGCCGCCGCGTCTAGTGACGCCCGCCGGGCACGTCCCGCACGATGCGGTAGATGCGCAGCTCCGGGAGACCGCTCACCGAGTCCTCCACGATGGCGTGGACCAAGTCGCGGCCCCAGTACGCCCTGGCGTCGGCATCGAAGGCGGTTGGAACGGCGCCCAGGAGCTGGCCATCGGGGGTGAAGACGTCCCAGTGGTCCTGGGCGCCGCGTGTTCCGGGGACCTGTACCCAGACATGGCCCGTGCCGTCGACCTGGAGCGCTCCCCATGCCGGGTAGGCGGTTGGCACGTCCTCGAGGCGCGCGATCGGTTCGAGAAACGGTGCCCGTCCGACGATCGCGTCGAACGCCTCGCGGCGCGCGGCCTCGGGGATCGGCACCCGGCTGGTCGGGGCCGTGAGCGCCCAGACCGTATCGGTGCCATCCCGGGAGGCGAAAAGGGCATAGCTCGATTGCTCGCCCCCCACGATGAGCCCATCGGGGGTCAGGACGTTTCGCACGCTCGCCCCGAACGGGACCGGGACCGCCTTTCCGTCGATCTCCCATGTCGGTCCGGTGGCGCGCCTGGCGGGCAGGCGGATCGAGTCGACCAGGTTGCCGGCAAGGTCGAACCTGGCGTAGCCAAGGCCGGAGAACGGTCCCTCGTCAGGGGTGGGTCTGAAGAGCATCCCGGGGACAGGGAGCCGGCCGAGGCAGTCGGCACGGACATCGAGACCGATGCAGCACCGTGATGGCCAGCTCCCCAGCAGGCTGCCGTCCGGGTCCCAGAGTTGGACCCTGGTGAGCTGTTGGTCCTGGAATGCCAGGGTATCGCCGATGGTCATGAGGAGGCCGCGATTGCTCACCTCGCCTGGGCCAGCGCCGCTCCGCGCCAGCACCCGCGGTGGTGCATCTCCGGCGGGGAAGCTGAGGATGCGCGGTGGCCGCGCGTCGAAGACGTGGACCATTCCACTGGCGTCCACCGTGATTGATCGCGGATCGCCGAACTCCGTCTCGGAGCCAGATGACGGCACGATCGTGCGTTCCAGCACGAGGCGCCATCCGGAGGTGTCGGGCCACCCCGTCGGCCCTTGGTTGCGAACCAGGAGGCCACCGCTCGGGAGGGTGTCGATGACGACGGATTCCTGAATGGCGTGGTCGCTGCACGCCAGCAGGGCGAGGCTGCCGACGAGGGCGAGGGGCAATCTGGGCATCGTCTCGGGTCCGTGTCGAAGTGGGGCTCGGACTCCAGATGTGCGGGTCGGGCCTCGGGTCGCAACCCGACCCGCGCACTCCGCCTACCCCTCGACGCTCCCGCGTGTCACGCTCCACCCGCCGGCCGTGGTTCGACTCAGCTCGACCCGGAATCGCCCCGAACGCTTGCGGGTGGCCCCGAAGGCCGAGCGCACCTCGAGCTCGGCCGAACCGGTGGCGGTCGCGCGCGCACCGTCGAGATTGACCGACGGTGTCCCGTGGCTGGCGACGGCGAGCCGTCCCTCGCGCACCAATCCGGCCGCGTCCTGCCCGTCGACCGTGCCGCCCGGCGCCGGGCCCTCCTTCCGCGCCAGCCCGGCAAGCCAGCTCGCGACCGCCGCCCGCGCGGCGCGCAACTCTGCCGCCTCGTCGACCGCCTTCGGCTCGGGCGTCGGGGCGGGGTCCACCGCACGCTCCTCGCGCGGGGCGGACCGCTCGGGCGCGGCGGGGGGTGGCGTGGCGGGCGCTGCGGTCCGTCGCCGCGGCGGCGCGGCGGGTGGCACCGGGGCGGGTGCCGCGGGTGGGGGCACGACCACGATCCCCTCGCTGGCCGGGGCCGGCGCGGTCGCGGCGCCCGGGAGGACCGTCGGCCGCTCGGAGGTCGGGGCGGGGACCGACGACGGGGCCGGTGGTGGCGCCGGCGGCTCGGGGGCGGGGTCCGGGCGGAGGACCAGTCCGGCCGCGAGGGCCAGCATCGCCACGGCGGACCAGGCCCGCCAGTCGAGCCAGATCGGGGTTCGTGCGGCGGTGGCCTCGTGCTCGGCGGTTGGCGGCGGCTCGGGGGGACTCCCGGCGGCGATCCGGGTCTCCGGGGGCGTCAGCGACGGTGCCGCGGGGCCGGCGAGCCGGGTCGGTGGGGTCTCGTCGCTCCGCGCGGCGAGTGGGACCGCTTCCGTGACCACCGCGGCCGCGGCGTCCATCAGCGCATTGCGCATCGCGGCGGCGCTCGCGTAGCGGTCCCCCGGCCGCTTCGCCATCGCCCGCAGCACGGTGGCATCGACGATCGCCGGCAGCTCCGGATTGCTCGCGCTCGGGGGAGGCGGCGGGTCGTTGAGCTGCTGCATCATCAGCTTGTAGTCGCTGTCGGCCTCGAACGCGACGCGTCCGGTCACGAGCTCGTAGAAGACCGCTCCGAGGGCGTAGAGGTCGGTGCGGCCGTCGCACTCCTCCCCGCGGAGCTGCTCGGGGGCCATGTAGGCGGGGGTTCCCACCGAGTGGCCGTGCCGCGTCTGGCGGCTGCTCCCCGCCATGCGGGCGATGCCGAAGTCCATCACCTTCACCGCGCCGCCCGGGCCGATCATCACGTTGGCCGGCTTGATGTCCCGGTGGACCACGCCGTGGTCGTGGGCATGGTCGAGGGCCTCGGCGATCTGGGCACAGATCTCCGCCGCGCGTCGCCACGAGAGTCGGCCCTGGCGCTGCACCAGCGCCTCGAGGGTCTCGCCCCGCAGGAACTCCATCACCATGTAGAGCTCGTCGCCGTCGCGCTCCAGTCCGTAGAGCGTCGCGATCCTCGGGTGCGCCAGGCGGGCGAGGGCGATTGCCTCAGTGCGGAACCGCTCCACCAGTGCCTGCTGCCGGACGAGGTCCGGGCGGAGCACCTTGATCGCGACGTCGCGGTCGAGCATCTCGTCGCGAGCGCGGTACACCGTGCCCATCCCCCCCTCGCCGAGGCGCTCGAGCAGCTGGTACTTGCCGAGGCGCGTGTCGCGGCGGTCCATCAGGAGGCCACCGGGATCGACCGGGTCGAGGCGAGCGCCTCGTCGTCGGCGGGTGGGACGGCGAGCAGCACGATGCTGACGTTGTCGGGGGCCCCGCGCTCGCGCGTGAAGGCGACCAGCTCCCGGCAGGCGACGTCGGGTGGCCCCTCGGCGGCGAGCCGGACGATGTCCTCCTCGCGCACGACATCGTGCAGCCCGTCGCTCGAGAGGAGGAACCGGTCGCCGGGGCGCACCACGAACGGTCGCGGCCAGAGGGTGACGTCGATGTCGGGATGGCTGCCGAGGGCGCGCGAGATGACGTTCTTGTCGGGATGGTCGCGGGCCTCGTCGCGGGAGATCTCGCCGTCGCGCACCATCGCCATCACGGCGCTGTGATCCTCGGTCATCAGGAAGATCTCGCCGCCCCGGATCAGGTAGCAGCGCGAGTCGCCGACGTGGGCGCACCACGCGAGTCCCCCGCGGAACACCAGCGCGGTGCAGGTGGTGCCCATCCCGCGCAGGGTGGCATCGGTGCGGGCCGCGTCGTGCACGGCCCGGTTGGCGCGACGCACCGCGCGCGCCAGGGCCTGACCCGGATCGCCGCCCTCGCCGTACTCGCGCGCGATCACCTCCACGGCGAGCTGGCTGGCGCGCTCCCCGGCCGCGTGACCGCCCATCCCGTCGCAGACGACCGCCAGCAACCCCGCCGATTCGGCCGCCTCGTCGCGTGGCCGGACCACGCGCACCGCGTCCTCGTTGTTGTCGCGGACGCAGCCCGGATCGCTCGCCGTCCCGATGACGATGCGCGCCTCGGTGTTGAGGCCGCCGCCGTGCAGGGCCGGGCGATCCTGCGTTTCGGTGACGCCGGCCGGCGGGCGCGCGCGGCGACGCCAGGGGAGGGAGAACCAGGCGAGCCCGAGCAGCGCCGGGATCGGCAGCCCGGAGATCGGTCGCGGCTTCGGGGCGGCCTGCAGGACGTAGTTGTACTCCGAGCGCCCCTCGGTCACCGTGAACTGGACCGGCTCGTTGCGGTAGCCGTCGCGGCGAAGGACCAGGTCCACCTCCTCACCCAGCGGCACCTGGAGGACGTACGGCGTCGAGCCGACCCGGGTGCCGTTCTGCCAGACCTCCGCCGGGCCGTTGAGCGTGTTGATGGTGACCGCCCTGGCGTTGGGGGCCGCGGCCGGTCGGTCGGTCGCGAGCGATTCGCTCGCCACCGCGGGGACGGGAGTGTCTGCCGGCTCCGGCTCCGTCGGTCCCGGCGCGAGCTGCGCCACGAGGAAGACGATCGCCGCGCTCGCGGCGGTGAGCGCCCCGATGAGCGGGAGCTGCGCCCGCAGGCGAGGCCAGCGCGGCACCGCCACGAGGTGCGGTCCGGTGGACCGCTCCAACTGCCGGAGGTCGTGGCGCAGCGCCTCGCAGGTGGGGTAGCGCTGGCGCGGGTCGACCCGCAGGCAGCGGCCGACGACGGTGTCGATGCTCGCCGGCAGCGACGGCACCACCCGGGTCGGGGCCGGGTAGCGCCCGGCCCGGATCCGGCTGGTGATCCCTTCCGGATCGCCCTCGGCGAACGGGTGGCGCCCCGTCACCATCTCGTGGAGCACGACACCGAGGGCCCAGATCTCGGTCTGGAGGTCGGCGGGGGAGCCGGCCAGCTGTTCCGGCGCGAGCGCCTGGAGGGTGCCGATGACGCTGCCGTCGGCGGTGAGAGCCGGTGAGCCCGGGCCCTTCGCGATCCCGAAGTCGAGGAGCTTGATCACGCCGTCACCGCTCACCTTCACGTTGGTGGACTTGATGTCGCGATGCACGATCGTCCGGCGGTGGAGATACGCCACGGCCTCGACGAGTGCCGTGGCCCATGCCACGGCTTCCATCACGGGAATCGGTCCGGTGCGCCGGATCCGCTGTTCGAGCGTCTCGCCGTCGACGAACTCCATCACGATCGCCGGCGTCCCCTCGTGCTCCAGGTACTCCAGCATCCGCGCGATGTTGGGATGGTCGAGCTCCGCGTGGATGCGCGCCTCGTTGCGAAAGCGCGCCCTGAGGGGGGCCGAGGCCCGCGCCCCCGTCAGGATCTTGACCGCCACGACCGTCCCGGTGCGCTGGTCGGTCGCGCGGTACACCTCCCCCATGCCGCCGGCGCCGACGAACTCGATCAGGCGGTACGGCCCGATGGTCGCGTGGAGCCAGGCGCCGGTCGACATGGTGGGCATCCGGTCCTAGTTCGAGTTCGGGGCGACCGACATCAGCTCGAGGCCGTAGCGGATCGGCAGCGCGAAGCTGATCTGCGCGTCGGTGCGCCGACCGGCGAAGTAGATCCCGATCACCCGGCCGGAGGCGTCGAACATCGGCCCGCCGCTGTTGCCGCCACCGGTGGAGTTGATCGTGAGCTGGTAGGTGTCGCCGCTCGAGAACTCCAGCTGCGATTCGCTCACCGGGCCGTCGGCCGCGCGGAGGATCTTGCCGATGTTGCCGACCGACACCGTCGGGTCGGGCACCACCCGCTGCTGCGCCTCGCGGTTGAACATGTCCCGCGACCGCAGCACCGCGATCACCACGCTCGAGACGCCGGGGTAGCCCATCACGGTGACCTGGTCGCCGACCTTGGTCATGTCATAGGAGTCGTAGAGCTCGACCTTCGGGAGCGAGGCCGGCGCCGAGACCTTGATCAGCGCGACGTCGTGCTGGTCGCTCACGCGCTGGCTGGTCGCCTCGAGGGGCGTGGTGTTCTTGCGGAAGCGCACCATCATGTACTCCTGGCGACCGCGGAACACATCGAACTCGTCCTTGGGCCCGGTCTGCTTGGTCTCCGACGGGATCCAGCGGGACGGCGGCCGCACGAGGATCGGCTGGCCCTGCTCGTCGAGCGCGATCTGCCCCTGCTGGAGCAGGACGCCGACCGCATTCGGGTCGAAGCTGTACGGCGCGCGCCAGTTCGCCGCGACGTGGCGGTTGGTCAGGATGAAGCCGTCGTTGGTCACCACGAACCCGGAGCCGCTGCCGGTCACCGCGATCGGGGCGCCGCTGTTCGGGTCGAGGGTGAGCGCCGGCTCGAGCCGGCCGCCGCTGACCTCGACATACGCCGGGATCATCGCCCCCGCGCCCTCCATCAGGGTCACCTTCTTCTTGTTGATCTCCACCTCGTTCGGGACGTAGCGGTGGAAGACCTGGGCGCCGGTCGGCGCGTAGACGAGGTTCCAGGAGAAGTCGATCTGGACCACGGCACCGGCATTGGCGTCGGCGATTTCGGCCGGCGTCATCATGGTGCCGAGCGCCTGGGCCCGCTCGCCCGCCTTGCCGATCGAGTCGGCCCGCGCATTCGCGGCCTCGGCGGCGCGCCGCGCCTCGCGGGCCTCGTCGCCCGAGGCCGACTTGAGCCAGGTCCCGCCGGCGACGGCGAGCAGGACGACCGCGGCGACCGCGGTGTACATCGTCCGCCGCCCCTCGGAGCGGGTCTCCCCGATCATCCGCTCGACGGTGGCCTTGCCGACCGTCCCCGCGGGCTTCGCGGCGGTCGCCGGGGCGGTCGCCTCGCTCGCGGCGGCACCGACCCGGGTCTCGCCCGGCGCGGCCGCGCCCGCGATCCGGGTGGCCTTCACGTAGGCCGCCGGCAGCGGATCGATCTCGAACTTGATCTCCGGGCCGCCGGCACCGAGCTGGATGACGTCGCCCGGCACGAGCGGGACGTTGCCGGTGATCCGCAGCTTGTTGAGGAAGGTGCCGTTGCGGCTGTTGAGGTCGGTCAGCGTGAAGCGGACCGGGTCGTTCGGGTCACGGACGATGCGGGCGTGCTGGCGCCCGACGAGATCGTCCTTGTCGGCATCGAAGCGGACCTGCGCGATCGGGTCGCGGCCAAGGGTCAGCTCCGAGACCGAAGCGAGCGGGAATTCCTCGGTGGTGCCCGTCTTCGAGCCCTTCAGGTGTCGCAGGATCACGCGTTCCATGGGTCGAGCCTCCAGTGGGTGGGATCAGCCGCGCTTCGGCCTGTCGATCCCACACGCGCGGACGGACGCCCGCACGGCTCATCCCGGTCAGCCGCCTGCGGCGCCCTCCTCCAGCCGGGCCCGCCAGCGAGCCACCTCCGCCGGCTTCCCCCACGCGGTGTAGAGCCGGATCAGCCGTTCCCGGGCATCCCGCACCTGGGGCGACTGCGCCTCCCGCGTGGCCGCGAGCTCTGCCTCGCTGCCGAGCAGGAGCCGCTCGGCCTCGGCGTAGCGGCCGGCGCGGGTGTAGTGGTCGCCGAGGACGCCCTCCCCGCTGGCGATCAGCCAGTGCCCCTCGGGGAGGGTGTTCCGGCGCAGGGCGAGACTCGCCTTGAGCTGGCGCTCCCCCTCCTCCACCTGCCCGAGGTGGCCCAGCGCGATGCCCAGCGACTGCATCGCCGTGGAGACTGCCGGGTGGTCGTCGGAGAGGGTCTTCCCGCGCAGGGCGAGGACCTCGCGGGCCCGCTCGGCGGCCCGCTCGTAGCGACCGACCCGGACGAGGAACTGCGCCGACTGGAACAGGGTCCAGGCGTAGTCGGGGTGCTCGGGGCCGAGCAGGCGACGGCGCATCGCGAGCACGATCTCGTTGAGCGAATCGGCCTCGGCCACGTGCCCGTTCAACTCGAGCGAGTAGGCGTACTGGCCGAGCGTCGAGGCCACCAGCGGATGCTCCTCGCCGAACGCGCGACGGGCCGCCGCGACGGCCTCGGCGTGCAGCGTCTCGGCCTGGGCGATCTGTCCCAGCTGGGTGAGGATGGTGCCGAGGTTGTTGTACGAATAGGAGAGCAACTCGTCGTTGTCGGGTTCGACCCGCCGCCGGAACTCGAGCGCCGCGCGATGCAGCTGCTCGGCGGCGGCCAGGTCGCCGGCCTGCTCGCGCATCCGCCCGCGCGAGTCGAGGATGCTGGCGCGCGAGGGATCGTCCCGGTCGGCGTATCGTGCGATCAGGGTGTCCGCCACCGCGAGGATCGAGTCGGCGGTGGCGTAATCGCCGAGGAACTCGTGCGACCCGCTGAGCTTCGAGAGCAGCACGCCGGTGGCGAGGTCGCCGCGCGGGGCGACCTGTCGTCGGAGATCATAGGCCCGCGCGAACTGGCCGATGGCCAGCTCGAGTTCGCCCAGTCCCATGTAGGTGTCGCCGATGACCTCGCGCACCTCGGCGCCCAGCTCCGGTTGGTCGTCGAGGGTGTCGGCCCGCGCCGCGGCGCTGTCGAGCACCTCGCGCATCGTCACCTCGCGGCCGAGCTGGGCGGGGTCGGGAGCGGCGAGCATCCCGGTGAAGAAGTCGGTCACAGCCGTGGCGCGTTCCCGCTGCCGATCGGCCGCGCGCGCCTGGCGCGTGGTCATCACGATCCCGGTCACCAGGGAGAGCACCACCAGCGCCCCGGCCGCGACCTCGACCCGCCGTCGCCGAAGGAACTTCGCGGCCCGGTAGCCCAGGCCATCGGGTCGGGCCGAGACCGGCATCCCGTCGAGGTAGGCGCCGAGGTCCCGGGCCAGCTGCTCGGCGGAGCCGTAGCGTCGATCCGGTTCCTTC
>Ga0116151_10002569_pt1 | contig 16645 bp, 14 predicted proteins | sample AD_UKC117_MetaG_FD_89893 | JGI IMG/M metagenome (GOLD analysis project Ga0116151, IMG submission 89893) | Active sludge microbial communities of municipal wastewater-treating anaerobic digesters from Hong Kong - AD_UKC117_MetaG | ecosystem: Engineered > Bioreactor > Anaerobic > Digestate...
AGGAGAATCACGGCCTTGCGGCGATGTTCACCATGATGAACAACTCCCGGCTTGCCGTCGGCCTCGAAGGCGTGGGTATCTGTGACCGTGCGTACCAGCGCGCCCGCGCCTACGCCCGTGAGCGCGTCCAGGGCCGGGCGATCGACTCGGCCGATGCGGCTTCGGTGCGTATCGACCATCACCCCGATGTGCAGCGGATGCTGTTGTCGATGAAGAGCCTGGCGGAGGCGTCGCGTGCGCTCGCCTACTTCACAGCCGCCTGCCTCGACATCGCCCACAACCATCCTGACCAGGCGGAGCGCCAGCAGGCGCTTGGTCTCGTCGAGCTGTTGACGCCGATGGTCAAGGCGTGGAGCACCGACCTCGGCGTCGAGGTCGCCAGCACCGGCATCCAGGTCATGGGCGGCATGGGCTACGTCGAGGAGAGCGGGGCGCCGCAGCACCTGCGCGATGCCCGCATTGCCCCCATCTACGAGGGTACCAACGGCATTCAGGCGCTCGACCTCGTGAGCCGCAAGGTGGCGCGCGACAACGGTGCCGCGGCGACCCGGCTGCTGGCGCTGGTGCGCGCGACGCTGTCCGAGATCGGCGCCGAGGCAAAGGGGCAGATCGGCGCGATCCGCGGGCGCTTGTTGCAGGCAACGCAGGACCTGGCTGAAGCGACGGAATGGATCCTGGAAACCTTCCCGCAGGCGCCGGCGCGGGTTGCGGCGGGAGCTTGCGACTACCTCGCGCTCGCCGGCATCGTCACCGGCGGTTGGCTGCTGGCGAAAGGAGCCCTGATTGCCGAACGCAACCTTGCCGAAGGCACCGGCGACGCCGCCTTCCACCGCGCCAAGCTGGTCTCGGCACGCTTTTTCGCCGAGACAAACTTGAGTCAGACGCCTTCACTGCTCGCGCGCATGAAGGCGACCGGCGATGCGCTCGCCGGGATCGATCCGGATCATGAGGTGTGACACCCGGCGCGGCGCCACTAGGCGCCGCCGACGGATCCTCTGCGGCCTTCTGCTTGCGGCAGCGACGGCAGCACCGCTGGTGTGCGCGCTGCCCGCGGCAGCGGTCGAGCCGCCGAGCCGAACCGAAGCCATTCTCTTTACCGCCGATACCCTCAGCTACGACCAGGAGCGGCGGATCATCAAGGCGAACGGCAACGTCGAGGCGGTGCAGGGCGACCGCATCTTGAAGGCGGACGAAATCACCTATGATGAAACCCGTGACCTTCTGATCGCAACCGGCAAGGTTTCGCTCACCGAGCCCTCGGGCGAAGTCATCTTCGCCAGCCAGGCCGAGATCACCGGTGATCTCAAGAGCGGCGTGATCGAGGACCTGCGGCTGATTCTCACCGATGGCACCCGCGCGGCGGCGGCGTCCGGGCGGCGAACCGGCGGCACCGAGACCGAACTCGCCAGGACCGTCTATTCGCCTTGCGATCTGTGTGCCGAAGAACCGACGCGGCCGCCCTTATGGCAGATCAAGGCCGCCAAGGTCCGCCACGACCAGAACGAGAAGATCGTCGAGTTTTCCGATGCGTGGATGGAAGTTGGCGGCGTGCCGGTGTTCTATCTGCCGTACTTCTACCAGCCCGATCCCACCGTCAAACGCAAGACCGGCCTTCTGGTGCCGACCTTCGGTAACTCCTCCGATTTCGGCCTGGTTGCCGAGATCCCGGTTTTCATTGCGCTGTCGCCGCAGGCCGACCTGACACTCACGCCCTGGTTCACCACCAAGGAGGGTGCACTGCTGGAAGCGCAATACCGGCGCGAGCTGTCCCGCGGCGAGATGAAGTTCGACGGCAGTCTGACCCGTGATTCGACCCAGAAGACACGCGGCCACCTGTTCGGTGAGGCCCGGTACGATATCGACGAGCAATGGCGCTCCGGTCTCGATATCGAGCGCACGCTCGATCGCACCTACCTGCGCCGCTATGGGTTCAGCGACCAGCAGACGCTCACCTCGCGCCTGTACGGCGAAGCGTTCGGCCGCAGCGACTACTTCGTCGCCAATTCCTATGTATTCCAGGGCCTGAAGAGCGACGATGACAACGATACCATTCCATTCGTAGCGCCGAAGCTCGACTACTATCATTTCGGCGATGTCGACGCGGTCGGCGGTCGCACCGATGTCCACCTCGACCTTGCCGTCCTGACGCGCACGGATGGCACCGATACCCGCCGGGCGTCGGCGCGGGCGGGCTGGACCCTGCCACTGCTCGGTCCCATCGGTGACCTCTACACGCTGTCGGCGACGCTCTGGGGCGACGCCTATCACGTCAACGACCTCGAGCGGGACGGCAGCGACAACCGTTACACCGGCTTCAGCGGCCGGCTGTTCCCGCAACTGGCCGGTGAGTGGCGGCTCCCGTTCGCGCGTGCCGGCGAGACGAGCCAGCAGATTATCGAGCCGATCGTGCAAGGTGTCCTCGCGCCGACCTACGGCAATCCCAGCCGCATCCCCAACGAAGACAGCGAGGATATGGAGTTCGACACCACCAACCTGTTCGCGCTCAACCGCTTTGCCGGCCTCGACCAGGTCGAGGAGGGGCCGCGCTTCAGCTATGGCCTGTCGTGGTCCTATTTCGGTGCCGACGGCGAGCGGGCGAGTGTGTTCAGCGGCCAGAGCTACCGCTTCTTCGAGGACGCCGCGATCCCGACCGCATCGGGCCTCAGCGGCAATTTCTCCGACGTGGTGACCGCCGTCGACCTCGCTCCCAACAAGTATCTCGACCTGCTGTATCGCAACCGTATCGACGTCGGCGAGGCGGCGGCGCGCCGGCACGAACTGGGCGCTGTCCTCGGCAGCGAACTCTTACGCGTCGGCGCCAGCTATGTGCGCTTCGATGAAGAGAACGACGACGGCACCGACTTCGAGGGCCGTGAGGAACTCGGCTTCAGCCTGTCGTCGCAACTCAACCGCTACTGGCGAACCCGCATCGCCGGTGTGCGCGATCTCAAGGGCGGCGGCGCGCAACGCGATCTCGGTATCCGCCTGACCTACGAGGACGAGTGCTTCCTGTTCACCTTCGGTTACAAGCGTACCGATATCGAGGATCGTGACATCGAGCCGTCAGACATCTTCTATGTCCGCCTCGGCTTCAAGACGCTTGGAACTGTGGGCGGCGGCCTCCGCCAACGTGACGGCGGATAGGACAGAAGGCCGCGATGACGTTGCCCATTCCGCCGCTGAAGGCTCCCCTCGAACCGGTAGGCCCTGCATGGTGCGCCGCATGATCCCGACCCTGATCAGCCAACTTCGCTCTGCCGCCATTCGCGCCGTGTGCCCCTTCGGTGTCGTACTTGCGATGATGCTCGTCGTGCTGCCGGCCGCCAACCCGGCAGCCGCACCGGCCGCTAACCCGGCCGCCAACCCGGCCTCCGCCGAGCGCGACCATTCGATCGTCGCCGTCGTCAACAGCGACATTGTCTCGCAGCGTGACGTCGACAACCGGATGGCACTGTTCCTTGCCACCGGCAACTTGAGCGGCAGCCCGGAGATCCGCGAGCGGCTGGCGCCCGAGGTGCTGACCATGCTGATCGAGGATAGCCTGAAGCGGCAGGAAGCGAGGCGGCTCAAGATCGCCGTGCCGAGCGAGGAGACCGATCGCATGCTGATCCAGGTGGCAAGCCAGATCAAGGTGCCGCCGGAGGACCTGCCACGCTATCTCCTCCGGCAGAACGTCAGCATCGGCACGCTGCGCGAGCAGATCGAGACCGAACTGGCGTGGGTCAAGGTGGTCACCCGCCTTGCTGGCGACAGCGCCGCGGTGAGCGAGGACGAGATCGACGAGGAGCTGGCGCGGCGCCGGGCCGCCGCCGGCCGGCCGGAGTTCCGCGTCGCCGAGATCTTTCTTCCGGTCGAAACGCCGCAGGAGGAGCAGAGCGTCCGCGACTTGGCCGGCCGGCTGATCAACGAGATCCGTGCCGGCGCCAGCTTCAGCGGTTTGGCGCGGATCTTTTCGCGTGGACCGGCGGCGAGCAATGGTGGCGATCTCGGCTGGCTGCGCCAAGGGCAGCTCGACCCCGAGCTGGACCGTGTCGTCGGCACGCTCGAACCGGGCCAGGTCGCGGGCCCGATCCGCTCGCCGCGCGGCTACCATCTCATAGTTCTGTTTGGCAAGCGCACCGCTACGATTCCGGGCGGCGGCAGCCTTTCCCTTGGGTTGCACCAGGTATTCGCGCCGCTGCCGCAGGGCGCGTCACAGCTCCAGGCTATCCAGCGCATCGAGGCCGTGCGCAGCTTCGTCGACGGTGCGGCCAGTTGCGAGGCTCTCGCCAAGCGCGGATCCGGGCGCGACGGGATCGTTTCCACCAGTCTCGGCAAGGTTGATACCCGGCGGCTGCCGCCTGAACTGCAGGAGGTGGTGGCGCCGCTCAAGGCCGGCGAGATGACGCCGCCCATGCGCGCTGCGGACGGTGTTGCGGTGCTCATGGTGTGCGAACGCGATGAGGTCGCGGCCGATGATGAGGTGCGCACCGCGGTGCGGCGCCTCCTGCGCGAGGAGCGCCTGGCTGTCGCGTCGCGGCGGCTACTGCGCGGCTTGAAACGCGACGCGCTGATAGAAATCCGCCCGTGACAGCACGCACGCCGCCGCTGCCGCTGGCTCTCAGCATGGGCGAGCCGGCCGGAATCGGTGCCGAGATCACGCTCAAGGCGTGGCTCAAGCGGGATGATGACGGCGTTCCGCCCTTCTTTATCATCGCCGATGCCGGGCATCTGGCCGTCGATGCCGCGGCGCTCGACTTGGGCGTGCCGCTGGTCCGTATCGCTGAGCCCGCGGCGGCGGTCGCGGCGTTCGCCCGCGGCCTGCCGGTGCTGCATCGGCCGCTGCCGCACATGCCGGTGCCGGGGCGCCCGCAAGCGGCCACCGCACCTTCGGTCATCAAGGCGATCGAGGAGGCGGTGCGTCTCACCCAGGCTGGTCAGGCGGCCGCTGTTGTCACCAACCCGATCCACAAGAAGGTCCTGCTGGGGGCCGGCTTTCCGTTCCCCGGCCACACCGAGTTCCTCGCCTCGCTTGCCGGCGGTGATGCACGCGCGGTCATGATGCTGGCCGGTCCATCCTTGCGCGTGGTGCCGGTGAGCGTGCACGTGAGCCTGGCGCAAGCGATCGCCGGGCTGTCGGCCGCCGCCATCGTCGCCGCGGGACAGGCGACCGCGCAGGCGCTGGCCCAGGATTTCGGCATCGCGCGGCCGCGGCTCGCCATTGCCGGCCTCAATCCGCACGCCGGCGAGGAGGGCGCGATGGGCTCCGACGAGCAGGACCTGATCGCACCGGCGGTCGCGGTCCTGCAGGCGGCCGGGATCGAAGCCTTCGGCCCGGTGCCACCGGATGCGCTGTTCACCCCGGCAGCGCGTGCGGGCTATGACGCCGCCATCTGCATGTATCATGACCAAGCGCTGATCCCGCTGAAGGCGCTCGACTTCGATCGTGCCGTCAACGTGACCCTGGGGCTTTCCTTCGTCCGCACCTCGCCCGATCACGGCACCGCGTTCGACATCGCCGGCAAGGGCCTGGCCAGCCCTGCAAGCCTGATCGCAGCCCTCAAGATGGCGGCTGCGATCGCCGGCCGCCGCCGGGCCGGGCCGCCGCGATGACCTGTGCCGCCGCCACCGCGGAGCCCTCTGCAGCCGCTCTCGCGCTGGCGCATCTGCCGCCCCTGCGCGAGGTGATCGCGCGCCACCATCTCGCGGCGCACCGGCGCTTGGGCCAGCACTTTCTGCTCGATCTCAACCTCACCCGGCGCATCGTCCGCGCCGCTGGCGCCGTCCAGGAAGGGGTGGTGATCGAGGTCGGCCCCGGCCCGGGCGGCCTGACGCGCAGCCTGCTGGAAGCCGGCGCGCGCGTGATCGCGATCGAGAAGGACCGCCGCTGCATCGAGGCGCTTCGTGAGCTGACGGAAGCTGCCGCGGGCGCGCTCACCGTGATCGAGGGCGATGCCACCGCGCTTGACGTGCGCACGCTGGCGCCGCCGCCGCGGCACATCGTCGCCAATTTGCCCTACAACGTGGCGACGCCGCTCCTCATCGGCTGGCTGCGCAACGCCACCGATTTCGCAAGCCTCACCTTGATGTTCCAGAAGGAGGTGGCCGACCGGCTGGTCGCCCGCCCCGGCACGGCTGCCTACGGCCGGCTTTCGGTGATTGCCCAGTGGCGCTGCGAGGTCCACTGTGCGTTCGGGCTCGATGCGCGCGCCTTCACGCCGCCGCCCAAGGTCGCGTCCGCTGTCGTCACGCTGACGCCGCGACCGCTGCCGCTGGCGGAAGCCGAATGGGGAGCGCTGGAACGGGTGACGGCGGCGGCATTCGGCCAGCGCCGAAAGATGCTGCGCGCCAGCCTGCGCGCGCTCGGGCTCGATCCGGCCGCCTGCGGCATCGAGCCGACCCGGCGCGCCGAGGAACTCGATGTCGAGGAATTCTGCCGCCTGGCCCGGCTTCTGGCAGCGACCGCGGCCACATCCTGATGGCCGCGCCACCCTCGCCGCCCGAGCGCGGCTCGCTTTCGCCCTACCTGCTGCTGATCATCCCGCCCCTGTGCTGGGCCGGCAATTTCGTCGTCGGCCGCGCCATGCACGCCGATATTCCGCCGGCGGCGCTCACCTTCTGGCGCTGGGCGGTGGCGGCCCTGGTGCTGCTGCCGGTGGCCGGAGTGGCCACTTGGCGGCTGCGGCGGGAGCTGTTGCGCCACTGGCGGCTCTTGGCGGTGCTCGCCGCAAGCGGCGTTCTCGGCTTTCAGTACTGCGTCTATCGCGGCCTGCAGACGACCACGGCGATCAACGGCGTCCTCATCATTGCCACCATCCCGGCCGTCATCCCGGCGATCGCCTACGGGCTCGACGGCACGCGGTTGCGCCTGCGCCAGGCCGCCGGCATCGCGCTCTCGATGCTGGGGGTGGGCATCGTCATCCTGCAGGGCGATCTGGCCCTCCTGGCGGCGCGGCGGCTGACGCCCGGTGATGCCTGGATGGCACTCGCGGTGCCGATGTGGGCACTCTATTCGGTGCTGGTCCGTCGCTTGCCGGCGTCAGTGCCGCCACTCGTCCTCCTGCTGGCAAGCGTTATCATCGGCCTGGTGCTGACAGCGCCGCTTTATGGCGCCGACATCGCCGCCGGCCGTGGCTTCGCTGTCCAACTGCCGACGCTCGCCGCCATCACTTACGTCGGCGTGTTCGCCTCGGTGATCGCCTTTGCCTGTTGGAACCACGGCGTGCGGGCGGTCGGGGCTGCCAAGGCCGGGCTGTTCATCCACCTGATGCCGGTGTTCGCTGCCGTTCTCGCAACGTTGTTTCTCGATGAGCGGCTTCAGGCATTTCACTTCGTCGGCGGGGCATTGATTGCGGCGGGGCTGTACCTGTCCTCGACCGCCGGCCGGGCGCGTTAAGTGCCGCTGACGGTGGCGACGAAGGCGGCAAGTCCGACCTGGCGCCGCCGCCGCAGACGCTCGGCAGCCAGAATCGCCTGCACCGCGGCGGTCGCGGCCGAAAGCTCGCGGTTAACAACCACGTAATCGTACTCGCCCCAATGGCTCATCTCGGCACTCGCACGTGCCATCCGCGCGCGCACGACGTCGTCTGAATCCTGGCCGCGGCCGCGCAGGCGCCGCTCCAACTCGGTCTGCGACGGCGGCAGGATGAAGACGCTGACGACATCATCGCCGGCGCTGGCGCGCAGCTGTTGCGCCCCTTGCCAATCGACATCGAACAGCACGTCGCTGCCGGCGGCGAGTGCCGCTTCAACCGGCTCACGCGGGGTCCCGTAGCGATTGCCGAACACGACCGCGTGCTCGAGCAGGCGGTGCGCGTCGGCGAGTGCGGCGAACGCCTCAACACTCGCGAACGAATAGTCGCGGCCATCGATCTCACCGGGCCGCGGCGGCCGGGTGGTGACCGAGACCGACATTTGCAGCCCGGCTTCGGTGGTAAGCAAACCGTGCGCGATGGAGGACTTGCCGGCGCCTGATGGCGAGGACAGCACGAGCATCAGCCCCCGACGGGCGATTACGGATGCTTCCGTTGCGGCCGCTTCACTCAATGTTCTGTACCTGCTCGCGCAGCTGATCGATCACCGTCTTGAGATCGATGCCGATCCGCGTCAGCTCGACGTCGGCCGACTTGGCGCACAGGGTGTTGGCCTCCCGGTTCAGCTCCTGACAGAGGAAATCGAGCTGCCGGCCGACCGGGCCATCGGCGGCGAGGAGCGCGCGGGCCGCGAGCACGTGCGCGTTCAGGCGATCAAGTTCCTCGCGCGGATCGGCCTTCACGGTGAGTATCGCTGCCTCCTGCGCCAGGCGATCCTCACCCAGAGCCGGCACGGAAGCGCTCAACGCCTGCAGCTGCTCCTTCAGGCGCGCGAAGATCGCTGCTGGTTGGGTGGCGGTAAGCGCGGCCGCGTCGCCCTGCAAATGCGCGATGCGTTCGGTCTGCCCCTCCAGCACGGTTTGCAGCCGCGCCCCTTCCGCCTGCCGCGTGGCAACAAGCTGCGCGACCACAGTCTCGAAGTGGGTCATCAACTCCGCCTCCAGCCGGCTGCGCGCATCGCCGCTCGGCAGGCCGTCGTCGGTCTCGATGACGCCGCGCAGGCCCAGGATCGCACTCGCGGTGGCGGGCGCCGCGCCAGGCAGCCGCCGCTCGATATCCGGCAACAGATCGAGGATCTTGGCCAGCACCGCCTCGTTGACGCGCACGTTCGCGCTGCCGACAGCGAAGGACAAGGTGAGCGTGATCAGCAAATTGCCGCGGCGGATGGCGGTCCCGACGCGCTTGCGCACCAGTGGCTCCAAGCCCTCAAAGCCGGCCGGCAGGCGGCAGCGCATCTCCAAGCCGCGGGCGTTGACGCTGCGGACCTCCCAGGTCCAGGTGCAGCCGTCGGTTGTTGATTCGCCGCGGGCGAAGCCCGTCATGGAGGAAATGGCCACCGGTGTTTCCTTCGCTCCGCTCCGCCCTGCCCCCGGTTTCGCGGTTATAGAGAAGCGGTGGAGGGGCAACAAGGGTGCGCGGGCGCCGTAAGGCCCCGAATCTACCGGCGTCTTACGGTGACGGCGCGGCGCGCTTTTGCACCGAGCGCCAGCGGGCGACGTTGCGGTTGTGGTCATCGAGCGTTCGGGCGAAGGCGTGGCCGCCCGAGCCATCGGCGACGAAATAGAGCTCGTCGCCCGGTGCCGGCGCGAGCACGGCCGCGAGCGCCGCCCGCCCGGGATTGGCGATCGGTCCCGGCGGCAGACCGTCGACCTGATAGGTGTTGTAGGGGGACGGGCGTTGCAGATCGGCCTGCGTCAGCGGCCGTTCGAGCGGTCGACCGCCCTCGCTCGCGGCGTAGGCGACGGTTGGATCGGCCTGCAGCCGCATGCCGAGACGCAAGCGGTTGAGGAAGACCGCGGCAACGCGCGTCCGCTCGTCTGCCAGCGCCGTTTCCTTTTCGACGATGGAGGCGAGGATCACCGCCTCGGCCGGCGTCGTGAGCGGAAGGTCGGCCGCCCGCGTCGGCCACAGTTCCTCGACGGCCTTGCGCATCGAGACTGCCATCCGGACCAGGAGCGCGCGCCGGTCGTCGCCGAAGGTGTAGTGGTAGGTCTCCGGCAGCAGCGTTCCTTCATCGGGCACCGCTGCAACCTCACCTTCGAGCCCGTCGGCGGCGCGCAGCAGCGCCACCACCTGGGCGCTCGTCAGGCCCTCAGGGATGGTCAGCCGGCGTATGCGGACGGCCCCTTGCTGCAGGGCCGATGCGACCGCGCGGCCGCTGATCTCGGGCGGGAACAGGTATTCGCCGGCCTTGAGCTGTCCGCCTGCGCCTTCGAGCGCGATGCCGATGCGAAACGGCACCTGGCCGCGGATCACGCCGGCGTCGTCGAGCGTGGCGGCGATGGTCGCCACGCCTGAGCCGCGCGGGATGACGACCACGGCCTCACGCGTGAGTGGCCCCGGCCCGAGGTAGGCGAAGGCGAGATAGCCGGCGGCGCAGAGAGCGAGTGCCAGCGCTGAAAGCGCGATCTTGCGGACGATCCGGGCCGCCGCGCCGGCCATGCAGCGGACCCGGGCCTACGCCACCTTCTTGAAGATGAGCGACGCGTTGGTGCCGCCGAAGCCGAACGAGTTCGACAACGCCGCGCTGACCGGCCGCTCCTTGGCGGTATGGGGCACAAGGTCGAGATCGCACCCCTCGCTCGGGTTGTCGAGGTTGAGCGTCGGCGGGACGATACCGGTCTCGATCGCCTTGATGCTGAAAATGGCCTCGGCCGCGCCGGCGGCACCGAGAAGGTGGCCAACCGAGGATTTGGTCGAGGACATCGACAGCTTGTAGGCGGCGTCACCGAACATGCGCTTGACGGCAGCCAGCTCGATCTCATCACCAAGCGGCGTCGATGTGCCGTGCGCGTTGACGTAGTCGATCGCGTCGAGGCCGATCCGGGCATGGCGAAAGGCGGATTGCATGCAGCGGTAGGCGCCGTCCCCACTCTCCGACGGTGCGGTAATGTGGTAGGCATCGCCGGACATGCCGTAGCCGATGATTTCCGCGTAAATCTTGGCGCCGCGCTTCTTGGCGTGCTCGAATTCCTCAAGCACGACGATACCCGAGCCCTCGCCCATGACGAAGCCGTCGCGATCCTTGTCCCAGGGGCGGGAGGCCTTTTGCGGCGTGTCGTTGAACTTGGTCGAAAGCGCGCGCGCGGCGGAAAAGCCGGCGATGCCCAGCCGGCAGATCGCCGCCTCGGAGCCGCCCGCGACCATGACGTCGGCGTCGTCCAGCATGATCAGCCGCGCCGCATCGCCGATCGCGTGCGCGCCGGTCGCACACGCGGTGACCGCCGAATGGTTCGGCCCCTTGAAGCCATACTTGATCGAGACGTGGCCGCTGGCGAGGTTGATCAACGCCGCCGGAATAAAGAAGGGGCTCAGCTTGCGGACCTGCCCCTTATCAATCAAGACCGCGCCCTTGGCGATCTCCTGCAGGCCGCCGATGCCGGAGCCGATCATCACGCCGGTGCGCAGCCGTTCTTCCTCGCTCGCCTGGTCCCAGCCGGCATCCTTGACCGCCTGCTGGGAGGCCGCCAGCGCAAAGACGATGAAGGTGTCCATGCGCCGCTGTTCCTTCGGCGACACCCAGTCATCGGCATTGAAGGCGCCGGAGCTGGTTTCGCCCAAGGGAACCTGGGCCGCAACCTTGGCTGGCAGGTCGGATACATCGAAGCCTTGGATGGCGCCGATGCCCGACTCGCCCTTGATCAAGCGCTGCCATGTCACGTCGACGCCGCAACCCAGCGGCGAAACGAGGCCTAGTCCTGTTACGACAACACGTCTCATCGCGTTCCGTCGTCCATCTACGGCATTGATTGAAGGCTGAAAGAAGGAAGGGCCGGAACCGGCAAGTCGTAAGGAATGCCGCCCACAAGCCTATCCCGTCGCGCTTTTGATGTATTCGACGGCATCTTTGACCGAAGTGATCTTTTCGGCCGCCTCATCCGGGATCTCGATCCCGAATTCCTCCTCGAATGCCATCACGAGCTCGACCGTGTCGAGGCTGTCGGCCCCCAGGTCGTCGATAAAGCTCGCATTCTCGGTGACTTTGGCATCCTCGACGCCCAAGTGCTCGACGATTATTTTTTTGACCCGCTCTGCAACATCACTCATCGTATTTGACCCTCGACTTGCTTGGCGTAACGGCGTGGACAGTCGAAAACAAGCTGCTCCCCCTGACAACGTCGCGAGCTCATGCTGCGCTGCAGCATAAGGGCCAAAGGTCGTAACACAAAACTGCGACCTTGGCCAGCGGACAAGCGCACGTGTCGTTCTAGCAAACCACTCAAATCATCGCCATCCCCCCGTTCACATGCAGGGTCTGGCCGGTCACGTATGCGGCTTCACTACTTGCAAGAAACGCAACGCAGGCCGCGACATCTTCGGGTTGTCCGGCGCGGCCGACGGGGATGGCGGCGAGCGCCCGGCTTTTGACGGCGTCCGGCAGTTGCGCCGTCATCTCGGTCTCGATGAAGCCCGGCGCAACGCAGTTGGCGGTGATGCCGCGGCTGCCGACCTCCTGGGCGACCGTCTTGATTAGGCCGTTCAGGCCGGCTTTGGCGGCAACATAATTGGCTTGGCCGGGATTGCCGGCCGCGGCCACAACCGACGTCACGGCGATGATGCGCCCCCAGCGCTTCTTCATCATGCCGCGCAGGCTGCCGCGGATGAGGCGAAAGGCGGCGGAAAGGTTGACGGCTACGACCCGGTCCCAATCCTCGTCCGTCATCCGCATGACCAGGCCGTCGCGCGTCATGCCGGCGTTGGAGACCAGGATATCGATGCCGCCGCAGGCGCGCTGACACGCATCGACCAGCCGTTCCGGGCCATCGGTGGCGCCCAGATCGGCGGGTACGACGCGGGAGCGGTCGCCGAGTTCGGCCTTCAGCGCTTCAAGGGCAGGAACGCGGGTGCCCGACAGCGCAACGACCGCACCTTGGGCAACCAGGGCACGCGCCACAGCCGCTCCGATTCCGCCCGAAGCACCCGTCACCAGCGCAGTCCTGCCTGAGAGATCGCCCATGCCGTTCCCTGCTCGCCGTCCCTTGGCCGGTCTCGCTTTATTTTCCATTGCCGGCGCACACGTCGCGGGTCGCTGCCGATGGCGCAACCGCGCATCTGTTGCACTGGTCGTTCGGCGCTGTCAAGGCTGGCGCGCCTCCGGCGGCTCTTGAGCAGGCCGGTGACAGACTTGCACTCTCGCCCACGCCACTTGTAGAATAATCCGCTTTCCTGCCGCGCGGGCGTGGTTCAATGGTAGAACGAGAGCTTCCCAAGCTTTAGACGAGGGTTCGATTCCCTTCGCCCGCTCCAGTTTACGTCGCATCGTTCGCCACCGCACCGCGGTTCGTTTGTTGGGCGTCGGGCGGCGTTCTCTATGCGGCGCGGGGAGGTGTTGCCTTCCGGCGTCGGGCCGGAAGGAACGATGCGAACGGGCACCGGGCCGCTCCCGGCGTGTTGCGAGCGGGGCTGCTCACCCGAGAGCAAATTTGAGTGTTCCAGCGGCAGGCGCAGGGTGCGCCCCTCGCCGCAGGGGTCAGGCGCACCGAAGGACGGGACAAAACCGATGACCGCCATGCAGACAACCCAAACCTGGTCGCTCGAAGCTGTCGCAGAGCTGTACGAGCAGCCGCTTCTCGATCTCGTGTTCCGCGCCGCCCAGGTGCACCGGGCCAACAACGACCCGCGTGAGGTCCAGCTGTGCACGCTCGCTTCGATCAAGACCGGAAAGTGCCCCGAGGACTGCGCCTATTGCCCGCAGTCGGCTCACTTCGAGTCACCGGTCGAGGCGCAGAAGCTGATGCAGGTCGAGCCGGTCCTGGAGGCGGCACGGGCGGCGCGCGATTCCGGCGCAACCCGCTTTTGCATGGGAGCGGCGTGGCGGGAAGTCACCGACGGCCGCGCCTTTGAGCGCGTGCTCGATATGGTCAAGGGCGTCCGCGACCTTGGCATGGAAGCCTGCTGCACGCTCGGCATGCTGACCGAAGAACAGGCGCGGCGCCTCAAGGAGGCTGGCCTCACGGCGTACAACCACAACCTCGACACGTCCGAGGAGTTCTACCCCGCGATCATCACCACCCGCACCTATCAGGACCGGTTGAACACGATCCGCAATGTCGCCCGCGCCGGCATTTCCGTCTGCTGCGGCGGCATCCTTGGCCTGGGCGAGGCGCAAGCGGACCGCATCAAGCTCCTGCACACACTGGCGAACCTCAGTCCGCAGCCGGAAAGCGTTCCGATCAACGCGCTGGTGCCGGTCGAGGGGACGCCGCTCGCCGAGAACGCCCGCGTCGATACCTTCGACTGGGTGCGCGCGATCGCGGTTGCGCGCATCTTGATGCCGCAGGCGAAGGTGCGGTTGTCGGCGGGCCGGCTGGAGATCCCGGCGGAGGCGCAGGCGCTGGCCTTCCTCGCCGGTGCCAACAGCATCTTCACCGGCGAGAAGCTGCTCACTACCGCCAATCCGGAGCTCGATTTCGATCGGCAGTTGCTCGACCAGCTCGGTTTGTACAGCCGGCGGGTGGGCGAACCGGCCAAGGAGACGTGCGGCCATGCGGCGCCTTCAGGAGGAATTTGCACGGCTGAGGCGCACGCAGCGCCAGCGCTCGCTTGAGCTGCCGCGCGGGATCGACTTCACCTCCAACGACTACCTGGGCTTTAGCAGCCATCCCGCACTCGTCAGCGCGGTGCGGGATGCGCTCGATGAGACCGGCAGCGTCGGCGCGGCCGGTTCTCGCCTCCTGCGCGGCCACCAGCCAGGCCACGCAGCGCTGGAGACGTTCGCCGCCGCCTTCTTCGGCTGCGACAAGGCGCTCTACTTTTCCACCGGCTTCCTCGCCAACTACGCCCTGTTCACGACGCTCGTCGGCCGCCACGACGCCATCATCTTCGATGAACTGATCCACGCCAGCGCCAAGGAAGGCATCCACGCTTCGCATGCGCGCCGCTTCAAGGTCCGCCACAACGACATTGATGCCTTCGCTGCGGCGGTGCAGCGGGCCAAGCAGGCGGGTGCGCAGCAGGTATGGCTTGCGGTTGAAAGCGTCTACAGCATGGACGGTGACGTCGCACCCGTCGAGGCGCTGATCGCGCTCGCGCACGCCGAGGACGCGATGCTGATCGTTGACGAAGCGCACGCGACCGGTGTGTTTGGCGCTTCGGGCCGTGGCGTCGGCGACGGCCGCCACGGCGATCCACGCGTCATCAGCCTGCACACCTGCGGCAAGGCCTTGGGCGCCGCCGGCGGCCTCGTCTGTGCTTGCGGCCCGGTGATCGACTACCTGATCAGTGCCGCGCGTCCCTTCATCTATTCGACCGCGCCGCCGGCGTTCCTGGCGTTCGCGGTCAAGCGCGCGCTTGCGTTGATCACCGAAGAGCCGTGGCGCCGCCACGACCTGCTGCAGCTTTCCGCCCTGGCGCGGGCGAAGCTGGCGGCGGTGCCGGGCGCGGTGGTACCGGATACGGCGGCCTCGCAGATCATCCCCGTCCTCCTCGGCAGCGAGGCGCGCGCGCTCACGGTTGCTGGTGCGCTGCGCACGGCCGGCTTCGACGTGCGCGCCATCCGGCCGCCGACGGTGCCGCCCGGAACGGCGCGGCTGCGCATCTCGCTGTCGGTCGAACGGACGGAGGCCGAAGTCGAGGCCCTGGCCGAGGCGCTGGCGCGTGCGCTCGCCGCCGACAAGGCCGCCTGAGCGCGATCTCTGCGCTTAACCCAGGCCTGAGTGCGATCTCTCAGCTTAACCCCGGCCCGAGCGCGATCTTTGCGCTTAACTCAGAAACGAGCGCACGGCCTCGTAATCCTGCACGCCCTCGATCGGGCCCAAGGCCGCCAGCGTCGGCCGCCGGCTGAAGATGCGCCGGCTGACGCGCTGCACGGTGTCGCGGTCGACCGCCTCGATCTTTGCCACCGTCTCCTCGACCGGAATCGGCCGGCCAAACACCATGATCTGGCGGGCGAGCTGCTCGCAGCGGGCCGATGTGCTCTCGAGCGCCATCAGGATACCGGCCTTGAGCTGGGAGCGGGCGCGGGCGAGCTCGGCGTCGCCGATGCCTTCGCCAACCTTCACCAGCTCGGCACACACCAGCGGCAGGATCTCGTGTGCCTCCGAAGCGCCGGTGCCGGCATAGATGCCGAACAGGCCGGTGTCCGAATAAGATGATGGGAAGGAGTAGATGCTGTAAACGAGCCCCCGCTTCTCGCGCACCTCCTGGAACAGCCGCGACGACATGCCGCCACCCAGGAGCGTTGAGAGCACCGAGACCGCATGGAAATCGGGATCGCGGTAGCCGACGGAAGGAAAGCCCAAGACCAGGTGCACCTGCTCCAGTTCGCGCTCCTCGCGCCAGGAGCCGCCGGCATAGGCGCCGGCCGTCCGTGTTGCCGGTACCGCCGGCGGCAGCGCAGCGAACGCCGCCTCGGCGAGCGCGATCAGCTGGTCGTGGCCGATGGCGCCGGCAGCAGCGATCAACATGCGCGGGGCGCCGTAGTGCTGGCGCATGTAGTCGAACAGGACGTCGCGGTCCATGCTGCCGATCAGCTCCGGCGAACCCAGCACCGAGCGGCCGAGCGGCTGGTCCGGAAACGCGGTCTCCTGGAAGCGGTCGAAGATGACGTCGTCCGGCGTGTCGAGCGACTGCAGGATCTCCTGAATCACGACCGTGCGCTCGCGGTCGAGCTCGTTCGTCTCCAGGGTCGCGTTCTGCAACATGTCGGCGATAACGTCGATTGCCAGCGCCACGTCCCCCTTCAGCACTTTGGCGTAGAAAGCCGTGTACTCGCGCGAGGTATGCGCGTTGAGATGGCCGCCGACCGATTCGATCTCTTCTGCGATTGCGCGGGCGTCGCGCTTGCGGGTGCCCTTGAACACCATGTGCTCGAGGAAGTGCGAGGCACCGCTGATCGAAGCCGGCTCGAAGCGGCTTCCGGCCTCGATCCAGACCCCGACCGAGACGGTCTCGACCGAGGCCATGTGGTCGCTCGCCACTTTGAGCCCATTGCCGAGATCGGTGACCCGCACGTTCTTCACGCTGCGGCCTCCCGCCCGGCGAGGGTTGCGGCGATGTGGCGCTCGACCGCCGCCAGTTCGGCCGGCAGGGTAGCGCAGCGCTCCTCGCGCGCGAACAGATCGGCCAGCCGCGCC